>Ga0114999_10007113_pt1 | contig 12762 bp, 9 predicted proteins | sample ArcticOcean_MG_C_3_FD_89820 | JGI IMG/M metagenome (GOLD analysis project Ga0114999, IMG submission 89820) | Marine microbial communities from western Arctic Ocean - ArcticOcean_MG_CB8_126 | ecosystem: Environmental > Aquatic > Marine > Oceanic | place: Arctic Ocean: Canada Basin | collected...
ATTGAGTAGAACTGTACGCATCGGAGAGAACGCAGCCAGTTCGGCTGCTCGAATAACCGAGTGCAGATGAACCAGCACCGCCGCCGACTGAATGGGTGGTTGTTTGGAGACTTGAAGAATGCCGACAAGGCATTTATCCAGAAATTGGAATCAATAAATCGGGATTTCTCGGCCTTGCGTCGCGACGGTCAGTACAAGGAAGCCTTAGAAAAAAATCTGGAATTCCATTTCGCCATATACGAAAGATCAGGCAAACAATTCGCCGTCGGAATTCTAGAGAATGTATGGCTGGCGTCGGGTCCAGTCATAAGTCTTCTTTACCCAAAATTCTCGACTCGGAAGAGCGGTGTTAAGCACCACCAGGATGTCATTTCGGGCCTGAAAGCCGGAGATGCTGATCGCGTACGCCAAGCTCTCGTTGAGGATATCCAAACCGGCTACGAAAAGATTCGGTCATTGATGAAGGCGGACCCAGACTTTTGGAGAGAGTGATAACCCTTGAGGGTTGGATTTCGCTCTGATTCTTTGATTCGTTGTCTGAAGTCAGCATTGGGGCACAAGCCGACCTTTTGCACCTGATCCCAGAATGTCCGCTTTCGGAAATAACGCGGACCCTCCATTAGGTATTCGAGAGAGCCCGTTTATAGCCAGAGGCCGTCATGGCGCCGACCGACCAGACGCGGTGAGGTTAAACTGAATCTTGCGACTGGCGTTCGTTGTCGGTGATGAAATTTCCGATACTCGGGGTAGATGGCAATTGACTGTGATTGAATGGTAATTGTGCCTGAATGGATAATTGACCGTGCATCGGGACAAAAGGCGAATTGCGCACAGACTGTCTGCTGCCGCGTGACGGTCCGTACAGGGCGAATGAATGTTGAACGAAGTTTCGGAGTTCGTTGATTGGCAGAGCGGAGCGATTGCCGGTGCTGGAGAGTCATGATGGGGGAAGATTCCCAGAGATACCGGATCGGCTTTGATATTGGCGGAACGTTCACGGATTTCGTGCTGGCGGATGCCCAAGCGGGGACCATCCGGCTGCACAAGTGCCTGACCACGCCGGAAGACCCGTCCGTAGGTGTGCTAGACGGTCTGGGAGAACTGCTCGGAGCGACCGAATTATCGCTTGGCGAAATTTGCCAGCTCGTGCACGGCACCACCTTGGTCACCAACGCGATCATTGAGCGCAAGGGCTCTCATGTCGCTCTGCTGACCACGCGTGGATTTCGCGACACGCTCGAATTCGGCCACGAGCAGCGGTACGATATTCATGACCTCTTTCTCACCTTCCCAGCGGAACTGGTTCCCCGCCGCCTGCGCATTGAGGTCGACGAACGGATTAGCCGTGACGGCGACGTCATCGTTCCCATCGATGTCGAGAAGGTGCGTGCGGCGGTCTCGGCCTTGGTCGACGAAGGAATCACCGCAGTCGCGGTCTGTTTCCTTCATTCTTACAAGAAACCGACACACGAACAGGCCGTCCGCGACCTGATCCGAGCTGAATTCGATTCACTCAGTGTCTCCATATCAAGTGACGTTCAGCCTCAGCTGCGGGAATACGAGCGCACATCTACAACGGTTGCCAACGCCTACGTGCAGCCGTTGGTCGAGCGTTACATCGCCAACCTCGAGCAGGCGTTCGCGCAGCAGGGATTTCAGGGAAGGTTTCATCTCGTGCAGTCGTCGGGCGGGCTGATATCCCCCGCGGCCGCAGTTGAGTTTCCGGTCCGACTCCTCGAGTCCGGGCCGGCTGGCGGCGGACAAGCGACAGCCTATCTCGGCCGCCTCCTGAATTGTCCGGACGTCATCTCTTTCGATATGGGTGGAACCACGGCCAAGGCGTGCCTGATTCAGAATGGTGAGGCGGATGTCGCCCCGATGATGGAGGCGGCACGTGTAAACCGCTTCAAGAAGGGAAGCGGCATACCCATCGTCGCGCCGGTCATCGATATGATCGAGATCGGCGCGGGCGGGGGCAGCATCGCCTGGGTCGATCAGATGGACCTCCTCAAGGTCGGGCCGGCCAGCGCCGGCGCCGACCCGGGACCGGCCTGCTACGGCCGTTACGAAATCGATGCCTCGGCAGCAAAAGCGACTGTCACCGATGCCGGTCTGCTTCTCGGCTATCTCAATCCGGACAACTTCCTCGGCGGGCGAATGGCGTTAGACCTGGCAGCAGCCGAGGCGGCCATCGGCGAAGTGGCAGGGCAGTTATCCATGGGACCGGTCGAGACCGCCTGGGGCATCTATGACATCGTCTGTGAAAATATGGCCGCCGCTACGCGCGTCCATGTCGTTGAAAAAGGGCACGACCCGCGCCACTACGCAATGGTGGCCATGGGCGGTGCCGGTCCCGTGCATGCCGCGCGCGTCGCCCACAAGCTCGGGATTTCCGAAGTTATCGTCCCGCCGGCCAGCGGCGCGGCATCGGCACTCGGGTTTTTGGCCTCTCCCATCAGTTTCGAAGCCAGCCGCTCATTTCCGAGCATGCTCGATGACCTCGATTTTGAAGTCATCAACGGGCTGCTGGCGGAACTCGAGTGCCAGGCGCGCAAACTCATCGGCGATGCAGGGGTCGACGAGGCTTCGATCAGCGTTAGACGCCGCGCCGAAATGCGCCTGTTCGGTCAAATGCACGATATTTCCATCCCGCTTCCCGACGGCCTGCTCGGTTCCGGCAGCGCCGAATTAATACGCACGGCATTCGCATCGGAATACACACGCCGCTACACCGAGCTCTACGACGGGGCGACCATTCAAATCCTCAACTGGAGGATTGAGTGCGTCGCGCCGGTGCCGGCGCCATCGTTCACCCTCGCCGCCCAGACCGCCGGGGTAACCGCGTCCCGGAACTTCCGGTCCGTCTACTTTCCCGAAGCGGAGGGTTTCGTGGACGCAGCCGTGTATGACCGGTATGCGCTGCGACCGGACGATATCATTCAGGGACCCGCCATCATCGAGGAGAACGAATCCACGACGGTCCTGCCCCCGGGCGACGAAGTGACCGTTGACGAGCACCTGAACCTGAGGCTGCGCATCGACTGTGATAGCCGGTTGGGGCTCGGCATGACTCCCCGCAGGTCGTTACAAGACGCGGTCTCGCAGATCGAAAGCGATCCCATTGGCCTGGAGATCATGTGGAGCCGGCTCATCAATATCACCGAGGAGTGCTGGGAAACGGTGATCCGGACAGCATTTTCGCTGCTCATCGGTGAGGCTCAGGATTTCGCCTGCGAGATACTTGACGCCAAAGGGAACCAGCTCGCGCACTCGCCGCGGGCGATGCCGGTGTTCAACATCAGCCTGCCGCGCGCCATCAACGCGATGATCGAGAAATTCCCCGTCGCCACCTTGGCGCCGGGAGATATCCTGGTCACCAACGATCCCTGGCTGTGCGCCGGACATTTGTCTGACATCGCCTTGGCTACCCCGGTCTTTCGTGGTGACAAGGTCGTGGCACTCATGGGGATGGTGGGTCACGTCACCGACATCGGCGGTACCAAGGACAGCCTCAACGCCCGCGAGATCTATGATGAAGGCCTGCAGATGCCGCCCCTGAAGCTCTACCGGGCGGGCGTCGCAAACGAGGACTTGTTCGCGCTCCTCGGGGAAAACGTGCGCAACTCGGAACAGGTGATTGGCGACCTCCACGCCTTGGTCGCAGCGTGCCGGCTCGGTGCGAAACGAATTGTCGAATTCCTGGACGAATACGGCATGCACGATCTGGAGGCGCTGGCGAACGTCGTCCAGGATCTTTCCGAACGCGCCATGCGCAACGCCATCCGACAGCTGCCCGATGGGTCGTACAGTGGCGAGATCTGGAACGATGGGCTGGGCACACCGGAACGCTATCCCATCCAGATTTCCGTAACGGGCGACGAGCTCGAGGTGGATCTCAGCGGCGCGCCGGAACAACAAGATCGCGGCGCCGCAAACTGCACCCTCAACTACACCGTCTCACACGTCTCTTATCCTTTGAAGTGCATGCTGTCGCCGACGGTTCCCGGGAACGCCGGCTGCTACCGTCCGTTCACGATCAACGTGCCGGAGCACAGTATTCTCAATTGCGACAAATCTCTGGCGGTGAACCTGCGGGCCCGGACCGGCTGGTTTATCGCGAGCAATGTCTTCAACGCGATGGCGGCGGCCGCCCCCAGACAAGTCCAAGCCTTCACCGGGCTGCCGAGCTCCGCACTATTTTACGGCGTGGATCATCGAGGTCACATCTACAACGATCATTTGTTCCAGGGCGGTGGACAGGGGGCCTGGGAGGGGAGTGACGGCAAATCGGGACTACTCTGGCCCACCAGTGCCGGCAACACCTCGGTCGAGGTGTTCGAGACCCGCGTTCCGGCCCTGGTGTTGGAAAAGACACTGATCCCCGACAGCGGTGGCCTAGGACAATATCGTGGTGGCCTCGGACAAAGGGTTCGCGCGCGCAAGCTTTATGACGATGACCGCGCCACACACGTCGGCCTGTATCCCACCGGTGTTGGCCGACCCACTGAAGGGTTGTTCGAAGGACAGGCCGGAAAATTGGGTAGCGCCGGCGTCCTCGACGCGAATGGCGACGTGCTGCGTGACGTCGGCATTGGAGCACTGGTGACACTGACGGGACCCGATGAGATCGTTGAATTGTGCCTGACCGGAGGTTCCGGCTACGGTCCGGCCGAGAAGCGCTCCGGGCGGGCGATCGAGAACGATCTCGCGAACGGATACGTAACTTCGGCGACAAGCCACCCCGACCATCGAGCCAGGCTGGATCCGCCCGATGACGGGGAAGCCGCGCCTTTTCACGAAAACCGCCCGGCCGCCGAATAGCTGTCATCAAGCTAAAGCAGATCGTCGTCGGAGGCCTAGGTACAGACTGCCAACACCCCAACCATTGCGCTAAAGCAGATTCACGCGACCCAAGCAGGTCGCGATCTGCTCTAGCAGGTCCAGGCGGTTATCGGTTCCTCCCGTCCGCGCAGGTGCTGGACGCCTGCACTGTCCAAGCTCGACAACAATTCGATACTGTCCGCGTCGGCATCGTGGCGGATGGCAGTCACCAAATCATCGCTCGTCACCATTCCGACGCCGAGTGTCCTCGTGAGGACCTCCAGCCGGCTGGCGACATTGACCGCGTCGCCCAGCACGGCGTATTCCAGCCGTCGTTCCGATCCGATATCGCCGAGCACGACCGACCCGTAATGCAATCCAATCGAAACCTTGATCGGTTCGGCACCGGTTTCCCGTCGTGCGGCATTCCATTCCTCGATGTCGGCCAGCATGGCGCGCCCGCAGCGCAAAGCATTGGCGGCATCGCGCGGACGCAGCAGTCTGAGGACCACAAGACCTGTTGTCAGGGCGTGCACATGCAGATGTTAGCAGGAATTGATGCGGTGGATTTCCATCAGGCCCTGACGAGAGAAGATTCACCCGGCCCAACCGGATTGCGATCTGCTCTAGCGAGCGCCCAGAAATTCTGCGGCCGTAACCGCGATCCCGCGTTCAACCGCTTGCCAATTGCCGACGCCAACGTGCAATCCCACGATGAACACACCCTCATCCTCTTGTATGAGGATCGGAGACCCGGAGCCTGCATTGGCGCCGCCGCACGTGTGTGCCATCAGCGATCCCCTGACGCTGAAATCGACGATGGCACATCCCGGATTCAGGGAAAGCATATGGTCTTGATCTCGATTGTAGCCAGCCTGAAAAACCTCCACGCGTTGATCGAGAGCGTCGACGAGGTTTTGTCTCCCAACGATCCGAAAAGGAAGATACCCAACGATCTCACCCGCCGGCTCGGCAAGGGTCAGTATCGCCCAATCCGCCGACAAATGGCCCAGACCCGTGCCAACAGAGTCGGGATATGACTCCGCGAGACGGTAAGAAACCACCTGTGATTGCGCCACTGAACTTCCGCGATCGTAGCCTGCCAGGAAGTGAATCCAGGTCGGCGAAACCCAGCGCTTCCCGACCGTGTCCCAAAGGCAATGTGCAGCCGTGAGAACTTCGCGCGGGCCGATGAGTGTCCCGGTGCAGAAGAACCCATTGAGTGTGTTGATACGTCCGATGGCGTACCACGGCGCCTGCTCAGTGTCCGGCTGTGCGCGATCAGTGGTGGACAACGCAATCTGAGTTGATTGCTCCGCCGCCAGCGATACTTCACCGGCAACAACGAATAGCAGGCTGGCGACCGCCAACCGGGCAGTCCGCTGCAGCGCAATCCGCCAGACTCTACCGGCGTCGCGCGTGCTATTGCATCGCGTCTCGATGCCCTTCAAGTACCCAACCAATCATGCCCATGATCCCGGTACACATCGCTCGCTAGGCGAACGTTGCACATTCTATAAATAGCCGTGAGTCGGTTGTCACCTGCTTTGTGGAGAGCTGAAGGCGCGACCGACGCTGAAGGAGTTTCCACGGGGACGAATTCCACCTGGCCTTATAAGCGCAAACGCGGCTAAATCGGCACCCGGACGCGACTCCAGAGAAGGGCACAAGATGGGCGATATCTTTTCTCTCAATGGCAAAGTCATTGTGATCACCGGTGCGACCCGCGGCCTGGGTTGGGCCATGGCGCAGTCGATGGCCGCGGCAGGCGGCCATGTCGTCGTCAATGGCCGCAATCCGGACGCTGTGGCGGCACGGGTTCGTGACCTGGACGGGGCGGGCCATTCGGCGTCACCCGCCGTGTTCGATGTCACCGATCCGGAGGCCTCGGCTGCCGTGCTCAATGAGGTAGCGGACGCACACGGGGGGCTCGACGTCCTGGTGAACAATGCGGCGAACTCGCCACCGCGCCCGGTTGCACTGGACAAATTGACGGATGAACATTGGGCCGAGGTGATCGACACCAACCTCACGGCGTGTGTGTTCCTGTCCCGCGCCGCGGCGCGCCTGATGATCCCGCGCGGGTCGGGGCGCATCATCATGATCTCTTCCCTGCGCTCGGTCGCCGCACGCCCGAACATCTCCATCTATACCGCGGCCAAGGCGGGGCTTAACGGCCTCACCTGGGCACTGGCCGTCGAGCTCGGACCTCAGGGCATCACCTGCAATGCCATCGCCCCTGGATTCATCGCCACGGAGGCCACTGACCAGCTGCGCGATAATTCCGAACAAAACGCCTACGTCACCGAGCGGACGCCGCTCGGCCGCTGGGGACGGCCTGACGAGATCGGCAGCGTCGCCGTTTTCCTGGCCTCTGAGGCGGCATCTTTCGTCAACGGCCACGTGCTCTTCGTCGACGGCGGCAAAACCATCGCCGAGTGAGCGTTTGCCCTAAGAATTTGGCGAAATTAAATGGTGTCTGACACCACTTAATTGAAGGTGGGGCTCAAAAAGACAAAATACCCCCCTCTACACTCCCCGCTTCTAGGGGGGAGGATCAATTTCCTTAGAAGCTGGCGCCAGCGATGCTGATGGTGGATTGGCCGGTGCCGAAGAGTTCGGTGTAGGTGGCCCTGCCGTTGGCGACGGCGAGAAGCTCGTCGTAGATGCGCTGGCCACCCTCTTCGATCGAAATCTCGCCAGTCAGGATGTCGCTCACCGAAACATCGAGATCGTCGGGCGCGTTCTCGGCCGTCGCGGGATTGCCGCTAATCTTGATGGTCGGCACGAACGGATGGGCCGACGGCTGTCCAAGGCCGGTGTTGAAACCGATGATCTGAGCCCCCCCGGCGGCCAGCCCGGTCATCGACTCGCAAGCCGGCGACGGCGTGCTCATGAAGTAGAACCCCGGCGGGTCCGGAATGACCGGATCGCAGTAGCCGACGACGCCCTGAAGCGGCTTGCTGCCACCCTTCTTCACCGCGCCGAGGGATTTCTCGGCCAAGGTGGTCAGGCCGCCCTTGATGTTGTCGGCAGAGGGATTGCCACGGCGAATGTCGGGAACGCCGGCCTTGCGGGCCAATTCTTCCATTTCGGCGATCGCGCCGACGATGTCGGAAGCCGCCTTGTTGTTGACGGCACGCGCGGCCATAAGGTGCTCGGCCCCCATGATCTCGGCAGTTTCCGACAGCACCACCGAGCCGCCGGCATCCATGAGCAGGTCCGCCGCATGGCCGAGGGCGGGATTGCCGGCGATGCCGCTCGAAAAATCGGAGCCGCCGCATTCGACCCCCAGCATCAGTTTTGAGAGCGGTTGTTCGGTACGTGCGACGCCGGACACCTTCTTCACCATCTTCGCGGCGATGAGCGTTCCCCGCTCGATGGTGCGAAGCGTTCCGCCGATGTCCTGATAGACGACGCATTCGACGTCCTTGCCGGCCGCGGCGATGGGCGCCGCGAAGGTCTCCGCGGAGATACTGTGGAGTGTCACCAGGATGACACCGCCAACGTTGGGATTCATGGCCATGCCGTGAATGGCCTTGAGGCGCATCTCGTGGTTCAACCCGATCAGCTTACGGCCGAACAGGTCGGTCACCAGCTCGGTCCCGCGGACATTCTCGGCGATCTTGCGGGCGATACCATTGACGTTGTCCATGAGCGCGATGATGCCCACGGTGTTCCTGACACCAACGGCGCCGTTGCTTCTGGCATATCCGTAGAACATTCGCGCTACTCCTGACGCATCATTCGATCAGCAAAAAAATCAAACTGCTGTTTGAATCCTAGTCGACGACGTTGTGGGTGTGGACGTGTTGACCGGTGGCGATGGTGGCGGAGGCTTTGCCGATGACCTCGCCGTATTTGAAGATGTTGTCGCCGTCGGCGATGTTTTGCAGGGCGATCTTGTGACCGCGCGGGATCGGATCCTCCGCCTTCATCGTCACGACGTCCTTGCGCTGCATGACAGAGACTTGCGCCCCGGCCGCGATGTCGTTGAGACAGGTCGCAACGTTGTCGGTTTGCGCGATCATGATCGCGTCGATGTTCCGGTCGGTGCGTTCGGTCATTTCAAGCTTCCTGCTTCACCCTAACTGATACCGCTCAGGCGGCTGGCCGCCAGATATCGTTCCGGCCGCATTCGTCAATGCCGCGAACCAGATGGAGCTCGTGGACTGCGTTCTTGGGCGAGCCGCCGAGTTCAACGGCGAGCTCCCGGTCATAGTACGAGCTCGACGGCATATAGCGAACCGACAGACCGGCGCGCCGCATCCCGGAATTGTTCGGCGCAGAACCATGAAGCGTGTAGACGTCGTGGAAGGACATCATGCCGGGCTCGAGCACGACATCGACCGGCTCGACATCGGGCATCTCGTCTGCAGCGACGGTCTGCCTCAGGTTGACGTGATCACCTTCAGTGATCTCATGCGTCGACAACTGCCGGCCCTTGTGTGATCCGGGAATGATACGCATGCAGCCGTTCTCGCGTGTCACATGGTCTAAGGCGATCCACACCGTGCATGACTCGAGCGGCCGCACGGGCCAGTAGCAGCCGTCCTGATGCCAGGGAACGGCCTTGCTGCGCTCGCCTTTCTTGCGGAAACACTCAATCGCCCAGACGATGAGGTTTTCGCCGAGCAGCTGTTCGACGCTGTCCAGGATCCCGGGAATCTTCCCGAATTCAATCCAGCTTCGGTCGATCTCGACCAGACTATCGGCGAGGTCGAGTTCCGCGAAATCCGGCCGTTTCGCGAACAGCGTCTCCATCTTCTCTTCGATGGCAGAGATGACGTCGAGGTCGAGCCGGAATGCCGATGTCACCTGACCCGTTTCGTGGTACTGAGCGACTTCTTCAGGCGTAAGCACGAAATTTTCTCCTTTGGGCTGTCAGATGATACCGCCCGATTCAGGCGTGCGCCTCACACATTTCCTTCTCGAACGCCTTCAGGCGTTTTCTGATTTCACGCTTCCGGTCCTTGCCCGGAGACAGGCTTTCCTCGGTGGTGATGTCGGTCACCCGCCGCCCGATGTGACACAGCAACTCCCTGTCTTCGTCGGCGTCGGCGTCGGCAAGTTGGGGAATAACTAAAACGGTATCCTGACAATAGGAGTTGAAGTGTGCTTCACCGCCGTTTTCTGGCTTCGGCCAGGCACTCTGCGTGGTGTCGTGCAGAGCGTCACGGCAGATCTTGCGCCACATGGCGACACCCTGGTCCGACGGGGCCAGGTTTTCCTTGGCGTGCACGGCAATCGACCGTTGTCCCACAAGGATATCCCAATCGCCCGGATAACGATGCCGTTGCGCGCGCGGCCGGGCGCCGGTTAACCCCTCGAGGAAATCACCACCCTCCACGCCGAGCTTGGTGGCATCGCCCTTCCCCTTCGGGTCCGATTCCTCGTTGAAGTATCGCCAGGCAAAAACCGACGAACTGTCGTCATCATGCGGCACGTTCCAACGGACATGTGAGGGCCCCGCAAAGTATTTCTGAGACTCCAGATCTTCGAAGACGCCGGCAATCTCAAGATAGTTGGGAACCATGAACTGGTTGTTGCGGACCCATACCTTATCGCCGGTACGGCGCGTCGTGATGGTGACCATGCTACGTCCACTATCAGTGACAAGAAATTCCACGACAGGGGATTCGGCGCCGAAGGCCTGCGGCAAGGAGGTCTGAGTCGCGTCCGCTGCCGCGCCTTCCATCAATGCCCGATTGCCGACACCGTTGTGGAAGACCGTAATGTGGGCCTGATCGGCGACGTTCTCGTGAACCTGCAGCCAGTTGCAGGGCAGCCAGTTGGAGAAGGCGTAGACTTTGTTGCCCGGCACGTCGATCGAGTCATAGACGGGAAAATCGGGTTTCTTGTCGGGCGGCCCCATATAGGCGAACACCAGACCGTGCCGTTCAAGAGCCGGATAGGCGCCATGACAAAGGTTGTCCTTGATACGACTTTCCTCGGGTTGCTCCGGCGTCTCGAGGATGGTGCCGTCGATGTCGTACCACCAGCCGTGGTAGCAGCAACGGATGCCGCGCTCCTGCGGCAGCCCGTACTCGAGGGACGCGCCCCGGTGGCTGCAGTGCCGGTGCATAACCCCGACACGGCCGCCGAGATCACGGAAAGCAACCAAATCCTCACCCATGATGCGAATCGGCTGCGGCAGATCGTCGATCTCTTCGGACAGACAGACCGGCTGCCAGCAACGCCGCATGAACTCGCCCATCGGGGTTCCCGGATCGGTACTCGTGAGTTCCGGGTCGGGCTTCGGCACGTCGCGCTGAAAATAGCCACCGTAGGGTGTGTTCAACGCGTTTTGACCGGCGCTCACACGATCTGAACCTCGCGTCATGTTACATCCCCAGCATCAATGTACCACCAGATTGGACAAGCCAAGGCGTTCCGCCGGTTTTTCGAACCCCCGCTCAGACATCTCTTCCAGCAGCAGGTCAACCACGTCCTGGCGGCCAAGATGTCGCGCCGAATCCGCCAGCATCTGCGTGAAGATGTTGCGCTGGGCGTGGCTACCGCCGATCTGCCAGAGGCTGCGCCGCGCCGGTATCAGGATATCCAGCACACGCTGGTGCTCGCCTCGCTGGTGCGCGATGGCGCCTTCCGCGGCGGGCAGGACGGCGGTGCGCACTCGGGCGGCGTTGTTGGTCTCGTCGGTGGCAGCGAATTCCCGCAGGGCCACGAGATAAGCTTCCGTCGGCGCGTCACGCCCGGCTGCGGCCAAGGCGGTGGCGACGTGGGCGCTCGACAGCGGCGCGGCGTGGTTACCGATCCGGCCCTCGGCAACATCGGCGATGACTTCCCAGCGGTCACCCACGTCTTGGCCGTGCATACCCAAATGCTTCAACAGGTCGACCGCATTCTGGAAATCGCCGTAGTGGCCGGGATTGGCCTTGACCAACGGCGACTCGGGATTGCGGATTCGCTTGTCGTAAAGGTCGACCACGACATCGTACTCGCCGCGCAAGAGGTGGAACAAACTGCGGTGCCACCACAGGTGATGCACGAAGTTGTTCAAATCCGCCCAGTGGTCCTTTAGACCGTCGAGCCAGGCGATACCGTCTTCGTGACGGCCCTGCATTTCCATGACGTGGGCAACCGTGTGCGCACCCCATCCATTGGTGGGATCGCGCTCGATCGAATCGCGCCCATAGCGTTCGGCATCTTCGTAAAAGCCATTCTCTTCGTTCCCGAAGGCGCGCAAGGCTTGAAAATGCGTGAACCCCGGTATGTCGCCGGACCATTCCGGCGCGGCGCGTTCAATGATATTGCGCATCCAGGCGCTCTCGCCGATCCAGAACAATTCCAACTGGACCAGGCGCTGTGCCAGAAGGTCACGGGGATAACTCTGCAGCAACGTCTCGTAGTGGCTGACTGCTTCGAGGACCTGCCCATCGATCAGCGCCGTCAGCGCCGCGATGTAGCCTTGCTCGCGTTCGTTGGCATTTCCGCCCGCCTTGGCGGCGTCCAATTCGGATTGCGCCTCGGAATAGCGGCTCGGCAATCGAACGCCGACGATGAGCAGGCCTTTGATGGCATGGGCGAGCACGCATCCCGAATCGGCCTCAAGGGCCGCACCGACGTGTGTCGTGGTGTCGAGCTTTTGACCGATGAAGCTCTCTGCCGCCTTACTCAGAGCGTTGGCGGCATCAGCGCTTTCGGTGCTCAGCGCCAGCCCGCGATCGTCAAGCTGCATGGGCATTAAATGAATTCCACTTCAACATCCTTGAAGCGGCGCTCGACGAAATCCTGCCGCTCCTGGCCGCGATAGGCGTCGCCTTCGAGCAAGGCCTCCGTCAGCCGCGTGCCAACGTCGAAGAGTAACTGGCGGTCGTCGCGATCCGCACGCTTGGGAATGCGCAGCACCGTGTCGTGGGTGTAGGTCACGAAATCGGCACCGTTCTCGCCGGCGGGTTTGGGAAACGCGTTTGGTACTTC
>Ga0114999_10007114_pt1 | contig 12760 bp, 10 predicted proteins | sample ArcticOcean_MG_C_3_FD_89820 | JGI IMG/M metagenome (GOLD analysis project Ga0114999, IMG submission 89820) | Marine microbial communities from western Arctic Ocean - ArcticOcean_MG_CB8_126 | ecosystem: Environmental > Aquatic > Marine > Oceanic | place: Arctic Ocean: Canada Basin | collected...
TGGGCTGGTATCTCGCTTTAAAAATGAATTAGGAAGCAATGCAAAAGTCATCGGAACAGGTGGTCTATCACCAATAATTTCCAAACATACAGATGTATTTGATGAAATAAACCTCGATTTAACTTTGTTAGGATTAAATATCTTATACAAAATGAACGTATCGGAAACCAGGGAGGATTAATTTGAGTAATATATTATCCGAAGCAAACATAGTACTGGGAGTGACTGGTAGCATATCTGCTTATAAATCTTTAACATTAGCCAGCCGTCTCACTCAATTAGGAGCTAATGTAAATGTGATTCTTACAGAAGGAGGTTCCGAATTTATAACTCCTTTATCATATAGAACCATCACCCAAAATCCTGTTGTAACAAATTCTTTTGATGTGAATTCGGCATACAGCGTAAATCACGTCTATTTAGCAAAAAAAACAGATGTTGTGATAGTCTACCCGGCTACTGCTAACTCTATTGCTAAATTGGCTGTCGGGATATGCGACAACCCTCTAGCAACAACTATACTTTCAACTACTGCTCCAATAATCATTGCTCCAGCCATGGAAACAAACATGTTTGAGAATTCCATAACTCAATCCAACATAGAAAATTTAAAAACCCGTGGATTCCATTTCATTGGCCCGGACGCAGGGCATCTCGCATCCGGCGCATTAGGATTAGGGAGACTAACCGAACCAGAAGAAATGCTAGGACACATCCAATTTATTTTAGGTAAAACAAGAGGAGATTTCAGCGGCAAAAAAATAGTAATCACAGCTGGTGGAACTCAAGAACCCGTAGATCCAGTGAGAATCCTTACCAATCTATCATCAGGTAAAATGGGTTATTCACTAGCTACAGCCGCTCGAGATCGTGGAGCAACGGTTACTTTAATATCTGCGCCAGTATCTCTATCAGCACCTATAGGAACAACGATACATGAAGTTAAAACAGCAGAAGACATGTTAAGGAGCGTCCATGAAAACATCAAAGGTGCCGACGCAATAATTATGGCAGCAGCAGTTGCTGATTTCAAACCAGCAGACTCCTTAGACAAAAAAATCAAGAAATCGGACGTTAATTTTACTATGCGGTTATCTCCCACTTCGGACATTTTAAAAAGCATATCTGATACTGAAATAATAAAAGTAGGTTTTGCAGCGGAAACAGACAATTTAATAGAAAATGCAAAATCAAAAATAACTAGCAAAAAACTAGCAATGATCATAGCAAATGATGTGACAATACCTGGGGCGGGATTTGGGTCAGACGAAAACCAAATTTCAATAATTGATCAGGATTTGAATGTGGAATCATTGCCTCTTAATTCAAAATATGAAATCAGCCATACAATACTAGACAGATTATTGCCACTTTTACAAAGTTTTAAATAAGGCATTGCTTAAAATTTTCTATTGCTTTAATGTGTGCATCTGGGCCACTTAACCCCATTTTCATAGTATTAACAGATAAGTGACTAGCACCCATTTCATCCCAATCCGTAAGTAACTTGCTCCAGTCTTCTAAATCTCCTTGATTCAAAGATATTCGGCCTTCAATTCCAATTTCATTTCGGTCCCTACCTATAGAATCCATAGCAGACCATAGTTTATCCAATTGCGCTCTGCCATTATCATCTGGTTGAAATTGAGGAATCCAACCATCACCTATCCTAGCTATTCTATCAATCACACGGTCAGCACCACCTCCTAACCAAATAGGGATAGGTCTTTGAATTGGCAAAGGGTTTATTCCAGCTGACGTCACATCATGGTATTCACCATGAAAATCCACTACATCCTGTGTCCATAGCTGTCTCAGAAGTTCAATTTGCTCTTCACATCTCTTACCGCGATTTTTAAAATTTTCTCCGAGTGCTTCATATTCCACATCATTCCACCCAATTCCCACGCCTAATCTCAATTTTCCGCCAGTTAAAACATCTATAGCTGCTGCTTGTTTGGCAACCAAGGCTGTTTGCCTTTGTGGCAGAATCAATATCCCTGAAACCATTTCTATCTCTTCTGTACACCCAGCTAAGTAGCCAAACAACACAAATATTTCATGAAACATATCATAACTATTATAGGGTCTATTCCATTCTTTACGTGCTGATGGGTCAGCTCCCAAGACATGATCAAATGCTAAAATATGCTTATATCCTAATGCTTCTGCAGCTTGGGCAAACTCCCTAACAGCTCCAGGATCCGCTCCAATTTCAGTTTGTGGAAAAACTACTCCGACTTGCATATTTATCTCCTTAGAAATTAAGTGCCTGCATTTCATTTTAATGATGGCTGGGGATGCAGGATTCGAACCCGCACTCTCTGAACCAGAATCAGGTGTCCTACCATTAGACTAATCCCCATCAAATCGCAAACATGTATGAGTACTGTTTTTGATATCAAGTTTGAAACATTTGACATTATACATCATATGTATAAAAATCTATCTGATGGATCACTACTAGAAACTGAGTTATAAATTCGAAGGTAACGGTTATAGATATGGCTGCAACAACTGTATCAACTAAAGAAATCAAACTCTTAGATACCACGGTTGAATACTATGTGGGCGGAACTGGGTCAACTTCACTAGTCTTTTTACACGGCGCTGGAGGTAATTCGGGTTGGCAAAGCTATCATGATCAATTAGCACAGTTGTACACGGTATATGTGCCATCTCAAGCAGGTTTCAATGGAACTGAAAGGCCTGATTGGGTCTATACCATCACTGATATGGCCCATTTCAACTTACAACTGATATCTGCTTTAAATCTACAAAATTATATTTTAATGGGCTCGTCTATGGGAGGTTGGATTGCGTCAGAAATGGCCTCTATGGATGACTCAAAAATTAAATCATTAATATTAATAGATGCTGCAGGAATCCGACCCGAGACAGGTGAAATAGCAGAAATATTTATGTGCTCCGCTCAAACCAGATTAAAACAGAGATTTTACGATCCCGAGCAAGTAGAAAATTATCAAAACTACAAAAGAGACTTAACTCCAGAGGAAATATTCACAGAACACAGTAATCGTGAAATGGCTTCAAGATTATGCTGGAAGCCTTACCTACATAATTGGAGCCTGCCATTTTACTTGAAAAAAATTTCTATCCCTACTCTCATAATTTGGGGTGATAATGATGCAATAATTCCTGTTGAATGTGGTACTTTATTCCAAAAATCTATCGCTGGATCAAAACTAGAAATTATAAAAAACTGTGGCCATTCGCCTGCGATAGAGAAACCTGTCGAATTCATGACAGCAGTAAATAATTTCTTGGCAAATTCCTAAAAAACATATAGGAGAGAACTATGACTGAAGTATTTTGGTTTTCAGAACAGCCATATGGGCATGTAACAGATGACGACATAGACGGGTATGAATCAGGAAGAATGCACTTCCCAAATACTATGTTCGATCCTATTAAAGCTCACCAACTTTACTCAAATTATCATGACCAATACGTTATGGCAGATCAAGTAGGATTTGACGGCATAATGACCAATGAACACCACAGTTCTTACTGGTGCATGAAACCCTCAGTCAATATAGATGCGGCTTGCATTGCAAAAGTAACTAAGAATGTAAAAATAGCCATGTTAGGTAATGTAATAGCAATTCAAGATCCGGTCAAAATGGCAGAAGAAATAGCCATGCTTGACTGTATTTCAGGTGGCAGAATTATATCTGGATTTGTTAGAGGCACTGCAGTTGAAACCCTTCATTCAGGCATAAGCCCAACTGAAAACAGAGCAAGATTTGAAGAAGCTCATGACTTGATTATTAAATGTTGGACTACCCCTGGCCCATTCAGATGGGAAGGACGATATTGGCCACATAGAATGGTAAACCCCTGGGTAGTTCCTATTCAAAGAGATCCACATCCTCAAGTATGGTTCCCTGGTACTGGTAGCCCTGAAAGCGTAATCTGGGCTGCTGAAAGACAATATCCTTACATGAATTTAGGTTCTCTCTTGGATTTAACAAAACAACTCAAAGACATATATTTCGAAACAGCCAATAAAGTAGGTTACCAACCAGGACCTGAACATTTCGGATACTTGATGAAAGTCTTCTGTGCAGACACAGAAGAAAGAGCGCAAGAGATCGGTCGTAAATATTTGTGGACAGAAAAGCACAGGAATCGAGGTCCTGCAGAATTCAATGACCCTCCTGGCTATCAATCCAGAGAAGCGCTCAAAATAAAAATGTCCAGACCCGTTATTGGCACAGGCACTATGGGAAAAAGCATGACTTACGAAGAACTACAAAATGCTTATAATATAGTTGTCGGCACACCCGAAACAGTAATAGAAAAACTGAGACACATAAAAAGAGAACTTGATCCTGGATACGTATTGATTTATGGTAATGAAGGCAACATGGCGCATGAAGACGTCATGAGATCAATAGAACTGATCGGAACTAAAGTTATTCCAGCAGTTAAAAATTTCTAGATCATACCCATAGTGAGGCGTTGTTTAATCACAACGCCTCACTATTTAATTACACCGTGTTTTCTAAATGCAAGTCTCTGACATTCTGTAAAGCCATACTCTTCTAAAATTTCATCAGTATGCTCCCCCAATTCGCCTAAATTATGTTTAATTTCAATGCTACTTTTGCTAAATCTTGCCAGTGCGCCTGTCATTCGAACTACACCTTGTTCCTTATGGTTCACGTCGACCAGAAATTCATTTTCTATGAGTTTACTGTCAGAGAATAATTCTTCTTTGAACCTAATTGGTCCAGCGGGTATATTCTTAGCAAACAATATATCTAGCCACTGAGCTGTAGTTTGATTCATGAATTTCGATTCTGCCATTTGTACTAATTGATCCCCAATTCTCTTATCTCGTTCCGATTTAGGATCATAATCTACATCAAACCTTGTATCTTCTAGATTCAATACGCTCAAAAGTTTCCTTCTGAGAGGATCATTAAGACACGCTACAGCCAGAGCTCCATCAGATGTCAGAAAAGTTCTATAGTAAATATTTCCTGGAGTTACATCTTGTCTCGATTCATAAAAATTCCTTATTTCTTTGTGGCTTAACCCTGATTCTTTTAAGGACTCTAGATCTTGAACGAACTCCGAGTTTCGAGACTTGTCTAATGATTCAACTTCAACTAGTCTCATACCCATTAATTGCAACGCGCACGATAGTAAATTGGTTTCTATTTTCTGACCCATGCCAGTTTTCTCTCTGTAATATAAAGCAGCACATATTGATCCTACTAAATTTAAGCCTGAAGCTGTGTCTATTAAAGGAGTAGACCAAATTTGTTCTGGCCTACCGGAGTCATCAATTCTACTTTCAGTACCTATTAAGCCGCACACACTTTGAATAACCAGATCATATCCCGATACATAACCATCTCCAGCATACGATCCATAAGCAGTATTTTCACAATATATTAGACGATCATTTATGCTAGACAAATAGCTATATCCTATGCCAAGGTTCTCAGCAACGTTGGGTGAAGCATTGACCACTACCACATCACAATTTTTAACAAGTTTTTTTATAATTTGCTTGGAAGCATTTTGTTTTAAATCCAACGTCATATTTCTTTTACCGCGGTTATAGGCCATGAATGGTCGACTTTCGGATTCAGAAAATTTATACATGTATCTCCATGAATCTCCCCAAGGAGGTTCAATTTTGATCACCGACGCGCCATAATCAGACAAAATCATCCCTGCAAGAGGTCCCGAAATCACTTCTGTAAACTCCAATACTGAAACACCTTCTAAAGGACCCGCCATACAACTCACCTACTCATTAGTAACTTAAATATACACAATAAACAGATACATGTCTTCTTCACAAATTTAGCAAATTCGTATATAGATTTATTTCTGTTAAAATAACATGCAGTCGGGGCGTGGCGCAGCCCGGTAGCGCACCTGCATGGGGTGTAGGGGGTCGCCAGTTCGAATCTGGCCGCCCCGACCATTAACAAAATTAAGGTATAAAATGAGAAATATAGATCACGAACCATTGTATTCAGACAGACACCGTGTCTCAGTAAACCTATCATTAATATTTGCTCTTTTAGTAATATTTTATGGATTAATCCAAGAATTTAGAGGAGACACTCAAGGAGCAATGTTGGTAATCGTTGGTAGCTTAGTAGCGGTATATACTTGGCTGACCAAACCACGAACATTTGAGGTATATGAAAATTGCCTAGTATTGCGATATGGCCGCCCAAGAAGACGTGTAATACCATTCGAAAACATCGATAGAATTGACGCACTGAAACTAGCAGTACCAGACAGATGGAGAGTATATTTAAAACACGGAAGACGGATAGTTTTATTAACAAAAAATCCAGAAACTTTAGTAGAACATTTAAACAAAGCTATTGACGCATACGAAAATCGGTAGTTTTGACAACATTTTTTTCCTCTGGTAAATTATCTAAACGTATCTCAAAAAAGCAATTTAAAATATAAGGAATTACCAATGAGCTGGGAACAAATAATAGTAGATTCACTCAAAAAAGCAGATGTTTCTCTAATTTCATACGTACCTGATCATTCGATCGGTAAAGTAACTAAAATAATTGAAAAAGATAACTTTTTCCATTTAGTACCTGCAACTAGAGAAGAAGAAGCTATAGGAATTGCAGTAGGGGGATATGCTGTAGGCAAAAAAGCTGCCGTATTCATGCAAACAAGCGGTTTTGGTAACTGCGTTAACGCTATAGCAACACTATGCGTACCTGCCCGAGTGCCCATACCAATGTTCATCAACATGAGAGGTGGCCCGGGGGAATTTAACATATCTCAAGTGGCTATGGGTAAAATAACCAACCCAATCATGGACATGTTAGGGATAGTAAATTACACAATCAACGATGAATTTAAAATGGACCAATTAATTGACGGAGCTTTGAAATTATGTTTTGCTAACCGTCAACCTGTAGGGGTCTGCCTAACCTCATTGTTACATGGAGGTAAAAGTGTTTAGATTTGATGCAACCAAACTGATTTTATCTAAATTAGACAATCAGCCCATAGTAGCTAATTTAGGACCCACCAGCGATGAACTCTGGCATGCAGAGCATCGAGATAGAAATTTTTACACATATGGCAATATGGGGCTTTGCTCATCCATAGCTTTAGGTATGGCTCTATGTAATGATGAAAAAATAATTTCACTTGACGGAGATGGGTCTTTACTGATGAACCTCGGAACTCTAGCAACAATCAACCGAGAAAATCCAAAAAATCTAATAGTATTAGTTTACGATAATGAAATGTGGGGACAAACTGGTCGTCAAGCTACTCATACATCAACTGGCACTGAATTGATTGAGGTAGCAGAAGGGTGTGGAATAAAAAACACTGCCATCGTGCATGACTTGGAAACGTTATCCGAAGCATTCGATAAAGCTTTAGTGGAAGAAGGCCCCTGGTTTATTGTCGCTAAAATAGAGGAAACGGACTATTTACCCGTGCCGACGCCTGAACCAGAATTCACCATGTACAGATTCCGAAATTCTTTCTTAAATTAACGTCTAATTAAAAAAATCTCCCCTATCGCTGTAGCATAGGGGAGATTTTTAATTTAGGTGATTATTTTAAATGTGTAGCAAACCATCCAAGAGTTCTATCTAAAGCATCCTTAGCTGCTGCTTCGTTATAACTATCTCTTTCATCACAGTTAAAACCATGGCCAACCCCTGGGTAAATCTTAAAGTCATATATTTTACCATTTCTCTTTAATGATTCTTCCATTTCAGCAACATGGTCTGGAGATGGCCTTGTATCTGTCTCACCAAAGTTTCCCATAACTGGAATTTCAATCCCGCCGGTCAAACTTAGAGCATTAACTCCATCTGGAAAAGTTTCATTAACTCCTCCTCCATAATACACCGAAGCTGCACTCAAACCTGGGCAGCTAGTGGCTGCGAGGTAAGTTACTCTTCCACCCAAACAATAACCAACTATTCCTATCTTTTGGCCTTTCGTTCTAGGATTATGATTCTGTAAATAATCAATAGTTTGATCGATGTCTAAGATTATTTCTTCTCCCTGCATTTCACCCATATATTTAGGAACAGATGGGTCTCCATAAGGGATTTTTGGGTTAGGGCTTTGTCGGTGATAAATAGCTGGGGATACAGCAACGTATCCTTGTTCTGCGAATTGGTCGCACACTTTAGTCATATGACCATTAACTCCAAAAGCTTCCTGCACTACTATAATAGCTGGGGCACTAGTAGATCCAACAGGGTAACTAACGTAAGTGGCCATATCTTCGCCTTCGGCGCTGTGGTCGTCTGGAAACCTAATATTCTCCCAAAATGATGGCATAATCAATCCTCCTCTTAATGTTACAATTCTAAATGAGCTTCTAACAATCAACCCACATTAACGAACTTACTTGTTAACTAAGCGTTCTCATCAGCAACCCGATTGTAGCAAAGCGAATACAGCTTTACAAGTTGCAGACCTCATTATGTAAATACGATTCCATATCAATTCTCTTATAGAATCTCGCATGGAATCGTTAATGCGAATTGCATAATAACTTAAAATAGTTGCCCTCATGCGCTAGACAATAAATATTTCATAACATAACCGATTTTCAGAACTTCTTTTATTCTTCAATTTAGTAATCTAATTTTAACTAAAATTTATCATGCTAACCAATCACGGATTTAATCATAAAAGAGCCGGAATATTTAACACCGCACCCGTAAATCTCACCTGCAATGTTCTTTTGCAAATTACCAGCGGGTCCTATAGAATTGATGTAGTGATTATATGAAGATTAAAGCATTATGATGAATAACAAAAAATGGTTCAAGAATGGAATGATATACGGGCTCATAATTTTAGGCACCGTGTTAGTTATTTATAGTTTAGCCCCTGGGATGTCTAATAACGAAATATCTGTCTCTGAAGTTATTAGCAAAGCTAAAAGAGGCGAAATTCAAGAAATAATTGTCCAAGAAAACAAGCTGACAATTATACCCCTACGAACATCTGATGGATTAAAAGAATACTCTAGCACTATTGGATCTGACACTGATATTTTAACTGTTTTGTCAGACAATGGAGTGCAGGTTGGCTCGGATACCGGGCTAGAAATATCATACAAAGGGTCCAGTGGTTTTTCTAATTTTTTCGGCCTTCTAATAAATTTCCTGCCTTTAATATTTTTTGGCGGATTAATCATATTTATGATGAGGCAAGCCCAGGGAGGGAATAATCAGACTCTGAGCTTTGGTAAAAGTAAAGCCAAAATGACAAATATGTCAAAACCAACAGTGACTTTCGATGATGTAGCAGGAGTTGAAGAATCTAAAGAAGAGTTAATGGAAATAGTGGAGTTTTTAAAACATCCAGAAAAATTTCTAGCATTAGGGGCACGTATACCTACAGGAGTTTTGTTAGTAGGACAACCAGGAACTGGTAAAACTCTTCTTTCTCGTGCTGTAGCCGGAGAAGCTGGAGTCCCATTTTTTCACATTAGTGGCAGCGAGTTTGTTGAAATGTTCGTAGGCGTTGGTGCATCCAGAGTACGAGATCTGTTTTCACAAGCAAAGCAAAATGCGCCTTGTATCATATTTGTTGATGAAATAGACGCTGTAGGCAGGCATAGAGGTGCTGGTCTTGGAGGCGGTCATGACGAAAGAGAGCAAACACTCAATCAACTACTTGTTGAAATGGACGGCTTTGACAAAACAACCAACATCATACTGTTAGCAGCAACAAACAGGCCAGACATATTAGACCCTGCATTGCTAAGACCTGGACGATTCGACCGAAGAGTAACCCTAGATTTGCCAGACATAGCCGGACGAAAAGCAATATTAGATGTGCACGCCGCAGGAAAACCGCTAGACAACAAAGTAAATATGGATGCTCTAGCAAAAGAAACCCCGGGATTTAGCGGAGCTGACTTAGCTAATTTAGTCAATGAAGCTGCAATATTAGCAGCCAGAAACAACCAAAAGACGATTTTCATGGATCAATTCGAAGAAGCAATCGAACGCGTTCAGGCAGGTCCTCAACGAAAAAGTAAAGTTATAAATGCCCGAGAAAAAGAAATGACCGCCTATCACGAAGCAGGCCATGCTTTAGTAGGATGGTTACTTCCAAACGCGGATAAAGTTCATAAAATCTCTATAATATCAAGAGGTAATATGGGCGGCCACACAACTCTACTACCAGAAGAAGAAAGGTCATTATGGACTAAGAAGCAATTTAGCGATATGTTAGCTGTAATGATGGGTGGTCGCGTGGCAGAAGAGCAAATATTCGACGAAGTGACTACCGGAGCCAGTAACGACATAGAACGAGCGACTAAAGTAGCACTTGAAATGGTCAAAAGATACGGTATGAGCATCTCATTAGGGCCTAGAACATTTGGGAAGAGGCAAGAGATGATCTTCTTAGGAAGAGAAAGTAATGAAGAGCGTGATTACGGCGATAAAATAGCGGAAGAAATAGACAATGAAGTTCATGAGCTAATTGCATGGGCATATAATAGAGCCAATCAACTTATAGATGAAAACAAACCTAAACTGATTGAAATCGCCGAGTACTTAATTGAATACGAGTCAGTAACTGGTGACAAATTAGAACAATTGCTAAATGGCACTGATACCGAAGAGGCTCAAAATTCAGCTCCTGAAAAGCCTCCTGAACCAACACAAGATGGAACTACTTACACTCCTGACATAACCCCTACAATCACTCCTGGAGGCCAAGCGTCTCCTTCAATGCCGATAACTAAAACCCCATTATAGGCTAATCCTCAACTACAACTTTGATCATAGCGTCAGATAGTAACAGAGATCCAACTCTAGATAAGTGTGCTTGATCATAATAATACAAGCTTCGCGAATCATGCGTGTAGCAACGATTTGTATTTATATTGCAAAATGTTTCATGTGGATAAACTCGTTTCAAATTTGGCCCATCCAAGCTATCATAAATATCAAAAGCCAATTGAGTTCTGTCAAAATATTTGGGCAATGATGTAGACAAATCCACATTCGCAAACGGCGCAGCATCATCAGATTGCTGGCCGGATCTCATCAATGAATTCCTCATTTTCTGAGGAATATTCCATCCTGTTTCAGGAATTGGATACATTAGTACTACCATATGTCCTTGAGCATTAAAACGTTCTATAGAGTCCTGTATATTACTCTTAATTGATTCACGTCTATCTTCGATGGAATCTAATTCAGTGCCAGATTTTATAAATGCAAAAGGGAATTTGCCAGATTTCTCTAATCCTCCTTCACCATTATCGAAGTATTCTTCACTCAGGTACAGAGGAAGGCGACCACCTAAGATGACTATGGCGTTTTCAGAGTTCATGATTTCAGAAGTTCTAGCTTGATGAATTGTTTCATTTAAAACCACTTTTCTATTTTTTTTCTCTAATTTCACAAACCCTGGTAAATAATAATTTTGACTATAACTCATATGCACAACCTTATACTGAGCATTTATAGCTTCAGTAGCAAAACTTTGTAGCAATGAATCTAATACAGAATCACCTAATAAATAAATAGTTCCATTTTTATCATCTTCACCAAATTCACAGAAATTATCAGTACGATTGTGGCATTGACTACCATCTTGTATGATAGCTCTATGGCCTCCTGGATCCATTAGATCTGCGGCGCTCCTGGCGACTATTTCTGGATTATCATATGCGACTATTTCTGGATTATCATATAGCTCCGACGATATTCTATCGGGAAGCCCTTTATAAAATATGTTAATTCCTGTCGACAAAATTATAATCAGCATCAACGCCACGATTGGTATTAACAACAATCGTAAATCCTTATTTTTATCACGGAAAGGTTTTTCAATCCATATATAGCTGCAAGCAGCTAATAATCCAGATAATAATATGAGCAAGCATAACTGCCAGACACCGTGGATTAGTATCTCTGAATGCCTAGCGAACGCAAATATAGGATAATGCCATAAGTAAAAAGAATAGGATATTAATCCAATCGATGACATAAGCTTATTAGAGAGGAGATACCTCGCTATAGCGCTCCTATCTCCGTATCGTATGACCAAGCAGGCGCCCACCACCGGTATAACCGTCCAGATTGATGGATGTATTGTATTTTCGTCAAATTCAGCAAAGGACCAAAACATTAATCCGAGGCCAACTAACACAAGAATATCTGGGGCTAAGTTAAAAATTTTATTGCCTCTATTTTGCCATTGCATATTGAATACAAATGCTCCAGCGAGTAGTTCCCAAATACGTGTAGGTAGAATATAAAAAGACAATGATGAATAATGGTAACTGGCCCAAGTCGAAAACATTAAAGATAAACAAAATATTAATATTAGCAACAAGGTAGCATACTTGCGTATCCATTTGTAGCACAGTACTAATACTACTGGGTACAATACATAGAATTGTTCTTCTACAGCTAAAGACCACGTATGTAAAAATGGCTTCAACAGAGCTGATTCAGCAGCATAATCTTGGCCTGAAAAATAGATATAAAGATTAGAAGTGAACAGCATAGCCGTGATCAAAGTATTAGAATAATCTATTAACTGAGAAGGAAAAAGAAACAACCACCCAAAAGGCAGGGACATTACCATAACGAACATTAATATGGGCAATATTCTTCGAATTCTTCTCTGGTAAAAATGAATGAATTGAAAACGTCCCTCGGCCAAGTCCAACCATATGATGCGGGTGATCAAATAACCAGAAATTACAAAAAATATATCAACA
>Ga0114999_10007115_pt1 | contig 12759 bp, 11 predicted proteins | sample ArcticOcean_MG_C_3_FD_89820 | JGI IMG/M metagenome (GOLD analysis project Ga0114999, IMG submission 89820) | Marine microbial communities from western Arctic Ocean - ArcticOcean_MG_CB8_126 | ecosystem: Environmental > Aquatic > Marine > Oceanic | place: Arctic Ocean: Canada Basin | collected...
AATGAAATTGAAAGCGAAGTGGGTCGGGAAGCCCTTTCTTTTATTACCTTAGAACTCCACAAACAACCCACCTCAGCCTGGGGCAGCAAACCCGGTTTCGACTTTGGCGCACGGGCCGATATTTCTGCCGAGGCTGTCGGATCGGTCTCAAATTTTGTGAGAGTCCGCGTCGGGCTCCATCGGCACTTCCAAATCTACCCCAATCACATGCTCTCTCTTGGCGGGCGAGGCGGCCTTATTTGGGGCACGCCCCCATTTTACGAACGTTTCTACCTCGATGGCGAAAACCAACTGCGGGGTGTAGACCGCCGCGACATTGGCCCCGAGGGCGGCACACACTTTTTCATGGCAGAAGCGGTCTACAGTGTGCACATCAAACCATTGGGTCGGGCTTATACTTTTGCGGAAGCGGGTGGTTTGCGTCGCCCCATTCCAAACACCCGTATACACAGAGAAGACACCGACTTTTCTGTTGGCATTGGCTTCTTGCTCTTTAACAGAGTAGGCATCAGCTTTGGTATCACTACGGGAACGGTCATTGTAAAGTCGCACAAATTTGGCGGCATCAACATTGACTTATAGGCGGGTTGGGAACGGGATGCATATCTATCATTACATAAACCTGCTCATCATCACATTTGTCTCCCTCATGGCAGGACTCGTCACCTTAGCTGGCGCAAAACAAATTGCCCCCAGTCAGTTGGAGATTTACGTACAATCAGACACACTCAAAGTTGACGTGGGCATTGATTCCGCATTCACACAGAACCATATCGACGCCATTGAATCGGGAATGACGGCCTCCATCACTCTGCAATTTCGACTCTTGGGTGCCCGAAACAACCGCCTGGTCCAAAAAGAGATTAACAAACAGTTAGAACACGACATTTGGGAAGGCCAATATCGCCTGATCAAAGTTACAGTCCCACCCGACACGTTGGTGTCATCAAACTTTGGAGACATACGGCACGCGTGCACACAGTTGCAAGGCCTTGCCCTAACCCATCTGCCCCTTCCCGACGAAATACTCACCCTGCAAGCCCGTGTTCACATCGACCCGATCACACCGAAGCAACAAGAACGCACCCGGCGTTGGCTCAAGATTTTGCGCAAAGGCAGCTTGCTCGAATTCTTCTTTTCGTTTAGAAAATCAAATCCCCCCACCCCTTGGATCACCTTGCGCCAATTCCGCCCAAGTGCACTCCCCCACCTGCTTCCGGAGGCAGCGCAATGAAACCATTCCCTTTGCGTTGGCGCATTATCGGTGCGCTTTTGGGCTTGTCTTTGAGCACAACATTGGCATTGTCCTATATGGGACGCTACTACTTGGATCTCAGTCTTCAATCGGGCGTCAACCTTGAGATGGGGCATGCACTTACGGGTGCTCTCACGTTGGCCAAAGAAAATTACGACACGCGCAAACACCTGCTCACGGAGGTCGGTGATATTCTTTCTCAGTCACCCAACCTCATTGCGGCTTACCACGCCAATCACCCAGAACAGCTACAGCACCTCTTTCTAAAAGAAGGTGTAAAAGATGCCACGCTATATTTCTCGACTACCGCGCACACCAATGCCTCAACGACAATGCCCTCTGTTTTTAAGGCTTCAGAAAACATACTACAGCTCACTGTGCCTATTCTTGCCCAAGATAGCACAGTGGCATACCTTTGCGCGGAACAACGTTTAGACACGCTACTCAACATTGAAAGTGCGGTGCACACGTTTAAACACATTGAAATGGACGAATTGGATTTGCGTCAAGCCTTTTCACTGGCATTTTTGGCCGCCACAGCCGGCGTGGTCTTGTTGGCAACCCTCATTGGTATTCGCATTGGATTTGGTGTGACAAAACCACTTTATGCTCTCATTAAGGGCACGCGCGAAATGGCACGCGACAACCTTGAATACCGCATTCCAAAAGGCCGTGAAGACGAAATAGGCCTGCTCATTGAATCTTTTAACAAAATGGCCGAAGACCTCAAAGAAAACCGGCGCAAACGCCTTGAAGCCGAGCAGATTGCTGCCTGGCGAGAAATTGCCCGGCGCTTGGCACACGAAATCAAAAACCCACTCACCCCCATTCAGCTCACGGTTCAACAACTGAGAGACAAATATCCAGGGGATGATCCCACCTATCAAAAGTTGGTTATTGATTGCACAGAGATCGTGACGGAAGAAGTTGAAAACTTACGCGCACTGGTGCAGGAGTTTGCCGATTTTGCCCGAATGCCATCCCTCTTATTGGCACCCCAAGATCTCAACAAAATTGTGCTGGGCGTGGTGCGACTTTATCCAGACGCCAGGATACACCACACGTTATCTCCCGACTTACCTATTCTCGAGTTGGACATTGAACAAATGCGACGCGTGCTGATCAACCTCATAGAAAATGGCATTGATGCCGCAGGCGAAAAAGCACAAGTCAGAATTCAAACACAAATAGACGACGGGCAAATCTGTCTTTGCGTTTCAGACAATGGACCAGGCGTGCCAATGGAAGAACGCCAACGTATCTTTCAACCCTATATTTCGTCAAAAGACAGCGGTATGGGATTGGGGCTTGCAGTGGTGCGTGGCATTATTGAGGATCACCGCGGCCATATTTCAGTCACCGACGCACCCAATGGGGGCGCGCAATTTGACATTTGCTTGCCAATACCAGAAGAACAAATGGACGATAGTCTCAAGGGAGAATCTTAATGGGCCAAAAAATCCTCATCGTGGATGATGAACGCAATATTCGCCGCACGCTGGACATGATCTTAACCGGCGAGGGTTATGAAGTCTTTGCGTTTGAGTCTGGGCAAGATGGACTTGATATTCTTCAAAAAGAACCCATTGAGGTGGCCTTGCTCGACATTGTGATGCCCGACATGAATGGTTTGGACTTGTTACCCAAGTTGCTTCAAGTGCGTCCCAATCTGGCCGTGATTATGATCTCGGGTCACAGTACGGTACAAGACGCGGTAAAAGCCACCAAGCTTGGTGCGTACGATTTCTTGGAAAAACCGCTCTCACGCGAAAAAGTTTTGCTTTCGGTTGCACATGCCCACCAAACAAAAGAGCTGGCAGCTGAAAATAAAAACCTCAAACAACAGATCGAAAGCCGTCACGAAATGGTTGGTGAAAGCGCTGCCATTCAAAGTATTCGCGACCAAATTTCAAAAGTAGCCCCCTCTAACGGTCGCGTGCTTATTTTAGGTGACAGTGGCACCGGTAAAGAACTCATCGCACGAGCCGTACACAAAAGCAGCCGCCGCGCAAACAACCCGTTCATCAAAGTCAACTGTGCTGCGATTCCTGAAGAACTCATTGAAAGTGAATTGTTCGGGAGTGACCGAGGAGCCTTTACGGGCTCGGTGCAAACACGTGATGGTAAGTTCCTACAAGCCGACGGTGGCACGCTCTTTCTCGATGAAATTGGCGATATGAGCCTCAATGTGCAGGCCAAAGTACTGCGTGCATTGGAACAAGGCGAATTTGAACGCGTGGGCGGTAATGAAACCTTTCGTGTTGATGTGCGCGTAATTGCCGCAACCAACAAGGATCTCGCTGGCGAAGTTGAACAAGGGAAATTTCGCGAAGACCTCTATTTTCGCCTCAACGTGGTACCCATTGTTGCACCCAGTTTGCGTGAAAGACGCGACGATGTACCTCTGCTTGCAGTGCATTTTCTTAAAATCTACGCCGATGAAAACGGGTTTAGGCCCAAAGACCTCTCCCCAGAAGCACAAGACATGCTTGTTCAATACGATTGGCCCGGCAACATTCGCGAGCTCAAAAACTTGGTTGAACGCTTGTCCATTATGGTCAGTAACGATGCCATCACGCCTGTGGATTTGCCCATGCTTGAAGGGCTCCACCTTCCAAATCAATCGCACACAGCTATACCAGGCCTCACACCGGGTAAAACGCTGCGTGAAGTGCGGGAAGCCGTTGAAAAGCATTATATTGGAGAGGCGCTTGAAAGACACAAGGGCAATGTGACGCAGGCTTCAAAATCGCTGGGGATTGAACGGACTAATCTTCATAAAAAAATTAAATATTATGAGCTTGAGAAATAGGTCTGGTTGAAGGGCGAAAACCAAGTCAAAGGCATTTTCCACCGGCTCTTTTGACATGTGAATACGTTCCTTTGTGGTGATTCGAAAGTTTCTGCAAACTTAATCTGAATGATGGGAATTTGCCTTGCGTATCATCTGTATAATTATTATCGCACTTCTGTTGTCTGCACCGATAACAGAGGCCCTTCCAAACAGCAGTGAGAAGCTGCAACAAACGCTGCGTCATTTTTATGCCCGATACAATCGGGTTGAGGGATTCTTTGCGGGGTATCAACTCAAATTTGTACCCAAGCGCTGGGAAAGTTTATCGACCTTTGTACAGACTGGATACGGCATTCAAAATGAAGGCTTTCGGTGGGCAACGGGTTTGGAATGGGCACAAAAAAAATACGGCTTCAAATTCACCGTATTTGACCGAACAGCTACCCACGATAATGACATCATTCGCACAGCCGAAAACAGTCTTTTCGCTCTTCTTTACAAAGGTGATTACCGTGACTACTTTCGGGCAAAAAATGGGTTTTCATTTCAAACCACATATGCACTCAAACCCCGTACACATCTGTGGGGATCACTTTCGGCTTATACGTATGCAAACATGCCCGTTGCCACACAGTGGAGCACCTTTCGCACGAACAGCACGTTTCGCGATAACCCGACCATCATACCTGGTAAGACAGGCCTCCTTGAATTGGGTATTCGCTACGATACCCGAAGAAGGGTTCCCCGGTTTCTAAATTCGTGGTATCTCTTTGCCACATTCGAAAGCGGGTTTCGCGAGTTTGCCTACAACGGTTTGCAACTGGGCCTCACGCGCCACCAAAAAACCATATGGGGCAACCAAGCATTTATTGTTCAGGCGCGCTTGGCCACACGCGATCACACAGCCGAACAATTCCTCTTTGACCTTGGTGGTGTGGGCACCTTGCGCGGTTATGGCATCAAAGAGTTTTCGGGCAACAGAATGCTCATGGCCAGCATCGACTATCTCTTTCGAGGAGACCTCTTCAGCCACATTCCTATTCCCGCCGCACACCTGTTTAACATCATCCTCTTTGCCGATACCGGATGGACACAAACAGTGCCTCGCACCAGTAATATCTTAGACGGCTTCCAAAACGCCAACCTCACCGACCTCAAAACCGACATTGGCATTGCCCTTGGTATTACCGACCGCCTCTTCCGGCTCAACATCGCCCGCCGCCTCGACCACTCAAACGATTTTATGACGATCTCCGCACGATTCTTTCGCGAGTTTTAAACCCTAAATCATTGAACAATAAGACTTGTGACTGACTCTTTTATATGTGCCACAGTTCATTAAGGCAAGTTGTCTCCCCCACATTTCTTTCAGTGGCATAGACAACAATATCCGTTGGCGAATGAACACAAATGCCACCCCCATAACGAAAATGCGCCCCCTTGGTCAACGCGACTTTCTTTTTGCCAATCTTCACCACCATCTCATCAGGCTGAGCGTTCATATCTAAAGCATACAAATCCATCCAATCATCAGTCTTCAAATCATTAAAACCAACCAAATACAGATTGCCCCCTGCATCGGCAAATAAATTCGTGCCCTGGTAGTGCCCCCAATTCTGATCGATCCATCCCACCCGATTTGCCTTGTCACTATTCCAAGTACACAAAAATTCAAACTGGCATCCTGCGTCAAAAAGACGCAACCCATTGGACGCATAAAAATCGATGGTATCTGCATTCCAAGTCGCAACCGCCAAGATGTGTTTGTCATTGATCTTTACAATGCCCACAGCCCCCGCTGTTGAAACGTATGGCTCTCCATGTCGAACCACTTCGACTGCCAACTTCTTCGGCACACTGGGGTTGGATAAATCATAAAAAAAGACCGTCGAAGCATTTTTGCCCTCGTTATCTTCAGCGCCCACCAGCAACACATCTCCGATCAGGTGAATCCCCCCCGAATGCCTCAGCGGCATTTTGGAAACTGTCGTATAGTGGGTGCTTACAGCCGATTGCCCAGCCAAAGCATCGGATTCTAAAGAGTTAAACGGAAGCGTCACAAAATACGACTCGGTATCAGAACTCGCCGACACCACCAGATAGGCATTGCCATTGGCCACACCCCGCTGAATCCCCTGCAAATGCCCCCCGGTTGGAAATGGAATCGCACCTTTTTCCCAGGTGCCCACTTTACCCACATCGGATATACGCGCCCAAGCAAGCATAGGATTTTGCACAACGATGTTTTCATCGGAACGATTCGCAGTATTCATATCACACCTCCTGAAGATATATCTTTGACCTCATCCGGCTCTGGCATTTCTTCAAACTTTATATTTTCCAAAGAGAAACGGCTCTTAAATGCTTTTAAGAGCCGTCCTGGCCTATAGATCCAATACGTGTGCTATGCATTTATCAGGGTAGCTGAAAGTTTCCCGCCACAATTCCAGAGACGGTGATATCCTCGTCAAGAGATTCCCAGCGCAAGGCAAAACCATTCAAGCGCAAGGCCACTTCTTTCAGCTGCTCATTGGTAGCCGCTTTTAGAATACGAAATCGATCGGCGGGAAAACCGACGATCCGGGCGTCTGTAAGCTCTACAAAAATCATACGCTCTTCAGTCCAAACGCGAGTTGCTGTAGGTTCTACAACAGCCTGATCAGCGTGGGTGGATGCCATTGTATTTCTCCAGTAAAAAGTCACGGTATTCAAAAACCAGCTTTTCCATTTGGCGAATGGCATGAGGAGCTACGCCTTTGTTACGTGCCAGTCGGACAGGATCAAGCCAAAATTTACACTCGCCATCATCAATTGCAACATGCAATATGTGGCGGTTCCGCTCCCTCGTCAGAATAAAAATGGAATCTAAAAGAACCGAGCCTTAATACCGCAGGCACACTCAATCCCCCTTGAGTAAAATATCAAAATCAAATGCCATACACAATCTCTCAAAGCCAGTGGTCCTTATAATCCAACCCCTAAGTGGATTTCACATTGTGCTTTATATTATTAACCCTAAACTTGGGGATCGTTCGTTCAAAATTCAAGTGATGTTTTAAATAAGTCCAAATAATATATAAAATATACAACTAAACACATAAAAAACAATATTTTACAATTTTAACAAATCATGTTTACCGAAATCTATTCAACGCAAAAAACAGGCGTCAAAAGACGCCTGTTCTAAGAAAAACATTTAAACCAGAAATTACAGACCTGCAGCCTTCTTCAAAGCACTGGCCTTATTGGTCTCTTCCCACGTAAAGCCTTTGCGACCAAAGTGGCCATAAGCTGCTGTGGGCCGATAGACTGGACGCAACAGTTTCAAAGCTTTGATAATGCCCGTAGGTGTCAGATCGAAATGTTCACCGATCAATTCGCCAATCTTTTCTTCAGAGATCTTGCCCGTTCCGAAGGTATCCACCGCAATTGACACCGGTTTGGCCACCCCAATGGCGTAGGCCAACTGCACTTCGCACCGTGTTGCCAAACCCGCTTTGACCACATTCTTGGCAACCCAACGGGCTGCGTAATGTGCGCTGCGATCTACTTTGCTGGGGTCTTTACCCGAAAAAGCACCACCACCGTGACGCCCCATGCCACCATAAGTATCCACAATAATCTTTCGCCCTGTCAACCCGCAATCACCGTGGGGACCGCCCACCACAAACTTACCCGTTGGATTGACGTGATAAATCGTGTCTTTGTCTAAATATCGGGCAGGAATGATCTTTTTAATCACTTGGTTGATGATATCTCGCACAATACGTGCGTGACTTACATTCTCGTCGTGCTGAGTCGAAATCACGACCGTGTGCACGCGCACAGGTTTGTCGTTTTCATATTCTACTGTAACTTGGGATTTGCTGTCGGGACGCAAATAAGAAATCTTCTTGCTCTTGCGCAATTGTGCCAACTTGTGCACCAATTTGTGCGACAACATAATAGGCAAAGGCATCAATTCGGGTGTCTCTTTGCAGGCATACCCAAACATCGTCCCCTGATCACCGGCACCTTGATCGCCGTGCAACCCTTCTCCAGACGTCACACCTTGAGAGATATCGGGAGACTGTTGATCAAGCGCAATCATCACACCGCACGACTTGCTGTCAAACCCGTAGCTTGAATCGGTATATCCAATATCTTCAATCACACCGCGCACCAATTTTTGAAAATCAACAACAGCTGTGCTGGTGACTTCACCTGCCACAACGACCAAACCAGTCGTCACCAATGTCTCACACGCCACACGAGACTTGGGGTCTTGCTCTAACATCGCGTCCAAAACTGCGTCTGAAATTTGATCGGAGACTTTGTCTGGGTGTCCTTCAGAAACCGACTCAGACGTAAACAAACGTCGCATAAGTGTTACCTTTCATCTAAAGTGAACGAAAAACCACGTATCAATCCTGCGAATTAAACTTCTATTTCAGCCATCATTGTCTCGCTTAATGAATCCCCTAAAACATCTTTCAAATGCGCCAGCACCGCTTCTCCTCCAACCATATTTAAGGCCGCTTCCCCTACCTGTTGCAACGTGGCAAAAGACGTTTTGCGAATCATTTGCTTCACTTCGGCCATTGCGCGGGGGGTCATACTCAACCCAGTGACCCCCAACCCTACCAGCAACAAACTCGCGCACGGGTCACCCGCCATTTCGCCGCACACCGTCACAGGAATCTGATGTTCGTGCCCCACGTCAATGACGTGCTTAATCAAACGCAACACAGCGGGGTGGAAAGGATCGAACAAATACGCAACCTGTTCATTGCCGCGATCTACAGCCAGCGTATATTGGATCAGATCATTGGTGCCAATGCTAAAAAAATCGGCCTCTTGCGCCAACTGGTCGGCAACCAAGGCCGCAGAAGGCACTTCTATCATCACGCCAACATCACAATCCTCGTCAAAAGCAATGCCTTCAGAACGCAATTCATCTTGCACATCTACTAAAACCGCCTTGGCCTGCTGAAATTCGGCAACCCCCGACACCAAAGGAAACATAACCTTGACATTGCCCTGTGCACTGGCCCGTAAAATAGCACGCAACTGCACCCGAAACAAATCCAAACGCCCCAATGACAAACGAATGGCGCGCCACCCCAAAAAGGGGTTTGTCTCGGGCAACATAGGCAAAAAATGAGCCAGCTTGTCTCCCCCTAAGTCCAATGTGCGAATCACCAAATGCTGGGGGGCAATCCGTTCTGCCAAACGCGTATAAGCAGCAAACTGCGCTTCTTCATCGGGCAACCGACTTTGTGACAGATATAAGTACTCCGTGCGATACAGACCAATACCTTCGGCCCCATACACACGGGCAGACTCCACTTCGGCGGGCAACTCTATATTGGCCTCTAAGAACACCCGCACACCGTCCAATGTTTCGGCGGGCAAGTCACGTGCGTGTTCAAAACCCGCTGCCCGTTCACGAAAGCGCTCAATTTCTTGGCGATAATAACCCAAAGTGGCTTCATTGGGGTCAATGATCACACGCCCACGCCGACCATCTACAATCACTTGATCACCAGGCCGCAAATGGTTGAGCAACGCACCAATGCCTACGACCGTTGGAATTTCCAACCCACGGGCCAAAATAGCGGTATGAGACGTGCCGCCACCTATTTCCGTGACAATACCCAATACCCGATCTGCGTCTAACAAGGCCGTATCTGCAGGTTCAAGATCGCGAGCCACCAAAACCACGTTGTGAGGCAAATCAGACAGCCCGGTATTTTCTTGATTGCGCAACTTGGCCAAAACCCGTTTCTCTACACTCAAAAGGTCGGCGGTGTTGCGCTCTCTAAATTGATCACCTTGAATGGTCTCAAACTGTTTGCGCAAGTTTTGGAATGTGAGCCAGAATGCGTGCTCAGCGTTTAAAAATTTCTCTTTGATCAGCATCTCAGTGGGCCCCACCAACCCGACTTGATCTTCTAAAATCATCAAATGCACGTCGAATATTTGTGCATGATCGTTGCCGATATTTTCTTCCACCTGCTCACGCACAACCTTGAGATCTTCCGACACGGTAGCAATCGCATCGTGCAAACGCTTGAGTTGGGGTATCACATCTGCAGGAACAATCCGGCGATAATCAACACTGAGATCATCTGGGTCATACAAAAACACCGACCCAATTGCGATCCCTTCAGATGCGGGTATACCATTTAAACGTTCCATAGGCCTCAATCGAATATCGATTCAATCATCTCTGTCATTGTTTTAAGCGCCACTTCTTCATCTTCGCCATCTGTTCGCACCGCAATCACCGACCCCACTTCAGCAGCCAACATCATCACACCCATAATACTTTTGCCATTAATCGCCAATCCCTCTTTTTCAAATATAATCTCCGAAGAAAATTTTGAAGCGGCCTGTACCAACAACGCAGAGGGGCGGGCGTGAATGCCCAATCTATTTTTTACCGTGGCTTTTTTTTCAAGCATAAGGCAAACACCCAAATCAGATAAGAATCAAAAAATTCAAGACGTTAAATAAACAAACAAATCCAGAATCAGTCAAGTTTCAACAAATCAAACGCGCAATCTGGTCTTCATGAATGCCGTGCCCAGCCCCACCTATTTCAGTACACGCAAGTGCCCCAGCCCCACAGGCAAACTGCACACTTCTCGTGAGGGTCCACCCCCTCAAATATCCATAAATCAACCCAGCCCGGAATCCATCACCTGCCCCAGTTGTATCGCAGACTTCAATGGGGTAAGCCGCCTGGTCAAAACTGCTTCCATTGTCTTGAAATACCCGACACCCGCTGGCCCCCAATGTCACAACAACCGTTTCGACGCCTGCTTTGAGCAACCCCACAGCCACATCCGAGGGATCACCCATTTTGTGCCGACGCATAAATCCTGCCGAATTGATGACCACATCACAATACGCCGCCAATGGATGCTCGGGGCTCAATTCAATGGCAAAAACGGCCACGTCCATCTCGCGTGCGAGTTTTGCCGCTGCGACGGCGTTTTCTCCCAAAAACGGATCAACCGACAACAATGCCGTGCCCTCTAAATCGTCTTTTGTCAAAGCCCGGCTTCTCAAATCGGGAAAAAAACCGCAAATACTGCGTGCCCCATCAGAATCAGACAACACAATCGCGTGCCCGGTGCGCACGCTCAAATCCACATCAATGCCCCGCGCATCCACGCCATATGCCTGGATTGCACGCAAAAAAAAGGCACCTCGCCGATCATCGCCAAGTGCATTGCCCATCAAACGCACATCCACACCCAAATCACTCAACACAGTAGCCGTGTTGGCCGCTTCTCCACCTATAAATTCTTCATCTTGAAACACACGTGTATGCCCATCTTGCTCGGGCAGGTGTGCAATTTGTACCAATTGATCAACACCCAACACACCATAACACAACACGCGGCCCATTGTATTAGAGTTTTCCATAAACCCACTCAAAAAAAAAGCCGCCTAAAGATAAGCGGCCCCCAAACAAAACCTATCAACTCGAGACGAAACCCACTACGAATTGCACTGATGAATCGCATCAGAAAATGCACCCATAAGCCCAGGATCCCACCCGCGATCCTCTAAAACACTGCCCACCACAATAAACGATGCGCCCATCGCCACGCGTTTTCTCGCCGCTTCGGGCTCGCGAATGCCGCCCCCACGATCAGTGGAATAGAGGTATACTCGCTCACTGCCAAAACCATCTCTTCAGGTACCATTTGCTGGGGGCCGCTGCCAGCATCCAAATAGACACACTGCATACCCAAATATTGAGCTGCCAGGGCGTGTGCCATTGCAATTTCGGGCTTATTGCGAGGGATTGGGCGGGTATTGCTGATGTACTCGGTGGTCGTTTGTTGCCCAGAGTCTACAAGCACATATCCGGTTGAAATCGGTTCAATGCCGTGGGCTTTTAACAACGGAGCTGCCTTAACATGTTGCCCTATAAGCAGTTCGGGATTTCGGCCACTGATCAAAGACAAAAACAGAATGGCGTCGGCGGCAGGGGCGATTTGACTGGTGTCCCCAGGAAAGATAATCACAGGCACCTCAACGGCCTGTTTGACCTCTTGAACCATCCGATCAAAATGGGTCGAAAGCAAAAAGCTCCCCCCAATCAAAATCGCATCGGCACCTTGTGCTTCACATGCAGCCGCCGTTTTTGCCAAATCGGCCTTGTCTAACCGATCTGGATCAATATAGGGCAAAAAACCTGCCCCACGTCGTGCACAAGCTGCCAATAGCGTATCAAACGTCGTCATGAAACCCTTATCCTTCCAACTGTGCCCGCACAATTTCAGGTACCTGTGCCAATGCTTCACTAATTTTTTCAGGGAATTTCCCACCCGCCTGAGCCAGATGAGGCCGGCCACCACCCCCACCTCCAACAAGTTGGGCCACTGCCTTTACAATGTTTCCAGCTTGAATACCACGAGATATCAAATCATCCGTCACAACCGCAATCACCGATGCTTTGCCATCCAAATTGGCACCGATCACGCCCACACCACTGCCTAAAGCGTTGCGCAACCCATCGCCCATATCCCTAAAACCATCCATATCCGATGGTGATACCTGCATCGCCACAACACGCACCCCATTCACATCCTGAGCTGTGTTGACCAATTCGTCCATTTCAGAACCCGCTTGTTCACGGCGCAGTATTTGCAGTTCGCGTTCCAAGATTTTGTTGCGATTGAGCAACTGAGATACTTTTTCAGGCAGTTCA
>Ga0114999_10007116_pt1 | contig 12757 bp, 8 predicted proteins | sample ArcticOcean_MG_C_3_FD_89820 | JGI IMG/M metagenome (GOLD analysis project Ga0114999, IMG submission 89820) | Marine microbial communities from western Arctic Ocean - ArcticOcean_MG_CB8_126 | ecosystem: Environmental > Aquatic > Marine > Oceanic | place: Arctic Ocean: Canada Basin | collected...
CCGACTCAACAGGCAAAGTAGGTCGATCACGAGACAAAAGCACGACCGTCAGAACCGTCGCTAGTCCGCAAGACGGTTACGACATCGTGCTATAAGTGTGGAGCATGAATCGACGCTCCTTCCTGGGTGCATCGGCGGCGGGCCTCGCGACGAGTTCCGCCGCCGACGTGCGTAAGGAATCCAACCAATACTTCGAACTCCGTTTCTTCCAACTGCGCAACAGCAAGACGGACCAACAGCAGCGGCTCGTCAGCCTGTTTGAAGAGCATCATCTGCCGATGACGAAGCGCAACGGCTTCGGTCCGATTGGCTACTTCCAGGTCTACCTCGGTGCGGAGATGCCCAAGCTGGTCGTCGTCACCGCATACCGTTCGTGGGCCGAGGTCGCGGAGAAACGCGATGCGGCGTCGGCCGATGAGGCATGGCGCAAGGCCGTGGGTGCGGCTGGTTCGGAGGACTATCCGCATTTTGACCGCGCTGAGACATGGTTGTTGAAGGCGTTTGATGCAGCACCTCGCTTGGAGGAGCCGGCGGTCGAGCCGGGCAAGGGGCCGCGGTTCTTCGATCTGCGGACGTACGAAGCGGAGTCGTTCGGGGACGTCGGACGCAAGATCGACATGTTCAACCAGGAAGAGATTAAGATCTTCCGCCGCTCGGGGATCAATCCGGTCTTCTTCGGGCAGTCGATCTATGGATCACGCCAGCCGAACCTCACCTACATGGTTTGGTACGACGACATGCGGGCGCGTGAGGAAGCTTGGAAGACGTTTCTGGACGACCCGGATTGGAAGCGTATCCGCAATCAGCCCGGTTGGACGAACGCCGAGGCGGTGTCAAATATCTCGAATACGTTCTTGCAGCCGCTGCCGTTTTCGCCGATTCGCTGAGCGGCTAGACGACGCCGAGCAGTTTGCCGCGCGCGTTGGGAAAGCCCTCAACACCGGCCTTCATCACATCATCGGCGATGGTGAGGTAGAGATCACCCATCGTCCCGGTTGTCTCGGTATGGCGGCCGGTGGACATGCCGTTGACGTGGCCGGCGGCGATGGCGATCATGCCGTTGTTCTTGTGGGCATTCGCTTCGGCGTGCTCGTGCAGATAGAGCAAGCAGGTGTTGTCGAGCAAGGTCCCATCGCCTTCCGGGATGGATTTCAACCGTCCCAGTAGATAGGCGAATTCCTGCACGTGCCAGCGGCAGATGTCGCGCATCACGCGTTGACTTGAAGGCGTCTGGGCCTTGTTGTGCGTATAGTCGTGATGCCGCAGCGTGGTGTATCCGAGCCAGGGCATGCGCGTCAGGCTCTGGCATTTGGTGAGCATGTACGAGGCGACGCGCGTCTGTCCGCTGGCGAAGGCATGCACGAGTAGATCCGATTGGATCTTCGCGATGCGTGGCCAGTCTTTCATGTCACCGCTGATTTCGGGTTCTTCAACGGCGGCGTACTCGGGTGGTAGGCTTCCGATGGCGCGTTCCAAATCGCGGATGGACGCCAAGTAGTCTTCGAGCCGGGCTTGATCCTGACGGCCGAGGTCGTCTTTGAGGCGGCTCGAGCTTTCCTGGACCGTGTCGAGCACGCTTTTCTTGCGATCGACCCACTCTGGATCTTTGATGCCAAAGATGCGGTCGAATAGATTTTGCGGGATCAATTCCGGTGGCAGTGCGCGATCTTTTCCTGCCCAACTCATGTTGCGCTGGATGCTGTCGCCGTGGGATTCGGGGCAGACGCCCACCTGCAATGAGCGGAAGCGTGAGCGCCCACCGATTTTGGCGGCAATGGCCTGGTCGATCGAGGCGCCACCGGCGCCGCGTCCGGTGAACGGAATGCCCGTCATGAGACCGCTCATGGAACGGTGATGATCGTTGCCAGGTCCGGGCACGCGTGCGATGTCGTTGTCGAGTCCGCTGAAAACATGAATGTCGTCACGGAACGGCCCAAGAGGTGCGAGACACGGCGTCATCCGGAAACCGGTTCCGGTCTCGGTCGGAATCCAGTAGCGCTCGGGGATACCGTTGCCGTTGAACCAGACCAGGAAGCGCGATTCGATCGGCGTTTCGGTGAGTCGTCCCGCTGCGGTCGAGGCGGCATAAGCGGTGCCGCTCGAATTGAACATCGCTTCGAGCGGCGGCAGGCCAAATCGAATGGCGGCTCCGCTAAGGGTTGTTGCGCCGAGGAAGGTGCGCCGGGATAGTTGTTTCATCGCGTGTCTGTTCGGACTTGTAAATATCATACGCCGATTTCGCGTTCGTTTCACTAGGAACCTGTAGGGTGCCGGAGGCGGGACGGGTGTGAGGGCGATCGTCGCGATTCCCCAGGGCTTCCTGGTAAGCTGCAAAACAAGCCTCATGGCGACGACCTCAACCTCACCGAGAAAACGCACAGGTAAGAAGAAGCGCCCGGATCAGCCGGCGGCCACGCAGCCTAGGAAGGCCTCGAAGCGCGCTGTGTTTCTTCAACCCATTGTGCGTGTGCTTCGGCCCGAAACGCGCACTGGGCGCCGCACGCTGATCGGCATCCTGGTAACGGCGTTCCTGTTACGTGCCTTTCGGCTGATGGATCTGTTTCCGATCCTCGTCGACGAAAGCATCTATCTGCACTGGGCCGAGATTATCGAACATCAAGGGCAATGGTTCATCTCGCTGTGGGATGGCAAGCAGCCGCTTCAGTACTGGGTGCTCGCTGTCGTGCGGATGATCTTTGGCGGCGATCCGCTTCTTGAGGGCCGCTTCGTGGCGGTGTGCGTCGGTCTGCTCAGTACGATCGGCGTGTTCGGGGTTGGTAAGCGATTGGGCGGCGATCTGGCGGGATTGATCTCCGCTGGGTTGTACGCAATCTTTCCGCTGGCGCTGTTGTACGACCGACTCGCCTATACCGAATCGTTCGTGAATCTTTGCGGCATAGCGATTGTTCTGACGTCGCTGTACGCCTTTGGTGACGGGAAGAGTTGGAAGCCCGAAATTGCCGCCGGGCTAGCCGTTGGGCTCGCGCTCTTCACGAAGCAGACCGCCCTATTGTTCGTATACTTCCCCGTGCTTGCGGCCCTTTGGCTTGGCCGCGGGAAGAAGCGCAATCTCTTCGCGCGGTTGGCGGTGATCTACGCGATCACTGGAATCTTTCTTGGAGTGCTTTGGCTCGGACAACCCCAGGGGCCGACGCTCGAAACGCATGACGCGGTATTTCATCACAAGGAATTCTACGTCTCGCCGGACAAGTTGCTTGAAGACCCGACGACGATGTGGCCGAAGAATTTCAACTTGTTGCAGGGCTACGTCGGGACTTATCTGACGTGGCCGGCCGCCTTCGTCGGATTGCTGTGCCTCGCCTACCTCACGTGGCGACGCTCGCTTGCGCCGTGGGTGCTGCTCTCGATTTGCATCCCGCCGCTGGTGTTGCAGGCGACCATCTTGTCGCTGATGTTCCCGACGCGCTGGGCCTTTCCGCACATGTGGCCGGTGCTCGCCGTTATCGGTATGGCGGCGGCGGACGCGTGGAAGGAGTATGGGCCTCGGCTCGATGCGACGCAGTTGAGGTTGACGATGGGGGTTGCGGTGGTTCTCGTCGCCGGGCCGATGCTCTATCAGGCCCAGGGCATGCTGCTATCGACCAGAGACTATCTCCACGCCGGCGATGCCGAGAACTTCATGGGCTCGCATGCGCACGTGGGAACAGGCAATCGCGAGGCAATCGAGTACTTCATCGCGGAGGCACGGCGAGGAGGTCCGCTCACCCTGCTTACGGATCCGATTTGGGGGCCGCCGGCTGACTCGATGTTCCCCTATTTGAATCATCGCTATGGCATGCGAGTGTATGAGGCCTGGTGGATGCAGCTCTCAGGGCGGCACGCAATTCTTCCGCAAGGTCCCGCCGACATTATGAAGTCGCAGTACGAGCGCGTGAAGGCCGGTGTGATCGACTTCTCGAAGCTCTCACGGGTCTTCTACGTGACGGATACCTTCCATTCGCCCAAAGCCGAAGTGCGTATCCGACAGCCCAGTGCCAAGCTCATCCAATCGTTTTCAAAACACGACGGGCGACACTCGATCGATATCTATCGGTTGAAGTGAGTCACGCGGCGTCGGGTGCCGCCGTCCAGTAGATCTCGCAGTCCGGCCGTTCCCTTCGCAACTTCGCGATCCCTGCCGCCGATACCCTGGTGTCGTCGAGGTAGAGCGTTTTCAGATTCCGCATGCTTCTGAATGCGCCGAGCCAGTGATCAACCACCTTCGTGTAAGAAAGATCGAGGGTCGTTAGTGAACTTGCTGACGTGAGGTGGAGCGCGGCTGAAGCATCGATCTTCTCCGCGCCGCCTAGGTGAAGTGTCCGCAGATTCTTGAGAGCCGTGAGGGCCAGCACGCCGTCAGCGCCAACGTCCGTGCGGCTTAGATCGAGGGAACGAAGCTGACCGAGACCGGCGATCTTCTTGACACCAAGATCGCTAAGTCTGAGGCCCGCTACATCAAGGTGCTCAAGCTGAGCAAGCTGTGTCACGACCTCAATATCGAGGTCCGTGACCGCGACGTCCCAAAAGCCGGAGTTGCGCATCTGTCGCCCGCTGAGGTTGAGCGTCGTCAGGTTTGGGAGTAGTTGCAGAATCGGTAGGCCCAGGGCGCTCATCTTGTTCGCGCCCAGGTTCAACTCTCGCAGCTTGGTCAATTCAGCGAGATGTTCCATGCCGTTGTCAGTGGCCTGCGTGACGCTGATGTCGAGTACTTCGAGGTTCTTGTGAACGGCGATGTAGGCCAAGCCGGTGTCGGTGATGTCGGTGCCGCGCAGGTTGAGCTTGCGCAGGTTTGTCCACTCCCGCAGATGCGCGAGAGCCGTGTCGGAGATGTGCTCGCAGGCGTAGAGGTTCAGTTCCTCGATTCCGGTGAGATGCCTGATACGTTCGATCCCAAGGTCCGTGACGCGGGTGAGTGAGAGGTTAAGCCGTTTAAGGGATTGAATGCCAGCGATGCGATCAAGGTCGCCATCCGCGACCCAGGTGAAGCCAAAGCGAACACCGACGACGTGACCTGCTTCGTCGTATTCAACGTCGCCCCCTTGCGCGGTGACCCAGGTACGCAGGTCTCCATCAGCGACATCGGCGGCGACAAGCGGCGCGGCTAACGACACTCCTAGTAGGCGAAGGGCTGTACGACGTTTGATCATCAGGAATAGGGCGAGCCTTACTGAATGTACCCGAGGCTTCGGAGGCGCTGCAGCTCTTCGTTGCTGAGATTCTCGCTGGACGCTTCCTCGGGCAAGGCACCTTCGAGCGCCTTCGCGCGCTCCTGCTCCAGTAACGATGCCAGCATCTTGACTTTGTCGGGATTGCCCGCGCTGAGGTCTTTCAAGTCCAGAGGGTCCTCGGCATGGTTGAAGAGTTCATACTCGCCGGTGCCCTCGGGCGGCTTCGTATGGTGAATCAGTTTCCAGCCCTCGGAGACGATTGCATACGCCTCGGTGTCGTACGGGCGCGGACCGCCGGATTGCTTCGTCTCGGCCTTCTGCGAGAGCGCGGGCTGTGGCTCCCACCCGTTCGCCGCCGCGGCCTCACGGAGCGACCCGCCTTCAGGCAGCGCGCGCGCTGCGGCCATCAACGGTACGAGACTCTGGCCTTGGATGGTTTCGGGCCGCGGTAGATGGCTTAGCTCCAGCAGGGTCGGTGCGATATCAATGCTACGGGTCGTCTCATCGAAAGAGAGCCCACCTGGGACGAACGCTGGTCCGTGGAACATCAGTGGTACGCCGGTGAGTTCGCCGTAAATGTGCTGGCCATGCCACATGTAGCCGTGCTCGTGAAAGCCTTCGCCGTGGTCCGCCGTGAACGCCAACAGAGTGCGGTCTGCAACGCCAATCTGCTCCAGCTTCTCCATCAGGCGGGCCATCTCGGCATCCATACCCCGGATCGAGCCGTCGTACCAGCCTTTGTTGTAGGCCATGAACTCTTCCTGGTCGACACGCGATTCTTTGAGTTCGTCGAGCATGGGCATGACGCGATTCTTGTCTGAGTCGTCTTTGATGAATTCCTTCACCTTCTCGACGTTCTTGTCATGCTCGTCGCGTTGGGCCGGGTCAGCCCAGATCCCGTTATACGGCCGGCGTGGCTCAAACGGTGAGTGCGGGTCGAAGACGTGGAGGAAGACGAAGAACGGACCATCCTTATGCGTCTCCAGCCATTCGGCGAGCCGATCGACATACGTACGAGCCGTTTTGCTGCCCGACTCTTCGATCGATGTCCGCTCGTGCAATTCCTCGAAGCCCTGATGCAGGTTCGTAAACTTGCCGCTGAACGTGACCGAGGAATAGCCGACGGTTGCGTAGCCCGCCTCACGGTACGACTCGGCCAGGGTAACGGCGGCGGCGGGCAGGCGGTCGCGCATGTCTGACACTCGATGTGCCAGCGGATTCATCCCGCTGAGGATCGTCGGGACGGATACCTTGGTCCAAGTGGCCTGCGCCACGTTGTCACGGAAGTTGGTCCCTTGATTCGCGAGCTCAGCGAGAAACGGTGCTGTCGCGCGCTCGTAACCGTTGAAGTTGAGGTGGCCTTTGCGAAGTGTGTCGCAGACGACGAGAATGACGCCCTGCGGCGCGGGCGCACCGGGCACGGCCTCTACTCGCGGCCGCTCGGTCGCCGCGGGCGACGTGGCGGCGCGATTACGAATGGCCGGGCCGCCCCAGAAACCCAACGCGCCGGGATTCTCTGAACGGACGTCCAATGCGAGGGTGACACTGCGGCCGGCGTGGGCGGAAAGGTCAAGCGTAGCCTTTTCCCAGCGGTCGGGCGTTGTGACTGTCCGCTGAAGCAGCAGCTCGCCGTCCGCCGCGTCGGAGCCGGGCGCGGCGACGCGCACCTCGAAAGTCACCGGGGCGTCTTCCACTGAACCGACGTGCAGGTCGAGCCAAGGGTTCGGCGGTAGGTCAAGGTTCACCTGAATCGATTCAGGCGAACGCGATACGAGCGACTCGCGGTAGATCTCGCCCAGCCCTTGCCAGCCGACACCCGACGGGATGCGCGATAGATGCTCCCGGCGCGAAACGATCTTGACCGACTCGATCTCGAACTCGGCGCCCTCTTCATCCGACGGTCGGATCAACAGTTTATGGATGCTCGACAGGCGAGTGTTGGAAGGCGGCGTGAGCGTATAGCTCTCGACGTTCTCCCCCACGACGAGCGGTGCGTTGAAATTCCAGGGTTCGCTTACCTCTCGGCCACGTTTCAGTAGCTCGTGGACTTTGAGGTCGCTTGCGCCTTGCGACTGTGCGCTCAGGTTGGCTCCCTTGTTCACGCGCATGCGGATTTCGAGTGCGTGGAGCAGATCCTTGGAGTCGAGTCCTTCCTTTCGCTCGACGTACACGATCGGGAAGTTCGTGGTCGTCCGGCCCTGAAGGCGTTCGTCCTCGACTCGTAGTGAAGCAATACCCGTCGCCGTCTTCCAACCCAAGGTGGCGGGAGACTCTTCCGGTGGTTCCTCGGGAGGCGTCCCGAAGTCCCACAGCCCCGCCGGCTTGGGCCGCGTCACCTGTGTCGGGACGTTCTTCACCATCTCTTTGTCGAAGGTGTCGACGAGGCGCAGGGCGATTGGTTGTTCTGAACCGCCACCGCCGCAACTTGTAATGAGGAGGACGAGACCGCAAAGAGTGGCGACGAGGCGTTTCATGGAGTTCTCCTAAACTTGGGCTAGCTGCCGCGGCGTGTTGGGAAACCGGACTCGGGGTCCCAGATGATTTCACACTTGGGCAGCGCGTCTTGTAGCTTGCTGATGCCTTGCTGCGTGACGAAGGTATGGTACAGGTTGAGTCGTTGCAAGTTGCGAAGCCCGAAAAGGTAGTGCAGCGAGTCATCGTTCACGTCAGCACTGTTGAGTGCCAAATCCACGAGTTGAATCGTCTTGGAGATATGGGACAATCCGTCGCGGGTAACCGACGTGTAATCGAGGTTGAGCCTTTCAAGGCTCGGCAGGGCGGCAAGCGCTCGCAACCCTTCGTCGCCGACACGCGTGCGCGCAAGATCAATATGCTTGAGCCGCGTCAAGCCGGCAAGATGGCACAGGCCCTCGTCAGAGAACCGGCCGTGGCGCATGTTGAGCGATTCGAGTGTGCTCAACTGCCCGATGATCTCAAGTCCTTCGTTACCGATATCCGAGCCGGCCAGGTCAAGGTTGATTAGGCTCTTTGCCGACGTGAGGTGACGGACCCCCGCGTCGGTGATATCCGTGTACGCGAGCGATAGTGTTCTTAGCCGTGGGAGTGGAGCGAGCAATGCCACTTCGGCATCGTCGAGGGGCAGACCGGCAAGAGAGAGTTGATCCAGGTTAGCGATGCGTGACAGGCTTCGCAGTCCTTCGCCTCGGACACGGGAGTTGTCGAGCCGCAGCGCACGTAGGGCCGGCAATTTGGCAATGTCATCGAGGCCCGCGTCGCCGACCGCCGTGTCGGAGAGATTTAACTCCTCAAGTTTCGCGAGCCCGGCAAGGTGCTTTAGCCCGAAGTCGCTGACCTCGGTGCCGCTGAGGTTGAGTTCGTCAAGGTCGGGAAGTTCCGCCAAGTTCCGTAGCTCGCTGTCGGTCACGCGCGTGCCCGCAAGTGAAATCGCGGTAAGTCGGGCCTTCAAAACGACGGCCTTGCCGCCCATTGACCGCACCCACGCGCCCACGGCGTCGGGTGATCGGTCGGATAGAAGTTTCGGCTCGCTCAATCGGGTCGGCCCGGAGCCCGGCAGGAAGGTGATGTCGCATTCGGGTAGCGCTCGACGTAACGACTCGATGCCGGCGCTTGTGATGTCGGTGTAGCGAATATCGAGCGAGCGGAGTTTCTTGAAGGAACGCAACGTTTCAACGGCGTTGTTGGTGATCGCGGTCCGATAGAGATTTAACTCTTCGAGGTCGCGCATTTGCGCGAGGTGCGCGAGGCCACGGTCCGACATGTTTGTGCCGAGAAGACTAAGCCGCCGGACTTTCTCCATGCCGGCGAGCGCTTCGATGCCGGTGTCGGTCAACTGCGTGCCGGCGAGGTCGATGTCCGTCAGTTCGCGCAGGCCGCCGATCGATGCCATGCCCTTGTCGGTAATGGGCGTGTCGCGCAGGTTGAGCTTGCGCAGATCCTCCATGCCCGCAAGGTTGGCCATCGATTCGTCATCGAACTTCGTGTAGCTCACGTCGAGATGACGCAGCTTTACGAGCGGCGCAAGGGTATGTCCGATGACGCCGGTACGGCTCACATAAAGCTCGCGCAACGTTCCGTGTTCGCCGAGCAGCGCGATTGCTTCGTCGGTGATCGGGATGGGATAGCTAAAGACGGTCGCGCTAATCAGAAGTGTTTCGAGGTTAGGAAGGTTCCGTAGAAACGTCCAGCCGTCGGTGAGGTTGCGGTCTTTGCCGTTTTCATAGATCTTGACGGTCTTAACCTTGAGAGAGAATGGACGGCGCGTGCGCCCCGCCATATACAGTCGCTTGATGTGCGGCAGCGTTCCGAGTATCTGAATGTCGTCGGCTGAATAGTTGGTATCGACGAGATTGATTGTCTCTAGCTGAAACGCGCCGCTCGGTAAGTCCCGTAGCTCCCAAATGTGTTGGGCCTGGCCGGTGAGGACCACGCTGCCACCCTTTCGGATGGCCCACTCGGCGACCGAGCGGTCGTCAGGTCGCGCAATGCTGACGGCGATAGCCATTAGCGCCAGAATGAAGACGGATCTGCAAAGTCGATTCAACTACGCCCTCCAACGATTTAGGAAATCACGATATGCTTCCGAGGGATCGACGCCCGGACGCCGCGCCATGACCTCGAATCGATCGTCCGCGCCGACGGCGTTATACAGTGAGCGCGTCCAAGCGTATGTTCTGCGCGAAAGGTTTATGTCTGCCGGGCGGCCCATCGCATCGACCGGGTCGAGGATCGCGAGATAGCGGTCCGCCACCGCACCGGCTACGTGCGGCAAGTCCAGCCGATTAAGGATGCCCGGCACGAAGATATTGGCGCCATGAACGTAGCGGTCGGTTTGTGTCAGGCTCTTGTACGTGATGAGGCCGCGATCCGCGAGTAATCCTCGTACGCGGACATCGAGAGCGGCGGCGAACATCGACCAGACCGCACCACGTCCGGTGCCGATGAGTCGTACGCCGGATTTCTCGACGTCGTCCCGCGCGAGTACATAATCGATGCTGCGGACGACATCGCGCACGCGCATTCCGAGCAGGGAATCGTCCATGAACCAAGTCATGTAGGTCATGGCCGTATCGACGTCAAACAGGTGGCTGTACTGGTTCGTGTACCCCGTGCGCCGCGAATGCGGCGGCGCTGTTTCGCCGACGCCCCGCACGTCGATCGCCACGACCATGTGTCCGTCTTGCGCCAGCGATTCCAATAAACCGAACTCCATGCCGTCGCGGTGTGCGCCACCGCTGTTCATGTAGATGGTTGCGGTGTAAGGAGCCCGTGCGCGATCCGGTAGGAATACCCAGGCGGGAACGTAGATGCCGAACTCGGAAAGGAACTCCTGCTTCTCGATCCGATAGCCCTTGCGCGGCGTCGTCATGCGATGGCGCACGGTGAGTGGGTAGTCAGAGTCGGTTCGGAACCGGATGAGATCGCGGATTTCCTGGGTCACCTGCTGCCGATGTGCTTCCAGGTCCGACAAGTCGGCGGGCGTTGGCCGGGGCGGCGGCAGCTTTGCCTGCTTGTCGAGAATCAGCGAGAAAATCGTGTGGCCGCGCCGCGACGCCCGGATCGAGCCGTTCGGTGTGCAGTAAAGCTTTTCGGGCGGCTCGTGCTCGAAGCGCGGCTCGATGGTGGGCCCCGGCTTGTCATGGAACCAGCGGCTGAACCAGTCCGTGGTAGCGAGGCGAAGCTTCATCGTCCAGGCATGCGGGTCGCCCGCTTCCTCGGTCGCGAACTTGTCGGGCACGCCGGCGATTTGATACGCCGCTTCAATCTCTTCCGCCGCTTTGTTGAAGCGTGGGTTGAAGTGCTCAATCAGCGCCAACAGCGGACGTGGCGCGATCGCTGTGTGCAGGTCGGGCAGGTCGGCGCCGTGGATTGCGGCGGGGAAGAGGTTCTGCTCCACATCGGAGGGGCCGACGGCTGTTTCGGGCTTCAGGTTCAGCGGCCAACGGTGCCCGGTGCCGCCTTCGTTGACCACCGCGCACTTCACCCGCTGATCGAGGGCGCTGACAAACAACGTGAGCGTGCCGCCGCCGGAATGCCCGGCGCAGCCGATGCGCTCCGGATCGACCTCGGGGCGCTCCGTCAAATAGTCGATGGCGCGCATGGCGTCCCAGATGCGGTATTGCGTTAGGTTCTCACCGAGCAGGATGAGGGACTGCCCGGGCATCGAGTGCTCGTAGATCGCATTGCCGACTTCGGTTTCATCCGTCGCGGGGTTCCAATAGTGCCGCCGCTCGCCTTGTCCGATGGGGTCGAACGCCAAGACGACGAACCCGGCCTTGACCAGGCTCAGGTAGGCGTACTGATAGTCGGGCTGCATGCGCGCCAAGGCGTAGTGACCGCACGGCGAGATGATACCCGGAAACGGTCCGTCGCCGGTCGTCGGGATGTACACGTTGCCCGTCACCCAGAAATTCGGGCGGCTTTGGAACATCACGTTCTCGACTCGATAGCCGTCGCGCTCGAAGCTGTCGACGATGACCGGCTCCAGTGGCGTGCGTTCGGGGTAGCCACCGATCATGTCTTCGAAGCGTGCTCGGACGAAGCTGTTGCGTGCTTCGAGGTCTTCGGGAGTCTTGATGGCCGCGCGTTGTTCGTCCCATTCGGCGTCGAGCTTTTCGAGGCGGCCGCCGAGATACGAGAGCAGCATATCCGGGTACTCGTCCGCGTAGGACGGGACGCTTGGTTGCTCGGCTCCCGTGGCGGCGCGGGCAGCCCAGGTTGCGGCGGCGGAATGGAGCAGAAAATTACGGCGAGTAGTGGAAGACATCAGCGAGGAATATTATCGTATCGACAGTGTGGCGCTTCTGTTCAATGATGAACGGGGCGGGGAACCGAGTCAAGTGGCGGCAACGAGGGCGCAAGGCCATGGAGTGGTGCGAAACTGGATATTGAACGATGAGTCAATCCGCTAGCATTCGACCCGCTGATGCCGCCGATGTGGACACTTTGCTCGTGCTATCGAAGCGTACGATCCGCGCGTGCTACAAGTCGTTTCTCGGGGACAAGCCCGTCGAGGGCTACATCGGAAGCGGCGCCGTCGAAAAGTATTACCAAGACAACCTGTCTCGCTGCTTTGTCATAGAGGACGAGGGAGGAACCGGCGGTGTTGGCGCTTACAAGGGCGCTACGGTGGACCTGATGCTGATCGACGCCGACCGGCACCGCCAAGGCCTCGGCAGACGCCTGCTCGACCACCTTGAATCGCTGCTCTTCGCCGATTCCGACGAACTAACGCTTGAGAGCTTCGCTCAGAACGACCAAGCGAACGCCTTCTACCGAGTCCGAGGTTGGACCCAGATCGACGCCTACGACGACAAGGAAACCGGTATCCCGATGGTCCTGTTGGGAAAAGAGAAGACTGGCTGATATTGACCGTAGTTCCGCCACTCGCAGTAGACTGGGATCGATCGTTCTCCTGGAGATGACATGAACCGCCGCACGCTATTCACCTCTCTTGCCGCCGCATTTTCTGCCGGCCATTTGTTCGCCGCTGACCGCAAGCGCTCCGACGCGCCGGTCATCGAATCATCCTGGGACGACTTGCTGGAGGGCGTGAACACACCCGAAGACTGGCAGCGACGCAAGAAGGTGCTGCGCGGACGGTACCTCGA
>Ga0114999_10007117_pt1 | contig 12754 bp, 10 predicted proteins | sample ArcticOcean_MG_C_3_FD_89820 | JGI IMG/M metagenome (GOLD analysis project Ga0114999, IMG submission 89820) | Marine microbial communities from western Arctic Ocean - ArcticOcean_MG_CB8_126 | ecosystem: Environmental > Aquatic > Marine > Oceanic | place: Arctic Ocean: Canada Basin | collected...
AAGTGCTGGCCGCACTTGAAAAGCCGTATCCCAATTTGCACTTTATCCTATCTGAACATCCATGTGGTGCCGCCTGTTATCAAAAAACAGGTACTGACTTGCCCGACGAAACCCTCGAAGCTTGCAAAAGCAACGACGCCGTTTTATTTGGCTCAGCGGGTGATCCCAATATCCGATTTCCCGACGGCACCGAAATCGCCCCCCAGCTTACCTTGCGCTTTGTGCTCGACCTCTACGCAGGCATTCGCCCCATTAAAAGTTATCCGGGCATCAGCCCTCTACTCGCCAAAGACCCCCCAATAGACTACGTAATCATGCGCGAAAACACCGAAGGCCTTTATGCCTCACGGGGTGCCGGGGTGCGCGTGGGAGAAGAAGTAGCAATCGATAGCATGGTCATCACGCGCAAAGGCACCGAACGCATTGTGAAATTTGCATTTGAGATTGCCCAACAACGCAACGGTGCCCCATCAGACGGCAAACGCCGTGTGACCTGTGTAGACAAAGCCAACATCCTCAAAAGCCAAGCCTTCTTTCGTCAGATTTATAACGAAGTCGCCGAAAATTATCCCGACACCGAACGCGACTATGCCTATGTCGATGCCTACACCGTCTACCAAGTGCGCAAACCCGACTTCTACGACGTCGTGGTGGCCGAAAACATGTTTGGTGACATCATATCAGACCTCGCCGCAGGCACAATTGGCGGGCTGGGTATGGCACCCTCCGCAGATGTCAGTGAACACCACGGGGTCTTTCAACCCTCCCATGGAACAGCACCCGACATTGCCGGACAAAACATTGTCAACCCCATTGCACAAATCTTATCGGCAGGCATGATGCTCACATGGTTGGGTGAACGCCACAACGATGCAGACGCTACAAACGCCGCCAAAACCATCGACGATGCTGTTTCGCGTGTTTTAGCCAGCCAAAGTGCACACACCGGCGACTTAGGCGGCAAAGCCAAAACCACCGACGTAGGGGATGCCGTGGCCAGTGAGATATAAAATCGCCAAGCATCGTAGTTTTAAAAAGATGCCAGTCTCCTGTTTCCCAACAGAAAGGATCTTCATGAACGCAAAAACAAAAAAACCCCGCGTAGACAAAGCGGTTCAAGAACAAGCCAAAGAGGCATTCGATCTTTCGCGACAGATTCACAGCTGGGCCGAGCGCCCTTTTCAAGAGCACGAATCATCACAAGCCCTTGCCGCCTATCTCAAACAGAATGGGTTCACCATCGAGTTCCCCTTCAAAAACATTCCCACCGCCTTTCGCGCCACCTATGGCAAAGGCAAACCCGTCATTGGCATGTTGGGCGAATATGATGCCTTGCCCAATTGCGGTCCCGATGAAGGCACGTGGGGGCATGGCTGAGGCCATAACCTCTTGGGCGTTGCCCCGGCCGCAGGTGCGGTCGCTGCCAAAAATATTCTCGCATCCCTCAACACACCCGGAAAAATCGTTTATTACGGTTGTCCCGCAGAAGAAACCCTCGCAGGTAAAGTATACATGGCCCGTGATGGTGGTTTTCGTGATCTCGACGCTGTACTGGCTTGGCACCCAGGTTCGGGAACCAGCGCTGGCAACTATGGTGGTTCATCCATGGACTCACTCGTCTACGAATTTTTCGGTAAAACAGCCCACGGTGCCAGCGCGCACATGGGCCGCAGTGCATTAGATGGTGTTATGCTCATGGACGTGGCCGCCAACTACTTGCGCGAACACATCCCTGAAAATTCACGCATTCACTGCGTCATTCGCAATGGCGGCGATGCACCCAATGTCGTTCCTGCATACGCCAAAGTCTGGTATTACGTTCGCGGCAAAGACCGTGATGCAGTCGATGATTTACGCAAACGCCTTACGCAATGTGCCGAAGGTGCTGCCATTGCCACAGACACCACAATGAAAACATATCGCATCACCGCCGTTTATCCGCGTTTGCCAAACAACATCATGTGGGAAGCGGTACAAAAGAATCTGGAACTTTTCGGCCCGCCCCAGGCCAGCAAAAAAGACAAAGAGCGCGTTCAAGAGCTCGGTTACAAAGGTGAATATGATGGCTCTGTTTCAAAAGGCATGGGATCACAAAGTCGAGGTTCTACAGACGAAGACAACGTATCCTGGCTGGCACCTATGGGGCGTTTCTCCATGGCCTGTTATACCAAAGGCACACCAGCACACCATCGCGACACCACAGCACAAGCTGTGATGCCCTTTGCCGATCGCGCCATCTTGCAAACCGCCAAAGTATTTGCTGGATCGGCCATTGATCTCATTCTCAACAAAAAAACAATGCAACAAGCCCGAGCAGAATTTAGAAAAGGCACCAAAGGATTTAAATACGATCCTCTTGTCCCTAAAAAACAAGCCGTGCCTATAGACCCTCCATAAAAACAGCCTAAAGCGATCAGCAATCAGCGTTCAGCGCCAAGCGATTTAATGGTTTGCCTGAAAGCTGATTGCTGATCCGTTTACCATCACCCAAAAACAGAATCATTATTCTTAGGAGTTTTTCATGAAAACCATCCTTGTTGGACTGGGTGGACGTGCAAGACATTGGCAAGGAGCCTGCAACGATCACCCCGACGTTGAACTCGTCGCCTATGTAGAACCCAACGAAGAAAATAAAAAACGCGCCATAGAAGAACGTAGCGTTTCCGAAAACCTGATTCACGACAGCTTAGAAGAAGCTATAAATGCTGCGCAAGCCGACTTCGTCATCGATGTCACACCACCAGCCGTTCATGAAACCATCGCAACAACCACCTTCAATGCCGGGCTCAATCTCTTAGGTGAAAAACCCCTAAGCAATGATTTCGCCGCTGCCAAACGCATTGTTGAAGCCGGCAAACAAGCGGGTGTTAAACACATGATCACCCAAAACTACCGCTTCAATGCCCTACCGCGCACCACACATCGCCTACTCAACGAAAACCGCATTGGGAAAGTGGGCCAACTCGATGTCTCACTCTACGTCGATTGGGCCGATAATCCCGGCAGCCACTATGTCACCGAACCCTACATGTTCCTCACCGACATGGGCGTACACCACTTTGACATGATGCGTTATACCCTTGGCCTTGATCCCATCAGTGCCCAAGCCATCACGTGGAACCTCCCTTGGGGCTGGCACCAAGGCGACGCCTGTCAAATCATCGTCTTCCGTTTTGAAAACGGCGTCATCGCCACCCATCGCGCCATAGGCTGCACCATGGGCCACGTCCCTGCAGGCCACAATGGCGAATGGCGATATGAAGGCCCACTAGGCACACTCACCTGGGAAGGTTTTGACCTCTACCACACCCTCAAACACAAAGCCGACCCACAAATTCGGGAGCAAATTACCCTCGGCGAAGTTGACGGTTCCAATCCCGTCCTCAACGAATTTGTGCGCGCCCTCCAAGAAAACCGCCAACCCGAATGCAATGCCGAAGACAACCTCAAATCGATGGCCATGGTCTTTGGGGCTGTGCAGAGTGCAAAAGAAGGCAGAGAAATACTGCTCTCGGAGCTATAAGGCTATCATTCATGATTGTCCAATTTCAAAAACAAAACACTGAATATCCCGATCTCACGCCCAGCCAATACGATGTTGTGATTGGAATCGAAGCCGATGACTTCAGGATCCTGAACGATCGGGGTAGGCCATTTCTCTATGAGGCATCTTTGTTCGGTATAATAGATCCAAGAGAGCCTGATGATTGGATTATTGAGATTGGTGAGGATAAAGAACGCTATGCTTATCCGCCCCCATTGAATCCAGTAGGATTTTTTGAAGATTTCTTCGATGAAGAAAAAGAAGCCGTTGTCATATTTTGGCAAGTGGTCAATCAACGGTTGGCTGCAGCATCAGAAGCTGTTTGATTGGTAAAACTGCAATGACATAAAAAAGCCGATCTCACTTTGAGGTCGGCTTTTTTATGTACCTGTTCTAAATTGCTTTGATGAATTCATTACTTGTAATAATACAAATCAGATCTCATCCCTCACTTTCTTCCGTGATTTTTATAGTACAAACATCCATGTCTCAAAAAAGAAACTTATATGTCAAATATTGACAAAGATATAATATTTAAATACATTCTATATATCTAAAATGACAGTTCTATTTTTTAGGACACAAACGCAATAATACAAGAGGAGGCATAAATGCTGACTCAACAAGAATTAGGACAGCGATTAAAAAGTACGCGTGAAGCAATTGGTTTAACGCAACAACAAGTTGCTGATCATGTTGAACTCACCCGTGTCGCTATCTCTCAAATTGAATCGGGTCAACGCGCAGTCAATTCGTTGGAACTCATGCGTTTGTCTCGCCTCTATGGGCGTGATATTGCCAGCTTTTTAGAAGAAGTGCCTATTGAAAAAGGTGCACTTGCTGTTTTGTTTCGTGCCCACCCAGACCTCATTGAAAATGGTGTGCTTAACGAACCATTACGCGATGCGACCAATCTCTTTAGAGAATATGCAAACCTCAAAGAGCTTCTCGACTTGGATGAAGAACAAATAGTGCCACCCGCATATGGCTATGGTGAACCTAAAAACGTTTGGGATGCCATTCAAATGGGAGAACGTGCTGCAGAGGAAGAACGTGGTCGCCTTGAATTGGGAACCGATCCGATTCGCAACATGGCAGAGCTGGTAGAATCTCAAGGTATCCCAATTATTGAGATTCATTTGGACGACCAAATCTCTGGCATCTTTATGGCCGATGCAGAATCTCAATTGTGCATCTTCGTCAACCAATCACAACGCCACACCGCCAAAGCACGGGTTGTATTTACGATAGCCCATGAATACGGTCATATTTTACTGGATCGAGACAAAGTCAGTGCCATCAGTAAAATCTCAAATGAGCGCGACTTGTTAGAAGTGCGAGCCAACGCTTTTGCAGCAGCATTTCTTATGCCCGCAGAAGGGGTCAGTCAATTTCTCAAAAACATTGGCAAAGGTGAATCCAGTAGAGAAAAACTGTTGGCTTATACGGAACAAGCCGATCCTCTTTTTGGCCATCACCGGCGCTTAGCATCCTCCCAAGTCATTACGCTTTACGATGTAGTTAAATTACATACGTATTTTGGAATTAGCTTTGAGGCCTCCTTATACAGATTGAGAAATCTGAAATTTCTATCCGAAGAAACTTTTGATCAACTTTATCAACAAAAAGAAGCGGCCAAATTGATTGCGCACCATCTTAAAATTGCTGAAAAAGAACATGAACAAACCATAAGCAATTTTGCGCTCAATTTCACGGGCATGGCCATAGAAGCCTACCGACGCAACAAAATTACCCATAAAAAACTGACCAACCTAACTGTGAAAGTAGGTTTCGACGCTGATGTTATAGACCAAGTCTTGTCCTGCATGGGGCTTGAAGACAATGTAGAAGACAAGGTCTATCTCCCTGAGTAATTTTGTGCATCCAAGAGCAGATGGCCAACCATGCGTTATAACAGACGCAAATATTCTGATCAACTTCATCAAAATTGGCCGTCTGGACATTCTCCAGTCATTGCGAATATATACCTTTCACATCCCCGATGAGGTTTATGAAGAGGTCGTATATCCAGCACAACGCGTCGTTTTAGATCAAGCCCTAAATGATGGGTGGCTTAAAAGGACTGAAATAACGGATCACGTAGAATTACGCTATTACGCACAATACAGACGCCAAATGGGAGACGGAGAAGCTGCCTGTTTGGCGATTTCTATTTGTCGAAAATGGATCATGGCATCCGACGAACAAAAAAAGAGGATGATTTCTAAGCAAGTATTGGATATATTGGGCGAAAATTATTGGTTAAACACACCGGGTATCTTACTCAAAGCAATTAAAGAAAATATCCTCACTGTTGCACAAGCAGACACTATAAAAGACGCTTTGGCACAAAACCGATTTGTGATGCACTTTGCGTCATTCCAAGACCTTTTATAAAGAGAATCCCATGTCTGAACAACTCAAAGAACTCCGTGAATCCAACGACATCCTCAACAAACCCGAAGCCCTGCGTGAGCGCATGGCCGAAGAAGGCTATCTCTTCTTTCGCCAACTGCAAAACCCCGACAAACTCTGGGAGTTGCGACGACAAATGCTTCACAAAATGAAACCGTGGTTGGTTGAAGGAACCGATTCCTTCGACGGCATTGCAGACATCACCAAACAATGCACCGAAGGAGACCTTGGATATCCCGACGTCTACCACGAGGTGTATAAACTCGAACTCTTTCACGAATCAGCCCACTGGCCCGAAGTCTTGGGTACCATCGAAAAAATCATCGGTCGCCCAACGATCCCCCATCCACACAAAGTCGCACGCCTCTGGTTTCCGAAATATTTGGATCACACCACACCCACCCATCAAGATTTCGTCCACTTTCAAGGCAACTTCAACACCTACACCGCGTGGTCACCCGTTGGCAATTGTCCCATCGAATTAGGTGGCCTCGCCCTATTGCCCGGTTCTCACAAAGTCAACCGCGTCTTAGACCACAAATTCTCCCTCGGTGCCGGCAGCCTATGCGTAGACACCGATGAATTTGATGTCGCTTGGCACACCACCAATTATGAAATCGGCGACACCCTCATCTTCCCCGCACTCACCGTGCACAAAGCACTGCCCAACCACACCGAAGACAAATTGCGCGTCTCCTTAGACAACCGCTACCAAGCCATTGAAGACACCATGTCTGACCACATGCAAATGCCCCATCTCCATGACTTCAGCAACTTGCAATGGGATGATATCTATCGCGATTGGGAATCGGACGAATACAAATACTATTGGAAAAACTTGCCGATACCCACCATTCCAAAAGACAACAGCTACGGAGAAAAAGGCTTTCGAGAAGCCCTTGAACTGGCCAAAGCAGGCCATGAACACGCCAAAATCCACCTCAATCGCGCCATCCAACGCGACCCCAATTCGCCACAGGCCAAAGCTGCGCAAGAGGTATTGGCGATTTAAACTGCCCTCAAAATGACTCGATAAATAAAAAAGGCCGCGAATAATATTCGCGGCCTTTTTTATATATTACAACGCTTTACATTTTTTGGTACAAATTGTCAATCCAATTTACAATTTGTACCAAAAACGATTACACCAACGACGCCTTACTCCTTGTGGCCTGCAACTCTTGATCGGGTGTGCGTCGTTCGATCAAATCAATCGACATATCCACAATCTCTTTCGCCTCTTCCGGTGTGGTACACCCAATCGCTACCATATCTTGATCGCGAATGGTATTCCACACATACGTCATCCCCACAACCGGCATCAACTTGCCAGCCGCCAAAGGCTTAATTGTCATCACAGGTTTCTTTGCCTTTTTAATCACCTGCATAATCCAATCCACTTCCACCTGCATCAAAAACCCAGCCGCATTATAAATTTGAATATACGTCTCCACATCGGCCTCTTGCCGATCTGCATAAATCACCGACTCGGGCATATGTGTGGACAACCCCGGAATCATATCGCGCTCTCGAATCAATTTCGTATATTTATCCAAATCTCGAATCTCTTTGGTCATGCGATCTACCAGCGCATCGGTCACACACTGATGCGGCAAACAAAATGTTGCACCCATTTCTTTGGTATGATCCAACATCCGTTCAGGCTCACGCTCAGGAGGACCACCAGGCACAATATTAAAACTCGGCGTCAAAATCCGAATAATCTCTTTACCCGCCTGATCCTCGGCCATCTTAATACCCTCTTCCAACAACGCCGAAGGCGGTGCCATAACCGCGTCAATGCCCGACGCCATAAACACCCCAATCACATCGGCAATGCGCTTGGCATCTTGATACTCTTTAATAAAATTGCTCTTTGCGCGGCTTGTATGCGAATACCCCAAAAACCAGTTTGTACCAATCAACAAACGGGGCAAACTCACGCCCCCCACCATCGTTCTTGGAAAACCATCCATCGCTTTCTCCTTGTGGTATATTATACTTAGGTATCGCCCATCTCTCTCTTTGACATCGTGTATAAACCTGTACATGATTAAGGCATAAATCCTATTTCGTCAAAGGAAAAACCAAGGGAACAAAACCAAAACCAGGCTGCCACCTCCTGGTGGTGTGGGCCGTTGTGCAGTTGGTGGGTTGTGACGGGTGGGTGTGATGGGGCATATGGAATATGCGGAAGGGTGGGAATTGCGCGGGCAGGTGAGGGTGGTTTGCGCTCGTAAAAATACTGAAGTACATTAAAAGCCCTGCGCAGCAGCGGATTTCTTTGCCTACTTTCTTTGGCCGTTAAAGAAAGTAGGCCGCCGGAGGCAACATAAAAAAATGAACAAACGCACTGGAGAAACCATGAAAAAGCTCACATTAACCCTCTCAATTCTTTTGCTGATTTGCACACAAATCCACGCCGCAGAATTCACCCCCCCACAACCCGACCAAATCCTCAAAACCCTAAAAAAAGACCACCCCCGTCTCATCATCAACGACCAAACCATCCCACGCATCAAAACCCTCATAACCCAAGACACCGTTGCCGCTGCCATTTATCGCCGCATCAAACGACAAGCCAACCAATACCTTGAGCAACCCCCGTCGATCTACGAAATCCCCGACGGACGACGCTTGCTCGGTGTCAGCCGTCGCGTAAAAGAACGCGTACGCACCCTCTCACTCATCTACCTGCTCGACGGCGGCCAACAATATGTCGATCGCGTCTGGGCAGAAATTGAATCTGCCGCCGCATTTAAAGATTGGAACCCCTCCCACTTTCTCGACACCGCCGAAATGACCTATGCTTTTGCAACCGCATACGACTGGCTCTACGAGCAATGGACGGAAGAACAGCGCCAAATTATGCGCGAGGCCATCGTTGAAAAAGGCCTCAAACCCGGCCTTGAAATCTATCGCAAAGGCAACTGGTGGGTACGCAACCACAACAACTGGAACCAAGTTTGCAATGGTGGTTTGGGCATGGGCGCATTGGCCATTGCTGAGCACATTCCCGAATTGGCCACTGAAATACTCCACTCGGGCCTCAAAAGCATTCCGCTTCCCATGACCTTCTATGCACCCGATGGCGCAGGTGTCGAAGGCGTCACCTACTGGTCTTATGGTACGCGTTACAATATCCTATACCTGTCATCGCTCAAAACCGCACTTGGCACCGACTTTGGACTCTCCGACCTCTCAGGATTCAAAGAAAGCGGCGCATACCACATTTATATTTCAGGTGCCAAACGGATGTCCTTTAACTTTGCCGATTGCGGATACACCCGCGTATCTACGCCCATGCACTTTTGGATGGGACAGCAATACAAGCAACCGCATTATTCCTGGTTTCGGTATGACACCTTACGCCAGTATGGTCGTGGGCATATTCTCGACCTCCTCTGGTTTGACAACAGCGCCACAACCTTCGATCCATCTGCCACACCCCTTGACAAACATTTTCGCAACGCCGACGTCACATCGATGCGCAGTTCCTGGACAGACCCCAATGCGCTCACCCTCGGCATTCAAGCCGGTGGCAACCTCAACTTAGGGCAACATCGCCACCTCGATCAGGGCACCTTTATTCTTGAAGCCCTTGGAGAACGTTGGGCCATCGATTCTGGCACGGAAAGAGAAACATATCAGCGCCATCGCAACAAACGCAAACGATGGGAATTTTACCGCATTCGCGCCGAAGGGCACAACACCTTGGTCTTTAACCCAGAAAATGGCCCCGACCAAAACCCCAAAGCCAAATGCCCTGTGACCACATTTGAAACCACACCCAACAGGGGGCTGGCAGAACTTGACCTAACCGACGTTTATGCCGACCATGTAAGACATGCAAAACGCACCTTTGAAATGGTGGATCGACAACACGTCCTCATCACAGACAAGATCCAAACAAAATCACCATCAGAACTGTATTGGTTCATGCACACAGAGGCTGAAATTGCGCCCAATGGTTCTACCGCTACCCTGAGCTTAAATGGCAAAACTTTGACAGCAGAAATTTTGTCACCATCCAACGCAACATTTACCGTTATGGATGCACAACCCTTGCCAACATCACCCACGCCCGAACAAGCAGACAATAAAAATCGGCGTAAATTAGCCATTCATTTGACAGACGTTACAAATTTAACCCTTCAAGTGAAATTCACGCCCAACAATCATTAGGAGTAAAAATCCAATGCCTTGGCAGTATACCATCAACGGCGCACCCTCAGAAAATGCACCCACCGGGGAAGAAATGTTGGCCACCCTCAAAAAGGGTCACCCTCGAATTTTGATCGACGAAAATACAGTTTCGCGTGTTCAAAACATACGCAACACAGACCCACATGCGTCCAAATGGTTTGAAAACCTCAAAACCAAAACCGATGCGATCCTCATCGAAGCCCCCTCACATTACGAAATACCCGATGGTCGCCGGTTGCTCAACGTCAGTCGCAAGGTCAAAGAACGTGTCCGTGCCCTCATGTTTATGCACCTCATAGAAGGCGGTGATCACTACGTGGATCGCACATGGGCAGAAATTGAAGCGGCCTGCGCCTTCCAAGACTGGAACCCTGCACACTTTCTCGACACCGCCGAAATGACCTATGCCGTGGCCATGTCGCTCGATTGGTTGCACCACCAATGGTCCGATGCGCAAAAAGAAACCATGCAAACAGCGATCATAGAAAAGGGACTCAAACCAGGTTTAGAAGTCTACAATGGCAATGAAACCCATCGCTGGGATTTAAACAAAAACAACTGGAACCAAGTCTGCAACGGCGGTCTCAGCATGGGCGCACTCATCATTGCCGACCAAGAACCCAACCTTGCCAAAACCATTCTCCACAACGCCATCCAAAGCATGCCCTTACCCATGAAACACTATGCTCCAGACGGTGCGGGTGTAGAAGGGGTCACTTATTGGGACTATGGCTCTCGTTACAACATCCTCTATCTCTCATCTCTTGAAACCGCATTGGGCACCGACTTTGGTCTTTCTGATATTCCAGGTTTTCAAGAAAGTGGTGAATACCAGATGTACATTTCGGGTGCCTCACGCCAATCGTATAACTTTGCCGATTGTGGACTTCGACGCATGGGCACACCCATGCACTTTTGGATGGGCAAAAAATTTAACATGCCACAATACAGTTGGTTTCGGTACAGCGAACTGGTTGGCGGACACCAAGATGCCAACGTGCTCGACTTTTTATGGTTTGATGAAAAAGGTACAGACTTCGACCCAGCCACACTCAAACTTGACAAACACTTTCGCGAAGCCGATGTCGCCTCTATGCGCAGCTCCTGGACAGACCCAAATGCACTCACTGTGGGCATTCACGGAGGCGCCAACGCCAACTTGAGCATGCATCGCCATACCGATTTGGGCACCTTTATCCTCGAGGCCCTTGGAGAACGCTGGATCATTGACTGTGGCACCGAAGGAGAATCTTACCAGCGCCATCGCAACAAACGCGAACGATGGGAATTCTATCGCCTTCGCGCCGAAGGACATAATGTCCCGTTGCTCAACCCAAGTGAAAACGCAGGGCAAACGCTCGACGCAGTTGCACCCATCATCTCATTTCGCTCATCCAAAGAAAATGCAACCGCCGTAATTGATCTTTCTCACGCCTATTCAGAGACATCACATCGCGTGATTCGCACCTTTGAAATGCAGGATCGCGACAAAATAATCGTCACCGACGAAATCGAAAACAATGACCATGCCGACTTTTGGTGGTTTTTACACACCGAAGCAGACATCGAAATCGACTTTAGCCTGCGAAAAGCCATACTCACACAAAATGGCAAACAATTGCGTGTCAAAATTGAAGACGGCCCCTCTATGGCAGAATTTGACATCATAGACGCTGCGCCTTTGTCCACCTCGCCCACCCCAGAACAAGCCGATAACAGCAGCATTCGCAAACTGGTGGTGCATATGGCAGACATCTTGCGCTTTAGTCTCGTGGTCAGCTTTACACCCATTACCGAATAATGCACAGCCCAAAAACAACAAGGCACCCAATGAACCTCACCCAAAATGCGCATGCAGTACCCCACTATGGCGTATATGAAATCACCCTCACGGCCAAACCAGAAAACCACCCCATTTTCAAAACCGAATTCACCTTCACCTTCACCCGCCCCGACAACACAACGGTCACAACCGAAGGCTTCTACGACAACAACAACACCTTTAAAGCCCGTGCTTATGCCGACCAAACAGGTGACTGGACTTGGACATCCAAATCTAACCTCGCCGACCTCCACAATCAAAAGGGCAGTTTTACAGTCACCCCTTCCAACCTCAAGGGTCAGCTCACCATCCACCCCAAAGACCCGTATCAATTTGCCTACCAAAATGGCGACTGGTTCTTACACATTGGTGACACAGGATATCGGTACGTCACCGACACCGAACCCGAATGGCAAGCCTATATCGATCAAGCATCTGCTGCTGGTTTCACCAAAATTCGCACCTGGTTTTGCCGAGGCCGCAGTGACGTACAAGCCCTCTTCACACCCGACCGCACATCGCTCAACCTACCTTATTGGCAAGAAATAGATCGACGTCTCACCTACGCGCTCAACCACCATCCACACATCATCTTCAAACTCATTCCTTATGGCGAAGACACCAACGAACTCTTATGCTATGATACCGACCCGCTTTCACAACGGATTGCCCGTTATGCACAAGCACGCTTCTCGGCCTTGCCCAACGTCATTTGGTGCGTCTCCAACGACCGCGAAATTGTAGCCGACGACCAAGAACTTTCGGGC
>Ga0114999_10007119_pt1 | contig 12753 bp, 11 predicted proteins | sample ArcticOcean_MG_C_3_FD_89820 | JGI IMG/M metagenome (GOLD analysis project Ga0114999, IMG submission 89820) | Marine microbial communities from western Arctic Ocean - ArcticOcean_MG_CB8_126 | ecosystem: Environmental > Aquatic > Marine > Oceanic | place: Arctic Ocean: Canada Basin | collected...
ATGCCTTCGACAGTCTGTACAACACGTTCAACGTCCCCTGGCAGCGTACCGGCAACCGGACAGGCCGGCGACGTCAGGGTCATATCGATCCTGACATCCTTCATCCCATTGATGTCTATATTATAGATAAGACCCAATTCATAAATGTTAACCGGTATCTCTGGATCAAATACCGTCGAGATCGCTTCAATGACCTTGCCTTCAAACTGAGCTTCACCGATATCTACACCAGAATCAGCAACATTCTCTGCAGGAGGGAGCGCAGCCTCTAAGGGCTCCGAGGTTACGACGGGTGCTCTAACCCTTATTTCAGGACTTGTAGACATAGCTGCACTCTCTAATGGTTCAGACACTGGCGCCAGCTCTGTGGCAGGAGCAGGTTCCGAAACGCTTTCAGGTTCTAGCGGTGTTTCCTTCTTCCAAAACGTCATCTTTTGATACTCATTCCGTCTTTACGTCTTCGTCAGCTCTATCGAGGGCTGCGATCATAGCGTGCCAGGCAAGCGTTGCGCACTTAATACGAGTCGGAAAATCTTTTACACCTGAGAGAGTTTCGAGCTCTGCGAGATCCGGTCCCGTTCCTAAGCCGTTTTCTCCCGTTACTAGGGCATGAAACTTCTCAAACAAAACTTTTGCCTCTTCGATCGATTTTCCCTTAATCATCTCGGTCATCATGGATGCAGAGGCCAGCGAGATCGCGCAACCTCGCGCATCAAACTGCGCGTCTGAAATTTCATCGCCATCAAGGTTGAGAAAGACAGTCACGCGATCACCGCATAGAGGGTTATTTCCGCGTGCTGTCCGGTCGGCATCTTCCGCAGGACCAAAATTCCGCGGATGCCGGCTATGATCAAGGATGACCTCCTGATAGAGATCTGAAAGACCGTCATTCATCAGCCAAATATCTCCTGTACCCGGCCAAGCCCAGCGACAAGCACATCAATCTCTTCACGGGTATTGTACATACCGATAGAGGCGCGGATCGTAGCCGCGATATCGAAGCGATCCATAACAGGTTGCGCGCAATGATGTCCTGTACGGACAGCGATGCCTTCGCGATCAAGGATCGTCCCCACATCATGAGGGTGCACTGTCTCAAGCACAAAAGATAGGATCGCTGCTTTTTCTGGCGCCGTCCCCACCAAATTCAAGCCATTGATTTCACTTAGTTTTTCTGTGCCATAGGCTAATAAATCATTTTCATGAGCTGCAATATTCTCGAGCCCAATGCCGTTGATGTATTTGATGGCGGCGCCCATACCGATAGCCCCGGATATATGAGGTGTCCCCGCTTCAAACTTGAACGGCAGATCGGCATAAGTTGTTTTCTCGAATGTGACGACATCGATCATCTCGCCACCGCCCTGATAAGGCGGCATCGTTTCGAGCAATGCGGCTTTTCCGTACAGGACACCTATGCCACTCGGGCCATAGATTTTGTGACCAGAGAACACGTAAAAATCAGCGCCCAAAGCCTGCATGTCGAGCGCGACATGCGGAGCTGCCTGACAACCATCGACAAGCACAGGAACACCACGTTCATGCGCAATACGAATAATTTCTGCAATCGGCGTAATCGTTCCCAGCGCGTTGGAAATGTGCGTAATAGCAACGATCTTGGTCTTATCCGACATCAAATCGGCATAGGCATCCATATCCAGGGCGCCGTCATCCCCGATCGGAATAACCTTCAACACGGCACCGGTCTGATCAGCAATCATTTGCCACGGCACTATATTGGAATGATGCTCCATGACGGAGACGATAATCTCATCACCTGCTGACAAGTTTTGACGACCCCAGCAATGTGCGACCAGGTTAATCCCCTCGGTCGCACCACGAACGAAAATGATTTCCCGAACATCTGCCGCATTGATGAAAGTGCGAACAGATTCGCGAGATTCTTCCATCGCATCGGTTGCCTTCTGGCTCATGTAGTGGACGCCACGATGAACATTCGCATATTGCGTTTCATAGACATTGGAGATCGCATCGATAACGGCACGAGGTTTTTGTGCACTCGCAGCACTATCGAAATAAACCAAAGGCTTGTCATAGACCTGTTCAGACAAGATCGGAAAATCCTGACGAATGCGCTCTACATCATAACTTGGTGTAAGCATGGCATTTTTTGGATTTGTTGCCATCTCTATGCAGCCTCCTCAACCGAGACAATATTTTCCAGCCATGATGACACCGCATTCTCTAGATAAGGTCGAATGCTGTCTTCGGGCAAGGCTTCCAATAGCTCAGCCGCAAAAGCATGAACCATCATATTCCGCGCTGTCTCGGGATCGATCCCACGGCTCTGCAAATAAAACAGGGCCTCCTGATCGAGATCTCCAACCGTCGCGCCATGGCTGCATTTCACATCGTCGGCATGAATGATTAGTTCGGGCTTGCTATCTGCATGAGCATTCCGCGACAGCAAAAGATTGCGATTCATCTGATGAGCGTCTGTTTTTTGCGCGTCAGGTGCAACATGAACACGCCCCTGAAAAACGGTATGCGCACGGTTATCAAGAACATTTTTGTAAATCTGGCTGCTGTGACAATGCGATATCGCATGGTCAACATCGGTAGTGTTGTCGCAATGCTGGCGGTCCCTCACCAGAGCGATGCCGTTCAACGAACAATCGGCACCTTCGCCATCCAGCCGGAGACGAATTTCGTTGCGGGCCAGCCTGGCGCCTGACGATAAGACAAAGCTGTCAAATTGCGCATCGCGACCAACGCGTGCAGCGATTAGACCGATATGCCAAGCCGTCGCACTTTGATCTTGATGCGTAACATGGCGCAGATTAGCGCCCTGCCCCAGGATCACTTCAGTAACAACATCGCTAAACCCTGACGAAGCGCCCAATGACACGAAAGACTGCATCACCGTCGCTTTGCTATTTACACCAGCAACAATCAGATTCCGGAGGTGAAGCTCAGCAGAAGAATTCTCTGTCGATACAAAAATAAACTGAACGGGCTTCTCCACGGAAACATTGTCAGCGATCCGACAAACACCGCCATCCTGCATTAAAACCGTATTCAGCGCCGCATATCCCGGCTGTTCCAATTCCACGACATCGCCAAGCCCTTCAAGCGATTCTTTGACACCTGATGCAAAGGCATCAGCCAGAGATAAGAACTCCAGACCTTCCGGCAGATTCTCTAGCTGGGACAATGCCGGCACAAAGCAGCCATTAACAAACACCGCGATTAACGCATCATCGAGTTTGTAAGGATCAAGCTGTGGTGCCGCCACATCCGATGCCACCACTGCTGAGAATTCGGCGCGGTGTATTGGCCGCAAATCAGTGTATTTCCATGTCTCGACCCGACGCGTTGGAAGCCCGATACGAGCAGCGACCAACATTGCCTGATCCCGCAATGACGTTACCCATCCTTGTTCAGAACCCGGCAACTGTGTGCCAAGCGCAGCATATTGCTCGTGATATTTTACGATCACCGGGTCAGTCAGGGGTTGTACGGAGGATGTCACGTTCAATACTCCGCCTTACGCCGCTTCGGTATCTTCGAGGCCGAGCATCGCGTAACCATTCTTTTCGAGCTCAAGCGCCAGTTCTTTGTCGCCAGTCGCAGCGATTTTCCCTTGCGCCAAAACATGCACAAAGTCGGGCACGATGTAACTCAGCAGACGCTGATAATGGGTAATGACGAGCGCTGATCGGTCCGGTGCCCGTAGCGCATTCACACCATCGGCCACGGCTTTAAGCGCATCTATATCAAGACCTGAATCAGTTTCATCAAGAACCGCGAGGCTGGGTTCCAACAGAGACATTTGTAGCACTTCGTTACGCTTCTTCTCACCGCCAGAGAAGCCAACATTAACCGGCCGCTGCAGCAATTTATCATCCATCTCCAGAGACTTCGCAGTCGCACGAACAAGTTTTAGGAAGTCGACAGCCGAGATTTCTTCTTCACCTCGATAGCGCCGAATAGAATTCAACGATGTCCGCAAAAAGCTCATGCTAGAAACGCCGGGAATCTCGACCGGGTATTGAAATGCAAGAAAGACGCCTTCCCCAGCACGTTCATGAACATCAAGCTCAAGCAAATTCTTGTCGTTATAAATGATCTCGCCGTCAGTGACATCGTAGCCTTCGCGTCCCGACAACACGTAAGACAAGGTGCTTTTGCCCGATCCATTCGGCCCCATAATAGCGTGCACTTCACCCGCACCGATCTCCAGATCTACACCCCGGAGAATTTCCTTGCCATGAACGGTGGCGTGAAGGTTCTTGATTGAAAGCATCTCTAATATATTCCTTTAAACGCGTGTCTAACCGACGCTGCCTTCTAAACTAACGGCGAGGAGTTTTTGTGCTTCAACAGCGAACTCCATCGGCAGCTCTTTCAGAACTTCCTTGCAGTAACCGTTGACGATCAATGACACGGCATCTTCTGCCGACAGACCGCGCTGCATGACATAAAACATCTGATCTTCACTGATCTTCGACGTTGTCGCCTCGTGTTCCACCTGCGCCGTCGGATTTCCGGTTTCGATATAGGGCACGGTATGAGCGCCGCATTTATCGCCGATCAACAAAGAGTCACATTGGGTGAAGTTACGGGCGCCATCGGCGCTCCCCAGCACCTTCACCAACCCACGATAAGTGTTCTGGCCCTTACCCGCTGAAATCCCCTTCGAGATGATCGTACTCGAGGTATTACGGCCGATATGGATCATCTTGGTGCCGGTATCCGCCTGCTGGCGATTATTGGTCAGCGCCACCGAATAGAATTCACCAACCGAATTGTCACCTTCAAGGACGCAGCTTGGATATTTCCAGGTCACCGCAGAACCAGTTTCAACCTGGGTCCAGGAAATCTTTGAGTTTCGACCACGACAAATACCCCGCTTGGTCACAAAGTTATAGATGCCGCCTTTGCCATTTTCATCGCCGGGATACCAATTCTGAACGGTCGAATATTTAATCTCAGCATCGTCAAGCGCAACCAGTTCAACCACCGCCGCATGGAGCTGGTTCTCGTCCCGCATCGGCGCGGTGCAGCCCTCAAGGTAGCTAACGTATGAGCCTTCATCCGCGATAATTAGGGTACGTTCAAACTGACCGGTCTTGGCGGCGTTGATCCGGAAATAAGTCGACAACTCCATCGGGCAACGCACGCCCTTCGGTACATAAACAAACGTGCCTTCGCTATAAACCGCAGAATTAAGCGTCGCAAAAAAGTTATCCGATTGCGGAACCACAGTGCCGAGATATTTACGTACCAACTCAGGGTGATCTTTCACCGCCTCGCTGATCGGACAAAAGATAACGCCCACCTCTTCAAGCTTATCTTTGAAGGTCGTCGCGACAGACACACTGTCAAACACCGCATCAACTGCGACGCCGGCCAGAGCCGCCCGTTCATGAAGTGGAATACCGAGCTTTTCATAGGTCTCCAACAAAGCGGGATCGACCTCATCAAGGCTTTTCGGCGCATCGTCAGCAGATTTTGGCGCCGCATAGTAATAGGCGTCCTGGTAATCGATCTCTGGATAGTCAACTAGTGCCCATTTTGGCTCTTCCATTTCAAGCCATTGACGATAAGCATCGAGCCGCCATTCAAGCAGCCAGTCAGGCTCATTCTTTTTTCCTGATATATACCGGACGGTGTCCTCACTGAGCCCCTTCGGGGCAAATTCGGATTCTATCTCAGTAACAAAACCGTACTTGTACTCGCTATTCTCTACGAGTTGTTCCGCTGTCTGAGGCGCTACTTCTGCCATCGTCACTCTCCCGCCGCGGCGTTAGCGACAGGCACATAAGGCCGATGCGGCACGAATGGTGCCATCTGCGGTGTCATATCGGCCAACGTCACTTCACGAAGTGCCCCTATGACAGCGTCATTGATCTTGCGCCAGTTTGTCCGTGTCGGACAAAGCGCCTCAATTTCGCAGACCCCGTCTTCATCGACAGTGCAATCCGTCAACGCAATCGGCCCATCGACCGCCGTAATTATCTCAGTAACTGGAATATCGGTCGCTGCGCGTACCAGGACATAACCACCCTTGGCACCGCGCTGCGACTGAACGAGCCCAGCCTGAACCAGCTGTTTCATGGTTTTGGCCACGGTTGGCACCGGAAGACCGGTGACCAGCGCCAGATCTGGTGCCTGCATCAATGTTGATGGGCGACCAGCGAGTTGGGTCATCAGCACGATCGAATAATCGGCTAGACGGCTAAGCTTTATCAAAGGGTTATCCCTCTTTTCCTTTAATCAGGACCGAATTGGTACTGGTATATAGGACTGTTTTAGTCTGAAAAGGAAAATAAGGATTATAATTACGAAGTCAACAGCCGTTAAACCATTGATAATTCGATATTTCTAATGAAAATCCTGCTGTCGGCGCAGAATTTTGCCCGCGAGAGCGCCTGTATGGTCTCCGCCCTGTAAAGTCGACACTCCGTTGACCAGAACGGTATCGATACCAGCCGCGAACTGGTGCGGGTCATCATAGGTGGCCCGTTCGGCAATTGTCTCAGGATCAAAGATCGTAATATCCGCGCGGAAACCTTCTTTAAGGACCCCGCGATCCTGGAGCCCCAGCGCCTTTGCTGATGCTCCCGTCATCTTATGAACGGCGTCCTGTAGCGGCAAAAGACCTAGATCACGGCTGTAGTGACCCAATACCTTTGCAAACGTGCCGTAAAAGCGCGGATGTGGCCTGCCCTGCCCGGTCGTGCCTTCCGGCGCAACAGAATTACCGTCGGAGCCAATCATCACCTCAGGATTTCGAACAAAGTCCTTCACGTCGTCTTCGGAGATAGAATCCACCAACACCCGCGTCTGGCCGTGATCCTCGACGATGTAATCCATCGCCATATCAAACTGATCGATACCGCGTTCTTCCGCGAGACTGCCAATCGTGCGGCCAGCATATTGCGGCAGATCAGGAGAAATCGAGATACGCACCACATCCCAGGATGGAATGCGGCCAAAGTTATTCAGACCATCTGCATCCACTTCCTGCCTCAGACGTGCCCGCATTTCAGGGTTAGCCAATCGGGCCAGCGTACCATCGATGCCGCCTTCCTGTAGCCAGGCAGGCATTAGATTACGCAGCGGGTTACTGGCCGCCGTATAGGGATAGATATCGCAATCAATATTCACGCCGCGACCACGCGCTTCAGCGAACAGATCCATCGCCTTGCGGGCACCGCCCCAATTGTCGAGACCAGACAGTTTCATATGCACGATTTGGACATGAACGCCGACCTGTTCAGCAAACTCCATAGTTTCCTGCACAGCGTCAAAGACCGTATTGCCCTCATTCCGCAGATGGGTGAAGTAACGCGCGCCTTCTGACTCAAGTAATCTACCAAGCGCAACCAGCTCTTCGGTCTCTGAAAACGACCCTGGCGCGGTAAACAGGCCTGAAGACATGCCAAGCGCTCCTGCCGCGAGAGCTTCGGTCAAGAGACGTTTCATATGGTCAAGTTCATCCGGTGTCGGCGGACGGTCCTCCATCCCCATGGTCATCAGCCGCAACGTGTTATGACCAACCAGATGAATGGCATTCACAGACAAGGACGGATAATTATTCAGATAATCGGCAAAGTTGGTCTCCCGAAAACTCAGCCATGGGGCACTAGGACTAAGATATTCGGCTAGCGCATCGACCTTATCCGGTAGTGCTGGCGCACAGGAATACCCGCAATGGCCGATGACTTCCGTAGTCACACCCTGACGAATTTTGCTCTCCGCTTGCGGCATCAATGGCAGGGTCCAGTCCGAATGGGTTTTAATATCGATAAAGCCCGGGGCAACGACTTTACCAGCGGCATCGATCGTTTCCGCACCACCGGTCGAGATATCATTCCCGATCTCAATTATACGACCACCTTCAATAGCAACATCGGCACGAACTGGTTCAGCCCGTGTGCCATCAATTATAGTTCCATTACGTATGACGATTGAATCAGACATGGGGCTTCCTAACTGGGTAAAAATTTCTCAGCGTGAACCAGCTTGTCGTCTACGCCTTTGCCGGAGAGCCAGCTTTCTGCCGCTTCGATCATGGGTGGCGGACCACAGAGATAAACATCAACGCCATCGGCGATAAGCTCATCGCGCAATAAAGCCGTCACGTGGCCAGTTTCGCCCACCCAGCCTTCATTCCCTTCAACGACCGCAATCTCAGTAGTCAAGGGAATACCCTTTGATTTATAATCTTCGAGAACATCGAGATGAAAAAGCTCTGCCGAGTCATTGGCGCCAACCAGCAAATGCACCGGCTGAGATATCATGCCGGTTTCGATCATATGATCAAACATCGACAACATCGGTGCTATACCGGTGCCGCCGGCCACCATTAAAATTGGGCGTTCGGGATTACGGAGATAAAAATGCCCAAACGGACCGGTCATTTGGATTTCGTCACCCGGCTGAGCACGGTCGCGGACGTAGTCGCTCATCGCACCCTGTTCGAGGACTTTGATGAAGAAACTGCATGTTCCGGTTTCATGCGGTGGATTGGCAAAGGAATAGGACCTGGTTTCATCGGTTCCTGGAACCGCCAAATGTACGTATTGCCCCGGTAGAAACACCGGCGGCTCTGCGTTCGAGACCTCAGGCGCGATATCGAGCCGTTGAACCGTCGAGGATATTTTTTCGACCGCCGTCACCCTACAGTTCCAACTCCTAGGCTCTGCTTTGATCGCCAATTTAGCTTCATACGGAAATTCGATCACACAGTCGGATCGGACATGCATTTGGCAGGTCAGCACTTCACGTTGTGCGGCCTCTTCCGCAGACAAGGCTTCATCAGACACGTCATCCATATCGTACTCGCCCTCAACGCAATGGCCTTTGCAGGTCGCACAGGCACCTTCAAGACAATCCGTTAGAATACGGATCTTATTGCGGAGGCAAGCCATGTAGATTGTGTCTTTCTCATCAGCAAGAATGCTCTCGCTGCGACCGTCTTCAAACACCAGGGTGACGTTAAATTTGCTCATAGGTTTTGCCTACTACGGATTTTATCAGGGCACAATGAGGGGCTTCAGTGCCTTGCCTTCCCGGATCAGCTCAAAGCCTGACGGCCCGTCCTTAATCGGCAAAGAGTGACTATGGATCGGCCCGAGATCGACGGCACCGGTGGAGACCAGCTCCGACGCTACCTGCCAGCTATCCCAGATGCGCCTGCCGTGAATATTTTGCATTTCTGGGCATTTCACGACCCAATGTGTGAAATCAACAGTGATCGCTGTCGGCGGCGCCCCAACGAGACGGAAATCGCCGCCTTTGGATAGAGCCTCAAAACAAGCATTGAAACCAGCTTCAGTGCCGGAATACTCAATAGCGACGTCCACACCGGCGCCTCCAGTCATATCCATCACAGCTGATTGCAAATCTTGATTCGCCGCATTCACAGCACGGTCCGCGCCCATCTTTTCGGCAGTCGCCAAACGTAACGGATTGATGTCGCAAGCAATGATCCGGGTCGCACCGAGGGCCCGTGCCGACGCAACATTCATCAAACCAATCGGGCCACAGCCATTCACCAGGACAGTCCTACCGGCAACACCTGATCCCGCCAGTGACGTGTGCACCGCAATGCCAAAGGGTTCCATCATCGCGGCGACTTCGATCGGAAGATCAGCAGGATTTATCCAGGCGATTTGCGACGGCACGGTGACGTATTCGGCAAACCCGCCGTCAAAACTTACGCCGGGGTATGTTGTCTTCGTGCAAAGATGCGCTTTGCCCAAGCGGCAAGGTCGACAAATCCCGCAATAGACATGGCTTTCAAGGCTGACATAGTCGCCGACCGCGACATTCATCACGCCATCGCCAATCTTTTGGACGTAGCCACAAGCTTCATGGCCCAAAACGCGAGGCAGCTCCATACGACGCGCCATCCGTGGCGCCCAGTAGTAAATCTGCATATCGGTGCCGCAGATACCAGCTGCCGCAACCTTGATCATAATCTCCCCGGGACCTGGATCGCGCGGGTCGCGTTCTTCGACGGCAATACCGCCTTCGCCTTCCTGAACCTTGCAAACTGCCAACATTAGCTAATCGCCTTACAGATGATAAACATCGACAGGCCCTTCAAGCTTGTCGTCGATCAGAGTTATCTTCTTCAAAATTATTTTTAGCACCGCATCGTTTTTCCGGAACTTGAAGTCATACAGACTCGCCCGTGTCTGTCCGCCTTGTTTGCCAAAGGAATGGACTAAACAATTCGCCGTCGCTGATATCTCTTCATCATCAACTCCCGCCACTAAAATATTGCTGACGATATGAACGGTTCGGTCTAGTGGCAGAGACGCATATGAATCACGAGACTCGATCCGAAAAACGCGGTCTTCAATCCCACCACGATTTTGAAAATACATCAGGTTGAGCTGGGTCTCAGGGTCCGTGACCGTATGTTCTTCATCAACCCAGGACGGCACCCAATAAACAGCATCTTCGGCGAACAGATCGATCCAGTCATCCCATTCGCGACGATCCAACAACGTCGTTTCCCAATTGATGAGTTCGGCGACTTCGCGCTTTAAATTGGTATCGATATCCATTTTCTTCTTATTTGTGCGTTGTATTAATCTGATGCCGACATCATGTCGCGCCAGCGGCGATAAAACCCGAAAAACAGTGTTTCGTTTTCCCAGCTCTCACTACTCGATACTGGATCGAACCCGACAGCCTTAGCACCTTCATCAGCTCCATGGGTCATGGTTTTAAGGCCGCGATTAAAATCACTCCATTGTGCTTGGGATGCAAAGCTGCCGGCCATCGTATCTTCCAGCGCTGCCATATCGTCGGATGTCGCCATGCCCGCTGTGAGATAAAAATCTTCAAACTTCCGGAGCCGCGCGGAACGCGCTTCAGCACCTTCACCTACCGGGGCGATGCAATAGACGGTTACTTCCGCCCGATCTGCAGAAATTGGTTTTACGTAACGAATTTGGGTCGATGGGTTATCCATCAACATGACGTTTGGAAAAAGCGCCAAATTACGGCCCTTCTCCAATATCCATTCAACATGGGCGGCCGGCAGATTAGCTTCCAGCCATTCCTTCTTCTTGAAAACCGGCCGACGTTCGGGCGTCGTATGCTGTGCCCAGATCGACATATGCCCATTGCCGAGATCATAGGCACCGGACGGCACAATTCCGACAAGCCTACCGCCTTCTGTCTGTTTCAGACCTTTCAGGCTCTCGCGCTCTTCGCGGTTTCGGACGGTCGAGGCGAAAACCCGATGCACCGTCGATACGTGATAACCGTCGACGCTATTCTCCAGCTGCATCTTCCAATTACCGCGAATGACATAGGTCGAACTGCCGGGAACAACCTCGAGCCCTTCGGGCGACTGCTCCACCATCAAATCAATCCAGGTCGCCGCCGCCCCTAAATACTCTTCAATCGGCTCCACATCATCGACCAAAGAACCGAAAATAAATCCGCGATAGCTCGCAAGCTTTGAGATCGGATTGAGGTCGTACTGTGAACGATCAAATCCGTCTTCGCCGAAGCCTTCTTTTTCGTTCTTGATCCGGACACAACGCCCATCACAGCTATAGGACCAGCCATGGAACCGGCAGGTTAATGTTGCTGCCTTGCCCTGCTTTTTCGGGGTCAATAACGCCCCACGATGCGAACAGACATTGATAAAAGCAGAAAGGCTGTCGTCTTTTTGGCGAACGACGACGACGGGGTGGCGGCCAATATCAGTGGCGAAATAACAGTTGACCTCGGGCACCTGACTCTCGTGGCACAGATAGACCCAGCCCTTTTCGAAAATACGTTCTATTTCGGCTTCGAATATGTCCTGATCGGTGTAAATCGAACGATCAACCCGGAAGACACCTTCGTCAACACGGTCGTCGACAAGCGCCTCTAACCCGCTCTTCTGAAACGATCCATCCATTTTGGCTAATCCTGCCTCCAGAACTCAGACGATTTTCATACAAAATACGCTCCGACATATAGCCCGATGCGCTTCACAAAGGAAACACCATTCGACGATAATTACTGGCGACCAAACATAAAATTAATGTGCTCTTTGCAGAATCCGAAACAATGATGCAGTATTACGATTGTTAACAATCATGAGCCACACTCAACTCATTGATAATGAAGGAGGCAGGCGTTGAAGGGCGCCACGATTTTATTTACCGAAATGTCCCCCGACGAAGATTGGGAAGACGATTTTAATCACTGGTATGATACTCATCATATCCCTGCCCGTACCCAGGTGGAGGGCTTTGTCAGCGCCCAGCGATATCGGGATCCGGACAGACCAACTTACCTTGCCGTTTATGAAATTGCGTCGGAAGAGGTGTTGGCAAGCGTTCCATATCAAAAAGTACGGGCTCAGCCCAACGCGCAAACCGCGTGGATGCTGTCTAATGTCCAGAATTATAGTCGCTACATTGGCAATGAAATCAGTGACACCCGACAGGATGGTGTGACGGATGACGTTCTTGATGAGGCCTTCGTCTATGCCGTCTTCTTTAGCGTGCCAGATGAACGCGCTGAAGAATTCAATAAGTGGTACGACGAAGAACACAGCCCGATGCTTTTGAAATGCCCCGAGTGGAAAGCCGTCCGCCGTTTTGAAATTACCGAGGGCGACCCGCAACCGTGGACGCATTTAGCGCTACATTACATGTCTGATGCCGACGCAGCATTGTCATCGACTGAGCGCGACGCCGCACATGACACCGACTGGTGCAAAACATTGGCAAACGAGCTTTGGTTTCAAGGAAGCAACAAGGTATA
>Ga0114999_10007124_pt1 | contig 12745 bp, 14 predicted proteins | sample ArcticOcean_MG_C_3_FD_89820 | JGI IMG/M metagenome (GOLD analysis project Ga0114999, IMG submission 89820) | Marine microbial communities from western Arctic Ocean - ArcticOcean_MG_CB8_126 | ecosystem: Environmental > Aquatic > Marine > Oceanic | place: Arctic Ocean: Canada Basin | collected...
TAATTGGGGCTGTGATTGAAAGCCACACCAAGCTATCTTTTCTAATCTTGATATTAGCGCCTAATGCTATATTTTCTTTATTAGAGTTAATAGTTATTTTTCCTCTAATCGTAATCCAATCTTTTGAAATTGTATTTTTATTAACGTTTTTTATTAGATCTTCAATATTAATATTATTGAGATTGTTATTTGTTACAACACCTCTTTTTAAATTACATGCGGTAATAAATAAAAAAACAAATACTATAATTTTACTATTCAAATAAATCTTCATTTTTTATTTTTTCTTCTAAAAATTTTGACCCATCACCTAGACTTTTTGCTTTAATCCATTGAAAAACCGCCTCTTGTTTCAGCCCCAAATTAAACAAAACATCTCCATAGTGCTCAACCACTACAGAACTTGTTTGGCTGCCATTAGATAATGCTTTTTCAATCCAAATTTTAGCATTTTCAAAATCTCCTAGGCAATATAAAATCCAACCATAAGTGTCTTGATAGGTTCCATTGTTTAGCTCTAAATCATTACATTTTTTAGACATTTCTTTAGCTTTATTTAAATCTTTTTTTCTTAACGATAGATAATAACTGTAATTATTTAAGACAATGACATTGTTAGGGTTATCTAAAAGTATGTGATCGTATACAGAGTCAGACTTATTGTGCATTTTAAGGGCATGATACGTATCTGCTAATGAGGATTGAAACTCAGTATATAACATTTCGTTATCAAATACATATTCAATCCCTTCTTCTAAAGAGCTAAGGGCGCTATTGTACTGCTTAAAATAAATATTTGAGATTGCATTGAAATAATAATAAAGAGGTTCGGAAGGAAAATAGGAAATAGCTTCATTACTTAATAACAATAATGAATCATAATTACTATCCTCAACTTCTAAAAATAATAATTGAGTCCAAACCGCTTGAATAGATTTCTTTATCTCAATTGAATTTTTATAATTTTGTTTAGCTTTTTTCTTATTACCCTCGGCATAATGTAGATCACCGCAAACAGCATAAACTTTAGCATTATTTTTGTGTTTGGTTAATAATATAGCGCATAAATCAAAAGCTTGATTTTTAACAGTGTCATTTACAGAAATTATACTAATATAAGATGATAGTATCGCTAGTTTTGTTTCTAATGAGACTTTTTCGCTAGCAAAAGCTTTTTTTAATTCCAAAAATGAACTTTCAACATCTCCATTATCTCTATATAAATTTGCTAATGTTAAGTGTATTCGTCCATTTTTGGGGTCATTTTGAGAGATTAGTTGAAATACTGAAAAAGCCTTTTCATTTTGATTGTTAAGAATATAAGCTTCAGCTAATATGTGTAAAACTTCTATATCCTGAGGATATCTATCTGAAAGCAGCTCTATTGTTTTAGCAGCTTTTTTTACATCCTTCACTTGAAGGTATAGTTTGTGTTTTTGCATAGAAATCATCTTATCTATTCCTTTTTTATCTTCAAGATCATCATAAACTTTAATAGCCCTTAAGTATTGTTGGTTATAAATATAGGCGTCTGCTAGCTTATAATAGTTAAACTCATTATTTGGTTCTAATTTTATAATTTCAATATATTGTTTTGCAGACTCATTATATTCTTGATTTAAAAAAAGAATTTCTGCATGATTACGAAGATACCAAGCGTTTTTTTTATTTGAAGCAACTGCCTTAAATGAATATTCTTTTGCAATTATCGGCTTATTTAATTGCTTATAGATAAGAGACGCTTGATAATAGGCTTCAATAAATGTTGGTTTGTTTTCAATACACTTTTCAAATAAAGATAAAGAAGCTTCATGATTTTCAAGGGATTTTTGCTTAAGAGCGCTAAAAAAAATATTGTTATAGCTAATATTCTCTTTCCACTTCTTTTCTTTGTTTACGTTGGACTTCTTTTTCTGATTTTTTTCTGGATAAAAGCTTTTCCACTGACCATAAGAATAGCTGTTAAATAAAAGAAATACTAATAGTAATAATCTACTTAACATCTATTTTATTTCACAAAAATCACCAATACTTATTTCTTGATCAATGTTTTTTCCGTTAAAAAACACTTGATTTCCAACCATTGAATTCTTTATTCTAGCATTCAGCAACCTTGATTGGTTTTGTATAATGGTATTATTAATAACACTATCCTTAATAGAGGTATTGTCTCCTATAGAAACATGGGGTCCTATTTTAGAATTTTCAATTTTTGATCCCGCACCAATATAACATGGGGGGATAATTTCTGAATTAGTAATTTTAGCTGTACCATCAATCATGTCATTAAGCTTATTGTGCTCTAAGACCCTGGTATTTGTATATACTGTTGCGTCTTTATTACCACAGTCAAGCCATTCATCAACCTTTCCAATTGAAAACCTCATGCCCTTATTTTTCATGTTTTCAAGAGCATTAGTAAGCTGATACTCACCTTTATCTTTAATATTATTGTCTATTAAATACTGTAATTCATCTCTTAAATTCTCGCCATCATTAAAATAATAAATACCAATAATTGCTAAATCAGAAATATACTCTTTGGGTTTTTCAATAAAATCAGTAATAATATTATCCTTATCTGTCTTAACAACTCCAAATCCAGAAGGGTCATCTATCTTGCTTACCCAAATAATGCCATCAGTTTTTTTATTTAATTGAAAATTTGCTTTAAATAATGTATCTGCAAAAGCAACAACAACATTACCTTTCAGAGATTCCCTAGCGCATAAAATAGCATGAGCCGTTCCTAGTGGTTTGTCCTGATATACTACAGTGCCTCTAGTGCCTAAATCTGAAGCTATCTTGATTAAATCATTTTCAACATCAGAACCAAAGTCTCCAGTAATAAATGTAATTTCTTCAATTCTTTGATCACAAATTGAAACAATATCTTCAACTAATCGCTTAACTATTGATTTTCCGGTAAACGAAATTAACGGCTTTGGAGTTGTTAATGTATGAGGTCTTAGTCTGGATCCTCTTCCTGCCATTGGTATAATAATTTTCATTGATTGATTGATTGATTACTTAACACCTGTACTTCCAAAACCACCTAAACCTCTAGTTGATTCTTCAAGCCCTTCCACCTGCAATAGATCCGCTTTAGAGTAGGATGAAAAAACTAACTGCGCTATGCGCTCACCATTATTAACCATAAAGTCTTCTTGGGATAAATTAATAAGTATAATACCAATCTCACCCCTATAATCAGCATCAATAGTTCCGGGAGAATTTAAAACAGTTATTCCTTTTTTTAAAGCTAAACCGCTTCTTGGTCTAACTTGCGCCTCATATCCATCTGGTATTTCAAGAAATAAGCCAGTTTTAAAAAGCCCTCTCTCGTTAGATTTTAAAATAACTGGTTCTGTAAGATTAGCTCTTAAATCCATACCCGAAGATTGTGTTGTGGAATATTCAGGAATCTTATGGCTTGACTTATTTACAATTTTTACTTTCATTTTTAAAACAATTTAGGCGTTGTATTTACATTATTTTTTGGCTTCTCTAAAAAATATACAACCAATAAATAAACAATAATAAATAATGAGTTAATAATAATGGTAAAACTAGTAATATATAAAATAATAAAGACACTTATCATTAAAGAAAAATATAATAAAATTCTACTGTAATCATAAGGTATAGGGTAATGCTTTTTAGCAAGTAGGGATGACAGTATTGTCATAGAAAAATAACAAACTAATGTAGCTATAGCAGATCCAACAAAACCAATAGTAGGTATCAACAGTAAATTTAATGTGATTGTTATTGTAGCGCCAAAAAATGCAAGATAAGCCCCATAAAGTGTTTTTTCTGTTAATTTATACCAAATTGATAAATTGTAATATATTCCTAAAAAGAAATTAGCTAATAAGAGAATAGATACCACCATGAATCCTCTGTCGTCATGATAATCTGATCCTAAGAGGTTTATAAAAAAATCATAAAATGTTGTTACAAGAAGAAAAATAATAGATAGGACAATTACAAAAAACTTCATTACATCAGCATAAGTTCTTTTAGAATTAGTTTGTCTTTCTTGTGAAAAGAAAAAAGGTTCTGCTGCAAATCTAAAGGCTTGAATAAATAAAATCATTATTACAGATAATTTGTAAAAAGCCCCATACAAGCCAATTTCTCGAGCCGAGTTAATATTTTCTGGTAAAAAATATTTAAGTAATATTCTATCTATTGTCTCATTAGTCATTCCAGCCAATCCAGCTATCAGTAGGGGTGTAGCATAAATCATCATTTTTTTCCATAATTTCTTATCAAATATCCAAACAGAATTAATCATTTCAGGAGCCAACATTAGAATTGTGACAAATGATGCTATAAGATTTGCAATAAAAATATAACCAACTCCAACTGAAGAAGAATAAACAGAATTAACAAAGTTTAAAGATTGTAAATTATTCTCTATTGCATATGGGCAATAAATAATAAAAAACAGGTTTAGTCCTATGAAAATGAATATATTAACTAGCCTAATCAGTGCAAATCTAGTAGCTTTATTTAAAGCTCTTAGCTTGGCAAAAGATATTGCAGAAATAGCGTCTAAACCGATAATTAATGCAAACCATTTAATATACTCTTGATTTGATGGATAACCAATTATTGCCGAAATATTTTCACTAAAAGAAAACATAAGAACGACAAACAAGAAAGAGGTGAATAATAAAGAAATAAGAGATGTGCTATACACTACCCTATTGTTGTTTTCTTTTTGAGAAAACCTAAAGAAGGCTGTTTCTAGTCCATATGTTAAGATAATAACAAGAAACGCCACATATGCGTAAAGCTCTGTAACAACCCCATACTCTTCTGGAATAAAATATCGTGTATATAAAGGAACAAGCAGATAATTAAGCAACCTTCCTACGACACTGCTCAATCCATATATTGCTGTTTGACCAGCTAATTTTTTTAGTGGGTTCAATTAAAATTTGGTTTTCTTTTTTCTATAAAAGCACTGGTTCCCTCAACAAAATCATCAGTTTCAAAACAATTTCCAAATAATTCTATTTCAACATCGTAGCCATTAACGCCACTTTGATAACAAGAATTAATTGATTTTATTGCAGAACCAATAGCAGAGGCAGAGTTTCTTTTTATTTTTTCTGCAATACCTGTACACATGTTTAATAAATCTTCTTGCTCGCAAACATGATTAACAAGACCATATTTATTAGCTTCTTGGGCGCTAATCATTTTAGCCGTTGTTATCATCTCTATAGCTATTCCCTTGCCAACCAAATTCGGAAGTCTTTGTGTACCTCCATATCCTGGAATAATACCGAGAGAAACCTCAGGTAGCCCTAGTTTGGCATTGATAGAAGCCACTCTTATATGACATGACATGGCTAACTCTAACCCACCTCCAAGAGCAAATCCATTTATGGCAGCTATACAAGGTATGGGTAGATTTTCTATAGTATTACATAATTTTTCATGTCCATACTTTGATAGTTGAGACCCTTGATCTTTATTAAAAGATGAAAGTTCTTTTATATCCGCTCCAGCAACAAATGCTTTGTTTTCTGCTCCAGTAATTATTACACACCTAACAGTATTCTCATCAGCAAGAGTGTTTAAAGCATGATTAAGCTCTTTTATTGTTAAGTTATTGAGGGCGTTTAAATATTTAGGTCTGTTTATTGTTATGTAGCAAATCCTATTAACAACTTTTTGAAGAATATTTTTATAATCCATATTTAAGATGATTTTCTACAAATATAATAGATTACATTACTTTTTTAAAAAAAATATCGGCTTAAAGAAAATTAAAACTGTTAATTGTTAAGGGCTTCTGCCCCTCCTACGATCTCTAGAATTTCTGCAGTAATTGCAGCTTGACGAGCTTTATTGTAGGATAATGTAAGTTCTTTTTTAAGTTCTGAAGCGTTGTCAGTAGCTTTATGCATTGCTGTCATTCTTGCTCCATGCTCAGAAGCGTGTGAATCTAAAACAGCTTTATATAATTGTGTTTTCAATGACTTTGGTATTAGCTCTTCAACGATTTCTTCCTTTTGAGGCTCAAAAATATAATCCCCAATCACAATATCTTGCTCGCTTGGAGCTTCCACCGGAAGATAACTCTCGTTCATTATTTTTTGAGTTGCGGCATTCTTAAATTGATTATATATCAAAACAACCTTGTCGTAAGTTCCCTGTAGATAATCATTCATTATAGATTCTGATATCAAAGAAATATTATCATAAGACAAATCTGAATAAATATCATCATGAGTACTAACAAGATTAAGGCTGTTCTTTCTGAAAAATTTAGAAGATTTTTTTCCAATTGAAACAATACTAACATTTTTGTCTTTGTATTCGTTGTTTATTAATGAAACTGCTGATTTTATAACATTAGCATTAAACCCTCCACAAAGCCCTCTATTAGAGGTGACGGTTACAATTAAAACAGAATTTATATCTCTTAAAGAAGAAAAGCCTCCTCCTTCAGACGAATCTAAACTTGAAGAAAGGTTTACTAATAATTCTGTAAGTTTGTTTGCGTAGGGTCTCATTTGAATAATAGCGTCTTGTGCGCGTTTTAATTTTGCAGCAGAAACCATTTTCATAGCAGAGGTTATTTGCATTGTTGAGCCGACAGAAGATATTCTATTTCTTATTTCCTTTAAATTTGCCATAATATTAACTATTCAGAATATTTTGGTGATAACTCACTAACTACATTTTCAAGTGTTGAGGTGATAGTATCGTTTAATTTTCCTGATGCTAAATCATCTAGAATGTTTTGGTGTTTTTGATGCAGAAAAGAAATATATTCAACTTCAAATTCCTTAATTCTATTAACCGGAATATCCATTAATAAGCCCTTAGTCCCACAATAAATTATAGCAGCCTGTTCCTCAACTCTTAGTGGAGAGTATTGTCCTTGTTTTAAAATTTCAACATTCCTTTTTCCTTTTTCAATAACTGCATTTGTTGCTGCATCTAAATCAGATCCAAATTTAGCAAAAGCCTCAAGCTCTCTATATTGAGCTTGATCAAGCTTTAGAGTTCCTGCTATTTTTTTCATAGATTTAATTTGTGCTGCCCCCCCAACACGAGAGACGGAAATTCCCACATTAATTGCTGGCCTAACTCCAGAGAGAAATAAGTTAGATTCTAAAAATATTTGTCCATCTGTAATGGAAATTACATTGGTAGGAATGTAAGCAGAAACATCACCTGCTTGTGTTTCAATAATTGGAAGCGCAGTTAATGAGCCTCCTCCTTTAACTTTTCCCCTTAAAGATTCTGGAAGATCATTCATCTGAGCAGCAATCTTATCATCATTTATAACTTTAGCTGATCTTTCAAGTAATCTAGAGTGTAAATAAAAAACATCTCCAGGGTATGCCTCTCTTCCTGGAGGTCTTCTTAATAACAACGAAACCTCTCTATATGCAACGGCTTGTTTAGAAAGATCATCAAAAACAATAAGAGCAGGCCTACCTGTATCTCTAAAATATTCTCCAATAGCAGCCCCTACTAATGGAGCATAAAATTGTAAGGGCGCTGGATCTGCTGCATTAGCAGAAACAATAACCGTATAAGGTAATGCTCCTGCGTCATCTAATGTTTTTGCAAGTGCAGCTACAGTTGAAGCTTTTTGACCAACCGCAACATATATACAGAAAACAGGCTCTCCTTTATCATAAAATTCTTTCTGATTAATAATTGTATCAATAACTACGGCTGTTTTTCCAGTTTGTCTATCTCCAATTACTAACTCGCGTTGGCCTCTTCCTATTGGGATCATTGCATCTACTGCCTTTAATCCTGTCTGTAATGGTTCATTAACAGGTTGTCTGTAGATAACTCCTGGGGCCTTTCTTTCAACAGGCATTTCAAATGTTTCTCCAGTAATTGGTCCTTTACCGTCAATAGGGATACCCATTCCGTCAACAACACGACCTAACATACCCTCCCCAACATTAACTGAGGCAATCTTATTTGTTCTCTTAACAATATCGCCCTCTTTAATACCTTTTGAAGGGCCTAATAATACCACCCCAACATTATCTTCTTCTAAGTTTAGAACTATTGCTTGTAAGCCGCTTTCGAATTCAATTAATTCACCAGACTGAGCGTTAGTTAATCCATATATACGAGCAATTCCATCTCCAACTTGAAGAACTGTCCCCACCTCTTCTAATTCGGCCTCTGATTTAAATCCAGAAAGTTGTTGTCTTAATATTGCTGAAACTTCAGCGGGTTTTACTTGTGTCATGTTGTATTATTTTTAATAGTCTTGAATATATAGGTTTTTACTAAATATTTGTTTTAAAGATTTTAATTTTGAAGATACGCTAGCATCAAGCCGTTTGTCGTCCATCCTTATTATTACTCCGCCAATAATACTTTTATCTACTTTTTCAACTAACTCAATATTTGATTGATCTTGTTTATTTACAAAATTAAAAATCTCTTTTTTCAGCTCTTGGTCTAAAGGAATAGCTGTTGTAACTGTTACTTCTTTAATATTGTTTTCATTTTTATACAGCCTTATAAAGCTAGAGGAAATATCAGCTAATAAAGATTCCCTTTTCTTAGTGGTAATCAAAACAATAAAAGATAATGATAAAGAACTAATGTTACTTGAAAATATTTCTTTAATTATTCTGATTTTTAAATCAGTATTTACAATTGGTGTTCTAAGTAAGTTATTAAAATCCCTATTAGAGAGGCATGTTGAATTAATCAAAAGCATGTCATTATAGGAAGATTCAATACAGTTTTTTTCTTTTGATAATTCTAATAATGACTTAGCATATCTTATTGTGGCTCTCGATTGTTTCATCTTATTCTAATTATTATTCTCTTTAAGAGCAGTATTAACCAACTTTTTCTGTTTTTCAGAATCAGAAAGCTCAACTAACAAGACCTTTTCAGCCATCTCAATTGATAAGTCTGCTACATGATTCTTTAGTTCTGTTAATGCTTTCATTTTTTCATTTGATATTTGCTCCTTAGCTGAATTAACAAGTTTTTCTGCCTCAATGCTAGCTTTATCTTTGGCTTGAGATATAATTTGAGATTTCATTTCACGAGCCTCTTTTAATAAAATATCTCTATCGGCTTTGGCTTGGGCAATAATTTTTTCATTACTAGCAGTGAGCTCAGACATTTCGTTTCTTGCTTTTTCTGCCGCAAGTAAAGATTCTTTTATTGAATTATTTCTTTCATCTACTGCGGTCAAGATTGGCCCCCAAGCAACCTTCCTTAAAAGAATTACTAAAAGAAGGAAAACGACTGTTGTCCAAAATATTAATCCAATTTCTGGTGTAACTAATTCCATATTTAAATTTTATTAATACTCTGTAACCAACCGTTACAGAGTATTTTAATTACTAATTTTATTTTAATAGCGCAACAACAATACCAAACAAAGCAACCCCCTCAACAAGTGCGGCTGTAATAAACATATTTGTTTGAATCATTCCATAATGCTCCGGCTGTCTAGCCATTGCCTCTAATGCTTTTCCTCCAATTAGCCCAATCCCTATACCTGCACCAATTGCAGAAAGACCAGCACCAATTGCAGCAAATGCGCCAAAATCCATTGTTTGTACTTCTGATAACATTTTTTTAGTTTTAGTTAATAATTTATTTTAATTAATGAGCATCCTGCACTGCTAAGCCAATAAAAACTGCCGAAAGCAATGTAAAAATATATGCTTGCAAAAAAGCGACAAGCAATTCTATACAATATATAAATAACACAAACAGTACAGAAACTGGAGCAACTCCCCAGGCCCCGCTATTCCCCATTGCACTCTGTGCTATAAAAATTAATGATATTAAACTTAATATAATAATATGGCCAGCCGAAATATTTGCAAATAATCTAATCATAAGCGCAAAGGGTTTTGAAAAAATACCAATAATCTCAATAGGAACCATTATTGGCATAAGGGCTAAGGGAACTCCAGGGGGTTTAAAAATATGAGACCAATAATTTTTATTTCCAGAGATTGTTGTAACAATAAAGGTTATGACTGATAAAACAAAAGTGACGGCGATATTTCCCGTAACATTTGCAGAGCCAGGAAGCATTCCCATTAGGTTATTTATTAATATGAAAAAGAATACTGTAAGTAATAAAGGGGTGAATTTCTTATGCTTATTTCCAATATTATCCTTAATAATATCATTCCTAACAAATAAAATTAATGGTTCTAAAAAGGCTTGTAAACCTTTAGGTGTTTTGTCTTTTCTTTTATAGCTTCTTGAAGTGGTCGTTAGTATTAAGAGCAATAAAAGGACTGAAATTAACATTGAGGTAACATTTTTTGTGATTGATAAATCTAAAATATCCATACCACTTTCTTCGGTAATATGACTATGACTATCAATACTATAGATTCGGTTCTCTTTTTGTACTGTTGCGTGTCCATGATTAAATTCACTTGACATAAATACGTCAAAGCCTTCGCTAGTATGTAGTATAACGGGTAGTGGTATTGTTACTGGGTTATCCTTCCACTCCCATAAATGCCAATCGTGAGCATCCGCAATGTGATGCATAATGGTTGGGACAGGATCATAAAGCTCGGAGGATTTATCATTTAACTGTTGATCTTCAGCAAATACAAAAAATGGAAAAAGCAAGGAAATTAAGATGATTACTGCTTGGCCTTTATTGGTCATTACGATTATTTGTTTTTAATCGGGGGCAAAGTTAAAATAATATTTAACTTTCACCATGAAGGATTTTAAAAAACTTACAACTTATTTTTTAAAACTATAAACAGCTCGACAACTAAATAAAGAAAGAAACAAATAAAAAAATTACACACAACATGAAATTGACTATTACCATCTATAAATAAAATAAATGGTGTAATATAAAGCAAGCAAATAAAAAAGTTAAAAACATTAATTGCTAAAAAATTAAATGGCTGTTTAGTTTTCTTTAAAACAAGGGTTCTGTAAATCCTTTCTTTTAAAACTAATAAAGAAAAAAGAAAAGTGTGAATTAGTGTGATTTGAAAAATTGAAATTAGTATATCAAAATGGCGTGCAAGTAAAATATTAAAGACGTAGAGTAGAATTATAAAAAAAACACTTTTTTGCATCAGCTCACTTTTTTATATACAAAAAAAACTGCTGCTAAAACAGAAAGCACAGAAAAAGAAATTGTGAAAAAATTGCTTGACAAGTTAAATATAGAATCGGCATATACCCCCAAATAAGTACCCCCTAAAATAATCACTATCATTTGAACAGAGATAGAAGAAAAGTGTATATAGCTATTAAGCTGTTTTTTCTCTTTTTTCGGTTTTTCCACCATCCTTAATGTCCTTGATAACAGCGCCCATACTACAAGATCCTGTAAATGTAGCCCCGGGCTCTATAGAGAGTTTATTTGTAATAATATCTCCGTTAAGTTTAGCAGAGGATTTTAGGGAGAGTAATTGAGAAACTGTTATCTTAGCCTTTAAAACGCCGGCAACGTCAGCATCTTTACAAATTACATCACCCTCAACAACCCCTCCTTGACCCACAACAACCTTTCCTTGTGTTTCAATTGAACCACTTAATGATCCATCAACACGTATATCTCCTTGTGATTTAATATCTCCAGTTATCACGGTTCCTGATCCAATCATATTAATTGCAGATGATGCGTCAGTTTTTCTAACAGCTTCGTTATTATTTGTAAACATATTGTTTGTCTGTATTTGTTTTAGGTAAATCTATTAAATAATTATCAAAAGATTTAATTTTTATTTAAATATTTTTCTTTAAAAAACTTAGTGTAGCCACTTATGTCTTTATTTCTGTAAAACTCCTGGAAATTATCCATGCTTATTGGAAGAATATGATAATCTGCTTTTCTTAATTCATTAGTAATTTCGACAGAATATGGAATGTTTTTATAATAGTTTAGTGCACTATTCTTATCATCAAAAAACTTGACTGTAAGTAAATGCATTTCCAAGCCCATCATCATTGCGTTAATCTCAAACACCAGCGTTGAGTATGACTCTCTATGGTAATCGGATATTACTATTTTTAGATAGCTGATGTCAACCTCTTTCCTAGGTAGAATAAACATTACCATATGCTGAGAATTATCATTTATTTTATAAGGAGTTTTTTCAATAGCCCTTCTATTTGCTTCATTAATAAAGGTTGGGTCGTTAACGGTATTTAGCAATTCTTGTGCGTATTTAGCAAGCTCTGTTTCTCTGCTAGCTATAACACCGGTTATTGTGCTAGTAAACGCAATTGTATCTTCAGTTTTTAACAAACTCAGGGCTCGCAAAAAAAGATATTTTGCTCGAAATTTATTCTCTTCCAAAACTTCAGTGTTTGCAATCACATCATTTATTGCGTTATCTTTAAAAGCGCTATATATTTCCTCAAAATCTTTATCCTCTTGGCTGTTTAAAACCCTTAATTGAGACAAATAACTTGAGTCTCCTAAAATTTTACTGTAAACACTATTTGGAAAACCACTTATTAATGTCGATTTAGCCTCGTTAGCTTTAGCTTCGTTATTTTGTAAATTATTATTTAGATACAGATTATAATAGGTCATTGCCAAAAACAATGAATCAATGTCGACAACATTTAATATTTTATTAAACATCTCAGTACTTTTATTGATCTTTAAAAGATCGTTTTTATAAATAACAGCAGCTTGATAACATGCGTTAGCTATTGCTTGTCTAGCAAGAAGAAAGTCTTCTAAACTAGACGGTATTTGATTTAAATAAAA
>Ga0114999_10007125_pt1 | contig 12745 bp, 10 predicted proteins | sample ArcticOcean_MG_C_3_FD_89820 | JGI IMG/M metagenome (GOLD analysis project Ga0114999, IMG submission 89820) | Marine microbial communities from western Arctic Ocean - ArcticOcean_MG_CB8_126 | ecosystem: Environmental > Aquatic > Marine > Oceanic | place: Arctic Ocean: Canada Basin | collected...
GGCTTCGCCAGGCGCTTGTCGATGAAGGCGTAGACGTCCCAAACCGCATGCTGGTGAAGCGTGACGACGTTACGGGTCTGGCGTTTGGCGGGAACAAGGGTCGGCACTTCGAGTTCGAGATGGGCCACATCATCGAGGGCGGATTCGACACTGTAATCAACATCAACCACTATCACTCAAACCAGGCCCGATTTCTCGCAGCTGGCTGCGCGAAGGCCGGGCTGAAGTACCACCTCGTTTTAATCGACATGGTTACTGCTCCAGTCACCGGCAACCTGCTGCTGTGCAAGTTGATGGGTGCTGAGATACACCGGACGCCCTCCGAATACGGTCGACAGGTGGCCGACAGGATCTTTAAGGAAGTGACTGCGGAGGGTGGAAAGCCGTACATCATGCCCGACGATCCGTTCGCCGACGTGATGGGCATGATCGGTTTTCTCGAGACTGGTTTAGAACTCGAAGAACAGTTGGAAGCGGCTGGTGTTGAGTCTCCGTTGCGGTTCTGGGGGCTTACCGGTCGCTCGATTGCGGGTCTGAGACTCTACGCCAAGAATCGAGGCCTCGATTGGCGAGCTACTGCGGTTCAGTATTCACCCGGATACATCGAGGATTTTCACGAAACCACCGCCAGTCGCGCCTCGACGGTTGTCGAGATGTTCGGCCTGGAGCACTCGCTCGATGCGTCCGATCTCGACGTTCTGGACGCTTATCAAGGCCCGGGCTCCGGAGAGCCAGACGACCGGGTTATAGAAGCGGTTCTTATGGTCGGAAAGGCCGAGGGACTCATACTCGACCCAAACTACACAGGCAAATCTATGTCGGGACTCATCGGCGAGCTTCGGGCCGGCCGTGTCGACCCCGAAGAAACGATCTGCTTCATCCACTCAGGCGGGTTGCCGCAGCTGTTCGCGCACGCGGGCAAGTTTGTGGATTAGAGGGGGTGGGCGCCGAGACTCACAACTCCCGCTATTGTCACCCCGATGAAAATCTTGGTCAACCTTTCAACTTAGCCGGATCGTCACTCGTACCAACCGTCAGACAGGTCCAACCAGTCGCGATTCACCTCCTCAATCAGATCAACTTTCCACCGTCGCCGCCAGTTCTTGGTCTGTTTTTCCTTCAACAGAGCCTCATGGACATCACTTGTCTCGTCAAACCAGACCAACAAGTCGGTTGAGTAGTGCTGTGTAAATCGTGATCCGCTTCCAGATTTATGCTGCCAAACTCGGGCGTGAAGATCCCCGGTTACACCCGTGTAGATCATGCGCCCTTTGTTGGCGAGCATGTAAACGTAATATGAACGTGTCGGGTTATTCATTCGCTGGTGCAGCGGGTTCGCTTGACCCCGATTTTGATCGGGGTGACAGTTGTAGGATCTCGCGACCTTAGCGGAATCTCCGTATAGCTCAAACCGCACAGGTCACTGTTCACCTCTACAATCCTCACCACCATGACCACAACAAAAATCCTCACTCCCGCTGAACTCCAAACCCACATCGACAAGATTCCTCGGTTACGACTTGCTCATCTGCCGACTCCTCTCGAAGAAATGCCTCGCCTGACCGAGCGACTCGGTGGTCCGAACATATGGATCAAGCGCGAAGACATGACCGGTCTGGCGTTTGGCGGCAACAAGGCTCGTCACTACGAATACGAGATGCCGCACATTACCAACGAGGGCTACGACGTGATGATCAACATCATGGACTACCACTCGAACAACGCCCGAATGACGGCGGCGGCAGCCAACAAGATCGGCATGCGCTACATCCTCATTCTCAAGAACGCTGCCAATCGAAACATCCAGGGCAACCTGCTGATCGACAAGATTCTTGGAGCCGAACTTCACCTGCTCGACGAATACCAGTCGGGCGACGCCGAGGGCTACGCTGCCAGGCTGAAAGAGGAACTCCAAGGCGAAGGTCACAAGCCGTACCTGATTCAAGAACACCTGTTCCCGCGAATCGTCGGGATGGTCGGGTTCGTTCAGGCAGGCATCGAAATCCTTGAACAGATCGAAGAAAACAATCTCAAGAACGTCCACATCATCGGCGTTGCGGGTCGTTCACTATCTGGTCTAATCATTGCTGCCAAATCGATGGGACTCGACTGGAAGTTCACGGGCGTGACAGTGAACTACGACATTCCCCTGAGCGAGTACATATTCCAGCACACCGAAGACATCAAGGAACTACTCGACCTGCCCGTAACGTTCGCAGAAAGCGACATGCGAATACTCGACCAGTACGTTGGCGAGGGTTATGGCGTGATGAGCGCGCAGGTTGCTGAGGCGATTCATATAGCTGCACAGACCGATGCGATTATCTGCGACCCGAACTACACGGGAACGGCGATGGCAGCGCTTATCAACCAGGTCGAAGAGGGCGGGTTCGACAACGACGAAACTGTCATCTTCCTCCACACTGGCGGACTCCCAGCGGTGTTCACGTTTGCTGATCAGCTTGCAGGTTTCAAGGGCAAGATCTGAACGCTCTCGAAATTAGCAGATCAATAAAAAAGGCCGGTCCCGTGAAATACAGGACCGGCCTTTTTGTTTTCGTTGTTTACGATTTACTGAGTCATCGAGCTGAACTTGTCGGCTACACGTGAAACGCCTCGTGAGAATCGAGGAGTAAGGAATCCTTCTGAGATTCCTGCTGCAAATGCAAAGGCGAACAGTGCCAGCTGACCGGCGAAGATTCCGCTGCCACCACTACCAGCCAGGAACGCTACTCGAGTAGTGGATTCCTGGTCGGATACCAATGGCAGAGAGATGATTCCAGCACCGAACAGTGCGAACACTGCCAGAGCAAGGACTCCACCAACCAGAGGTCGTGCAAGCCCGACCATGAACAAAGCCACTTTTTCCGTGTACTCAAGTTGCATGGTTACTGTGCGAAGCAGAACTGCAAATGCACTACCGGCGATTCCGAAGATGATCGCTGCGAACACGATCTCAAGTGGCGTCGATAGGAACAGCGCCTCAACGCCCGAAACTGTCACCGTGACTACTGCAAGCGCACCAGCCAGGAGTGTCAGGCCGACCATCGGCGAGACGATTCTTCGCAGCACGGTGCGAGAGTGAATCATTTCGCTAACGTTGGCATTCAGGGTAGATAGGATCTGCTCACCATCACGAAGAACATCGATTCCGCCAGACATGGCTCGATCGATCCACGCCTGTAGGTTGTCTATCATCTGGGCGTGATCTTTGAGATTCGCACTTCGAACTCTGATCATCAATCGTTCGACTGAAGCGACGAATGGCGCTGATTCAGCGACCATCCCTCGACCACTCTCGTTCGGAGTGATCTCTTCGGCCTCAAAGCGTACTGGTTCCGTCATATCGTGCTCCTATTTAGTCGAAATTCGAGATTGAACCCGATTTCGCCTTGCTGGGTGTGCTGACGACGCACCGGGAATGCCGGTTCCTCATTGGTTGTCGCGCACCACGGAAAGATGGGGCAAAAGTATCACTGCGAACACGGTGGGTCAAGAAATTTCACCCAGTTCGTATTGAAAGTGAGCCAGGATACCGCAACCAGAAATTCTCGCGATATCTGCCTAGCGTTGCTGATCTCGACGCCTGAGTGCTTTTTTCGACGAGTACCAGATCCACGTAACACCAAGGACAAATGAAAGTGTTACCAGAGTAAACAATATTTGCCCGGCGGCCCCGCTTTCGGCGCTCCTACTCCGATCCGCTACCTGGATCGACATCACGGTAGCCACAGTTCCGAGTTCAGACTCTACTTCAACGTCGATAGCCCACAAACCCGGGTGCTCCACATCGAGCTGCGCGAGGTAGAACACCTTGTCGAACGGCGAATTGAGGGCTGGTGAGTACTGTTTTTCGCCTTTTTCCGACGGCGTCGCAAAAATACGCACCTTCGCGTCGAGGATATCCTCGCCAGTCTCCGCAACTCGAACTCTTACCGCGAACCGTGAGATACCGGGCCTCGGAGTCACAGGACTGACCTGAACCTGGATCGTGTACGGCCCAACGACATCTTCGCCGATGATGCGGTAACCAACTATGGCGACATCTTCATCCGTCTCGGAGTCTTGCGCGAATAACGGTGATACGGAACTGGCTAGCACCACCAAGAGAACGATTAGCGCACCGAGTGCAAGACTTACTCGGGGTTGGAATACAGATATTGGCTTTATATACAAATCGGGGTCATAAGCCCGACGATCGGTATCGCCATGGCTGCTGCCTGGGTAATTAGTGAATAAACTGCGTTCAATTCTGAGGCATAAAACGCTAATTGGGTAAGGAATTATTTCTTGGTTCACTACGATCTGTTAATCCGAAACGGAAGGGTTCTCGATGCCGAGTCGGGCTTCGACGAAACGGCCGACATAGCTGTTACGGACGGTGTGATCGAGCGGATCTCGCCGAACATCGACCCGGCGCAGGCGCAGGACTCGATCGACGCGACCGGCCAATGGGTCATGCCGGGAATGATCGACACACACGTTCACGTAGCGAACGCGTCTGATCGTGGACGTATCAGGGGTCTGGGGCTACAGATGGTGGCGGCAGCTGGTGCAACTACGGTTATCGACCTCGGTGGAAGCATGGAGGCACTGGTAGCTGGCGTGACCGCACGGGGCTCAGGGGTTAATGTTGGCAGTCTGGGCTACTTGAAGCCGGGTGAGACGGTTCCAGAGGGACGTTTGAGTCCTGACATGGTTGACGAGATTGTTGCGAGGGCGCTGGAAGCCGGATCTCTCGGAATCAAGCTGTGGGGTGGCTACTATCCGTTCACCCCGGACGAAACAGCGAGGTTTATCTCTGCTGCTAACAAGATGGCTGCATACGTGGCTTTTCACGTTGGAACGACCGAAACCGGCTCCAGACTCGATGGTTTGCGAGAGGTTCCCGCGATTCTCGGTAGCACCGGGCGGCTTCATATTGCTCACATAAATGCCTACACGCGTGGTTCGATTCTTTCGATAGAGGAAGAAATTCAGGAAGCGTTGAGCATTGTCGATGGCCTGCGGAACCAGGTCGTTTCCGAGGTTCATCTTGCTCGACCAAACTTCACTCTTGGTAAGTGCGACGAGAACGGCAATGTGTTGGCAGATGTAGTTGGAAACTGCCTGAAGCTTCAGAACTACGAACCGACCGACGAGGGGATTAGAGCTGCACTTCGGGACGGCTATGCATCGACGGTACAGGCTACTCGCACCGGATTGGTTCTCGTAACGGGTGAACGGGGTGTCCAGCTGTTCGATGAAGGCAAAACTGATGTCTCTTTGAGCTTCCCGGTGAACGGCGCTACTTCTGCATTTCAGCTCACGGCTGCGAAAAATGCTGACAATGAGTTCATTATCGATGCAATCGGGAGCGATGCTGGAGCGCTTCCGCGCAACGTGAATATAGAGCAGGCGATGAGACTTGTGAAGTTCGGGGCGTTAGAACCGCTCGATATGGTTCTCAAATTGAGCCTGAACCCGTCAAAGATGATGGGGTTGGGCTCGAAAGGGAGGCTTTCTGAGGGTCGAGACGCCGACCTGACACTGATCGACCCTGACGCAGGCAGGGCAAGCTACGGAATCGTAGGCGGAAACCTGGTCATGATAGCTGGTCGGGTCGTTGGGTCGGGCGGAACGATTCTCACGACTGAGCGCGGCGAAAAGGCCATGACGGCCACCGAAATAGACTACGAACTTCTCGATATAACCGGGGCGATGATGTACGCGGGTCGGGGTTAGTCGATATCGTCAGGTATTTTCACGTTCCTGAACGAGAAGTAGATGGCGAAATCGTACGCCAACTTCAGACCACCGCCGACCAGCCACGGCGCTACGATGTAAGCCCCTGCCCAGAGGAATCCGGTCACGGTTGAACTGGGCATCCGACCCAGTCCACGCCCCAGGTTCGCCGACCCCGCCATCACGGTGCGTTCTTCCGGTGGAACCAGAGCCATCATGTACGCTTGCCTCGTCGGCACGTCCATCTCGTCAAATATTCCTCGAAGCATCCAGATGCTCGCCGCTACGATGGCGCCCGGCGCGAACGCAAACGCAATCAGGCAGATATTCGAGGCGACCTGGGTCCAGACGAACGTGTTGAGAAGCCCAATGCGTCTGGCAACCGAGGGCGCAAGCCATATCGACACGAGGTTCAGACCTTGAGTGGCGATCATGGTGGCAGCGATCGTGCCCTCGTTCATGCCGTACTTTTCGAGCATCCATAGGGCAAAGAAGGCGTCGAAGATCATCCCGCCAGCAAAAGAGTCGATCGCGAACAGACCCGACAGCTTCAGGATCGGCTTTCGTGAAGGTGTTTTGAACGGATTTACGAGTAAATCACCGGCGCTGGCTTTCGATTCGACTGCCGACGATAGTGCGAGATAAATCACTGCGTTGAGCAGGTTGATGCCCAGGTAGATGGCCAGAAGAACTTTGTAGGCGTCGACTAGTTCCCAGTCACGACCGGCGATCAGGTAGGTGGCGATTCCGACAAGCGCGGCGCCGAGTGCCCTGCCAGCTGCCGACGACACCGACAGATTAGAAAATGCTCGCGTGCGAGTCTGGGAGTTCGTAACTTCAGTAAGTGATGACTGTTCGAGTTGGAGACTCGGGCCCCAGTGCATCCCGCTTCCTGCGTAAGACCCGAAGAACGATGCCAGCGCGATCAGCCAGACGTTTTCAGTGAAAAACAACATGAGAATGGCGAGCGCTGTAACCACCGATATAATCACGAACCAGACGCGCCGCGAGATTGTGTTCGCAGTGAACATGACAACTATCGAAAACAGGAACCCACCGACCAGGCTCGCACCCAGTACAAGACCGATATGCACGAGGGAGAGGCCGATTTCAGCAAGATATATCGCCAGTATGACGGCGATCAGACCCCGACCCATATCGCGCAAACCTCGCCCTGCGTAGACGATCAGGGCGTCTAATCCGGGGCGGCCTTTTGGCGCTGAGGAATCGGGAAGAGTTGAGGTAGTTGGGTCGTGGGTGGTCATGGTCACTTACAAGACACGGAGTTTAAACCTGCCCCAGAGTCAATACGGGCAATGCTGGGCTAAACAACACACCCGTGGCATTTATGTCACGGGTGTGTGATTGATTCTCTATGAGCCTGATATCCGATTAAGGCTTTTTACCTTTGTCGTCTTTGTCAGGCTTGTCCGTTAGTTCTACCGTCTCGGCTCCGATCTCACCCGGATCGCCCACCGAAAGCTTGATGACTGGTTTGAACATAAAGCCTTGCCGGTTTCTGTCGGCCAGCGATTTGTCGACCTCGAAATCGAGGCTGATAAAAGTCTTGAAATCATCAACTATCTCGAATGTACCTACGAGTTTGATCGTATCGCTCGGAACCTCGGCGATTATCAGTTCACCGTCCTTTTAGATTTCCACTTGCGGAACCGAAAGGCGAACCTGTGTGTACTTGCCCGCTGCGAGTTGCGCCGTGCCAAGAATGGCCTCGACTCCCTCCAGGGCGAGTAGTTCAAATGTGATATCTTCGTCGATCACAGTAATCCAGCCCTCACCGGCGGCCGAAACCTCGATGTTACTCGTCGTTACATATACAGCGGTGATCGATGGATCCGGTGCTTCTGTTACTCGGACTTCAAGAGTGCCTGTACCCGAAACGGGCTTTTCCTCCGCGGGAACAGATGTGGAAGTTGGTCCGGGAGCACTGGGCTTCGTCGTTGGTGACGGTGCAGGGGGCACTGTCGATGCAATGGTCGTGTTTGTAGGCGCGGGTGCGGTTTCTTATTCACTGCCTCCACTACTACATCCGGCTATCGCCAGTGCGACCAGTCCAAGCATCATCACAAGGAGGAGTCGTTTATTCGAGATCAATTATTTCTCCGATTGTCTTAAGCGCTGAGGCTTCAGACGCGAAAACGTGCCAAGAGATTCATTCGCAACATGCGGCAGGCAACCATTCTAGTTATTTCTGAATCTCTCGGCACGCCTTCGATGTAGGTATATTCGGGCAGAAAAAATTACCGACTGGTTACCGTAACCGTTACCGTTCGATTACCGCTTTCGTTACGGCCCCGTTACTACGAACTGGCAAGCCTCTGTAGAATCCCCGTACGTAAATCAAAATTCGTCGACACGCGACACACTAACGGCTCAAAGCAGGGATCTGGACTATTGGTAACTTCACAGCATTTTGATTCGGTGCTCAAGGGTGGTCGCGTAATCGACCCGACAAACAGCATCGATGGTCGATTCGACGTTGGGATTCGGCATGGCAAGATCGCCCTGGTGGCCGAAAACATCGCCACAGAGCAAACCGACGACATCATTGATGTTTCCGGCCAGATGGTAATGCCGGGTCATATCGACACCCATGCTCATCTCTCAAGTCCGCTCAACAACAGTGTCGACCGTGCGCTCGGGCACGCCATGCTCGTCGAATCAGGAACTACTACTGCTCTCGATCTTGCTGGCGACCCGACTGCGATGGCGGAGGGCATGATTGCGCGTGGCGCGGGTTTGAACGTTGCGTCGCTGATGGGCCTCGTGCCGCACTCGACTATTTCAGAAGACGACCCGAGGGCCGCTACCCTGACAGATGTGATTGCCGATGTGAAAAAGCGTGGCGGCATCGGGGTCAAGATGCTCGGCGGCTACCACCCGTTTACACCGGAAGCTTCGAGCAACGTCGTAAACGCCGCAAACGACCAGCTCGCCTGGGTGGCTTTCCATGTTGGCACCAAGGATTCCGGCAGCGATATGACCGGGCTACGAGAAGTACCGGAAATTACCGGGAACGGTCGTTTGCACGTAGCGCACATCAATTCGTACACCCGTGGCATGATCGACCAACCGCACGAGGAAGTTCAAGAAGCACTCGCCATAATCGAGCGAATGCGCTCGCAGTGGGTCACCGAGGCGTATCTGGCGCAGGCGAACGGCACTAACGGCAAGTGCGATGAAAACGGCGATCTTGTCTACAACGTCGCCCAGAACTGCTTGAAAGCACGTGGCTATCCAACGACCGACGAAGGGGTGAAAGCTGCGCTTCTCGATGGCTACGGATCTGCACTTGTCGAACGCGGCGGTCGAGTGATCATGGTTACGGGGCAGGAAGCAGTCGATATCTGGGAGGGTGCTTCGACCGATGCTTCGCTCAGCTTCCCGGTGAACCCGCCGACCAGTGCGTTTAGCCTTGCGACCGCAAAATATGACGATGGGACGTTCCGTGTTGACGCTATTTCAACCGATGGCGGGTCGCTACCACGAAACGTGGCGATCGAGCGGTCTATGGCACTCGTGGCTTTCGGTGCGCTCAGCATGGATGAAGCCGTTACGAAGCTCAGCTACACGCCGTCACGGATGCTCGGGCTGCTTAATAAGGGACATTTCTCCGAAGGGGCAGATGCCGACGTGACGATCGTGAACCCGGGAACGGGGAAGGCCTCGATGTCGCTGGTTGCAGGAGAGATGATCATGCTCAACGGTCGTGCAATCGGAAAAGGCGGCACGTGGCTTGTGCTCGAAGATGGAAAAGACGCAGCAGTAGCGAGCGGGCTTCCGTACGAGGTAATGAATCTCGAAAACAGCCGACTCTACGAAAACTGGAGCTAACTGCCCGGTTCACCGCCTGTCAGAATCCTAAAAAACAGCGACCCTATCGCAGGCCACAGGCACGCACCGCAGGCACACACACACGCAAGAACACTAGAAAGGGAACATGTGAATGTCGCTGAAAGATCGGATAGGTTTCGATGCCGGAAAAACTCGGCTGGAAGACTCCATTCAGTGGGCGATAGACAACGAGTTTTTCTTTCTTGATTTCAACGCCGACGCGGGTCCCAATCATATGGATACGTTCACACCCGAGCGATCCCGCGAGATTCGGAACATGTGCGAAACGAACGGCATTTCGATAGGGCTGCACACTCTTTCAGCCGTAAACGTCGCTGAGTTCTCCCCACACGTTTCGCGTGCCGTCGAAGAGTACATGCGAGCGAGTGTCGATCTCGCCAACCGGCTCGACTGCGCATGGACGGTCGTACACGCCGGATATCACTTTTCAGATGACGTACCCGAACGAAAAAAGACCTCGATCGACCGTCTGAAGCGAATTGGCAAGTATGGTGCCGACACCGGCCAGAAGATTCTGCTGGAAAACCTGAACTTCGAACCCGATAAAGCCGAAGTCCACTACATGGCACACAACGTTGAAGAGCTTCGCGAGTACTTCAACGAAATTCCAGCCGAGCATTTGGGATGGGCGTTCACTGCCAACCATTCGCACCTGGTACCCGAGGGTATAGATGGCTTTCTCGATGAATTCGGCATTGATCGCATCGGCGAGGTGCGGATCGCCGACAACACGGGCGACTACGAAGTCCACATGGTTCCCGGAGAAGGCAATATCGACTTCACAAATCTGTTCACACGACTCGAAAACTTCGGGTATAAAGGCCACTACTCAACGGCTTACGGAAGTGACGAGCAAAAAATTGAATCACGCAACCAGCTTTCAACACTGGTTTAGCAACAACGCACGAAGGCGAATCGAAAGGCCAGTAACGTGAACCAGGTCGACAATATCGAGCCCAACACGATGTTCCCTAAAGGCGCCACGACTCACGGGCGTTCGACTCGTGCCCCGGCAACCGGTAAGAACGGCATGGTGGCTTCGGCGCACCCTTACGCCTCTCGTGCCGGACTGGACGTATTGAGAGACGGTGGAAACGCCTTCGATGCTGCGGTGGCAGTAGCCGCCATGCTCAATGTCGCCGAGCCGTACATGTCGGGTGCAGGCGGTATTGGAATCGGGATGGTCTACGTCGCCAAAGAAGGCCGGACGCGGGTGCTGAATTTTTCGGGGCATGCACCAAACGCTGCACATCCGGAGTTGTATGACCACCTCAATGCTGAGACGGGTCCGATCGCGCCGATGGTGCCGGGCAATGTTTCGGGCTGGATGACGATGCACGAAACGTACGGAAGGCTGCCGTTGACCCGTGTGATGCTAGATGCGATCCAGTACGCCGATGAGGGCGTTGCGCTCACGCCGTTCAACGCGAACATGGTCGAAGAGAATCTCGTGCGAATCGACCGGTTCGACACTTCGCAAAATGCACTGGTGATCGAACGTGACGGAATGAGCGCGGGATCGCTCCTGCGACAGCCGCAGCTTGCTGCATCTCTCGCCCTGATCGCTGAGGGTGGTCAGAAAGAGTTTTACGAGGGCAAGCTGGGTGATCGTATTCAGGCTGGACTTGCCGCTTCAGGCGGGATCATCAGTCGCGAGGAACTGGCGGCGTACAGGGCCGAGTGGCAGGAGCCGCTGTCCACCAACTATCGTGGATTCGAAGTGCGCACCCCGCCGCCGAACTCCTCTGCATTTCAAATTCTCGAAACGCTAAACATTCTCAATAATTTCGACGAACTTCCGTACGGATCTAGCGACACTCTCCACAAGCTGGTCGAGGCTGTTTACATCGCAGCCGACGACCGGGCACAGTACGCCGGCGATCCTCGAGCCGTCGATATTCCGCTCGACCGACTGCTTTCAGCCGAGTATGCAGCCGAAAAAGCTGCCGGAATCAACATGCTCGAGACTTCTGGGCCACCGGCAGAACGGTGGAATCGCTCAAGAACCGATCACCCTCCTGTAGGCGTAAAACCCGAGTTCGCAAGTGGACTTACGACTCACTTCGCAACGGCCGATGCCGAGGGCAACGTCGTGACGATCACACAGACTCTTGGAGGAGCCTTCGGTTCTGCTGTGACTGCTGCTGATACTGGAATTTTCATGAACAACATGAGCAAGTGGTTCGATATCGATCCTGATTCCGATAGTCCGAACTTGATCGGACCCGGAAAGCAGCAGGATTTCTGTATCGCTCCAGCCCAGATATACGATGGGTCGGGCGAGAAAAAGATCCGGGTTTCGGTTTCCACACCGGGTAGTTGGGGCATCCTCCACACCACGGCGCAGATGATGCACCACTTTATCGATGCTGGAATGAACATCCAGGAAGCGATCGAGGCTCCCCGGTTCCGTCACTACGATTCGGGCATGCTTCTTCTCGAAAATCGATTCCCACCCCACATGCATGAGGATCTCGCTCGACGAGGTCACCAGGTGCATGTTGCCCCCGATTGGCATAACGCTGTCGGCGGCGGTCAGGGCATCCAGTTCACCGAACACGGCACGATGCTCGGCGGAGCCGACCCCCGACGAGACGGAGTAGCAATGGGCTACTAGGTCGCGTGCGACGTTTTCTGGGAGGTGCCATTGGCACTTTTTCAGAGAGGTTGGATGCTGTTGGCGGATTCGTGATGTGATGCTTCAGGGGAGTTCAATACAGGCTGCGTCCTACCCCGTTATTCCTTCTCCCTGGGGAGAAGGTTAGGTTGAGGGGGGATGCTGACGTTCGGAGGCTACCTCGCCAATCCCACGCCCTCCACCGAAGATCTTTCCACTTCGGTCGAGAAATAGTTGGTTATGGCAGGAACGGAACTCATCCGAATCGCTACAGTGATCAGCGTCGACGGCTGATTGCCACGTCATCGAACCCCTCGCAATGACAAAATAAAACGCACCATGTCCAATCCAAACAAAATAACGGCCAGTTACGGCGATCTATCTGAATTCCCAAAAATGGTGTTCGGAGTGATGGGCTCGGCCGGTGGCGAAGTGCCTGAATCGGCGCGTGAAAAGATTTATGTGCTCGGTTCTGAAGTTGGCAAACGTGGCTACACATTGGTCACCGGGATTGCTCCGGGTTTGCCGCAC
>Ga0114999_10007128_pt1 | contig 12741 bp, 12 predicted proteins | sample ArcticOcean_MG_C_3_FD_89820 | JGI IMG/M metagenome (GOLD analysis project Ga0114999, IMG submission 89820) | Marine microbial communities from western Arctic Ocean - ArcticOcean_MG_CB8_126 | ecosystem: Environmental > Aquatic > Marine > Oceanic | place: Arctic Ocean: Canada Basin | collected...
AAAGCTCCCCCTCCGTGCCGTGACATCCCACCATAAGTGTCAACTATTATCTTTCTTCCAGTTAGACCGGTGTCCCCAACTGGTCCGCCTATTACAAATCTACCTGATGGATTTACAATAAAATTAGTATCCGTGAGTAGCTCTGCGGGAATCGTTTTTTTTGCAACTTTTTCTATTAAATCTTTGGATATAGTGTCATTGTCTACATCTGCAGAATGCTGATTGCTTAAAAGGACTGTATGAACTCTAATCGGAATTCCATGTGAGTATTCAACGGTAACTTGGGACTTACCATCAGGCCTTAAGTATGGTAGTTCACCTGATTTCCGTACAGCAGATAATTTCCGTGTCAATTTGTGTGCAAGATATATTGGTAAAGGCATGTATTCAGAAGTTTCATTGCATGCAAACCCCATCATCATTCCTTGATCTCCTGCTCCAAGATTTTCTATTTCATGATCTGTTTGGTTTCCTCTAGCTTCTATGGATGTACTAACACCCTTAGAAATATCTTGTGATTGTTCATCTATAGCAACCATAACTCCACAAGATTTGTAATCAAATCCATAAGAAGGATCAGTATAACCAATTGTTTTTATTGTTTCTCGCACGAGAGCAGGGATATCTACATAACCGCTTTTTATAGATATTTCCCCCATAACTACAACTAAACCTGTAGTACAAGCGACTTCGCATGCTACACGTGCATTTGGGTCAAGCCTTAGCATCGCATCTAAAACTGCATCTGATATCTGATCACTTATCTTATCTGGATGCCCTTCTGTTACTGATTCTGAAGTGAATAGATAAGAAGGGGATTCCATGAAAGTAGAACTCATTCTATATTTCTCCCTAGTTATTTAAATTGGATTTGATGTTATGTTCCAACGTCCCAACTTTGTAAATATTTTTCTTGTTCGGCGGTTAATTCGTCAATGTGAATTCCCATAGCAATTAATTTAAGGCGACCTATTTCCACATCAATATCTTTAGGTACGACATATACTTTGTTTTCTAAGTTTTTGTATTCGTTAGCAACATATTCGGCAGAGAGTGCTTGGTTTGCGAAACTCATATCCATTACAGCCGACGGATGCCCTTCTGCTGCTGCGAGATTTATTAATCTTCCTTCCCCTAATAAGTTTATTTTCCTGCCATCATTCATTGTATATTGCTCGACATGCTGTCTGACTTCAGTTTTGCTGTCTGCATCGTCTTCTATGCCATCTATGTCAATTTCCACATTAAAATGGCCACTATTTGCCAATAGAGCCCCATCCTTCATTAAAGCTACATGTTTTCTGTCTATTGCTTTCATGCCACCCGTTATTGCTATAAATACATCCCCAATCTTTGCCGCTTCTTCGGCTTTCATGACTTGATGACCATCCATGGCAGCCTCTAAGCCTCTTATATGATCAACTTCGCACACAACTGTTTTTGCGCCCATTCCGCTAGCTCGAAGAGCTACTCCTTTTCCACACCATCCATATCCAATGATCACAACTGTTTTACCTGCCCATAGCATATTTGTTGCGCGTGTTATTCCATCAAGCGTACTTTGTCCTGTTCCATATCTATTGTCAAAGAAGTGTTTTGTGTCAGCATCATTTACAGCTATTACAGGGTATTTTAATTTCCCTGCCTTATCTAAACTTTTTAATCTTATAACTCCAGTTGTGGTTTCTTCTGTACCACCTATGATGTTATCTGTTAGGTCGGATCTTTCTCCATGTAACATTGCTACGAGGTCTGCGCCGTCGTCCATTGTTATATGAGGTTTCGATTCCAACACTGATATTAAATGTTTGTAATATGTGTCCCGATCTTCGCCTTTAATAGCAAAAGTTGGGATACCGTATTGAGTTACAAGTGCAGCGGCTACATCGTCTTGTGTACTTAATGGATTACTTGCACATAGCATTACATCAGCCCCACCTGCTTTTAGTGTTATGGCCAGATTTGCAGTTTCGGTTGTCACATGTAAACAAGATGCGATCTTCAAACCTTTCAAAGGTTTGGTTTTTTCAAACCTTTCCTGGATATTTCTTAATACAGGCATTTCTCTTTCTGCCCATTTTATTCTTCTGATCCCTTCAGCAGATAGCCCAGGATCTTTAATATCACCTATACCTGAATATTTTGACAATGTGATCTCCTATTAAATTGTTGTAGTAACGTTAGATTAATGATTTTGCTTCAAAGGAAGTTGTATTAACGAATTGTACAAATCTTTTTTCTATTTCTTGTTTTGTTAAACTCGCAAACTTCTCGATACTAAATCCTTCAATTGCTAAAGAGCCCATGAGTGACCCTGCAATTATTGCTCTTTTAAAATTTTCATTGGACATATCATTTGTTTTAGCAAGATATCCCATAAATCCACCAGCAAAGCTATCTCCGGCTCCAGTAGGATCAATGACATTTTCTATTGGAATCGCAGGAGCTACAAATATATTACCTTGATTAAGCATCAATACGCCATGTTCGCCTTTTTTTACTACAATAGTTTTCGGGCCCATTTCTGTAATTTTTTTCGCAGCTTTAATTACGTTGATTTCTCCTGTGAATGATGCTATCTCTTTATTATCCATAAATAATATATCAACTTGCTTAATGATAGCTGTTAGATTTTGTTTATGATCATCTATCCAGAAATTCATAGTGTCAAGGGCTACAATTTTGGGTCTTGTAGTCATTTGATTTAGAGTTTTTAGTTGCAATGCAGGATCTATATTTGCTAGAAATAAAAATTCGCTTTGTTTGTTTTTATCGTTTAATATCGGGTTGAATTCTTCAAAAACATTAAGCTGGGTATCTAATGTTTCTCTTATGTTTACATCAGAATTGTCATATATTCCTTTCCATCTAAATGTGTTTCCATTTGCTATTTCTAGGTTTGAAATATTAACGCCATGCTGAATTAGTTTGTTTCTATCAGATTCTAAGAAATCATCACCAACAACAGCAACGAGGCTTACGTTAGTAAAAAAGCTAGATGCTATAGAAAAATAAGTTGCGGATCCCCCGAGAGCATCATCGCGTGTGCCAGCCCCGGTAGACACGGAGTCATATGCAACAGATCCAACAACGAGTAATGTCATTAAATGTCTGCTCCGATACTTGTTGGGTACCCTTTGCTAATCCAAGTTGGAGTGCCTTCTTCTATGTTATAGAGATCATCTTGATTTATCCCCATTGCAGCGGACATTTCACATGCGAGAGCACTTCTTACTCCAGCGGCACATATAAATAGTAGTTTTTTATCTTTTGGCAATTCATCTATTCTTGCGAGGATTTCATCTACGGTTATAAAAATAGCACCCTTTATGTGGCCTTCCATATATTCGTCAGGTCTACGAACATCGATGAATGCATAGTTGTCATTGCCATGCAATGCAGAGGCTTCATCAGTACTTATTCTTATATAAGGTTCCCCGTCTACTTTGTAAGACATCAATACTCCTTAAACTAATATTGAAACATAGTTGAGTATTATAATAAACGTTTTATAGTATCTATTCGAGTACCAATTAGTGGATTAACATATTTCAAAAACCCATTGCTTGCATACCCTTCTTCAGAAGGATGGAATTCTTTAGGGAGAGTGCGCACGTAACCGGCGATTTTATCTAAGCTACTTGTTCCAGTATGTACTTTATACGGATCTGAGGAATCTCTGACTATAGTTATCATGATTTTGGTGTTACCTTTTAAAGATTCAGTTACAGCAGCTTTACCGACCAATTCTGCTTCGTCCCCATCAGTATTAGATACAGAATCTATTAAAGATCTTTGTATAGATCCAGGTCTTTCATAGCGACACCTCAGATTTAATCTCTTGCTTACTTGTTGTGAAAGATATCTCGCCGGACTTTCATAGTATTGATGACCGAAATCATCGGTAAACCAAGGAGTTTCTGTATCTCCTATAGGTAACCCGTTAGATTTTATATTCTCTGCAATAACCACAGTTGAGTATCCGAATTTACGATAAGATTCTTCGATTTTCAGTAGGAATCCATCTTCTTCAAATGATTGCTCAGGTATCGCAATAAAATGAGGAGGATCAAAGTCATCTTGTTTATATAACGCGGATGCTGCCGCTAACCAACCTGTGTCTCTACCCATAACTTCAATAATAGTTATGGGAGACGCCTCCCCCATACTCCAAGCATCTTTGCCAGCCCCTAATGTAGCTTGAGCAATAAATCTTGCAGAAGATCCATAACCGGGACAATGATCTGTTTCTCTCAAGTCGTTATCGATCGTTTTTGGGATATGGATGATCTGTATATCAAGATTGTTCTCCAAAAAATACTTGCTTAGCAATAACCCAGTATCTGCAGAATCATTTCCTCCGATCATATAAATTATCTCAATTCTGTGTTTTATCAAATTGGTTATGATGGAAGAGATTTCGGTGCTTTTAATTTTGTGACGTGACGACCCTAACGCAGCGCCTGGAGAAAATTCTAATGACCGTAATTGAGAATTGGAAATGTTGGTGATATCTGGGGTATCTCCTTTGATCAATCCTTGAATGCCGTGGGCTGAGCCGTAAATCCTTCCATTTGGGATTTGTTCCTGAACTTCTTTTATCACACCTAGTAAACTGCGATTTATTACAGGGGTAGAACCTCCAGATTGCATTATTAAGATGTTTTTTGTAACCATGGTATTAACGTCTTTTGATTAAAAAATTAGATTATAAGTTGATTGTTGAGGTCCACGAAATCTGTTGCTGTTATATCAATGTATTCCTCTGGATTTAAGTTAGATTGTGTTTTTGAACCGTGTTCCAAGGGCCTTGGAACATAAGCTGTAAGCATGCCAAGTGATTTAGCATTTGCGAGGTCTTTTTTGTGTGCTGCAACCATCATTATTTCATTTATGGGAATATCTAATAATATTGAAGCAGACATATATGTTTCAGGATCTGGTTTGTATCGACGAACTAATTCTGCTGACAAGATCATGTCCCATGGCAAATGTGCGTATTTAGCCATGTTTAAAAGTAACGAAACATTGCCGTTTGACAATGTTGTGATAATGAATGACTTTTTCAATTTAGTTAAGCCTTCGACAGAATCATTCCAGGGATCTAAACGGTGCCAGGACTTGTTTAAATATTCTTTTTCTTCTTCAGTAAGTGTTTTGACATTATGTTTTTCTAATAAATTGTCTAATATTTTTCTATGCAAGGAATCTAAATTCTGCCATTCAATTTCTCCTGTTCGCACCTTATTCATCGAGGGAACATAGCCATTTCTCCATTCATCAGCGAATGAATTCCAATCTAGAGTAAATTTTTTTTTTGCTCCCATTATGGACACTTCTCGTGCAATACTAGACCGCCAATCAACTACAGTTCCAAATACATCGAATGTAAGGGCCTTTATATTTTTAAATGTGTTCATATATAGTGTGCCTTTAACTCTTATTGAATTGTTTAGCTATGTTGCGTCTTTGTATTTTACCTGTAGCAGTTCGTGGTATTTGATCTACGATATAAATTTTACTTGGGATTTTAAAATCAGCAATATATGTGCTACAGAAATTTTGTATGTCTAACTCAGATATCGAACTTGAAGGGACAATTGCTGCGTGGACTACTTCGCCGTATTTTTCGTCTGATGCTCCAAAGCAAACGGCCTCTAATATATTAGGATGTCTGATTAATGTAGCATCTACTTCAAGAGGAGATATCTTTTCACCGCCTCTATTTATTAGTTCTTTGAGCCTTCCTGTTAATTTCAGTATACCGGATTCTGAAATTTCTCCTTGATCACCTGTCCTGAACCAACCATCAAAGAAAGCTTCACTATTCGCATTAGGGTTATTGTGATACCCAAAAGTTACGTTCTCTCCTTTTATTGCAATTTCACCTGATGTGTTAGCTTTCAAAAAAGAACCAGAATCATTGATAATTGATATTTCTACTCCTGTACCTTTACCAACTGTACCGGGGGATCTTTTAAATGGAGGGAGTAAATTGGATGACATCTGATGAGATGCTTCAGTCATACCGTATGCTTCTAACACGGGTGCCCCGAATCTATTTTCTAAATCGGCGAAAACTGATGGAGCTAAAGCTGCAGAACATGATCGTATGAACCTGAAAGATTTCTGAGGAGCATTATCCTTATTCGCACGCATTAACAATATTTGATGAATAGTGGGCACAGCTGAGTACCAAGTTGCATTGTGGTAATTTTGCAGATGCCAAAATGTACTAGCACTGAATTTGGGAGGGATAATTAAAGTTCCTCCTGTAAACAAAGTTGCTAAGGCTACTCCAATTAGTCCGTGCACATGAAACAAAGGCATTACTAAAAGAGAGGAGTCTTCAACTTTTAATTTATAAGTGTTTGAAATGTTCATCAATGAAGAAATTAAATTTCTATGAGTTAGTGGGACCCCCTTTGGCTGACTGGTAGTACCTGATGTGTGTAAAAACAAAGCGATATCATCAGGGTTTGGAATACTGGGCTCTGACATTTTTGTTAGTTGAGTATCATTTTTGTATAAAGATAAGTTACCTAAGTCATTGACTGAGGTATTAATTATTTGAATAGACAATTCGTTAGCAGCATCGATTGATAGATTAGATTCGGATGACAAAATCAAAAACTGAGAATTGGTATCACTCATATAGAATTTAAATTCTTCTATTGTGTATTCAGGATTTAACGGGGCGACAGTAGCTCCTGTTTTAGAAATGGCTAAAAATACACTTATAAATTCTAAACCATTTTCATATACTATCGACGCAGTCACTCCTTTTTTGAAGCCTACTGTAGATAAGATTGAAGAAATCCTATCTACTTCATCATTAAGACTGGCATAAGATAGTGAAGGCCCATTAGGTATTATAATCGCTTTTTCTGTGAGGGGATTGTTTTCAATTATATTTGCTAAAGTTACCAAATTGTCTCCTTATGTGTAATATACTCAAATATTTTTATTAAACCATTTTATTGCATCTGCTAAGCCCTGCTCTATTGACATACGGGGCTCCCATTTTAAAAGCTTCATAGCTTTATCTCGATTTGTATAGCCTCCAGCGACATCTCCATATCTAGGCGCAGATTCCGTTTTCATAATTGGAGAACCGGTAATTTCTTCAAAAGCGGTTAGCAACTCTAAAACTGTTGTGCCTTCTCCCGTACCTAAATTTATCGTAGTATGAAGCATCTTAGGAGATATTATATTATCAAATGATTCAACTGTAGAGACATGAGCTTGTGCTAGGTCCCATACATGGATGTAGTCGCGTATCCCAGTTCCGTCTCGTGTATCCCAATTTGTCCCTGTAATAGCAAAGTCTATGTTTTTAGATTTAGTAGATTCAATTAATTTCCCTACCACATGTGTAGTGTTTTCAATATGTGGCCCAGATCTCATTTTAGGATCTGCGCCTATAGGATTGAAATACCTAAGTGATATAGATTGCAATTTATAAGCTTTAGCAAAATCTTGGAGAACCATTTCAGTTGCCAATTTTGTTTTCGCATAAGGACTTTGTGGTAGAAGTTCAGACTTTTCTGTCACCATTGAACCATTTGAAGATTTATATAGGGAAGCAGTTGAACTGAAAATTATTTTATGTTGTCCAATATCTAATAAATTTTTAAATAATTTTATTGATTTTATTAAATTTTGGTCATAATACTTGTATGGATCTAACGCAGATTCAGAAACTATAATTAATCCAGCACAGTGTATAGTTATGGAAATGTCAGGGTGGTCAATGAATATTTTTTGGACTGCGCTTTGGTCTGCAATATCAGCTTCGTAAAAATGCCTGCCGTGAATATATTCTTTTTTACCTGTAATTAGAGAATCTATAATTATAGGAGTATGGCCATTATCTTCTAGTGCTGAGCACACTGTACTGCCTATGTATCCTGCGCCTCCTGTAACTAATACTTTCACATATTATCCTTTGTAGATTTAATACTTTATATAGTTATGTAATTTATCATAAAATGTATAAACCGTATGGGCTAATTCTGGAATCTATTAATGTTAAATTTAGATATGTTGATACTTGTTTTTTGGTTAGTTATTAATTCAGATACGATTTTGCCCATTGCGGGGCCTAATAGTATTCCTTTTCTACCTGCACCTGTTGCAAGTATGAGGTTTGTGTACTTTTCTACCGCCCCCAGAATGACCATCCCATCTATGGCAAGTGGGCGTAAACATGCTGTATGCTGCACTAGTTCAGCATCGCCTAAATTGGGGAACATTTTCAACAAGGTAGATATGATCCCATCTCTTGCGCTATCAGTAGGAACGTTGTCGAATCCAACATCCTCTTCAGTAGTGCCTACCCACAATAAATTGTCTAATTTTGTGCAAGCATAATTTCCTTGCCATCCAACAGAATAGTTAATTTGTACATTTGGGGCAGACAATTTTATTATCTGACCTTTTAAAGGCCTAATTGGAACATCAATTTCTATCCAAGGGGATATATTTTGCATCCATGGCCCCATTGCTAATACTAGATTTGAACATGGGATAGTTTTTGTTTTTGTATCTATAGATACAATTGTTTTTCCGTCATTATTTATCCCTGTGATTTCTCCGTGTTGTATTACGACTCCCATTTTTTCGCATGCTTGAACTAAAGCTAAAAGGAGTCTGTAGGGATCTACGTCTGCAACTCCTTCGGTATAAGAAGCACCGACAATTTCTTCAGAAATTTCAGGGACCATTTTTCTGACTTCATCAGAATTGAGCCATTCCGATGAATATCCTTTTTGAGTTTTACGCCATTCCGACTGTATTTTGCATTCTTCAACTTCTTTATCAGAAAAAGCTAAGTCAATAGCAGGCCTAAATCTATGTTGTATGTCAATCCCACAAATTTCTGGAAGTTCTTTTGAAAAGTTAGTATGTAGCTCCATACCAAGTTTTGCTAATGAAATTTCTGATGAAATATCTTTATAATGACCAGCTTCACCTAAAGGACTAAGAGAACCATATGCAAATCCAGAAGCATGGCTCCCAAAAGAATCTCTTTCTACTAACAAGACTTTTCGATTCTCTTTTGCTAGGAAATAAGCTGTCGCTAAGCCAACTATTCCTCCGCCAACAATACAAATAGGGGAATCATTCATATGGTTTTATAATGTATTTTCAATTTCACTAAAGACTGAATCCATTTGAGATATATAGTGATCTATTTCATCTTTATTTATACATAATGGTGGAGCAATCGGTATAAAGTCTGTTATTCGGCCTAGTATGTTATGTTTTATTGATATTTCATTTGCACGACGTATTGTATTTTTATCCAATTTTTCCTTGGTATCTTTATTTTTAACTAATTCTATTGCTGCCAATAGCCCTAATCCCCCTCTTACATCACCTACTATTGAGTGTTTAGTGAGAGTTTTTAACTGTTCGTACAAATAAGTTCCCATTTCTGCCGAATTTTCAACCATTCCTTCATTTATCATGATATCCAAATTAGTCATTGCTGCAGCGCAAGATGCAGGATTACCTCCAAATGTTATGAGATGACTAAAAGTTGATGCTTCATCTTTATCAAAAGCAGAAACTATTTTCGGGCTAGCAATTGTTACACCTATTGGTAAATAGCCACTTGTTAATCCTTTTGCCGTTGTGGTTATGTCAGGTTGGATGCCCCAGTGGTCTGTCGCAAACATTTTCCCTGTGCGTCCCCACGCAGTAATTACTTCATCGGCTATTAAGACAATTCCATATTTATCACATATTTCACGTATTGTAGGCCAATATTCAGGATGAGGTATATGTATGCCTGAAGATTGAGAAATAGGTTCACCTATGAATGCCGCAACAGTAGAAGGACCTTCATGTAGAATTGCTTTTTCTAGATCTCGAGCACAATCTAGCGTACAGCCTCCTGGCTTTGAGCAGCAGTCCCCCCTGTATGAGTCAGTTTGTTCAATGTGGATATTCCCTGGCATAAGTGGACCGTAATTTGGAATCGAATTTATTCCGCCGCCGCCTAGGCTCATAGTGGCATAAGTGGTGCCATGGTATGATTTTTTTCTGCTGATAACTTTCCATCGTGTAGGTTCGCCGATATTCAGTTGATAATTTTTTGCCATTTTAAGAGCACTTTCATTCGCTTCTGATCCACCACTAACGAAAAAAACTCGAGATTTTTCATCTGGGGATAATTGAGCTACTCTATGTGCTAGCTCCGCAGTTACCGGTGTTACAGTTCCCCCTGGAGAATAGGATATTTGTGTCATTTGTGCATATACTGAATCAGCAATTTCTTTTCGGCCATGCCCGATATTTACTAAGAACATTCCGGCTAGGGTATCAAACCATCTTTCCCCCATCACATCATCTACCCATACTCCCTTAGCGGATGAAACTATCTGTAATCCGGTCTCGTTAAACATGTCCTTTGTAGGGCGAGCATGAGGCCAAAAACTTTCTGCAGCTTTTTGTTTAATTATTTCTATTTGATCTCCAGATAGATTTGCATTATTCATGATGGTTTTCCTCAGTTTATTTTCCGATTACTTGAAATTTAAGATGCTTTACCAATTCGAAATACTTTTGCGCCACAAGATTCGCAAATTCCTTGGGTAGCCGCGCGCCCATTTTTTAAAATTTTTTCTACGGGCTCAAGTATTTTTTTTGTACCTTTACATTTTAAACAATATGCTTCCATAGATATACTCCTTTTGACCGTAAGATGATACTTAACGAATTAAATATCAAGTTAGAGCATTATATATACAGGATACCTTTCCAACAACCCGAAAACAATTTGTTGTTAAAAAACAATTTTAAATTATTGTTATTATTCTTATAAAGGTGTGTGAAATGATGAGTAAGAAAATTTTAATAACAGGTATTTCTGGTCTTGTAGGAGGCATTTTATATCAAGGATTGAGAACTAAATATATTCTTACAGGAGTTGACAATATTGCATTTCCTGAAGCCTCTACGTTAGTTGGGGACGCGACTAATATCAATCAAATAAAAAATGCATATAAAGGGATTGATCTTGTTATTGATTTAGCAAGTATTCCTAGCCAATTTAGCTCTTGGGATGTCATATATGATAACAACATTACGTGTACGTATAATTCCTTAGAATTAGCACGGTTAAATGGGGTTAAGAGATATATATTTGCCAGTTCTAATCATGTGACTGGAATGTATGAATTTGATAAACCTTATTCTGATATTGTTTCAGGGAATTATTCGAGAATTAAAACATATGCGCATATATCCACAGATATGCCAATAAGGCCTGACGGGTATTATGGAATAGGTAAATCTTTTGGAGAATCGATGGGACGATATTACTCTGAAAAATATGATATGTCAGTAATATGCCTTAGGATTGGCACTGTCAATGTGGAAAATAAACCGAAAAACATTAGGCAATTTGCTACTTTATTAACTCATTCTGATTTAGTGCACTTAGTCGAATCTTGCATCGAGTCATCTGAAGATGTTCGCTTTGGAATATATTACGGAGTATCTCGTAATAAGTGGCGAATCTGGGATATAAGTAATTCTAAAGTAGATATTGGTTATTTACCAAAGGATGATGCTGAATACTACCGAGACAAGAAATTTTAAATTTAGAAATTATTTTCCATATCTAATACTTTTTCTAGCCTTCGCTGGTGTCGTTCTTCATTTGTGAACTTTGCATTCACAAATGTCATGACTAATTCTCGAGCGACTTCAGTACCTATAATCCGTGAACCTAGGCATAATACGTTTAAATCATCATGCTCGACTCCTTGATGAGCTGAATATACATCATGGCACATAGCAGCCCTTACGCCTTTTACTTTATTTGCAGCTACAGATGCTCCGACACCACTTCCGCAAACCATTATTCCCCTATCAGATTCTCTTTTAGAGATACTGGTGGCCATTATTTTTGCATAATCTGGATAATCATCTAGTGGATCGAAATTATGTGGCCCAACATCTAATACGGTATGCCCGGATTTTTTTAAAAGTTCTGATATAACCTCTTTTAATTCAAATCCATTATGGTCAGCTGCAAGAACGATTTTCATATTTTACCTACATTAACATTCACAGTTAAAGAATTTATAATATATTTAATCATAGCATTTGAGGAAACTTATATATGAAAACAATTAAACTTGATGAAAGGATGATCTATAAAGACTCTTTGTATAAGTATTTAGATTTTGAAGTATCGAAATATACTTCTACTGTATATATCACTTCTGACTCTTTAAAATGTGCATCATTTATAAATTTACCTGATGGAAAGGCTGTTGAATTAGATCATATCACTGCAGGCATAAAGGATTCTCCTACAGGAGTTATTGTTTTTGTAAAAGGAAATACAATTGACATGCTGATTCCGGCATTTCCCGTTTTAAGTGATTCTATATATAAGTCATATAATGATAAAGATCTTAAAATCCTTTTTAATAAACCTCGTTTAATTGGCATCATAATGTTGAGATTAGGAAAATTTGCCTTGGGTGTTTTAGAAAACGAACAAATAATTGCTACTAAAACAGAAGGCAGATATGTGAAAAATAGACATAAAGCCGGAGGCTCTTCGCAAAGAAGATTTGAACGCAGTCGGGAACGCCTCGTACGTGAGTTTTACGATAAATCATGCCAAGAAACGAATAAATTATTCGAAAAATATTTTGATAAATTTGATTGTATTTTCTTGGGGGGAGAAAAACACACATTAAACGGATTTAAAAAACG
>Ga0114999_10007129_pt1 | contig 12741 bp, 11 predicted proteins | sample ArcticOcean_MG_C_3_FD_89820 | JGI IMG/M metagenome (GOLD analysis project Ga0114999, IMG submission 89820) | Marine microbial communities from western Arctic Ocean - ArcticOcean_MG_CB8_126 | ecosystem: Environmental > Aquatic > Marine > Oceanic | place: Arctic Ocean: Canada Basin | collected...
AAATGACAACAGGATCGGACGCGGAAGAGCTACCGGGCATCGTCAGTTTGTGCTACCCGGCTCCCGCTATCACACACATACTGGTGCGTGAGGTGGCGCCGGCCGAGGCATCGGCGAAGTGAGACGCTGACCAGCCTCCCTCCTGACAACCAACAACAAGCCTCCCGGAGTCAGCGACTTCGGAGGCTTCCATTTTTCGCTTGGCCAGTTGCGGTACGGAGCTGTATTCCGCACACTCGGCGTCATCCAATCGACTCCCATAAAGCATAGAGGAGGAAACCTTGAAGATCGCCGCGAACTGTGTCGTATCCATCCAATACAAATTGACCGACGACGCAGGAGAAGTCCTCGACTCGTCCGAAGACGGTGATCCGCTGGTGTACCTGCATGGCACCGGCAACCTCATCCCCGGCCTCGAAAAAGAGCTGGCCGGCAAGGGCACAGGTGATTCACTCAGCGTCACCATTCAACCCGAGGACGGCTATGGTGTCGTCAATGAAGATCTCATCCAGACCGTGCCCCGCAGCGACTTCGGAACGGTAGACGAACTCGACACCGGCATGCGCTTCGAAGCCACTGGTGAAGATGGCGAGACCCAGCTCATCGTCGTCACCGCCGTGGCCGAGAACGAAGTCACCGTCGACGGCAATCATCCACTCGCCGGCGAGGTCCTCCACTTCGAAGTCAGCGTCGACGAAGTGCGGGCAGCGACGGAAGAGGAACTGTCCCACGGCCACGCCCATGGTCCCGGTGGCCATCATCATCACTGAGTGATGCCTGCCAGCCGATGATCAAGGTGTTCCCGAATCCAGCGCCTTGTGCACGGCCTCTGCGAGCTGAGCCCGATTGATATGACCGAGCACCTGCCTAGCGCTTCCGAAAAACGTCGGGGACTTATCGACGACGGCTTCTGTGTTTTCGAATCGATCCTCGACCTCGATATGGTCGAACGGGTCACGGATGCCTCGGATCGCCTGCTCCATCGGCAGGACGAGGAGCACTTCGCCGACAACGTATCGACAGGAAGCATGGTCTGTGTCTGGGACGACCCCTTTTTCTCCGAGTTGATCGCTTGGCATCCGGCGATGGACGCTGTTCGTTCCATGGGCTTTGAGCAGACCGTATTCTCTACGGGTTTCGTCATCAGCAAACCGCCGCACAGCCCTCCCCTGTTCTGGCACCAGGACTGGTGGGGTTGGGAGCACGAGCACAGTTACACGGCCAAGCCGCAGCAGATCTTCCTCATGTACTACCTCGTCGACACGACACCGGAAAACGGTTGCCTGCGGCTCATCCCCGGCAGTCACCTCAAGCGCCATCCCCTCCACGACCTGCCGGAGGCGCACACGGAGGACATCCGCATGGCTGGCGATCTCAACCATCCGGTTTACCTGGATCAACCTGGTGAGGTGGATGTCTGCGTCAAAGCCGGCGACCTCGTCATCGGCGACAGCCGCCTGCTGCACTCGGCCCGCGCCAACCAGACCGACTCGCGACGCACCGTCATCACGCTCTGGTTTCATCCGCAGTTCTATCAGTTGCCCGAGCCGATGCAAGCACTGCTTGGACGGCGCGGCGGCAATGCCAATCAGCGGGTCACGCAGTGGCCGGAAGCCGCTCAGGAGCGTGTTCGCGACCTGCTCCCCATCTATGAAGGCACTACCGAGCCGCTGAATTGGAACCGAACTCCAGGGGTGATGCTCAAGTAGTGTGCTCCATGGCACAACGCACTCACTAATCGAGGGCCGAGCGATGAAATGGACATGGGCAACGGCAGCGTTATTGATAGCGGCACAGGCATGGTCACTGGACCCAACGGTGGATGAAGGCGAGACCACGAGCTATCACGTGTACGTGAACGGAGGCAAAGAGCATCTGTCAAAATTCGTGATGGATGCACAGTCGGGTAAGCTGACCCGGGAAGCGGACATCGCCATCGGCGGCGCCGCAGGGGCCATGGACATCAATCCCGACGGCTCCATCATGTTCATCTGTCTGCGTTCAGCCAAACAGTTTCTGAGCTTGCGCGTGGACAAATCTACCGGAGCGTTGACCCCGATCAGCAAGGTGGACGTCGTCGATGGCCCTCCTTACATCAAGACCGACAACAGCGGCCGCTTTCTTCTGGCCGCCCACATGCCTGGTGCCGTCAGCGTCCACGGCATCGCCGCGGATGGCTCGTTGAGTCAGGAGCCGCTGCAATTGATCTTCACCGAGGTACACGCTCACAGCATTCAACTCGACCGCTCCAACCGTTTCGCCTTTGTACCGCACACTTGCCCGACAAACGCCATCTCCCAGTTCCGCTTTGACGAAGCCACGGGCGAACTCTCAGCCAACCATCCACCCCAGATCCAACCTGAGACCGAGGAGGGTCCGCGGCATTTCGTCTTCCACCCGGACAAGGATATTCTCTACTCCGTCAACGAAAACGGTAGCACGGTCAGCGGGCACCACTTCGACCCCGAGTTGGGAACCCTCTCCTCCTTCCAGGTGATATCGACACTGCCCGAAGGTTGGGATGGTGAGAGCAATACGACGGCCGAGATCCGCATTACGCCAGATGGCCGGCACCTCTACGCATCGAACCGCGGCCATGACAGCCTGGCCATTTTCGAGGTAGCCGATGACGGCACCCTCACCGCGAAGGGTCACCAACCGACTGATCCTGTTCCTCGCTTTTTCGCCCTGGATCCGGGGGGCAATTTCGTCATCTGTGCGGGGCAGAAGACCGGGCACATCGTCACCTACAGGATCGACCACGACAGCGGCCAGCTGAACCAGCTTGAGCGAGTCGAAGTGGGCAAGTCCCCGGCGTGGATCCAATTCGTCAAGAAGTCATCCTGACGTGAGAGGCTGAAGATCGTGCTTGGAGGCCATCAGATCGGTACATACGGCTTCTCAAAGAACTCGAGCTGTCCCGTGACCTTGCCCGTCTGCCCCGGCTCAAGTGTGCCGAAGCCAACCCCCATGTCAGTACAAGGCCAGTGGCTCCAACCCAGGATGATGGCATTCGGAGAGCTCAGCTGCATGAACTGCTGACAACTGCTGTGAGCCCGCCACGCACGCACGGCTCCCTGAGTGGCCTGAATGTGTGGCTGCCACCGGGTTCCCTGGTTCTGCCCGATGCGCTCTGCCATGGCCGCATGCTCGGCCACCGGACACCACTTCAGCCAGCGCTCCAGTGGCGCGTCAAGCGAGTTCGCCGGCACCCACTCCTTGCCAGGCTCGCCCACGGGCAGCTCGCAGTTGGCTTGAAAGGCCCGGCTCCAGCGGTGAATGAAACACAGCCAAGCCCAGCAGTCGGGCCATGTTTCGCCGGATTGATTGGTTACCTCGATCTCAAAGGTCAGGCCATCCTCCCCGCTACGAACCTGACAACTGCAGATCCCTGCCGTTCCCCCGGCCGGGGCCACCGGACTGTCCGCATATGACACCACCCCGTTGCCATCATCGCTCCATTGAACGTCAGGTTGGTAGCCGAATTGACCCGAGGCATCACCGAAGAACTCCGTCAGCCGAAGCGCCCATAGCAGTTCACTGTAGTCCGAGTGCTCGACGATGAGCGTTGGTATTTTCACATCCGCTTCCAACTCGGCTGGCAGGTCGGACCGATGCTCCCGGAACGATTCAAACGGTGTGGCCTTGATCATTGCGCGTCCCCTGTGATTGGCTATGCGGTTGATGATATCGGCCATGCCGAGGTACCACGCTCATCTCAATCATCAACGGCTGACGGACAGTCCCAGTCCCACGGATGAACCCGCCCCCACGTTCTCGCCTGAAAAAATCGATTCGTAGGAAAGATCCACTGACAAGGCGCCTTGGACCTTGAAGGCGCCGCTTACGCCCCATTTGATGAAATCCCCCTCCGAGACCTGCATCGACATCGAGTCCATGGCATCCATGAACCCGCCGTCACCGATGAGGGTGTTGGTTCCCACCAGATAGGTCTTGGCGAAGACCCTCTTGTGCGGGGTCACCCCGATCTCGAGTGCGAATGGAACCTGTCTGGAAAACGGGCCGCCCCGCAGGCGCAAGCCGAGTTCAGCCCCAACGTAGACGGGGTATGGGTACAGCGATTTGGAAGCCAACAGCCGGAACTCCAGGTCCATGTCCCCGGTCCCCAGCGAGGGATTGTCGTCTGAGTCGTAGCCGGTAGGGATCTTCCACTTCACGTAAGGCGATAACACCACCGGTGCATCCAACCACTGGTACTTGGCGCCTAGTCCCAGGTCCCCTATCCCCTGCGTCGAGTGGCGTTCCTGCGTCGTTCTGGAAACCAGTTCTCCCAAGTTGCCCTCGCCCACCACCGTCAACCGATTGGTGGCGCCGTACTCCACGTAGAGGAAGACCTGGTCGGCATCGAACGAATCACCGGCCGCCAACGGCTCTCTTTTACCATCAGAGGTATAGTGTTCGTCAGCACTGTATGAAATGCTCGACAGCTTGGCGTAGTACTGGCCTTTCGCCTGTGCCCAGGCACCAGCGTCAAGGCGTTGTGGCAACAGGCCGAATAGAATCAAGAAGGCGGCCAACAGGCATGTCCGCTTCTTCAGCATCGTAATGTCTCCTCGAAGTGTGCAATCTTGAGATGTTCCTCGGATGATGGTGGGAATGGTAAGGTATCGGCCCTCCATTGGCGATGCCGATCATGGTGCGCGGCGAAACGCCATCACGACCTCAGCTATGAGGAGATTCTCTTGCCATTATGCTGACGCCATCACCATCTTCACTAGTATGAAACCCGAATCCGGCGATCTCTCCGACTTCCTGCAGCCCACCCCTGTCATTGACTCGGACGCTCCCGCCATTCGCAACAAGGCACTCGAACTCACTACGAGCCTGAAGAATGAGGTCGACCAGGCGAGAGCCCTTTTCGAGTGGGTACGGGATACCATCCCCCACTCCTGGGATATCCAAAGCCGCAAAGTGACCTGCAAAGCCAGCGAAGTTCTCGGTGAGGGCACTGGCATCTGCTTCGCCAAGAGCCATCTGCTGGCAGCCTTGCTGCGTTGCGCCGGCATTATATAGCAGCTCCTGCCTTCTTAAGCACTTTGGCAATGTCCCCATGCCCTCTTCTCTCCGCCCAGGCTAGTGGTTTCGCCCATGGCTCACCACCATTGGGATCTGCACCTTTCTTGAGCAAAATATCCACCATATCATCCTGGCCATCTCTGGCGGCCCAGCCAAGCGGAGTAGATCGATATTCTTCATCAATCGAATTGATATCTGCGCCAAATTCTAAAAAGAGATCAACAAGTCTCTCACGATCAGCCTTCTCCCGCTTCTTCAAAGCTTTTGCCCGATCCGTATTCCTTCGATACATCGGATTGACTTGCGCGAAGTTGTGCATCGGTGTCACCCATTGCCAGTTGGGAAGATTGGGATCCATCCCCGACTCCAAGAGACGACGCGTGAGCTCTGGCCGAGCCCACAAGTACGTGCGACACTCCGTTACCACTTGAGGCACACGCACTCCCTGTGCGAGAAGCAACTCCAGCATATCTGGCTTGTTGTTGCTCACGACATAAGTAAAAACCGTGCCACAACCACTTTTGCTCACCTCCTCTGGATCTCGGTGCGCAAGAGCCGCAAGTGCATCAATGTTATCATCCAGAACAAAATCCGCTGCACCTTTTGGATTTCCACCATACCGATAGAGCAGGCCTTTCATCCGATCATCTTTTGCCTGGTGCATGGGCGCGCCGCTCGATTCAACCCACTGATTGGGATCTCCGCCTTCATCAAGAAGCATCCCGGCAATCTCATAGTGCCCACCCTTAACAGCTTTCCAAAGTGCAGACCCCTTGGGCTCATTGCGACCTTCACTCAAATTCGGACCAACACCACCATCCAACAGCATGCGCACCAATTCAATAGAGCCCGCTTCGGCTGCGATCGCCATCGGTCGCCCGCCGACTTCATCAATGTTCTGCGGATCCTTGAGCAATTCTCCAATCCTATTTTTATCCTCAGCGGCAACAGATAGATCCAGGGAATAGCGCGCACCATTCGACAACAGGTACCCAACCATTTCTCTATCGCCCGCATTCAAGGCAAGATCTACTGGCCGCTGGCCGCGCTTTTGATACCAGTCCGTGCTCCCCCCTTTTTGCACCGCATCGACGTCTGCACCCTTCTCACACAGCAAATTGACCATCGCGTAGTCTCTTTGCGAAACGGCATGGTGTAAGGGCGTCCATCCTTCATGGTCACCTACCGACACCTGCTCGGAATCAGCGCCAAGAATCTGTGCTACCGCATCTGTGTTATTAGCCAGGACAGCGTCGTGAATAGGCAACCGCTCGTTGACATTGTGCGACGCCCTGTCACTCTCAAGAAGCTTGGCAATCTCGTCGTGGCCTCTATCTCGTGCGACCACTGTAAGATCTTCGTGCCCATATCGTATCCAGGTAGAGTCTGCCCCACAATCCAAAAGCATTTTCACAGTCGACAACCTGCCTTCGCGAACCGCAAAGTGGATGGGTTGTGTGTACCAATACTCAGCCTTTACCAGACCAGGATCATCATCAAGGAACTTCTCTACTTTGTTATGATGACCAGCCCTGGCAGCCATCAAGATATTCCAGGTGGCTGAATCAGCGTCCTCCGGTTTTATGATATTCAGATGCTTGGATTTCTTCTTTGCATTCATGGCTTCTTTCCTTCCTTCATCCATTAATGCCTGCCAACTCGTAAACCCATAATCTCGTGCCAACGCCTGCTGAGCTTCGCGCAGTGTCAGATCTTCAGCTTTGGGCGTGTACACGGCAAGGACGCGGGCGATTACATGAGAATCGCCGCTCTTATAGGCCTTGAGCAGATCTCTGGCCTGATTCTTTAGCTGATTGAGATTTGGATTCTGAGGTAGGCTTGCAGACATAGCAACCCCTTTCGTGAAACATCGCCTGTGTTCGCTCGAAACAGGCAGAAAGAAGTCGCTGAAAGTATCAGAGGAAGGTGGGCTCAGCCCTTGCCGCGAACCGGTGGCTCCCTTGTGAGCCCTGCACGAACTGTACTCCGGGGATCTTGAGATGTCAAGATTCTTTGAAGCGGCTGACAGACTACCACATAACCACCGTTGTGACAGTCAGGCGGCCCTCGACCAGCGATCCCGCTGTCGGAACGTCGGCGGCGATTACTGAACTCGCGCGAGATGCATGTCGTGAGCCAGAATCACATCCCACCTCACAGGTAGGTGGTCGAGTGCACCCGCATACGTGGCAAACCCCTCTCGACTTCACGTACCAACCGAACTAGACTATCGCTGAGAGGTGCCCATAATGACTCGAAAAAGTCACCGAAGGATATTGTCGTGAACTATTACGGCAGTTCGGGGCACGGATTTGGAGTGGAATTCACTATCCAGGAGATTCTGGATGCAATGCGCACTCGAACAAGAAACTTGAGGAATTTATAATCTAATGTGTGGTATTGCTGGTTTCTTAAATTTCGACTTCCGTTACCCCTATTTTGGTGGCGTAAATTCAATTCAGGCTCATCGAGGACCTGACCATCAGGATCACTGGCAAAATGATTCGATAGCCCTATACCACCAGAGGCTTTCAATCATAGATCTATCAGAAAGGGCCAACCAGCCTTTTGAAAAGGGTAACCTGGTCATTGTATATAATGGGGAGATATACAATTACAAGGAACTGAGAAACCAACTGCAGAACACTAACAATGTTGAATTCCATACAACATCTGATACCGAAGTGGTTCTTGAGTTATTCAGACTCAAAGGACCATCTGCCGTAAATGACTTACGTGGCATGTTCGCATTTTCCATCTACGACACGGATAGTGGAAGCCTGTTTATCGCCAGGGATCATTTTGGCATTAAACCGCTCTTCTATTTTCAAAAAGGTAAGAGCTTTGGGTTCGCATCAGAACTAAAAACCCTTATTGATTGTCCGGGGTTCGAAAAGGACCTGAACAGACAATCACTTCTGGGAGCCATGAGCCTGCTATGGGTTCCCGGTTATGATTCCATGTTTGAAGGATGCTACAAATTACCCGCCGCTCATTACATGACAGTGGATGCAGCTGGCAAAGTGGATTTGCAACAATACTGGGAGCTCAACACCTCTGTCCGATCTATGTCTGAGCAGCAATGGATAGACAAAATTGACGAGTGCTTTTCAGAATCTGTAAAATTCCATCTGGAATCGGATGTTCCCGTGAGCTCATTTTTAAGTGGCGGGCTTGACTCTTCCCTGATTACCAAACTGGCCTTTTCGGAAAATCCCGTATCGACTTATACCATTAAAACCTCTCTGTCCGACAGAAAAGTCGAGAAGATGCCTGATGATTCGAAGTTTGCTAGAAAAATGGCTCTTTCATTGGGAAGTGAGCATCACGAAATCGAAATAGACCCTGACATAACCAGAGAACTTCCCTTCATTGTTGGTCATCTGGACGAACCTATTGGTGATCCCGCTGCTATAAACACTTACCTCATCAGTAAAGCTGCTCACGACCATGGTTGTAAGGTTTTGTTGTCTGGAATGGGTGCTGATGAGATCTTTTTTGGGTATCGCAGACAAAAAGCCACTTTGCTTGCATCAAATTACCAGAGGCTTCCCTGGGGTATAAGAAAGGGAATCAGATCTGCTTCAGAGGCCTTACCAGTCAAAGTGGGTAGTTCTGGCTTCAAAATGGCAAGGTGGGGGAAGCGATTCCTGTCCTTTGCTGACAAACCTTTGCCCGACGCCTATCTGAGAAGCTACTCCTATTATGACGATGGCGAGCTAGAGCAACTGTTTGCTGACAATATTTCGGAGGAAATCACGGGCTATCATAAGTATCAGAATCAATTTTTCGATACATATTTAGGTGACCCGATAAACCAGATGTGCAATACCGACATCAATATGTTTATGCAAGGATTGAACCTGACCTATACAGACCGGGCTTCTATGGCCGCTTCAGTTGAGGTGAGAGTCCCCTTTATTGATAGGGAGGTGGTTCAACTGGCCATGTCTATACCAGGGAAGTTGAAATTCAGAAACGGAGAATCAAAGTACCTGTTGAAGAAGATGGCAGAGAGGTACTTGCCAAAAGAAATCGTCTACCGCCCAAAGGCAGCCTTTGGGGCACCCATTCGAAGCTGGATCGGATCTGATCTGAAAGAGATGGTTGGTGATTTGCTCTCAGAGGATAGTATTAAGCGAAGAGGTGTATTTGACAGTGGATTTGTCAGAAAGCTGATTGAGTCTGACCGGAAGGGCGAAGTGGATAATGCTTACCAGATATATCAGCTACTTACGGTTGAATTGTGGTTCCGAAGATATTGTGATGGTAAATAGGTTGGCTTGAAGATTCTCTCGTCTGCAGCAGCAAATGGCCCGTGTCCGACGCCTATGCCGACTATGCCTGGGGCCAAGGGTGGTGTGCCAGGTCGGCCAAGGTGCGGACCCCATGGTCCAGAATCTATTGAAAAGGAATGAATACCATGTCTCAACGCAAGGTGGTGATCACGGGCGCCTGCGGCTACGTAGCCGGGCGGATGCTGCCGGCACTACGGGATCGCTACGAGCTGACCCTGCTGGACATCAAAACGATGAATCGTCAGGGCGCAGAGGTTGAGGGTGTAGCCGTCGTCGACCTGCTCGGGCGCGAGCGCGACACCTACCGTGAGTATTTCCGTGGCGCCGATGCCGTCGTGCACTGCGGGTTCACTGTCGCCGAAAAGCAGGAAGACCGGTACTGGGCTGAAATGGACAATGTGAACATGGCCCACAACGTCTACCGGACCTGTGTAGAAGAGGGCGTCAGGCGGGCGGTGGTGATCAGCTCCAACCATGCCGCCGACTACTACGAGCACCTGATCTGGGCCGACAAAATGGCGTGCGTCACCCCTGAAATGCAGCCGTTGTCCGACAATTTCTACGGTTGGGCCAAGGCCGCGTACGAGCTTCTGGGTTTTGCTTTCGCCACGGGAGGGGTGAGCGACGGCAGCAGGCTCGAAAACGTGCAACTACGAATAGGCGGACCGCGCGAAACCGACATCGACTCGTGCGGGCCACAGGACCTCAAGAAAATGCATCGGGCATTGGGGGCCTACCTGAGTGTGCGCGACCAGGTGCAATTGACGGTGAAGAGCATCGAGACGGAAGACATCACCGACGTAAACGGCGTGCCCTTCCAGATCTTCTACGGGGTAAGCGGCAACAGCCACAATTTCTGGAGTATTGCCAATGCGCGTCGAGTCATCGGTTATGCCCCCGAGGACAACAGCCAGATTCGTTTCGCCGAAAAGATCGCGGCGATAACGACGGCAGCGCGCAATAGCTGAGGGGAGACTGTTGTGGAATTACTCCTTGTACGGCTCCTGGAATTCAGCGATACCCTCCAGGGCGTCAGTCTCTTCGCCCCGGTGCTCGATCGTTAACGAACCCTCATAGCCGTCTGATCGCAGGAGTCGCAGGGTCGTGGCGTACTCTTGGCGTGTGGCCCCAAACTGCTGGCGCGCGTGTTCGAGTTCGGGGCCTGAAGCTACCCGCAGGCCACTGCTCGGGCGTTGCCAGTTCAACATCGCTATTCTGCACACTATCGCTTTTTCAACCGACGCTTTCCAAAGGATGGATCGATCTACTCGTCCGGCTCAGCCGTTGAATCGACGCATCGAGATCAACTGATGTGGATTTCGCACTCTGGCGTTTGGGGCCCTGCTGTGTCGGACTTGACCCCTGTTACCGTTCTCGTCGGCGGTGTACACGAGCTTCCCATCCGGACCGGGAAAAATCCGCGAAGTGGTGTTGGGTATTCCGGCAGCGGTCATGTATGCCTCCCTATGAGCACGGCACTGACAATTCCTGGACAAAGAGCATATTATCATGAGTATAGACAAGTAGTAGCAGGTCGACGCCGACACCTGTGTGGCCTACTGACTTGGCCACGGGGCACAGGCTGATCTCACTCCAACGCCCATCAGCGCAGAAGCCGATGGCAAACAGGGGGACTGGTATGACACTATCAATACTCGACGACCGCATTCGCGCCATCGTCGGTGACGATGCCGAAATAGAGCAGGTCGCCACCGGTTTCAAGTTCACTGAGGGTCCTGCGTGGGACCCGCGCACCAGCTCCCTGATCTTCAGCGATATACCCGGCGACATCATGCGCCGCTGGTCGGCCGCCAACGGGATCCAGACCTTCCGCCAGCCATCCAACAAGGCGAATGGCAATACCTGGGACCTGCAGGGCCGACTCATAAGCTGTGAGCACGCCAGCCGCCTGACCCGCACCGAGGACGACGGCTCGGTTACCGTTCTGGCCACGCACTACCAGGGCAGGGAGCTGAACAGCCCGAACGATGTGGTGGTGAAGAGCGACGGCTCGATCTACTTCTCGGACCCGACCTATGGCCGCATGGAGGGTTTTGGCTTTCCGCGTGAGCAGGACCTCGACTACCAGGGCGTCTACCGCTTCTCCCCGGACAGCGGTGAGTTGACCCTGCTGGCTGACGACTTTGGCCAGCCAAACGGACTCACGTTCTCTGTCGATGAGTCGAAGTTGTTTGTCAACGACACCGACCGCGGTCACATCCGTATGTTCGACACAAACGCAGATGGTTCAGTTTCGGGTGGCGGCGTCTGGGTGGAGGTGACCGGTGATGGCGCCGGCGCTCTGGATGGGATGAAGGTCGACAGCCAGGACAACCTGTACACGACCGGTCCCGGCGGTATTCACGTCTTCTCCATGGATGGAACTGATCTCGGCGTCATCGGGCTGCCTGAGGGTCCGGCGAACTTCACGTGGGGTGATGAGGACCTGAGAACGCTCTACGTAACGGCAACAACATCGTTATACCGCACAAGGGTCAAGGTGCCAGGAAGGACTCTCATATAGCGACGCGATCAGTAGGCGATGGAATGCGAGGTCGACCTGGGATGCTGCGATGTTCTGGGCGACTTCCGCCGGTTACGACGGTCTGATGGCATCGCCCCCAGCCACCTAACGAAGGGAGAGCTGCCAATGCCCATCCCGACCCACGACTTACCCACCATCCGCGCCACCGACATCGGCCCACCACCTTCATGGGCCCTCCTCCAACGCCGGCTCATCACCACCATGGAGGAGGCCGCCGACTGCTTCGTCGACAAATACTGCCGTGCCGATCTGAGCACCTACTACGTTCAGGACGTCGACGACGTCTACGAGATCATGCACAACTGGGGACTTTTCTACGCCCTTGGCGCTGACACCCGCATTCTCGACTACGCCCTCGGCTTCTGGAACGCGACGACGCGATACTACGAAGACACCATCGACGTAGACCCGCGCCGTCATCCGTTCTACATGCCCCAGTTGCACAACGAGTTCTGGAACCTCAATGTTCCCTATAACTCCGACTGGTTCCACATCGGTGAAGGCTCCCAGTCCTTCTACGACTTCGGCCTGGCTGACCCGTCAATCGAGGAGAACGTCCGTCGCGCGACCCGGTTCGCCGGACTCTACATGGGCGAAGACCCGGAGGCGCCAAACTACGACCCGAACCATCGCATCATCCGCTCGCCCTACCACGGTAGTGAAGGACCGCTGCGCCGGGCCGCAAGCAAGGTTCCTCTACTCCACTCGCTTGGCAAGACTACGGAGGACATCGAGTACGCCAAGGCGTGGCTCGACCACCCCAACTACGGTGGCTTCATGCACCGGTCCATCGTCCGCGACTGGGACCGCTGGACAAAGGGTAACGTGCAGAATGTCGGCGTAGACACGCATCACCTGCTG
>Ga0114999_10007133_pt1 | contig 12740 bp, 10 predicted proteins | sample ArcticOcean_MG_C_3_FD_89820 | JGI IMG/M metagenome (GOLD analysis project Ga0114999, IMG submission 89820) | Marine microbial communities from western Arctic Ocean - ArcticOcean_MG_CB8_126 | ecosystem: Environmental > Aquatic > Marine > Oceanic | place: Arctic Ocean: Canada Basin | collected...
CAAATCGTCATCGAAACTTGGCTGAAACAGTACAATCACATCCGCCCGCATCAGGCTCTGAACATGCGTCCACCGATGCCCGAGACTCTATCAGAAAGTGGTACATAGAACAGGGGCTTTACAGTTGCAGTCGACAATACGCGATGTTTCCGCGCGAATATCGAGAAATCGGATGCTGTCCTGTGGTGTTTCGGCCGGAAGCGCATAGAGCAGTTGGTCGGATGGCCCGAGGGCCGCTTGCACACTGGCGAGATCCGCAGATGATATCGACAGGACATCAGCCATTTCGGGATCGCAGACGCGCAATTCCAGAATGAGATGCTCCCGATCACTCATCAGCGTTTCAACCTGGGAGACCCCCTCAGTGTTGCCATGCCCAGGCGCCGCGTTGATGATCCGCTGACAGCGAATTTGATCTGAGAGAGTGTAGATCTGCTCGACCAGCGCGCTATCTCGCCCGCGCGCACCTGTCACTGCGCCCAGCATGTCGACAAACGCTCTGGCCCGACCCCGCTCAAGATCAGCGAAGGCGTCGACGATATTGCCCCGCCTGAGATCCAATGCGACCAATATACGGGTAACTTGGTCTATGCTAACGCCAAACCGGCGTTTGGCGCTATCCATCGAAAGCGCGCATCGACCTTTTTATGAAGAGCAACTGGCGTTGAGCCTTGATCCTGGCGGAGAAGGCCGTCAGCGGCGCGGTTTTTCAATTAGATTTAGTGCCATGGCTGTCTCTTTTCCAAGCGCTGTGCTCCGCAGCTTAGGCATTCGTAATGTGTAAAAAGCCGAAATCGTCAACGCGAAGCTTTTGCCCCGGGTGTACGAGAGTTGTCGACGTCGCCTCTTCAACAATAAGCGGCCCGTTCAACAGCGTGCCGGCAGGTAGCTTGTCGCGCGCGTAAACCGCTGCTTCATGTCGGCCATCTTCCGGGAAATCGACCATTCGAGAGTCCTGGCGCGCGGCTTCAAGGGAGCGGCCTTCGGCGGAGAGCTTGTTAAGTTTGGGGCGCGGTACGCTAGCGGACGCGGCCAGCCTGTAGGTGACAAACTCGACCGGCGTATCGTCGAGGCGGAAGGTATAGGTCTTTTCATGCGCGTCGTGAAAGTCGGCGAGAATACTCTCGACCGTCGCGGTCTCGAATGTGACAGGCACCGTTACGCTATGTTCTTGGCCGAGATAGCGCAGATCAATACGGTTTTCATAGGTGATCTCCGCGTCCGCCATATTGGCGTCGGTGCAAAAATATTTTTCTGCGCTCTGTTTGAGGCTATTAAACAACGCGCGTATGTCCGCCGCATCTACCTCCTCGGCACGCTGCAACACGGTTTGTATGAAGTCGCAGCGTGGCTCCGTGGCCAGCATTCCCCAAGCGGAGAACAGCCCCGGATAAAGCGGTACGATAATATCCTTGACGCCGATGTCACGCCCGAGCGGCGCACCGTGCATGGCGCCGCCGCCGCCGCCGACGACCATTGCAAATTCACGCGGATCATGGCCGCGCTGGATGGAAACGAGTTTCAGTGCATTAATCATGTTGGCATCCACGGTGCGGATCACGGCCACCGCCGCTTGCTCCACACTGGTGTTGAGAACGCGCGCGATTTTTTCCATTGCGCTGCGGGCCTTGCTCTCATCGAGGGTAAACTGTCCACCGGCAAAATTGGCCGCGTTGATGACGCCGGTGATGAGCTTGGCGTCAGTCACCGTGGGCTCTTCACCGCCGCGGCCATAGCACGCCGGCCCCGGCTCGGCGCCGGAGGAAAGCGGTCCGACTTTGAGTAGTCCTGCTTGGTCAAACCACGCGATAGAGCCCCCACCGGCGCCAATTTCGACGATGTCCACCGTCGGCACGCGCAAGGGGTAGCCGAATTGTGTGCGGCTATATTCAAGTCGGTACTCGGTCGTCACCTTCGGTTTGCTGCCCTCAATGGTGGTGCATTTCGCTGTGGTGCCGCCAATATCGAGGTAGAGTACCTGCGCTTCGCCACACAGTTTTCCGACAATTGCCGCGCCATTACAGCCCGCCGCCGGGCCTGATTCCATCAGCGTAATCGGGTGCTCCTTGGCCCAGGCGAAGCTGGTTGTGCCACCGTTCGACTGCATCGCCGCGTAAGAAGTATCGATGCCCGATTCTTTGAGCGTTTCTTCCAGGCGGCCGAAGTAAGTCTGCACGATGGGTTGCACATAGGCATTCAGCACCGCTGTGTTAGCGCGCTCATATTCACGCCACTCACGGGTGATTTCATGCGATGCGGTCACAGCAACGCCGGGCAACCGCTCACGCAAATAAGCCGCACTCTTAACCTCGTGATCAGGTGCGATGTAGCTGTGTAGATACAGTATTGCGATCGCCTCAACGCCTTCTTCTTGACAGCGCTCGATGATGTAGTCCAGGTCCTCTGTTTCCAGAGGTGTTAGAACTTTTCCCGTTGAATCGATGCGCTCGCGCACTTCAAAGCGCAGTAGGCGCGGCACAAAAGAGCGCTCCTTCTTGAAGCGCAGATTGTAGAGGTCCGGTCGATTGCCGCGTTGAATTTCAAGCACGTCGCGAAATCCAGCAGTGGTCACCAAGGCGGTCTTCGCGCCCTTGCGCTCGGTGATCGTGTTGATCACGGTGGTGCCGCCATGAACGAAGAAATCCACCTCTGAGGGTTCGAGCTCGGATAGCTTAATCGTATCGACAACACCCTGGGTCAGGTTGTCAGGCGTGGTGAGGGATTTCGCCATGCTCAAAGTGCCGCTCGCGTCATCAAAATAAACCAGATCAGTGAACGTTCCGCCAATGTCCGAAGCCAACCTGCCCATCGCCTATGCTCCCGCGCTGGCGCGCAACTTTATGGTGCCTGCCTCGTCAATGCTTGTGCCGTCCGCAGCAATGACAACGCCATAGTCTTGGCGCGCCTGTTTGGCAGTGATGTACTCTGCGCGTATCTCATCAAACACTTTTTTGATCGGCCTCTTGAAAGGATCGCCGTAGCCGCCGCCGCCGCCGGTTACCATGCGGATGACGTCGCCGCGCTTCATAATCGTGGTCGGTGCCCGCGCTGCGCGGCGTTTATCGTTTCCGACCTCAAGTTCAAAATAATTGCAAGATCCAGCCTGACCACCGTCGCCCCCCCAGGGCTTCTCGATCGAACGGCCATAGCTCGCCGATAGCACCGTGTCGTCAGTCAATAACTCATACTCTCGGATCGAGCCATAGCCGCCGTGATAAAGACCCGCCCCGACACCACCAAGTGTATTTAGTGTGTATTGCTTAACGCGCACCGGAAATTTTGCTTCAAGAAGTTCGATCGAATAATTGAAGGTGTCGCCATTGGTGATGGCGCTGGTGACACAGTTCCCGTCGCGCTCGTCGGTGGCGCCCCAGCCGACCATGCTGGGCTCGATCATGACCCACGGTTCGCCCCTGTCGCGGTCGTAGCCACCGAGCACGGTGACGCAAAGACTGTTGGCGCTGCCCATGCTGACACGTTCGGGAACGATCGGCGCCAGCGCTTTCCAAACAAGTTCCGAAGCCTGACCGGTTCCCTCATAGTACCAACCGACCGGCGCCGGCTTGATCGCCGTAAATACTGTGGCATCCGGCGCCACCACCTCGAGCGGTCGGAACCAGCCATCATTGGACGGCGCCTGCGGATCAACAATAGCCTTGAATATCGTTTTGACCGCTGACACCAAGGCGGAGCGCGAGCAATTAACGGGTCCCTGGAGCTGGCCGCACGAGCCCGTATAGTCAACTGTGATCTTGTCGCCGGCAATGCGCACCTCGACATGGGTCGGAAAGCGCTCATCGGTAATGCCATCACCGTCGACCCAGTCGTCGGCATGGTAAACGCCATCCGGTAGAGCCGTGACGGCCGCGCGGCTAACCCGTTCGCTCGATTCGAGAATGTGGCGAAAAGTTTCCTTGATCGCCAGCTTGCCATATTTGTCGCAAAGTTCCAGACAGCGCTTCTCGGCGATGCGTACCGAGGCCAATGCCGCGTTCAAGTCACCAAGAGCCATCTTGGGCAGGCGCACATTATTAGCAATCATCTCGAATATGCCGTCCTGACGCTCACCCCCTTTGTAGATGTGAATGCCGGGGAAGCAGATTCCTTCCTGAAATATTTCCGTCGCGTCGGCGGGTAGCGAACCGGGCGATTTGCCGCCGATGTCGGTCCAGTGGGAAATAGAGATGGCGAAAGCGAACAGTTCGCCGTCGACGAATATCGGTTTGATCACGCCAACATCATTGTAATGGGTCCCGCCTTCATAGGGGTTGTTGAGCATGAATATGTCGCCGGGCCGGATACGATCGCCAAATTTTTGTTTAATCACATTGATCTGGGTCGAAAAGGTTCCCGTGAACACAGTGATCCCATTGGTTTGGGAGACGAGGTCACCGTTCGGGTCGCAGAATCCGCAGGCGAAATCGAGAACCTCGTAGATGACAGGGCTCATGCTGCTGCGCATCAGCACGAGGCCCATCTCATCCGCCACGGCGAGCAACTTGCCTCGGATGATCTCTCGGCTCACAACGTCGGTCTTGAAATTGTCTCTGCCGTTGCCGCTAGCATTCTTTGTCATTGATTCGTCTCCTATCGTATACTGCCGCAGCAATATCTCAGCTCCCCTTGGCCAGGGTCAATGTGTAATTTTTCAGTTACTCTGGCGATCGAAGACGGGCATTCAGACCGTCACTACGATCTTGCCGCATTGTGTATTGGATTCCATGTGACGGTGCGCCTCGACGATCTGGTCGAGCGGGAAGGCGCGATCGATCACCGGCGCCAAAGCGCCTGATTCGAGCCCGGAAAATATATAATCCCGCGCGGCACTGAAACGCTCAGGATCAAGCACGAAGTCAAGCACCTGGTATCCAACGATGGTGAGTGACTTGGCCAACATTGGCATGAGGGGATAAACCGTTTCACCGGAATGCAGCGCGCCATATTCGAAGATCGTGCCATGTGGTGCGGCCGCAGCGCACAAAACCGTCAGCATCGGGCCGGCGATCGGATCGAGCGCGATACGTGCGCCACCGCCATCGGTAATTTCCATAACCCGCGCCGCCAAATCCTCTTCTTCCGTCGCGACAATGTAGTCGGCGCCTATATCCTGGAGTGCCGCCTTCTTGCCGGCATGGCGCGTGGTAGCAATTACGCGGGCACCGCGTTGTTTGGCAATCTGAATAGCTGCAATTCCGACGCTGCTGCTCGCCGCCGTGATGAGCGCCACATCGCCAGGTCCAAGATCTCCATAGTGGACCAGCGCGCCGTAGGCGGTCAGATACTGCATCCAAATGGACGCGCCTTGGATTGGCGAGAGACTAGTCGGATATGGTATCGCCACTTCGGCAGGCACCACCGCGCTCTCGCCATATACACCGTGGCGCGTCTGTGACAGTGCGAAGGAAGGCACCGTGGCAACCCGTTCCCCCTCCCTGATATGAGTCACTCCACTGCCAAGCGCGTCCACTACGCCGGCCGCCTCGTAGCCGATGCGCGAAGGAAAAATAGGCTGTTCGTGATAGGCGCCCTCACGCAGCATAACCTCCGCCCGGTTGAGGCCAATCGCCTCAATTTTGAGGCGGACCTCACCGGGACCGGGGTTGCGCTCGGGCACCTGGTCCAGGCGCAACACCTCGGGCCCGCCAGTCTCATGAAATTGCACAACTCGCGCCATAACCACACTCCGTCAGTTGTCTCGAATTCCCATAAGATTTACGTTGAGCATTCAATCTATATAATACTGTCCTCGACCTGTATTGCTAATTCCAATCTTGTTTTCAAAGGAGCCTCATCTATGCCGTCCATTCCCTCGGCGCTGGAGATCACCCAGGATATTGTACGTATGGATACGCGCAATCCACCGGGACGCGAAATCGAGTGCGCCAACTATCTTGGTGATTTGCTCTCGGATGCGGGGCTTGAGGTGAACGCCTACGAATTCGCGGCAGACCGCACCAGCCTGGTGGCCCGGATCAAGGGGCGCGGCGTGAAGCCGCCGATCTGTTTTGGCGGCCATATCGACGTGGTGCCGCTGGGCACGAAGGAATGGTCCGTCGATCCGTTCGGTGCCGATATTATAGATGGCAAGCTCTATGGCAGAGGGAGCACGGACATGAAGGCGGGCATCGCAGCCTCTGTCCATACCGCGCTCAAACTGGCAGAAGACGGTAAACGGGGCGAGGCCGACATCATCCTGGCTATCTGTGCCGGCGAGGAGACGGGATGCGAGGGTTCATTTTATTTAAGCGAGGTCGGCGCCCTCGGCGAAGCCGGCGCCGTGGTGATTTGCGAGCCAACATCAAACTATCCTGTTCTCGGGCACAAAGGCGCGCTTTGGCTGCGCGTGGAGACCAAGGGTATAACCGCACATGGCTCCATGCCCGAGCATGGCGAGAACGCAATTTACAAGGCGGCGCGCTCCGTTACCAAATTGGCGGATTACGACTTCAATATCGCGCCACATGAATTGCTGGGCAGCGCAACCCTCAATGTCGGCACGATAGAAGGTGGTCTAAATCTTAATTCCGTACCGGATCATACCGAGTTCACAATTGATATTCGCACCCTGCCCGAACAGGATCGCGAGAAGGTCCTGAGCGGCATTGCAAGCTATCTCGGTGAGGACAACAAGATCCACAGCCTGGTAAATGTAAACGGCGTGCATACACCGCACACGCACCCCTGGGTTCGGGAAGTGTTCGGCGTTTTGGGCGGAATTTTAAATGAGAAAATCGAACCGCGCGGGGCACCCTATTTTACCGATGCATCGGCCTTGACCCCGGCCTACGGAAATCCACCGACACTCATTTTGGGGCCAGGCGAAATGAAAATGGCCCATCAGACGGACGAATATTGCCCGGTCGCGCATATCGAACAGGCTGCTGAGATTTACGAAATTCTTGCGCGGAGCTGGTCTGGTATTTAGCTAAAGTAGAAAAGTTAACTGGAATAAGAAATCAGCATGTGGCGTGTGCTGATTTAGAGATATTGGGATGGTGAGGAAGCAATTTTCCGATAAGGATGTATTAAATCTGCTGCGCCAGAATGGGCCAGTCTGGCGTCTGGCAGCAGCGTCGAGACGGCCTTCCGATCAGCCGGCATCAGCGATGCGAAATACTATACTTGGTGCAAGAGAAACGGCGGGATGGGCAAGTCAGAGCTTCAGGAGCGCAAGGGCCTTAAGAAGAACTTCCGCCTCAAGAAAAATGCCGTGGATCGTGGACTGGACAAGCTGGCCCTGACGGAGAGCTTCGATTACCTAAAGCCGAGGGTCTGACGGTTGCCGGTCTGCATAAAGCCGTGATCCATGTGCGTCAAAAACTCGGGTCGTCCGAGCGGCTGGCTTTGGTCAAACGGGCTGAGACCGTCATCGAAATCTGACTGGATAAATATAATCTCATTCGCCCGAATTGGGTGCTGAACATGCGACCACCAGTGCCCGAGACTCTTGCAAGAATTAGCACATGGAATTACGGATTTTCTGTTTTCTACACCTCTGGCCGTTCACACATCCCGGTTTCTTTTTATTCGGGATGTTCGTCTATGAGGTTAATGGATGCGTGCCGTTGCAAATTTATTCAGGGCGCTTGCATCCATATTTAAATGAATATAATATCCACATAATGGATATATATCGACCGCTGTGAAGAAAAAGCGGGAAAAAGCCTATCAAGTGTTGATAAACGCTAAGTATTACACCAAAATAATAACAAATCAGCCGCATTATTTACTTGCTACAGAGAGACAATACTTAAATTTAAGAATGATGTATCTGCTAACCAGACAGTGACTAATAAGGGAGATAACTCGCATGATAAAAAGACTCGTTGCTTTGGCGATTACTACCGCTGTGGCGGTCGGTATCGCCCTTTCCGGACAAACAAATAGCGCATCGGCGGAACCGTTAAAATTGGATGGAGATGCCAAGATCGCGTGGATTTTCTTCAGCGAAGTAAATGATGGCGGCTGGACGCAAGCGTTGCAGGAATCGCGCGTGCGCATGGAAGCTGACCTCGGTATGAAGATCACCTGGGTCGAAAAAATTCCTGAGGTGACCTCACAAGTGACCAACGCCGCTGACCGTCTCATCAGCCGCGGCCACAATATCATTATCGGTGGCGCTTTTGGCCACAGCGACGCATTCAAGGCGCTTTCGGAAAAATACCCGGATGTCGCGTTCCTCAATCCGGCGGGCACGACCAACGGCGCCAACCTCAACGGTTTCTATGGCCGCACCTATGAAAGCCAATATCTCTGTGGTGTCGCGGCTGGCGGCCTTACCAAGACTAACAAGATCGGTTTTGTTGCCGCCAACCCGTTTGGCCTCGTGAATTGGACGGTGAATGCCTATTTGCTGGGCGCGCGCCAGGTCAATCCCGATGCAACGCTTCATGTAGTTTATACCGGCGCCTGGAACAATCCGATCAAAGAGCGTGCCGCAGCGCAAGCGCTGGTCGAACAGGGCGTCGATGTTATCGGTCAGCATGTCGATACGCCCACCCCGCAGGTGGTTGCCCAGGAAAACGGCATTCATGGCACCGGTCACCACCGTGACATGAGCGAATTTGCCGACAAAGCAACACAATGCTCTTCCGTCTGGGTATGGGATCGCTATTTGACGCCGGTCGTCAAATCGATCATCGCCGGCACCTGGGACCCGAGCACCCGCCCGTACGGTGATTTTATTGCCATCAAAAACGGCGGCACAGATATCGCTTGCTGTGGTGATATGGTGCCGGCCGATGTCGTCGCAAAAATCCAATCCGAGCGCCAGGCTATCATCGATGGCAAACATGTCTTCACCGGGCCAATCCGCGATCAAGCGGGCACCATTCGGGTCAAGGCCGGAGAAACTTTGGATGACGGCTCGCTCTGGGGGATGGATTATCTCGTTGAGGGCGTTGTCGGCCAACTAAACTAGCCGCGGGCGCCGTTTTTAACCGCTACCCATATTTGTTGCGGGTCGGTGAGCGACACAGATGAGTACGGCGCTTGAATTTCAGAATATCCGCAAGAGCTTTGGTGAAAACAAGGCTCTTGCGGACGCGTTCTTTACCGCCGAGTGGGGCCAGGTGCACGCGCTTCTCGGCGAAAACGGCGCCGGCAAATCTACCCTGATGAATATTGCCTGCGGCCTTTATGCGCCGGATGGTGGCACTGTGAAGGTGGCGGGAAAAGCAGTTGCCATCAACAGCCCGCACACCGCCAGTGCGCTTGGCATCGGCATGATCCACCAGCATTTCAAGCTGGTAGAAAATATGACGGTGCTGGAAAATGTTATGCTCGGCCACGGCCAGGGAAGCTGGCGGCAAAGTCTCAAAACGCTGAGCCGCAAAATATTGGAAATCAGCGAACAGATAGGCTTCGATATCGACCCCCATGCGCGCATCGATACACTGTCTGTGTCGGAGCAGCAGCGCGCGGAAATTATCAAGGTGCTGATCGGCGGCGCCGAAATCCTGATTCTGGATGAGCCAACCGCCGTGTTAACCGATGAAGAATCAACCCGCCTGCTGGACCAGCTCCGCCGCTTTGCCGAACAGGGAAAATGCGTGGTGCTAATCACTCATAAGCTACGCGAGGTGATCAGCCATGCCGATAAAGTAACCGTCATGCGCGGCGGCAGGACCATCAATGCCAACTGCTCCCCGGACGGCCTGACGCCAGAGCAGCTTTCGCAAATGATGGTCGGCGAAGCCAAGCAATTCGAGCGTGCCGCCTATGCCGCGCCCGGCGAAGTAGCGCTGGAATTGATCGACGTGCATTCGAGGCGGCAAAATGGTGTGACCGCACTCGCCGGCCTGAGCTTGCAGCTTTGCGCCGGGCAGATTTACGGTTTGGCGGGCGTCGGCGGCAATGGACAAACCGAACTTGCCGAAATCCTGATGGGTATTCGCGCCATGGACGCCGGAAAATTCATGCTTGCCGGCAAATCCCTGAACAGCCCATCGTCGCGGAGCCTGCGCCAGCGCGGCCTGACCTGCATTCCAGCCGAGCGCTATTTATACGGTCTCGCAGGCGATCTTTCGGTGATGGAAAACTTCACCATCACCCACCTCAAATCCGGAAAATTCGGCAACGCGGCATGGATCAACCGGCGCGCCATTCAGCGCGAAACCGAAACTGCGATTGAACGGCATCATATCCACGGCGCTACGCCCGGTACACGCGCGCGGCTACTTTCAGGTGGCAACGCGCAAAAGCTCGTGCTCTCGCGTGAGCTTGCCGGCAGCGCCAACGTGCTGCTCGCCCATTCGCCGACGCGCGGCCTCGACGTTCGGGCCTGCGCCGCAATGCATATGGCATTGCGCGACGCCAGCAGCAACGGCGCAGCAATTTTATTGTTGAGCGAAGACCTCGATGAAATTTTCGCCATCTCGGATCGTATAGGCGTGATCAATCGAGGCAAGTTGGTCGGTGAATTCGACGCCCCGGCAGATCGCCGCGAGATCGGCCACCTCATGGTCGCGCACGCTTAGGGCAGGCAAGCAGCGTGCGGGCAATCTCACTCGAATTCCTTCGCCACAGACGGCTGGCAATTGAAGTGCGTCAGCAAATCAGCCTCGCCTATCATTTTTCGATTATCCTCGGCGCAGTGCTGTTTGGATTGGCGATTTGCGTCATCATCCTGCTCGGTCGGGGCATCGAGATTAGCTCCATATATGAAGAATTTATCGTATTCACATTCTTCAACGCCGCCGGCATCAGCGCCGTCCTGGTTGAGAGCATTCCGCTGGTTTTGGTCGGCCTCGGCGCAGCCCTGGCCTTTCGTGTCAACTTCTGGAACATCGGCATCGAAGGGCAGATGTTCATGGGCGCGATCGGCGCCAGCATTATTGCTCTTTTCGATATCGGTCCGGATTTCCTGCGCTTGCCGTTGATGCTTATATTCGCGCTGCTGTTCGGCATGCTGTGGGCGCTCGGCCCGGCTTTGTTGAAAGTGCGCCTCAACGTCAATGAGGTGATTTCCACATTGCTGCTCAACTATGTTGCCTATTATTTCGTCCTCAATCAGCTCTTCGGTCCATGGAAAGATCCACGTGACAAGTTTCCGCATGGAAAATTATACGATCCTTCGGAGCGCCTGCCCGAGATCGGCTGGGAGCAGGTTCACTATGGTATTGTTGTCGCCAGCTTAGCCTTTGTAATCGTCTGGTGGCTGGTCGAGCGCAGCCGCTTTGGCATTGCCTCGCGCTTTGTGGGCATCAATCCGAAAATGGCCTTGGCGGTCGGCCTGCCGGTCTCGCTGATCACTGCCGGCTCCGCTCTCGCCTCGGGCGGGCTGGCCGGATCAGCCGGGTTCGTGATTGCCGCCGCGACAGAGTATCGCCTCACCTTTACCATGGCTGCCGGCTATGGATTTTCCGGTATCGTCATTGCTTTTCTTGCCGGCAACCGACCGATCCCAACGGTTATCGTCGCCGTTCTGATGGGTAGTCTCTATGTTGCCGGCGAGAGCATGAAGATATTTTACAGCTTGCCCGATGCTTTGGTCGGCCTCATACAGGCGATTATCGTGATATCGGCAACCGCGTCTGAATTCTTCATCCGCTACCGTCTGCGGCTGGCCTATTTCGGCGGCGTCTGAACATGGATTTGCTCACCAACTGGCTCGCCTTCACCCCGGTATTTGCCATGCCGCTGGTCGCCGCTGCACTCGGCCTGATTATTAATGAGCGTGCCGGCCTGCTCAACCTCGGCGCTGAGGGGATTATGTTGTGCGGCGCACTGGCCGCGGTAATCGCCTATATCGAGTTCGGCGATAATTTGGCATTGGGTTTCATTTCCGGCATTCTCGCCGGTACCCTGTTGGGCTTCGTGTTTGGTTTTTTGGTTGTCGTGCTGCGCACCAATCAGGTCGTAATTGGCATTACCTTTGTCATTCTCGGCTCCGGCCTAACCGGCCTATTGGGCATCCCCTGGGTAAACATCGCGATCACCGGCATCAATCCGATTCATATTCCCTTTCTGACCGATATCCCGTTGATCGGCCGTTTCCTATTCGGCCAGGATCTGGTGGTCTACGCCACGCTCATTTTAGCGGCCCTGACATGGTGCTTTCTATTTCGCACCCGCATGGGCCTGGAATTGCGCGCAGTTGGGGAAAATCCCCAGGCAGCGGACGCGGATGGCATCAATGTGGAAGCCTACCGGTTGCTTGCCGCCACCCTGGGCGGCGCTTTCATCGGCCTGGCCGGCGCCTATCTATCGCTCGCTATGGCCAAAATCTTTGTTCTCGACATGGCTCAGGGCCGTGGCTGGATCGCCATTGCACTGGTTATTTTCGCTCGTTGGCGGCCATGGCGCGCCGTCATGGGCGGCGTTCTGTTCGGCAGCATTGAAGCGCTGATCCCGCGCCTCAAGGCGACCGGCGTGCCGATCCCGCAATATTATCTCGAGATGACGCCTTATGTCGTCACTTTGATCGTTCTTATCTACGCCGCAGTTCGCGCCCAAGGCGGTCAGGACGCACCAAAGGCGCTCGGCACGCCCTATGTGCGCCAGGACCGGCAATAAATATTTTTTGCCTTACCGCACCGTCGGCGAATGAGGAATTAAAGGATCACCAGCGTCTTTTATGCCAATGCCGTTGAAGCCCATGCCGTTTTATCGATCTCCGGAGTAAGGTTTAGGGTAAAAGCTTGCCGTCTCCGAACGATTCAAGAGCATCGAGAAATTGTTCAATAAGCTCGCCGTGAATTTTGGACTTGTCCCCGCGACCGAAAGCGATTTCGGGTCCG
>Ga0114999_10007135_pt1 | contig 12738 bp, 12 predicted proteins | sample ArcticOcean_MG_C_3_FD_89820 | JGI IMG/M metagenome (GOLD analysis project Ga0114999, IMG submission 89820) | Marine microbial communities from western Arctic Ocean - ArcticOcean_MG_CB8_126 | ecosystem: Environmental > Aquatic > Marine > Oceanic | place: Arctic Ocean: Canada Basin | collected...
AGCTTACCGATCGCTTCGCCATCCTCGCAAGTTTTGTGGCCGTCGCTTCTCAGGTCTCTGTGGTATCCATAACGTGTCCCTCCTGAGGTTAATTTTACCCAGGGTCCTTCCCTCCACAGGCGCTACCCTGCTTGAGCAGAACTATGACCCATCTGACTTCCTCTCTCCCTTCCCGGCGACTTCGCTGCTTAGACTTGTTCGCCCGTACTGTCTATCCCTGGCCGAGGGGTGAGGATCTCCAAAGTTCACTGTGTTGCTTTGATGACATGCCGTGCTCTCAGGCTCCGGGAATGCGACATGGCTGCCCAAAACGCCGTCCCGAGGGTAAAAGCACAAGCATGTGCGAGTGCGGAGTGCAGCGGAGTGGCGGAACGCGAGGAATAAGTGTTTTAGAGGGTCTTTACGACACCCTATAAAACCGGGTTCGAAAATCCGACTGAAGCGGCTCTACTAGTCAATCGTCTATCAAGAGCGGTCGCAGCATCGGCTCTAACCCGTTGACCTTGATTTCATACAGGACCGCCAATCGTTCGCCCAGCTTGCCGTTCGGCAATCCGTTGCGTTTGAACCACACAACATAAGGTTCGGGCAGATCGAGGAGTTTGCGACCTTTGAAACGTCCCAATGGCATCACCTGATTGACCACCGCGATGAGCTCCTCCCGGTTGGTGTCTGCGAAAGTTTGTTCTTCAGCCACGGCAACCGCGGCACCTCGAGCGCGTCTCATCTATTTGTAGTTTGGTTGGATCAAGCCTAGGTCAATCAGCGATTGCCCCGTCTCACGCAACGTGTCTCCGATCGAATGGGTTCTGAGACCTAGATCAGCTCGGGCTTTGTCACAATGCGCTAACGGCGCTTGGAAAACCTGGCCATGTTTTTCGAGCATTGGCTGCAGCTCCTCTGGGGCGCCGCCTACGGTGATGTCGGGAAATAGCGCCATGAGGTGTGTTTGCAATTGTATGACATCGATCTCGCCATTTTCATCTGTGGCGCTGAGTTGGTAACGATCGCCGTTTCGGCAAACCTCGCTCTCGATCATCAATGCCTCAGCTTCGCCAACATCGCGCACGTCGACAACATTCCACAGATGCTGCCACCCGCGCTTGTTGGTCTTGCCCTCGAGTGTGCGGCCAAGGTGCCATTGCCACGATCCGACCAATTCGTGTGCGCGGCTCAAAAGCGGACCCAAGACGACAATTGGACAGACCGAGATCGCTTCGAATGTGCCGCTCTCCGCGGCGGTTCTTGTGACCAGATGTTCCAATTCAACCTTCGCCATCGCGTAACCAACCTCACCTTTATCGTTGAGGTTGTCGGTGTTCCAACTCGCATCGTTTTCGCGTCCGTCAGATGCCCAATCTTGCTCGGTAAACCGATACCCGGAAGGCCCTGGGTGGCTAATGGCCGCAAATGAACTCGTATAGATGAAGCGTTTGACACTGCCAGCTTGCTGCACGGATGAAAGCACATTCTGGGTTCCAACGAGGGCGCCGTCGTAGACTTGCTGAGGGTTGTTAGCCCCGCCATAGCCCATTGGCGTACCGACATGCAGAACGGCACAGCAATCGGCGAACGCGTCGTCGTAGCTGCCAACTTCCAACATGTTGGCTTGATGCAGTTCGACCCGGCCACTATGGCCGGCCTCATTTAGAGCGAGCAAGTGTTGGGTTTTGTCTTCATTGCCCGCATCGGTGATACAGGCCCGAACCTGATAGCCGCGCTGCAACAGCGCATTAACCGTATGCGAGCCAATAAAGCCGGATGCTCCGGTAACGGCCACGGGACCGTCGGGGGCGGTGACTGTCGGCATGATGTGTCATTCCCAGTGTTTGCAAATCGAAGGTCAAGCCTACCGCATCTTCGAACTCGCGCTCAATCGCAGTTAGGATAATCTGACGGGTATTGCAGCCTTCGCGAAGGCGTTCTTGGTAACATGGGCCGGTTTAAAGCGGAATGAGGGGCACGAGATGAGCGAGTTTGCAGATAGTGAGTTCCAAGGCAAGGTTGTAGCGATCACTGGGGCGGGTAACGGCCTTGGTCGAGCCCATGCACATGAATATGCAAAGCGCGGCGCAAAAGTCGTCGTCAATGATCTAGGCGGCTCGGTTGACGGCACCGGTGAAGGTGATGCAGCCGATGCCGTGGTTAAAGAAATCGAGGCACTCGGCGGCACGGCGATAGCCAACAAAGCATCCGTATCAGATCGTGATGGTGCTAAGAGCATCGTTGACGATGCGATTAGCGCATTCGGCCGAATCGACATTCTGGTTAACAATGCCGGCATATTGCGCGACAAGTCCTTTCGCAAGATGTCGATGGATGAGTGGGACCAGGTCATTGAGGTACACCTAAACGGTAGTGCCTACGTCAGTCGCGCCGCGTGGCCGCACATGTACGAACAGAATTACGGGCGCATCGTGCTAACTAGCTCGGGCTCGGGGATTTACGGGAACTTCGGTCAAGCAAACTACGGCGCAGCCAAAATGGGCATGCTCGGCTTAATGAATGTATTGGCATTGGAAGGCGCCAACCATAATGTTCGTGTGAACACATTGGCGCCAGGCGCTGCAACGCGCATGATCGCAACGATTCCAGGACGCGACTTCGACGTAGACAACCCTCCGGAAGAGTCAGCGCCCAAGCTGGTCAGTCCTGCGGTCTTGTTCATGACCAGTGAGGACGCGCCGAACGGTGTGGTCATAAACGCTTCGGGTGGCAAATACTACCGATCACAAGTTTTTGTCAATGCACCGGTTGATATCGGTGTGGACGCTAGTTTTGAAGCACTAAATGCCGAAAGCGAGCGCCTCATGGACATGACGGGTGCGAAGCCCAGATAGGTAACTCGTTGCCAGCGCAATTATGGCGATGGTTGATTGTGACCCATCGCTACACCGGAATTGGCACGGGGCTCGTCGTGCTTTTGTGGTGCCTGTCTGGCGTGGTCATGATGTATTTTCCATTTCCAACCATTTCCAGCGAGGAGAGGCTCGCAGGATCATCGACCATAGACATAGACACTTGCTGTAACCCAAGCTTGCTGCGGTCGCAGGATGCAGTGATTGCCGTCGAAGCGTTTGTGGTTGAGATGTGGAATGAATCGCCAGTTATGCGCGCCACGTTGACGAGTGGTGAAGTTGTGTTGTTTTCCCTCCGCGACGGTCGGGAATTGAGGGAATTGGAACGCGCCAACCTACATTCTGCGGGCGAGCAGTTCGGCAACAACGCTGGGTTCAGCCTTGATCGAACAGATAGTTTCGACGTCGAAAATATCTATATGGATCAGTGGACCGTAGAGTCCAACTTCGACAGCCATAGACCAATGCTCCTCTTTAGCGCCTCCGATGGAACCGAGTGGTACATCTCAAGCCGTACCGGCGAGGTGGTGCAGCTCACTTATAGCGTTGAACGATTTGGCAACTGGATTGGCTCGGTTGTGCATTGGCTATACCCAACGTTTTTGCGTAAACACACGCTGTTATGGTCGCAACTCGTCATCTGGTTGACCATCATTGCGTTATTTCTCACCTTGACTGGTCTTGTTATCGGCATCAAACAATTTGGGGTAAGAAAGGGTGCTTCGCAGGCATCCTCGGCCAATTCGCCCTACCAAGGCTGGAACTTGTGGCACCACTATATTGGACTTGCCAGCGGCGCTTTCTTATTAATGTGGCTCTTTTCAGGCTTGGTCTCGATGAACCCTTGGGGTGCACTCGAAGGGCGCAGCTTCAATGCCGAACGCGAACGCTTTATAGGCCCATCGGTTGCGCTCTCCTCGGCCTTTCGATTCATCGCCAATCTAGGCGCTGTACCGGCTGCTACGGTACGCATTGAGTCGAATATCGTCGATGGTGCAATTCAGGCAGTAGCGCTAACCGCTGATGACCAAGCAACCCGCTTTTCCGCCGCAGGGGAATTGGACCCGGTCAGTCTTGAGGAGGCGGCCCAACATGCAAAGCGCATAAAGCCCGATGGACTCATTGTAGGCATGGATACCCTCGATGTTGGCGATGAATACTATTACGAGCATCACGACGACAAACCATTTCCCGTGCATCGGGTAACTTTTCGCGACGGTGAGCGCTTCTATTTCTCACAATCCAGGGGTCGCATGGAGCTTGCGATTGATGTAAGTCGTAAATGGTATCGTTGGCTATTTCGGGCGATGCATACGGGCGACTTCCACCCAGTCGCGAGAGCCCGTCCGCTATGGGACGGGTGGATGCTCGTGGTGCTTTTTTGTCTCAGCGCTGGGTCACTCACGGGCGTGTACCTAGCCTACCGGCGCCTGCGCCAATGATATGGCGGCGCACAAATACTAACCTTCAGTCGTGGCTCGCACCTTCCGCTTTGCCGCCCGCGAATGTGCCTTGGCCAAGATCGCCGTATGTGCACTTGCCGCTGAGCTTGCCATCGGCATACTTGCCGATATAACTAATGGCCATTCCTTGGACGTCGAAGCTGAATTGTACATCGGCCCCTTTGGTCGTACCCACGACATCCGCCGTGCCCAATTGGCCTGAATAAGTCCCCGTTAACTTGCCACCACCCGTCTCGGTTAAGTTGAATGTCGCAACGCCACCCTGCCCTCCGAGGTCAACAGTAAGCGACCAGCTGCCATTTAGGTGGGCACCGGCAAAAGCCAAAGGTGCGAATACGGTGAGCAGGATTGCAACTATGAATTTCCGCATGTGATTCTCCTCCTGAGATAAAAAAGTGAGACTAAAAGTGGGTGGAACGTAGGATCAAAACCATACTCTCTTTGCGAACTAATTTTGTAACATTTTTCGTGCCGGCTCGTTGTAATAGGTAGATGAACAAACAATTCCAGCTATGGGTCGCAGCATACAAGGATAATGTTTGGGGCTGGCCCGCTACTTGTTGCGGACACAAGCGAAGCGCAAGACGTGGCACAAGAAACCTTTCTAAAATTATGGCAACACACCAAGCCGATCCCGCCGGAGGCCGTGAAGCCTTGGCCCCACAGGGCCACTCGGAACGCGTGTCTGGATCGCCTCAAACAAGCGATCAGCGAGTTACAAGAACTCTATCGTTCGCTCGTGGTACTGCGGGATGTGCAGCAATATAGCTAGCTGAAACCGCTGACAATGCCTCGTTGAGTCTGTCGCAAGTCAAGCTGTACTTGCATCGGGTACGCGCAAAGTTGCATGAGCAATTAGCACAGGACAAGCCATGACCCGCGACGATAACAAGCTTGATGGGTTGCGCATCCGGGTCTACGAAGTCGATGGCAATGACAATGCGGTTGCCGCGAGCGTTCAAGCGATGGCAGCAAGCCTTCTTGCCGATGATTGGCAACCTGTTATGCGCGTTCTAGAAGATGACGAACAGGTTCATTCGTTGATCAATGAATCGCAAGACACGATTCATTGCCTCATATTATTGGCCTCAGACGACCACGAAGCCGTCATCGTTAACCTAATAGGCGACTTGTCGCCCGAATTGTTGGGAACAAGTCTCACGGCGATGGATATCGATCTACCTGCTGTTGATCGCGCAATAGACCGGTAAGACCAAGGGTTTTGAATCGGGCACGCGACTCCGTCGCGCCCTCACCTACATGCCCCCAAATCCTACAGACGCTCGCTATTCCTGGGTCAAATGTGGATTCGCTTGGATCGCTTTCATGGTCGCACCGGTGCTGTTTGGGTTCGTCGCGTTAGTGAAATCGTTAATTCCTGACCAAGCGTCGGCTACGTCGTCGACACTAAACCCAGCCGGATCGAAGTAAGCGCCTTCGCTACGCTCCCAACGAACCCGGGAAATCCATCCGGCGCCAACTTCGAACAAGCCGCCATTGGAATCGCATGATTCGTGGCTGAGCCATGCGACCAATGGGCTCACGACTTGTGGCTTGAGTAAGTCCATAGCGGCTTCGTCCATGACAGTGCCCATTAGACGAGATGCGGCGAGTGGTGCAATCGTGTTGGACTGGATGCCTTTGCTGCGACCTTCAATGCCAATCGTCTGGGACAATCCGTGTAACGCTAGTTTGCAAGCGCTGTAGTTGGCTTGACCAAAGTTGCCATAAATACCCGCAGCGGAAGTAGTCATAACAAAGCGTCCGTAACCCTGCTCGCGCATATGGGCGAAGGCCGCTTGGCTCACTTTGAACGCGCCGTGAAGATGAACCTCATAGACCAGATCCCAGTCCTCATCCGACATCTTGTGCAACGACTTATCGCGTAGGATTCCAGCGTTGTTGACCACAATGTCGACCCCACCAAATGTATCCAACGCGCATTGAATGATCTTGTCGCCATCAGTCACTGAGTCCGGATTAGCTACGGCCTCACCGCCGTGCGCTTGAATCTCGGCGACCACAGAGTCAGCGACGGTGTCATCGCTGCCCTCCCCTGAGCCGGATCCACCGAGGTCGTTTACAACCACTTTGGCGCCGAGCGAACCAAACAATATCGCATGAGACCGTCCGAGACCGTTGCCGGCACCCGTTACGACTACAACCCTATCTGAAAAATCCAATGCCACAACACAACCCTCCTATTCATAGATGTGAGAAATCGTGGTCCAACCAAACTCGTAATGCAATGAAAACTCCTGCTTTGCGATTAGCAGGGCTCAGCGGTTCGGGCTATGATCCTATTCGTGATCAAACACTCGGAGTCTCATATGGGTCGATTATCGACAGCCCTACTTACACTGGGGGCCCTGCTAATATTTGCGACATCGGCCAATGCCGACAAGCAATTGCCAAACGGCAAGCCAGATTTTTCCGGTACGTATGACGTCTCCACGTTGACGCCAATGAATCGCCCCACGGAATTTGGTGACAATCTGGAGCTAACTCCGGAAAAGGCGAACGAAATCGTCGCAGCCAATCGCGAGCGAGTTGCTGCACGCACTAAAAGTCGCGGTCCGGTCACCCAAGCACCACCGGCAGGAGGAGCTCCGCCGATTGGAATCGGCGAAGAATTTCGTGAAGCTTCGGGTGCAGGCAACGTTGGCGGCTACAACAATTTTTGGGTAGACCCTGGAGATGACGTATTTACCGTGAATGGCAAATTTCGCACGTCGATCATCGTCGATCCGCCGAATGGACGCATGCCTTCCATGACGAGCGTGGCCATGCAGCGCATCGCCGAGCTCCGGAAGTTGCGTCGAGGCAACGATGGCACCGCGTGGTGGCTTGCCGTTGAGGGCGACGGACCGTACGACGGACCCGAGATGCTTGGCATATCAGAACGCTGCATTGTTGGCTTCACCGGCGCGACACCGACTTTCCCAAGCCTCTATAACAACTATAAGCGCATTGTGCAGACCGAAGACCATGTCATGATTCTGATTGAAATGGTGCATGACGCGCGGGTCGTCAGGATGGATTCTGAACACCTACCGGTCGATGCACAAAGCCACCTTGGTGATTCAATCGGGTGGTGGGAAGACGACACATTAGTGATCGATACCGTAAATTTCCTTCCTCGGTCGGGGCAAGCGCGCGGCGGATCCGAGAATAATCACGTTACCGAGCGATTCTCTCGCTTGGCGGACGGGAATGTCTTGTATCGGTTTACGGTGGATGATCCTTCTGTCTGGACTGCACCTTGGACCGGAGAATACGTGTGGCGAACTAGCGATCAAAAGGTCTACGAGTACGCGTGTCATGAAGGCAACTACTCGATGGGTGGCATCATGCGTGGCGCTCGCTTATTAGAGAATGAAGCCCGCGAACAAGCAGCGAATCGTAGTTTGCAATAGAGTCTTTTTGCTAAGTCGTTTGCGATAGAAGGTGTGTGCTCGGGCACCGCTACTAGATCAACACGTCACACGTTAGCGAATACCACGAGAGCAACCTGCACAACGAGACACTGAATTTCGACTTAGACTCCAAATCACGCAAACGCCTTACATTCACCGCGAGCGAGTTCATCAACCCTTATATCCAAGTAGTTAGAACGCTCGATGAACCAAAGTTGACGATAATTCCAAAAGGCACGGCAGTAGCTGCCAATACGGCGGGGGGGTCTATCCTTGCCAAGGCCGCATGGGATCGAACCTTTAATCGTCAGGATCCGTGCGCGTAGATGGGTCGCGGGTGCCGAGATGGGCATCGATCAGAGCAACAAACGTAGGCCCATACTTGGCAAGCTTGCGTTCGCCGACACCTATTATCTGGGCAAACTGCAACATGTCGCGGGGTAGCGTTACGCACATCTCCTGCAGGCTTCGATCAGGGAAGACTACGTAAGGCGGCACCCCTTGTGCATCGGCAAGTTCTCGCCGCTGCTCACGCAGCGCTTCCCACAATTCAACATCGATGTCTGTTGGCAACACTGTTTTTGTTCTTTGTTTGCTCGCCCGCTGGGTGATGTCGCGGCGCATTTCGATGACTTCTTCGCCGCGTAGTAGCGGCCGGCTTTTCTGCTCTAAACACAAAGCCCCAAATCGCTCCAATGCCACGTTCAGATAACCGCGCGCAACGAGTTGGCGGAATACGGAACGCCACTGATTTGCATCGATCGCACTGCCGACGCCCCAGATCTTGAGCTGGTCGTGGCGAAATTGTCCGATTTTGTCGGTGGTGGCGCCAATTAATACGTCGATCAAATGATTAACGCCAAATCGTTGACCGGTTCTATAGACGGCACTCAGTGCCATCTGTGAAGCCTCAGTCGCATCCCAGGTTTCGACTGGCTCCAGGCAGTTGTCGCAGTTACCACAGGTTGGGGCGTGTACCTCGCCAAAATAGTGCAGGATTGCGTGTCGTCTACAGGTTGTAATTTCACACATGCCGAGCATTGCATTGAGGCGATGTTGCTCAGCGCGTTTATGCGCCTCGCTACCCTCAGAGGTCGCCATCATCTGCCGTAGTTTGATGACATCCTGCAGGCCGTAGACCATCCAAGCATCGGCAGGTGCACCGTCGCGCCCTGCCCTGCCCGTTTCTTGATAGTAAGCCTCGACCGTTTTTGGCATATCCAAATGAGCGACAAACCGTACATCGGGCTTATCGATGCCCATACCGAACGCAATGGTAGCGACAATGATCACGGCCTCTTCACGCAGGAACCGCGACTGTGCTTCAGCCCGCACCGAAGCCGTAAGTCCCGCATGGTATGGCGACGCATTGAAGTCGCGATCGCGTAGCCAGGCTGCAGTGTCTTCCGTCTTTTTGCGCGACATGCAGTAGATGATCCCGGCGTCGTTGCGATGCTGGGAGAGGAACGCAAGCAGCTGCGCTTTCGGATTGTGTTTGAGCCCAATTCTGTAGCTGATATTGGGTCGATCAAATCCGACAATGAATTGGCGAGCTGCGGTTAAATCCAGACGCGCGCGGATCTCTTCTCTGGTCCGCTCATCGGCAGTCGCCGTTAATGCCACTCTTGGCGTGGTGGCAAATTGTTCGTGGAGAATGTTGAGCTTTAGGTAGTCGGCACGAAAGTCATGCCCCCATTGGGATACGCAGTGCGCTTCGTCGATCGCAAACAGCGCAATGGTTGCCTGCGATAGTAATGTGAGCGTCCGCTCCTGAACCAGTCGTTCAGGCGACACATACAGCAGGTCAAGTTGGCCAGTGAGCAGCTGCTCTTCGACATCCCGCACCGCCCATGCATCAAGGGTTGAGTTTAGAAACGACGCACGAACCCCGATCTGACGCATCGCGTTCACTTGATCTTGCATGAGGGCAATGAGCGGCGATATCACGACACCACACCCCTCGCGGGCCAAACTCGGAATTTGATAACACAACGACTTTCCACCGCCGGTCGGCATCAAGACCAACGCATCGTCTCCCATCAGGAGGGTTTCAATGATCTCCTCCTGCGGTGAGCGGAAAGACTCATAGCCGAAGACGCTCTTGAGAATCTGGTGAGCCTGGTCGAGGGGGGGCATCGTTGCAGGTGCGTCTACCATGAATCGTTCAATTTTGCTTTTATCGTTGGTTTGTGAAACTTAGATTGCCGGCGTGCATCTAACGCAGAATCGCGATGAATGTCGACCCCGTATGGTGAGTCACTCGCAGAATAATCGCGCAATGGATCGAGTTCTGTTGAGCAACCATTGAGGGAATACGATTGACAGAGCAACTCAACACTATCACGGCTAGCCAAAGTGAAAATCTGCCAGCCGCTTATGAAGACCTTAGTGCGTTAATGCTCAACTGCACTCTCACCCGTTCTCCCCGGCTATCGCACACGGAGGGGTTCACAGGATTGGTTGCTATGGCAGCCGCGTTAGATCCTGCTGAGATTTCGGCGGCAGTGGCCGAGGGGCTTGCGAGCGCGCTTACTCTGTCCTTTAAGCAAATCCTCGACCCTAATCCTCGAACGTCATGACACCATCCTGGTTCAGGGCGGGTTAGTTTTCTGCCGCAGTTTCTTTGAACAATCTTGGCGAAAAGTCACGCAGGTACTGACGCCAATTGATCCACGTATGACCGCCTGTAGATTCTTCGTATTCGACGTCAAAGCCGTATCCGTCTAACAGGCTAACCGTAGCCTTTGTGGTCTCGAGCAGAAAATCTTCGCTGCCAGTTGCGAACCAGACTATTTTGAGCCCCTTGCGGATATCTTTGTCTTTGAGGGTAGCGCTGTGTTTGTCTTGCCACGACGAGTCGCGCAGAACACTAAAAACGCCTGAACTGAAAACCCCGATGTAGCCGTATTCATCCAGAGCATTCATCGAAATCTCCAGGGCGTGACCACCGCCCATGGACAACCCGCCGATGGCAGTATCGTCCCTATCCGTTTTGACGCGGTAGTTGGACTCGACGAACGGCTTGATGTCCGTGGCAAATTCACGTGCAAACTTATCGAGTGATAGCGCGGAGGAACCCATGATGAACGGTTCGGTATGGCCGTCTGGCATTACCACAACCATCGGCTCGGTTGTGCCGGCCGCGATCAGGTTATCAAGGATGAAACTCGCACGGCCTACGCTTGACCATGAGTCATCGCTGTCCATAGCGCCATGCAGCAGATAAAAGACCGGATAGGTCCCGTCCCCGCGTTGATATCCGGGTGGCGTGTAGACGTGCATGCGCCGCGTGCGTTGCAGCACTGCGGAAAAATAGTGAACATCGGAAACCGCTCCGTGGGGAACATTTGTGGTGTCCATAAAGCTTGAACCCGGCAAATCAACTAGGCTCCATGCATTGCGATTAGATTCGCTGGTGGAGCGATTGCTCGGGTCAAGCACGGTAAGCCCGTCGACGATGAAGGCGTAGCGATAGCTACCCGAGTCCAATGATTCGACGGTGATGTCGAAGATTCCATCCGGCGACTTAGACATATCCAGTCCGCCCCGAAATGGAATGACGGGGATGTCGCCGGCTGAAGCGAGCTTAACGCTCTTCGCATTAGGGGCTCTTAGCCTAAACGTCACGTTGCCCTCGCCAGACACCTCGGGGGACGTAATTGGTACTTGTGCCTGCTGGGCTAAGCAAACACTGCATGTCGTAGCCAAGAAAAGTCCGGCAAGGATTGATCGAGCACGTATTGGGTTGCATCTCATGATTTTGATTCCTCGCTGCAATGGTTAATCTGTGTAGGAGCGACTTATGGAGCCCTCAGCGTGGCGGGCCCGGGCCCGCGTGATCACGCGGGTAACATCGCTGTGACCAACGAGATGGTGAAGCGTGTTCCATGAAAGGCTGTTGTTCAATGATCGATCTGCTGTGGGCGGAGTCCACACCCAACAACATAGTCGCACTATGCTTACGAAAAGCCAATCCATGCCGCGACCACTAGAACGAGGACAAGTGCACTCAGAATGACGTCGGTGCGACGCCCGGAATCCGCATGGGCATGACCGTCGCCGGTTTGCCAGGTGAGCGGGCGTATGCGTTGTTCATCCGCAGGTGCTGACGAGAGACTCACCACAACGAGAATGACGACCGACACAACGAACAAGATGACGGCGAAGTGAAGGAAATTGATGGTCGCAAAATAGTGCAACCCGCCCGTGAGCGATTCCCGGTTCATTTCGGCGACAAGCCGAGCAATGCCAATGACTAAACCAATCGAAAGCGTTGCGATCGCACCCTTGGCGTTTGCTCGCTGCCAAATCACGCCGACCAGAAACACGGCAGCAATCGGCGGTGAGATGTAGGACTGAACGCTCTGTATATATATGTAGAGTTGGCTTGAAATGACATCCATGAAGGGAATCCAGGCGAGCCCAAACAGCACCATAACAAGCGTTGAGAGTTGTCCGACCAACACTAAGCGCGCTTCTGATTGGTTGGGTGCAAGCTTCTTGTACACGTCCATTGTGATGAGGGTCGCGCAGGAATTGAACACCGAACTAAGCGAGCTCATGAGGGCAGCGAGGAGACCGGCGACCACCAGGCCCTTGATGCCAATCGGTAGCAACGCGCCGATTAATGCGGGGAGTGCTTGATCGGGATCGGTAAGCTGCAAAAGGCCCTTTTCCGCTAACGCGTATGCGATGACGCCGGGTAGCACAAAAATGAACATCGGCAGCTGCTTCAACAGTGCGGCAAAGATGGTGGCGCGCCGGGCGGCGGCGATGGACTCGGCTGACAGAGTGCGCTGCACGATGAATTGATCGGTACACCAGTACCACACGGCCAGGATTGGGGCACCAAAAATAATACCCGTCCACGGGAAATCCGGGTCGGAGGTATCGCGCCATAAGCTAAGAAACATCGGTTGTGTTGTTTCTGTCAACCCATCCCAGCCGCCGACCTTAACAAGGCCAATCACGGTGACCGCGATCGCACCGGTAATCATCACG
>Ga0114999_10007136_pt1 | contig 12737 bp, 12 predicted proteins | sample ArcticOcean_MG_C_3_FD_89820 | JGI IMG/M metagenome (GOLD analysis project Ga0114999, IMG submission 89820) | Marine microbial communities from western Arctic Ocean - ArcticOcean_MG_CB8_126 | ecosystem: Environmental > Aquatic > Marine > Oceanic | place: Arctic Ocean: Canada Basin | collected...
AAGGCTGGGGCGCTGCTCAGCGGCGTCGTCCCGCTCATGGCCGTACCGAAGAAGATCGTGGGCGCTGGCCGTAAACTGGTCATGGGGCTGCCCGAGGGGCTTGGGACGCTTGCGCGGACGCTCACCCGAGGCAGGCGAGGTTCCCCGTATGCGCTCAAGCCGTCAGTCGTTGACCGGCTGGCCGAGTTTCACCGGCAAGGGGCTGGGACTGGTGCGAAGTGGGACGATCAGATACAAGAAGTCGTCGAAGGCTTTGGCGGGGACGTAGGCAAGGCGCGTGAGTGGGCACGTATCTGGGGGGCGACTTCCCCAAATACGTCGGTGCCGAGAAACACGGCAGAGTCCGTATCCGCGCTGCATCATGCCGAGACGACTGGTCGTGCCCCTATGACGCTCGAGGGGGCACGGTCTATGGACCCGAAGATCACGATGGCCGGGTCGAAGGTGCCGAATATCAACAGGGCCATGCTTGGAGATCCGCTTTCCGGCGATAAAGTCGAAGCGATGAGCGGGTTCATGGTAGGCGATGAGCGTATCCCCATAGATGTACACACCTTGTATGGGGTCGGTGCGACAGGCGATAAATTGACGCCCGAACTACCCGGACTGCGTGCCGCCATGACGAAGGCCGAAGGGCTGCCGCTACGTGGCAGCCTCACAGACACAGACATCTACTTGCGATATGAGGGCGCGATACGAGACGCACTCGCGTCGTTCGGCGAGGGCGGGCAGAATAAGACGTTCGCGCAGGTGTGGGATGGCATCAGGAAAGTGAAGGGGCTAAAGGGACAGGGCGGCCCTGTAGATATTCTGCGACGAAAGGGCTTACTGAAGTCCGGCGCGATGCTCGACCCCGAACAGCTCAAGGACAGTCTGCGGCTCAACGGATGGACGGCGGGCATGATCGCTGCGTTAACGACCGGGATCGCAGGATCGGCAACTAGAGACGGGGCGCACCAACCTGAATTGCAAGGCACGATGGGAGATGTGCTGTCGCCATAACGTGAACCACCGCGGCACCTAATATATGTAATAATATTTCGCAGAAGCTGACGGGTTGACGATCTCACTTGGGCGCGACTAATTACCGCGCCGACAACCGCTCCCCAGCGGGTGAGACGACAAGGGGACACACGGCGAGGGGGCGTGTTTCTGGCAAATAGCCATGAGACCCGTCCCTTTTGTTGTGTAGTCCCCCCATTTTGAGAGGCGTATGGATACAAACGCAGGACAGGCAACGGACGGCGACATCACGATTGACAGCAATCACGAGACATCTGATGAGATTCAGCTCGCGTTCGCCGACGATCCGGTGCCGGCAGACGAGAACACTGAGGACGCTGCACCAGACCCCATCGAGACTGCCGCGCCTGTCGAGCCAGTAAAGGCCCATAAACGCCGAAGTGACCCAGCCGAGGCCGTTAAATCCGCCGTTGGGAAGCAGCGGGAAGCCGAACGCCGAGCCGAGGCCGCCGAGGCCCGTATGCAGGCGATGGTCGAGCCGATCACTGCCGAGCCTACGCCAGGTGGGGGAGATTGGGCGAGATTCAAGGAAATCCCAGGCGTCCCTACGGTCGATCAATTTGAGGCTTACGAGGATTATTCGATGGCCATGTCGGCCTTCGTGGCCGACGTTCGCCACCATGAGCGCGATGCCGAGCGAGCGTCGGCTTACCAGGCGCATCAATACCAGCAGACGCAAGACGCACAGACGGCGCAATGGAATGGGCGACTGAATGAGGCACGGGCGCAGAACCCAGACTTCGACAGTTCGCTGAATCCCGATACGCCCATGTCGCTGCCGATGCAACATTTGGCCATGGAAAGCCCCCAGGGAATTGAAATTCTCCAGTGGCTCTCAGCCCATCCCGAAGAATCTCAGCGCATCTCCACGCTGCACCCGGCAGAAACTTACCGGGAAATGGGGAAAATCGAAGCCCGGCTCGAAGCTGCTCCCCCGCGTGCCTCAGCTCGTGCCGTTAGCAACGCGAAACCCCCGATTAGGCCGCTCGGGACATCGCCTCATATTAACGATGCGTTCGCGATTACGGACGACCTCTCGTTTGACGAGCATTTTCGTCGAGCGAATGCAGAGGACCGTGCGCTGGGACGCCTCTAACCGAAGGATATAGCCGTGGCAAACACCCTTGCTACCCCCTCCTGGACGACGAAAGAAGTAGCACGAGGCTTTATTAATAAGCTCGTCTTCCTCGCGAACGTCAACCGGACTTACGATGACCAGTATGAGATTGCCGGTGCGAAAGTCGGCAATACCGTCAATGCCCGCCTCCCGCAGCGGTTTACCGTAACGGACGGACAGGCGTTGCAGTTACAGAACCTGTATGACCAGACGGTTCCCATCTCGCTCACGAACCAGAAGAATGTGGCGTTTGGCTATTCCAGCCAGCAGGCCACTACCGAACTGGACAATATCCGTGCGCGGTATGTAAATCCGGGGTCTGAGGCGCTGGCGAATGCGGCAGAAGTGCTCGCATTTAACGCGGTGTATACCGACATTTACTCGTCGGTAGGCACGCCCGGCACCACGCCGTCCGCGACCCTCACGTATCTCCAGGCCGGCGTAAAGCTCACCGACCTCTCGACCCCCCTTCGGGGCCGCGTGGCCGTGCTTGACCCGTTGGCGATGAGCACACTGGCGAACACGACTAGCTCTCTGTTTAACCCGACTGCCGTTATCTCCGAGAACTACGAGGAGGGCATGTTTGGTCGTAAGCAGTTGGGGGTAGACAAGTGGATGCAAGACCCGGTGCGTCCGACGCATACGACTGGCACCTACACCGCGAGCACCCCGCTGATTAACGGCGCAGGGCAGACGGGCAGCACCATCGCAACGAATGGCTGGGCTAGTGGTGCTGCGACACTCAACAAGGGCGACATCATCACCATCGCCGGCGTGAACTCGGTTAATCCCCTGTCGTATTCGTCCACAGGACGATTGCAGCAGTTTGTCATCACGGCGACGACCTCGGATGCGTCGGGCGTCATGGCGACCTTGCCGATTAGCCCGTCGATCATCACCTCGGGTCAGCTTCAGACGGTAGATGCCTCTCCCGCCAATGACGCGGTGATTACCGTCCTAGGCACAACCGCAGCGGCAGGAGGCACCCTGGCGGCAACGTCAAGCCCCCAGTCGTTTGTCTATCACCCCGATGCGTTCGCCTTCGTTATGGCGGACTTGATGAAGCCCGGCGCTGGCGCAGAGTCCACGACCGTGCGGAGCAAGGCGCTCGGATTTTCCATTCGCATGGTTGAGCAGTATCAGATCGGCACGGACCAGAATCCGTCCCGTTTGGACATCCTGATCGGCGCAGCGACCATTCAGGCGCGGCTTGCCGCGAGAGTCTGGGGTTAATCAATGGCATTAGTAACGACAACGCTCAGTTCCGCCGTCGCCGTAACGGATACGGAAATCGTCGTCGCATCGGCGACGTCGGTGGCGGGAGGCCGGTTGGTCCTCGTCGATGGCGAGTTTATGCAAGTCCTCCAGAGCTACACCAGCGGTCTGACCGTGGGTGTGACGCGGGGACAGAACGGCACCGCGACGGCAACACACGTTGCTTCGGCGAATGTCGTCCACGGGGATGCGACAGACTTTACTGTCCCATCGCCTGGCACCGCGAACCTCAAGCCTGGCTTGATCGCGTTTACCACAACGTCTTACTCTGCTGCGGGGGCCGTAGCCTTCGGCGCTGCACAGTGGACGACAGCGCTCATTAATGGGACGGCTGCGTTGGCAATGACCATCGCGCACCCAGATGCGAGCCAGGATGGTATTTACCTAAACATCGTCGCCAATGGGAAGGCGGCGCATACCGTCACCTATACGGGCGGTCTGGGTGATGCCGGAACGGGCTACGACGTCGGGACGTTCGATGGCAGTGGACAGTGCTCGATGTTGTTGGTCGCAGCCAATAGCATTTGGGTGCCGTGCCCCTCGCCGTTTAGCGGAACGCTCACAGCGATTGATGTCGCTATCGCGTAATAGACACAATATGGGGAGGCGGCCTTGGGCCGTCTCCCCTTTTTCCCTGAGGAGTTATGGCGATTATCCACAATCCAGATAGCGAGTTTTCCCGAGAGCTTCAGAAATGGAACACGCAGAAGCGTCACGGGGGATTCGGTCCAAACGGCCACGAAGAGTTTCCCAAGATGATGTATCAGGCCCGTCCGCGAGAGAACGGGAAGGTCATGTGCGGAGACCCGTCTGCGGCGATGGGGGATGCTATCGGCGAGGCATTCTCTCGGTCGTGTCAACTCATCGTGCATGACCAGGACGAGGCGGATAAGTCGCTCAAGCAGGGATGGTATGACACACCAGACCTCGCGCTCGTCGGCTACGAAGACACGCAGAAGTCTATGGCTGACATTGCCGCGATGCGCCATTTCAGCGACCAGCGCATGGGCGAGACCGCAAAAGCTGAGGCGAAGGCTGTCGATGACGCGACACATCTACATGTACCGTCGATTCCGGCTCCGCGTAAGCGAGGCCGTCCGAAGAGAGTAGTGGTTCATAACTAATGGCACAAAGCAGCGGCACGTATAACAGGTCAGTCGTGATTGCGAAAAGCGACACGGTGAACTTTGACGGCAGCACCTATGCTGCGAATCCCTCGACGAAGGCGATCCCCGCGGATGGCATCTTCGCAGGCGGGGCAGGCGTAGTCGTGGCGGTGTTTGAAGATGGCAGTATCGCGCCATTTACAGTCGTGGCTGGCACGATGCTTCCGCTCAAATGTATCCGCGTGGATGCTACCAATACGACGGCGACCTTGATGAACGCGATGTATCAGATCTAGCGGCTATGACCGTCCAGCAATTGATTACGGCCAGCCTCCAAGACCTACGAGTCATTCAGACCGGAGAGACAGCGTCTGCTGAGGACGCGGCCTTCTCCCTTGAGCGGCTCAACGACTGGATCAATGGCCTTGCCACAGAGAATCTGACGGTCTATACCATCACACGCACAACATGGACGCTGACCACGGCTGAGAGTTACACCATCGGGACGGGCGGGGTTGTCAATGTGGCTCGTCCCACCGGCCCGCTCTCTATCGAGAATATCGGGTTCCAGGACACATCTGCCTCGCCCACGATTGAGTATAATCTCGGCCCCGTCCTCACAGAAGATGGCTATGCGGGCATCGCCCAGAAGCTACTCACTTCGGTCTTTCCACAGAACTGGTATTACAATCCGACGTTTACCGCGGGCCTAGGCCTCCTGATCCCCTATCCGATTCCGACGAGCCTGACGCTTGAAGGCGTCATCTACACACATACGCCTGTCGCAGAGTTTGCTGCGTTGTCAGACGTAATTGCGCTCCCTCCTGGGTATCGGCGGTTTCTCCGTCTTGGCCTAGCCAAAGAGCTGTCCTCGGCCTTTGATGCGGGATTGACGCCTGAATTGCAGATGTCGGCGATTCAAGCGAAGGCTGACGTCAAACGCGCCAACATGCGCCTCAGCGACCTCTCCTCGGGCGTGGCCGGCGTCCTGTTTGGTGGCGCTGGGCCGCACTACAACATCTATTCGGACACGTAATGGTCTACCCAGGCTTCGTTTCGGGTAGTTACGAGTCACAAAGTCTGTTTGCCGACCTCGAACGGACGGTCAATTGGTATCCAGAGCCTATTGAGCCGCAATCAGTGCCGTGGCAAGCCGCTCTTTACCCCTGTCCAGGATTCCAGGAATACGTCACAGTCGCTGACGTCAATACGCGGGCGCTCTTTTCAATGGGGGGTCGTGTCTATGGGGTCATCGGCAATAAGGTCTACAAGTTTGCAGCGACCAACGCCGCGAGCATCGTGACCGATGGCACAGTCGCGAATAACCCTAACCCCGCGCAGATTGCCAGCAATGGAGATGCTGGGGGAGAACTACTAATCGCCTCAGGCGGAAACGGCTATCTGCTCACAATCGCCTCGAATACGCTCACCACGATTTCGGCATTGGCCAATAAATGCACGATGGCCGGGATGATTGATGGCTACTTCCTGGCATTTGACTCCAGTGCCAGCAAGTTCTTTATTAGTGCGCTCAACGATGGGACCACTTGGGACGCAACGCAGTATGCCCAGCGCAGCATTGCCCCGGACCCGTGGAAGGCGATGGTCGTGGACGGCAGCCGCCAGATTTGGCTGATTGGCGAGCAAACCGGCGAGGTCTGGTATGACGCCGGCACCAGCCCTTTCCCCTTCGCGCCTGTTCCTGGCGCAGTCTTCGGCTACGGTACGCCGGCCCCGTTTTCAGTGAAATTGGCCGGGACCGCCATGTGTTGGCTGTCCCAGACGGCGGATGGGGCCGGGATTGTCGTCGGGTCGTCAGGCGTGGTGCCACAGCGCATCAGCACCTACGCCGTCGAGACTGCCATTGCGCGGTATGCCAGAGAGGCGATTATCACCGATGCGGAGGCGCTCGTATATTCAGAGGCGGGGCATGTATTTTACTGCCTCACGTTTCCCTCAGCCAACGCCACCTGGGTCTTCGACTTAACGACCGGCATCTGGCACGAGCGTGGGGTCTGGGATTCCGGTGCTGGAGACTTTGATGTCTGGGCACCGCGGAGTCATTGCTACGGGTTTGGGAGGCACTTGATCGGGGATCGGACGAGCGGCCAGGTCTGCACGATGGCCACCAATTTCACGGCTGAGTGCAATGGAAGCACAATCCGGCGACTCCGTATTCCCCCTCCGATGTTTCGCGCCCCCGGCGTGAGGCGGATGTTCGTGAGTCGGATGGAACTCGTCCTAGAAACCGGACTTGGAACAGAGACGGGGCAGGGCACGAACCCGCAGGTCATGCTGCGGTCGAGTACCAATGCCAAGACCTGGTCCCACCAACGGCTCGCCTCGGCAGGAAAACAGGGCGAATTCAACGCGCAAGTCGTCTGGACGCGACTCCCGAGTAGCCTCAAGATGTGGGTGCCAGAGATTACGGTGACTGACCCGATCCCCTGGCGAATCCTTGGCGCAGAGATCGATGGGCGTGGCTTCTTTGGGCAGGGGGGCGGCTAATGGCGACACAACTCGCGCCGGTCCCCGAGTATGTCGTCGAGACGGCGATTGTCCGCAATACCATTTCTGGTCGTGTCACGCAGGCGATGCGGTATTGGCTCCTGGCATTGGCGGATCGTGTCAATACGACACCGAATCGCGTCGCCGAGGTGACCGCCTCGACGCAAGCGGCGTCACTCTCCGCGACAGCCTTCTCGATTGCGTCGGTGCTGCCCGGACTCTATCGACTTTCAATGGCGGCGCGTATTACCCGCGCTGCAACGAGCAGCAGCTCGCTCATTGTGACATTTGGCTGGACACAGGCCGTGGCTTGCGCGTTTGCCAGTGCCGCGATGACCGGCAATACGACGGCCACAGTCGGGACGGCCACGGTTCTGGTCCGCGTGGATAAGGACTCGTCCATCACCTATGCTACGACCTATGCGTCTAGCGGTGGCACGGCCATGCAGTATCGACTCGACGTTGTCTGTGAGCGTGTGCTGTGATTACCCGTATCCTGCCCGAGGAAGAATGGCCGAGTCTCGCAGGCACCATGCTGGAGCAGGCTCCCACATTGCTCAACCCTGCGTCGGACATCGTGCTGGTGCTCGAAGATGATCATAAGATCCTCGCCTGCACCGCATTTCTCCCGCGCTGGCACATGGAGGGCACGTGGATTGCGCCTGAGTATCGCAAGATGGCCAGTGTCGGGCGACCGCTGTTACGTGGAATGCGTAAGATGGCGAAAACGTTGGGGGCGAGGGAACTCCTGATGGTGACGATAAACCCAGAAGTGAGCGCCATCTGCCTGCGCTTAGGGAAATCCTCGACCTGGCTTCAGGGCGATCATTTCTCGATAGAGCTATAGGTAGTTAACGCGAAGCACGAAGGCCAAAGGGGAAATCATGGGACCGCAAGACGGTGCAGAGCAGGGAGGATTCAAAATGCCATGGACAGCAGCGGCGGCTGGAATTTCTGGGGTCGCCGGTATCTTTGGGGCTAAGAAGCAGTCGGACGCCATGAAGTATAGCGCCCAACTGCAATCGGCGTCAGCTAGGCGGGCTGGCGATCTCCAGGCGCAGTCAGCAGCGAACCAACTCGCCTACGCAAAAGAACAGTCGAAGCAGCTCCGAGCGGATACTGAATTTGCGCGGAAGGCGAACTATGGAATATGGGGCGCAGAGACGGGCAATGAGGCTGACAGGTTTAATATTGGCAATCGCCTTGGTGTGGATCGCTTCAATACCGGAGCAGCGAATGCCCGTAATCAGTTCTCGGCCATGCGGAACGATGCCAATGCTCGTTATAGTGCGCGTAGCGGTGACATGAGCAACCTGCGGGCGATGTTAGGCGGGAATAGCTACGCAACGCCCACGTTTGAAGAATTGCAGGCACTTGAGCGCATGAAGGACCAAGAGTATACGCCCAATACGCCTGCGTTTATGGACAATCCCAATGCCTCCCCAGCGGGAAGCATGGCGAGCGCGGCGGAGGGCCGTGGGCGTTCAGATACAGCACAGAATAGGGCCGCACGGGATCGAGAAGCGAGTATCAATGCTGCCTTCCGAGGAGTGGGATAATGGCCAGTCAGGACCTACGCAGCGAGACGGGAATTAATCATGCCGACTAACGACTATGGCGGGTGGGCCGGCGACCAAGCGGCTATGGCAGACGCACGGCGACGGGCTGACGATGCACGGCGACTAGCTGGCGGGTCACGGCGGGAGCTGCTCACGCAATTAATCGTGGAACTCTACGAAAGCGAGCTTGGCCGTCAGCCGAACGAGGCGGAGTTGCAGGGGCATATTGATAATCCAGATGGAGAGGACGGCATCCGCGCTGCCATCTCTGGGAGTCAGGAAGCCACCGACTATCGCAATAGAGCATCTGATCCAGATCCAGATCCAGATCCAGAGGTAGGGGACAATCCGTTCGAGAGCGACAATCCAGAGCCAGAGGATGCTGCCGTTTACGCCATGATTCAGAGGGACCAGGCGTCGTGGCTGGGAGTTCTAACGGAAAAGGCAAAAGCACTGGGGTTCGCCGATCCTGCCGCCGAAGCGCAGGATGCCGTTAATGGGATGATTAGCCAGCTACGTTTAAGCTCGAATCAGAGGAGTGCGGTGCGCGGCGACGTCGGTGACCCGCAGCAGTTCCTGACTGAAGCGGTGGACAGATTGACGAGCCGTGGTGGACAAAACACTGGTGCCGAGACGAACGTGCCAGGAATGCCGCGAGGGTCAGCCTCCCAGTCATTCGCGCCGCCCACGGCTGGGCCTGGCAGCAATGACCCACCGAAGCCCACTCCCACTCCCACTCCCACTCCCTACGTGGCGCGGCCCACAACGCCCTACAGCGCACGGGCGTATGTCCCCACTCAGGCTGCGACGAATGCAGACCCTGCGCCCATTGGAACGTATACGCCATCGGCGCAAACGCCTCAGCCCCAGTCGCAGGTGCCCCCCTTCGTGGGGAATATGGGAAATATGACGGGGCAGACTTCGACTCAGCCCCCCGTCACGGCAGCGGTCTCCCCTGAACCTCGCCGGAGTGAATGGGACAGGGTCGATATGAACTATCAGCAAGCCGGCAACGACTACGCGGCTGGTCCGAATGGTGCGGGATTCTCGCCTGAGCCATGGGCGCAGTCTCGTGGACGATGGGACGCCCCCATGCGCCGGTCAGCCGCAATGGGTTACAGAATGAACCGTGGCGGAGGGGTTCCACGTGGAACAGACTCCGGTCGAGCCGAGCGCGATCCTCGCCGAGCCACCAGATTCAGTCAACAGAACGAACAGACGAATAGAGACAATATGGCGCTGGGCCAGGATGGCTTCAATAACCAGATGAATACGTGGCTCCGAGCGTATAATCAGTGGAATCAGCGCGTTACGCCAAACGTGAATAGGCAACCACGAGGAGACGCATAATGGCACGAAGCCTTGCCGGGCCATTCGATTATTCCGCGCCGACGACGCCGGGCGTGAAGCCATTCGGCCAGCCGTCCTATACACCTTCTGCGCCGTATCAGGCTCCAAGCCCGTATCGTGCCAATACCTACGATGCGCCGACCTACGATACGGCGACACCCTACAGTGTCCCGGATTATCGGGAGGCGACTCCCTTTGGCCGGCCTGAATATGCCAAGGCCACTCCGTTCGCCTCTCCCACGGCTGGCGATATGCAGCAAGACCCCGGCTACCAGTTCCGGCTCACAGAAGGCCAGAAAGCTCTGGAGCGGTCTGGTGCCGCCCGTGGCGTGACGAATACAGGCGGAAGCATGAAAGACATCCTGGATTACGGGCAGAATGCGGCCAGCCAGGAATACGGCAACATCTATAACCGTAACCTCCAGAACTACAACACGAACGAGCAGAATCGCTATAACGCCTATGCGATGAACTATGGGAATGCCGCGAACGCCTACAACATGAACGAGGCGAACCGGTCACGGGCCTTCGATGTGAATGCGGCAAACGCCTTCCAGGGCTATGGCGCAAATGAGGCGCTCCGAGCGAACGCCTTTAACACGAATGCGGCGAATGCCTTCCAGGGGTATGGGTCCAATGAGATTGGTCGTGCCAATGCCTATGGCATGAATGAGGCCGCTCGGCAGGGCGCGTATAACACCAACGAGGCAAATGCCCAGCAGGCGTATGCCGCGAATACCGCCGCAGGGCAGAATGCGTACTTAACGAACGCCAATCAGGCCCAGCAAGACTACCTGAACCAATTCAATAGCTGGGTACAGAGCTACAACCAGTGGCGTCAGACGGGCGCTGACCGATTTAATGAGCAGTACTTAACGGCTCCTCCGAAATAGTCCTATGGCCCCATTCAAATACGAACCCTTCGTAAACCCGTATGTCGGGTCGATCATTGACCTTATGGGCAAGGGCGACGAGGCCAAAGCCCAGGCGCTGCTCCGCGTTGGAGAGATCGAGGCCCAAGCCGCACGGCAGCGTGGACAGGTGTGGAGTGGGGCGATTCAGGGTGCTGGGAACATCGCCAGCAGCGAGATCGAGAAATGGAACTCACCAGAGGCGAGACGACAGCGTGAGCTAGACGAAGCCGAGAAGATTCACGCCGAACGAAGCCAAGAACAGCAACAGCATCCAGCGCTACGGGTCGTTGAAGGGCATGCAATTCCCGAAATTGTCCCACCGGAGCGCGTGGAGCCATTCTCCCGGCCATATCGGGACAACTTCGGCGTTGATCCGTCTGTGTCTGGCGGTAGCAACCCGCTACGTGGAGCGTTTGGTGCCGGACAGTCAGTAGATGGACGCGACCCGCGTGCTAATGCGCTTGAGGGAGCCTTTGGCACTGTCACAGAAGGTCGGTCGCCAGACGACTTGCAGTCGTACCTGAAAGATCCTGTCAGTCGCTATACCACAAAGAATGGACTCTACGACATCCAGCTCGCGCATGCCGACTTGTTGGCCGCTGGTGTGTCCCCGTCTATTGCCAACACGATTGCCAAGCAAGGACTTGAGGCCAATACGATCTTCGAGGCGGCTGATGCGCTCGATACGAAGTATCAGCAGTCGCAGATTGATGTGCGCGGAGCAATCGCGCATATGGCGATCTCGTTACGTGAGATCTCTCCAGACATGACCTGGGACAAAGCCGTAGAGGAAGTGATGGGACCAGCGGAATACCGTGAAAACCCAGAACAGTTCCAGCAGTTCATGGCCCAGTTCCACGGTGAGTCACCGGAGGGCAAAGAAGCGATTCTCCGCAACATGGTGAGCGAATGGGACCGGCAAGGTCCGCAGACAGTGGTTAAGCGAGGAGATAAAGTCCTCGGACAATCAGGGAACACGATGTTCAGTAGCCCGTTGGCTCTTACCGCGACCATGGCAGACCGGGTGGATTACGAGGCATATGCCGCAAGTGAAAGACTTAATGGCAGGGAACCCTTGTCGAAGAACGCATGGGTAGCCCGTGAAAAGGCAGCAGGCACGGCAGCCGGTAAACCTCTCCTGGCTGTCGGGTCGCCCTTTGAAGTCATGGGTGAAGATGGTAAGGCTGTATTACGCCAACACCTGAGTAACGGGACCACGATGACTCTTGGCGTGCCTATTCCCGAGACTGGAAGTTACACAGGCGCTGTTCTTACAGACATCAGCGGTCGGCAGACGGGAACAGTGATAACGAACACTAAAACCGGGGAGACTTATTTCCAACCAGTGAAGGATGGACAGTATACGGCTGAATTGCCTGCACAGATTCAGATCATGAGTCTCCAGAATGAAGCCGCACTGGACGTTATTGCTCGCCTGGAATCGTACATAGAAGGTCCAGACAGTGATATCAGTAAAATGATCGGACCATTCGGAGGCCGTTCGCGCTCGGCGTTCCTTGCACTCGGAGACTTTGGACAGAGCGTTGGACAGTTCTTCGGAGACACAGAGCAGGATCAGAAGGACTTTGCTGAGTTCAAAGCGGTAACCGCTGGCTTTAAGAACGCAGTCATTAAGGCAATCACGGGTGCCCAGATGAGTGAGCAAGAAGCCAAGCGCATCATGGAGCAAATACCGACAGAGAACGACATACTTGTTTCCTGGAAAGCCAAAGCGAAGGCCAGTGTGTACTCGCTCAACGACCTGGAGAATCGCATGAGGTCGGGGATTAACACGACTGGAGATGAACCTGTTGTCCATGGGGTCCGCTTTGACGACAGTCCCAAAGGCTACACTTTCATCATGGGCAAGCGTTCGGATGACACA
>Ga0114999_10007137_pt1 | contig 12736 bp, 12 predicted proteins | sample ArcticOcean_MG_C_3_FD_89820 | JGI IMG/M metagenome (GOLD analysis project Ga0114999, IMG submission 89820) | Marine microbial communities from western Arctic Ocean - ArcticOcean_MG_CB8_126 | ecosystem: Environmental > Aquatic > Marine > Oceanic | place: Arctic Ocean: Canada Basin | collected...
AGCCGCTGCGGACTACCTTCTCCCCGGTAGGTACGGTTCTTCAACGTGTTTCGGACATAGCGAAGAGCAGGGGCCTTGATCTTTTTGACCGGCCTCTGCCTACCATGCCGAACTAGCTGATTTACCGTGGGCACCCTACAACACCGTCCTTAACTTAGTTGCCTAGCCAAATGACCAGGCACAGACCATCCCATGCACTTCCGAAAAAGCGCGTCGAGTAATGCTAGCGTGGACGTGGCATAGTGTCAACCGGGCCGCAAGCCGCCAGCAGTAACGGTGTCAGTAAGTTATCACCACTACAGTGATGGACTTCGTAATCATTGCATCACGCATGATTGATCTCCTACCGTTGCCGGAACAAACAGGGTTCACTACCGTTTGCTAGCCTCAATTCAGCCGCCAGCTACCTGGAATCAGAATGTGCACCCCGTCACGCAGTAGCAGTACGCGTACACATGGGAATCAAGTTCCCAGTGCTATACTTCAGGCTCTTATGAAGATATACACCAAGGGCGGCGACAAAGGCGAAACGGGGCTCCTCTACGGCGGTCGAGTCTCCAAAGCCGACCCTCGCACAGAAGCGTACGGCACCGTGGATGAAGCCATCTCCGCTTTAGGGCTTGCCCGTGCGCTCTCCCAAGACCCTTACGTCAAAGAAAACACTCTTGACCTTCAGCGAGAACTCTTCCTGGTAGGCGCGGAGCTTGCGACGGACCCTACCGAGTACGCAACACTTCAGAAGCATTTCAACGTGGTGACGCCAGAGATGACGCAGCGTTGGGAGAAGGCCATTGATGAGATGACGGCCCAGGTTGAGTTGCCCGCCGCTTTCATCATTCCGGGGGCGTCTGCTGCATCCGGAGCCATGGACATTGCGCGCACCATTCTCCGCAGGGCTGAACGGCGCGTGGTGGAGCTTCATCAAAAGGGCCTATTGGTCAATGAAGAAGTTCTGCGCTACATCAACCGAGTGGCTGACCTGGCCTTCATGTTCGCTCGCTATGAAGACCGCAGCTTGCCAGTGGAGCGGCTTACAGGTCAGCACCGGAAGCAGTAACGCATCATCAATAACCCGTCCTCTCCCGCTCATGCCCCCTGCCCACCCTCCAGCGTGTAGAATGAATCCATGACTGACATCGTCGTCGTGGACTACGGCGCGGGCAACCTCCGCAGCGTCCAAAAAGCCTTCGAACAACTCGGCTACAACGCCACCGTCACGGAAGACCCCGCCGCCGTTGCGCAAGCACCTGCCATCGTATTTCCAGGCCAGGGGGCATCGCCACCTGCTATGGAAGCCTTAAACAAAGCGGGGCTCACGGAGGCCATCCATACATCGATAGCAGCGGGCACCCCATTCTTTGGAGTGTGCTTGGGCCTTCAGTTGCTCATGGACGTATCGGAGGAGGGGCCAGTTGACTGCCTGAGCGTGCTGCCCGGCGTTACAAAGAAACTCCCGGAGGGGCTCAAGGTGCCGCACATGGGGTGGAACAACGTTCGCTTACGGACAGAGCACCCCGTATTCCACGACGTGCCTCAGGACAGCTACTTCTACTTTGTGCACAGCTACTACGCCGAGCCAACTGACGACGCGACTGTCCTTGGCACCACTGACTACGGCGTGACCTTCTGCTCAGTGGCAGCCCGCGGAAACCTGGTGGCCACTCAGTTCCACCCAGAGAAGAGCGGCCCCATTGGCCTGAAGCTCTACGACAATTTCATGCGGTACGTGGTCTTGCAACAGACCGTGCCGGAGGCCTAACAAACCATGGACGTGATACCGGCCATAGACCTCAGAGGCGGCAAGGTGGTCCGCCTCCGTCAGGGTGACTACAATCAGCAGACCACCTATTCAGATGACCCCATAGCCGTGGCGCGAGGCTTCGCGGAGGCGGGCGCGCCGTGGGTGCATATCGTTGACCTGGACGGCGCTGCGGCGGGCATTACGCCCCACCTTGAGGTGTGTCGCCGCATCGCGGAAGCCATACAAACGCCCCTTGAGTTCGGCGGTGGCCTACGCAGCTTGGAAGCCATTGACGCCATACTTGATATAGGCGTGGGCCGTGTGGTGCTTGGTACCGCTGCCATTGAAGACTCGTTGTTGGTGCAAGCGGCCATCGCCAAGCATGGAACGTCCCGCATAGTGGTGGGCGTGGATGCGCGTGACGGCATGGTGGCCACCCGTGGCTGGATAGAGCAATCGTCCGTCAGGGTCGAGGACCTTTTAGAGCAGATGGCAACGCTGGGCGTACGGCGGTTCGTCTACACGGACATCGCCAGAGACGGCATGCTGACAGAACCCAACTTTGATGCCGTGGCCTCAGTGGTCATGGCCGCCACGGAGCTTGGCTCCACAGTGATAGCTTCGGGCGGTGTGAGCAACGTAGCTCACCTTGCGCGTCTGGCTGACATCGGCGCGGAGGGCACCATCGTCGGCAGCGCCATATACACCGGCGCATTGGACCTGGCTGAAGCGCTCCGCACAGTGGGAGGATGATATGAAGGTCTCACGAGAGCATGGCGTCACCAAAGAAGAGGCCAAGGGCAAGCTGGACGGCTTTCTGGACGAGATGCTCAAGGCCTACGGCAGTCACGTGCCAGAGCATAGTCACGAGTGGGTTGGCGATACCATGAAATTTTCAGGGAAGGCCAAAGGGCTCAGCGTTTCCGGCACCGTACAGGTGACCGACACCACAGTGCTCATTAACGTTGGCCTGCCCCTAATGGCACGTATGTTTGAAGGTGCCGCGCGCAGTCGGGCGGAAGAGGCCCTCGACACTCTCTTTGGAGCGCAGAGCTAGTCATGGCTGTCCGCAACCCTATGGTTAGGCAGCTATGACAGCGGCACCACGCAGGCTGGTCTTATTGATCGCGGCGGTGACGATATCTGCCACCCTACTAGCGGCGTGCGACATCATTGGGGTCAATCCCAGTGGCAGCCCGCAGCCAACTGCAACTCCCACCTCTAACGCCTCTCCAACTGAGACTCCGCTCCCAACGCCTGGCCCTACAGCTACGCCAACCGCGTCACCCACGCCGGGGCCCACATCGACACCAGTGCCAACGAGGACTCCTACGGCTGAGGGTGAGGCTATAAGCAACCTCCATCCTCATCAGCCTCCTGGGTGGGCAGCTCCCCTTATCATCAGTGGTCGTCCAGGCCAGTCCGATTCCACCGCTATATCGTTACCCAACCCGGTCTACATAAGCTGGGCAATCACCAACGACGGCCCACAGTCCTCCAGTGAGTCTTACTCCGTTGACCTTTACGTGGACGGTGTTATGGCCGAACGGTGGCAAGGTTCACAATTTGAACCGCAAAGCTACCGCTTCATTGGTGACTGGAACGACCTGACCAACCAGCTCAAGCTCACCCCAGGCATCCACACATTTACGCTTGTTGTTGATTCTCTCAATCGAGTGCCTGAAACCAACGAGGCCGACAACACCTTCACGGTGGATGTGAACGTAGGCGGAGACAACCCCGCGCAATCGACAGTCACACGTCTACCTGACCCTGCACTGTTCACACCGGAAGGATGGGAGGCCCCTCTTGTGCTTACGTCCTACGGTGACCGGACCATGAACGGCCCTCTGTCGGTGGACGTAGCAACCCATGTCCAATACGCCTTCAAGAACCAGGGGTTGTCGTCCGTCTTACGCAGCATCCCTCTCCACATCTACGTGGATGGAGTCCTGGTGCGGGAGGACAAATGGCAGTGGGCCCTGACTGATCAAGCCACAACTGCACCGTGGGCAGGGCTGTTGGACACCCTGAGCCTAAAGCCAGGCCCGCATGACCTACGGCTGGTGGTGGACCCTGGCAATGTGGTTCAAGAGTTAGATGAGACCAACAACACGTACCAGGCTTCGTTCACGTGGGGCACCGGCCCTGTGGACTCCGCCCCAGCCCTGCCTCCCATCACCACGGCCTCACCCCCTGAACCCTTGAACGCGCCTAACCTGATCCCCGGATGGCACTTTGCCTGGGATGGCCCAATCATCATCTCTGCCGCGGAGGGCACCTTCACCAACGGCTCTCCAGTGGTGGGGCAACAGCAATGGATAGACGTGGTGGTGCAGAACCAGAGCGTTCATGACGCAAGCGCCTTCTCCGCAGACCTCTACCTGGACGGCGTAAAGGTGCGTAACTTCCGCTTTGATAGCGGACTGGGAGGGGGAAGCGTGGGCTGGCATGAAGACTGGGGCAACCTGCTAAGCAGCGTTCAGCCCTCCGCCGGCACGCACACGTTACGGCTAGTCATAGACCCTCAAAACGAGGTGGCCGAGAGCAACGAGGACGACAACGTCTACGAGACGACCGTGGAATGGTTCACTGTCGCGCCTGACGCACTGCCACCCATCGTGTACACCAACGCTAAGCTCAGCGATATGTTGGCAGGACTGCCCGCGCTGCTGGACGACAGGAGCGTGGTGGTCAACGACACAGGCGCCAACAGGATTCCGGACGTCCTCAGTGCTGCGGACGCAGGCTATTACCTTCTCACGGGAGGAAGCTTATTGGACGAGCGACTCAGCGTGTTCCTGCTCTCCCGTGCAGACTACGTACGCTGGGTTGATGATTCCTATGCGGAGAAGTTCGCCACCAACCCTGAATCGGAGTATCCGGCACTATTGGCTAGTCGTGAGAAGCTCAAGACCAGCAACCCTGCATTCAAAGCGCGTTACCTGGACGGGGCTGCTGTGGTGGTGGACGCGGAGCGTCCATTCGCAGAAGTGTTGAACACGCTGGCACATGAACTGGGTCACGCACGCCAGGACATCGTGAACCCAGCGCAGACTGAAGCGCAGACCACGTATTACCTCCAAGCTCTCCATGAGGCCCAGGCGCAGCAGTTTGAGCGAGCCTACTGGCTGGCGGTGGAGCGCTTCACTGGACAAACGCTGCTCGCCTACCCTGACCACAGGGGCTTCACAGACCTCGTTGGCTTCCGGTTCGACATCTGGAAGGGCAACGTCAACGCTGATGAACACTATCTGGGCTACCTGTTAGCTTGGACTGCCGTCTTGGCAGACGTAGCGTTGCAAGACCTCGGCCAACAACTTGTGAATGACGGGAAACTGGATGCAGACGCCGCCCTCCGCGTGTATGACCATCTGGTGTCCCTGGAGCCGTCCACTGTTGAGGAGTACGTGACCGTTCGCGTGGCGCTTTTCGACCAAACCGTGCCCACGATGCGCACTCTTGCCAAAGGCCGCCTGACTTCCAACCTTGACCCTGACCAAGAGGGCTCACCGGATCTACGCACCCCTGCCTTGCTAATGCCTTAGTCGTCCCTAGCCGCTGGTTGACGACCTCCGCACCCCTGCCTACACTTGCGCCACTGGTTAACTACGTCACGTATCCCATTTAAGAGGCACGCCATGTCCATGCACTATGAAGAGATACAGAAACCCAAAGAGCACCGGCTTCCTCCGAACCTGACCGACTTCACTGGGCAAGCAGACTCATTCAAATGGGAAGACATTGAGAAGGAGCTGGACTGGCTCCCCGGCGGCGGCCTGAATATTGCCCATGAAGCCATTGATCGCCACTGCAACAACGGTCTTGGCACTAAGGCCGCCATGCTCTGGGAGGGCAAGGACGGCAAGAAGGAGACCCACACCTACGACGACATGCGGCGGCAGTCCAACAAGTTTGCCAACGTCCTCAACGGCCTGGGCCTTGAGAAGGGAGACCGCGTCTTCACCTTCATGGAGCGCGTGCCGGAACACTTTTTCGCCGTCTTCGGAACCCTCAAATTCGGCTGCATCATTGGCCCTCTCTTCTCGGCCTTCGGCCCTGACCCGGTCAGGGACCGCCTCGAAAACAGCGGTGCCAAGGTACTGGTCACGCAACCGGAACTGCGCGCACGTATCGCCCACATTCTGCCGCAGTTGCCTGAACTCAAGCACATCATTGTCCTCAACAAGGACGGCAGGTCGTCTGAGCCCCACGTAGACGGCGACCTCGACTACGACGAACTGATGTCGAAGGCGTCTGATGACTTCGGCCCCATCACCACGACACGTGACGACTACTCCATCATGCACTACACCTCTGGCACCACGGGCAAGCCCAAGGGCGCGGTGCACCGCCACAACTCCGTCATCCAGCAATACGCCACCGGCAAGTGGGCCTTGGACCTCCACCAGGACGACATCTACTGGTGCACAGCGGACCCCGGCTGGGTAACCGGCACCTCTTACGGCATGATTGCGCCGTGGACCAACGGCGTGACCCAGCTCATCTATGAAGGCGGCTTCCGGCCCAGCAAATGGTATGACCTTATCCAGCAGTACAAGGTGACGGTGTGGTACAGCGCGCCCACGGCCATCCGCATGCTCATGAAGGCGGGTGATGAGGTGCCCAAGCAATATGACCTCTCCACCGTGCGTTTCATGGCATCTGTAGGTGAGCCGCTGAACCCGGAGGCGGTGGTCTGGGGCAAGAATGTCCTGAACCTAGCTATCCATGACAACTGGTGGCAGACAGAGACAGGGGCCATTCTGGTGGCCAATTACGCTGCCATGCCCATCCGCCCCGGCTCCATGGGCAAGCCCATCCCCGGCGTTACCGTGGCTGCCATTGACGACCAGGGCAACGTGATGCCCCCCGGTGAGGAGGGAGACCTGGCGGTGAAGCCTGGCTGGCCCTCCATGTTCCAGATGTACTGGCAAGACGAGGAACGCTACAACTCACGCTTCATCAACGGCTGGTACATCACCGGCGACCGCGCCCGCCAGGATGAAGACGGCTATTTCTGGTTCATAGGCCGCTCTGATGATGTCATCAACACGGCTGGCCACTTGGTAGGCCCCTTTGAGGTGGAGAGCGCCCTTATAGAGCACCCCGCCGTCGCTGAAGCGGGCGTCATTGGCAAGCCTGACCCGCTGGCCATGGAGGTGGTGAAAGCCTTCGTGTCGCTGAAAGAGGGCTACGAGCCCAGCGAAGAGTTGCGTCGGGAAATCATGCGCTTCGTACGTACCAAGCTGGCGGCGGCAGTCGCGCCCCGCGAGATTGACTTCATAGACTCGTTGCCCAAGACCCGCAGCGGCAAGATCATGCGCCGTCTGCTCAAGGCGCGGGAGCTTGGCCTGCCAGAGGGTGATACCTCCACGTTGGAGGAGGACTAGCGCGCTTCGTCATTGCGAGTGAACGCATAAGACTCTCCCCTGTCGTGGTATTCTCCCATCTGACCATTCACCTCAAGGAGCCACATAACCACCATGGCTGATAAGACCAACGTCCTCGTCATCTACCAATTCCCAGAAGAGGCTATTGAACGCATACGGAGCGTAGCGCCGGACCGCCTTAACGTGGTGTCCGCCAACGCTGAGTTTTACGATGAAATCATGGCTGACTGGGACGAGAACCTGACCAAGCGCTTTATCCGAAAGACGCCGGAGAAGCCAAAGCTGTCACCTGAGGAGAAGGAGAAGCTTTTGGCGGAAGCGGATGCCGTCTTCATGAGCTTCCCGTTCCCCAAGACCGTGCCTCAACGTGGCAAGAACTTACGCTGGATACACTTCCCATTTGCCGGTGTCTCCAATCTCCAAAACACTCCTTGCTGGGGCATCCCCATCACCGTCACCAGCTCTAGGGGTTACACCAACGCCCTGCCCATAGCCGAGACGGTCATCGCAGCGGCCTTCGCCTTCGCCAAGCGGCTGGACATCAACATGCAGCGGCAGATTTCAGGTGAGATGGCCAACCCGCGGCTACTCCCCACGCCCCAGATGCGCGTCATCAAGGGCAAGACCATGGGCATCGTCGGCATGGGTGGTATCGGCAGAGAGGTGGCCCAATTGGCCAAGGGCGTGGGCATGCGGGTGGTGGCCACTCGACGATCTACCATGCAGCGCGCCATCAACGTGGACGGCGTAGATGAAGTGTTCCCCGCATCTCAGCTTCACCAGATGCTGGCGGAGTGCGACTTCGTGGCGGTGTGCGCCATGTGGACAGACGAGACCGAAAACCTCATTGACGCAGAGGCCATCGCCGCCATGAAGGATGAGGCCTACCTCATCAACATAGCCCGCGCCGAGATTGTGAACGAGGCCGCCATGCTTGCAGCGTTACACTCCGGCAAGCTGAGTGGCGCATTCGTGGATGTGTGGGCCAATGAGTTCCAGGAGCCACCGCACGCTGAGTTGCTGTCTGCGCCAAACCTCACGTTCATGCCCCACACATCGGGCCGCGGTGACGTAAGCCACGCCTTTGCTCTTGATGTCTTCTGCGACAACCTCCGCCGTTTCATTGACGGTGAGCCGCTGGAGAACGTGGTGGACTGGGAGCGCGGCTACTAGGCGTTGATTGACGACGTAGGCACAGATGGCCTGGTGCGCGTCCAAGTTAAGCAAACATTACGTGAAAGAGGCGGGGCGCAGGCCCCGCCTCTTTTTTCTCGTTCAACGTCGCGGAACCTATCCTAGCTGTGCGGTAAACTTGCGGAGCACGGCGTAAAAGTCGTCAGGCCGCGTCAGTGATAGGTTGCCCTTGGTGTTGGGGTACACCGCCAGCCATGAGCCCTCAATGTTGGCGTGGGCCGTCTTGGAGTGCGCCAGTGGGTGTACCTCCGCCCGTTCGTCGTCCGTGTCGCCCCTAACAATCAGCGTCGGCACAGAGACGGACTTGCATGCATCGGTCAGGTCGTAGTACGCCTTGAAGTCGTCGCCGTTACGCAGGTTGCCATAGAACCGAGCCACGTCCTTCCAGTCGTCACCGTGGTCTCGTTGGAGCATCGCAGCCTGGGGTGGAGCGGCCTCCGGCCCAAACGTCTTGCTCAGCCTGGCGTCAGCCTCAGGGCTGTTGGTGAGAATAGCCCAGTCCAGTACCACCGACATCAGCCTGTCAGGATGGTCGATAGCAGTCCGCAGGGCCACGCGGGAGCCCATGGCGCCTCCGTAGAGGTGTGCTTTCGCAATCCCCAGGGCGTCCATCAGGCCAATCACGTCGTCCACCCAACCGGAGACTGGCATATCAGCTACGTGCTGACTACCGCCCAAGCCTCGCAGGTCAGGGATGATAACGCGGAAGTCTTTGGAGAGTTCAGGGATGTGGACGGCCATGTCTTTTGCAGTCCCGGCAATGGAGCCGTGCAGCATGATGAGCGGTTGGCCGGTACCGCCCTCCTCGTAAAAGTATTCAAAGCCGTTAACGTTGGCGGTGGGCATGTTGCCGCTCCTTACGCTGAATTATGGCGGAGCATAGGCATACTGGGTTGCGCCGTCAACCACGTTCGCATCTGTACTGAAGCCGCACCTCTGCGGTAGGATGCCGCACGTTAACAACTTCGTTTCCTGTTGGTGGCCACGTAAGCGCCGCTAGCGGGGTTTCTGATTGGGGTGACCCATAGCTGGAAGTACCGCGGTCCCCAAGCCCGGGATGAACTGGGCCTTCTTTGGTTGGCGGATAGTCTTGGCGCTGGCGCTGATGCGCTTTATAGGCTCCGGCATCGGCATTTACGGCCGGGGCGTCCTGCTCATACCCATGGAGCAGGACCTCAACGTGGGCCGCGACATGATTTCTCTGGTGTTTGCCGCAACCATCCTGCCACCCGCGCTGCTGGGCCCCATAGGCGGCAAGCTCATGGACCGCTTTGGCGGCAGGCGCGTGCTGGTAATCAGCTCCATCGTCGCGGGCATGGGCTTCGTCTCGCTGTTGTGGGTAAACAGCTTCTTCATGTTGGTAGTGGTGTACATGGGGTTCATCAGCCTGGCCTACAACTGGTGCATCTGGCAGGCCCCCACCGCCATCACCAACAATTGGTTCCTCCACAACAAAGCCTTAGGGCTCTCCATCCTCTCTGCTGGAGTGGGCGCCGGAGGGTTCGCGCTGGTCCCCGTTGTGGAATTTCTTGTCGACTCCTTCGGATGGCGCGACACCTCGGCCATAGGTGGCGTGGCCTTGGCGGTGGCTGGCGTCAGCGTTGGCATCTTTGTACGCAACAGGCCAAGTGAGAAGGGGCTGGAGCCTGACGGCATCTCGGCACCCGCAAGTGGCTCACCCAGCCGTGAGTCCTGGGGCTTCACGGCCCGTCAGGCCATGCACACACGGCTCTTCTGGCTCATGCTGGTGGGCGCAGTCCTCTGGTTGTCCGTAGAACTCAGCATGCAGCTCCACTTCTTCCCGCTGTTGATCTCCAAGGGTGCCACCACCACGACTGCCGCCTGGTTCACCGGCTTTTTGGCCGCTATGACGTTGGGCGGAGTGCTGCTGGTGGGCTGGCTGTCTGACAAGTTCGACGGCCGCTACGTCCTCAGCTTCTTCGGGCTGTTTCTGGCCGCCGCCATGGTGGTGTTGCTGGTAACAGGGTCAGCTCCGGGCTACCTCTTGGCAACAGTGTTGTTAGCACCCGTGGACGCCATATGGCCTGTGCTGTGGGCAATCATTGGCCGTGAGTACGGCCCCGCCTTCTACAACACCATTCGCGGCACCATTTACGGCTTCATCCTGTATGGCAGCGTGGCGTGGCAGTACCTTCCGGGGGTCGTCTTTGAACGCACAGGTTCTTATGACATATGGCTCATAGCTATGATTGTTGTTGCGCTGATTACGACAGTCATCTTTTATTTTGCTGCTCGCAGCAAGGTGGTCAGGCCCGTAGACGTAGCTCCGTAACTGCGCGACGCCTACGGATCGAAGTAGCAGAAGCACTTGTTTGAGTTGAAGACCCACGCCTCCAGGTAGTCCACCACGGTGGGCGTCTGCCCTTCCGTAGCCCCTGCCAAGGCCGCCCACATCCGCCACTCATGGCCTCCCGCCGCTTCAATCTGCGCGTTGGGTATGTCTGCCCACAGATGCTGCTCACCCCGTGCAAGCTGCTCAAAGTGCACGCGGTCAGTGGCGATGTCCGGGAAAAGCCATTCGTTCTTTTGAGTGAGGAACGAGTGGGACCAGCTTGACGATGCCATGAGCACCACGCGCTCATCCCGCTCTTCGACAATCTCACGCACCAGCTTCCCTAACTTGTAGAGCGACCGCTGCGACGGGCCTGGTGGCGACCGCTTACCTGACAGGTCAACGCCAGCAAGCTCAGGCTTGAGGTGCCCAAAGCCTGACTGCGCCACTTCAAAGTTGGTCCCCAGGGCGTTCAGCGAGATTGGCACCACGGGGTACGGGAACCCCTTTCGGTCCCAGTCCAGGTACACAAGGGTGTTTGCAAAGGCGTGTGCCATGCCGTGAGGCGCATGGGAGGGTCGATAGGAGTACGCGACAGGAAAGTCTCGCTCTATGAGCTGGGTGGCAATGTGCTTGCCCAACTCATGGTTGCCTTTCCATGAGAACCTCTTGTCCACCGGCTCGCCCCACGGGTTGTCAGGTGCGTGCAGCATAGGCTGAACGTCCACAAATTCGGCGTCACAGTGGACCACAATAGGCGGAACCAGGTCCTCATGGAAGTTCTCGTATTGATCGTCGCCCCAGATGACTATGGCGTCGGGCTTGAAGTCATCAATGCGCTGTCGGAGCGCCCGGAAGGCGTCAATCATCCGCTGCTCGTGGGCCAGCGCCTCTTCATCCTGGCGCTCCCATTGGTCTCTGGCCTCGTCCGGCCAGTTGGCAGGGTCTCGCATTTTGTCCGATACCACAGGGTTACCCATCAGCATCCGCACGGTGCTGGTGTACGCCTTTGGTCCGCGCAGCAAGCTGGGGTAGTGCGTGCAGCCTACTCCAAGTACCTCTCCCATGGGCTACCTCCTTAACCAACCAGACTCCAGACCACATCTCGCTAGGTTGCTCTTACACAATTCTCCGCAATGCACTCAAACGTGCGGCGGTCCCTAGTCATACCGGACCGCCGCGCTGGATAGCTTGATAAAAGTGGTGACGCGCTACATTTTCCCTTGGAGGAATTGAGTGGTCACGCGGTCATGCTCCTCCGGGTGCTCCCACATTGGCCAGTGAGCGGCGTCCGCCATGCAGTAGTACTTGGACCCTGGAATGAGGCTGGCAAAGTGCTCGCCCACGTCCGGGCCTGCGCCTGGGTTGTTCTCCGTCCAGAAGACCATGGTGGGAGGCTTCAGGTTGGCGCAGTCCTCTTCCGTGTACCGGAGCCGAGGCTCCTGCGGCACGTCAATGCCAAATACCTTCCGCATGGAAGCGTTGATGGCGGGGTCTGAGTACATCTTCAACCGCAGGTCCACAATTTCATCTGTAATCCGGTCAGGTGACGTTACCAGCCACTCCAGGCGCTTACGCAGGTTGACCGGGTTGGGGTTGGTGACCGCTTCACGGGAGAGGTCAAACAGCAACGGCCCGCCTCCCGCTTGCTCCTTGAAGGTGCGCTTGAAGTCTATGAAGAACGCGCCTGTGTCCAATATCAGCTTGCCAGCACGCTCAGGGAAGTGCATGCCGTACTCAAACGCGATGTGAGAGCCCATGGACTCACCCTTGATGTGAGCCCACTTATGCCCTTCCGCGTCCAGCAGGTCAACAATGGCCTCCGCCTGGCGGTACGTGGTTCGTTCGTGGTCGAAATTATCGGTGAGCGTGTAGCCGTGATAGAGCGCGTCGATGGAGTAGACGTGGAAGTTCTTTGCCAGGTTCATGATGTTCCGAGCGTAACCTTCCGCATGCCCGCCAATACCGTGAATGAGGATTAGGGGCTCGCCTGCGCCAGCCTCAATAACCCTATGCGTGTACTTCTTCCCTTTGATGAACCGTGTCTGGCTCCCTGACAACTCCACCCAAAGCGACTTCCAGTGCGTCTCCGTAGCCATTGTTCGTTTGTCTCCT
>Ga0114999_10007139_pt1 | contig 12733 bp, 11 predicted proteins | sample ArcticOcean_MG_C_3_FD_89820 | JGI IMG/M metagenome (GOLD analysis project Ga0114999, IMG submission 89820) | Marine microbial communities from western Arctic Ocean - ArcticOcean_MG_CB8_126 | ecosystem: Environmental > Aquatic > Marine > Oceanic | place: Arctic Ocean: Canada Basin | collected...
CGCTCCGCCGACAGACGGTTTGCCGACACCAGAACTGAGTTATGTCGACGTTGACGCGGATCTCTTTCGGAGACGAGTTGTGCTCTTCGACACTGGAATCGCCAGAGCTGCCACCAGAGGCCTCAACGTCGTCATGGAGACTTATCTAGCACGGGATCGGCAACGCTACGGGGCCATTCGTGAATCCCTTGCGATTCACGACCGTATGGTCGATGCCTTGCGGGCCGGTGATTACGCGAAACTGGGGCAGATGGCCAGTCGTTACTGGGCATTGCGGTGCATACTGGACCCCGAGGCGACGAATCCGGCGATTCAGCAACTCTTCGAGTCACCCGTGGCTGAACTGATCGAAGGTGGCACATTGACGGGTGCCGGTGGGGGTGGCTTCGGCCTGCTCATCGCCCGAGAAGGTGAAGAAGACTCACTGCGGGGGTGTCTGAACAAGCTCAAAGATCAGCGCGCCTACGCTCGCAGCGCTGTAGTCGACTATCAACTCAACGCTACTGGACTTCAACTGACGGAACGTCCTGCCTCCACGGCGGACCGCTGAGGAGACAACTGAAATGTTGATGCAGGATCGCACAGGCTTCGTCGCCGGCGTCGCCAACCATCGAAGTATCGCCTGGGCCGTAGCCAAAGCACTCGACCGTGAAGGCACCCGACTGGCGCTGGGTTATCTCGGAGAACGTGAATTAGAGGCAATCGAGCCGTTGCTGGAGCAACTGCAAACGCCGCCGCTGCTAATCCAGTGTGATGCCACCAAAGAAGACTCCGTCGGTGCCGCCTTCGAGAGAGCGGGGGCAGAATTGGGCAAGCTCGACTGTCTCGTACACGCCATTGCCTTCGCTAATCGCGAGGACCTCGTAGGCCGCTTTGCAGATACTTCGATTGAGGGATATCAACTTGCTCTTGGTGTCAGCGCTTACACCCTCAACACATTGGCGCGAGCCGCCGAGCCACTGATGACAGACGGCGGTGGTGTCGTGGCGCTGACCTATCTCGGCAGTGAGCGCGCCATCCGTAATTACAATGTCATGGGAGTTGCCAAGGCGGCTCTGGAATCTGGTGTTCGCTATCTTGCAAGCGAGCTTGGGGAGAGCAACATCCGCGTCAATGCTCTGTCCGCCGGACCCATCCGCACACTGGCGGCGCGCGGCATCGGCGGTCTCAACGACATGCTTCGCGTGCACGCGGATCGGGCGGCTCTAAAGCGTAACAATACGGTCGACGAAGTCGGCGACGCAGCTTTGTTCTTGTGCAGCCCCATGAGCCGCGGTATCACAGGAGAGGTGATCTACTGCGACGCGGGCTACCGAATCATGGGCCTATGAAGGCGGGGGCAACTCGAGCCCGCGCAGCGCGGCAAGGCTGCGATCGGCAACCCGCTCCCCGGCTCTGCTAAGCGCCTCGAGATGTGCCCGTAGAAAGGCCGCATCCTGAGGATGATCCACGTCGTACCAGGGGGCCAGTAACTTCAGTCCGAGAGCGTCGGTTTCTGCGTTGGAAATGGCGGCGACCGTCTGCTGGAGCACCGACCCTGTGCTCCAGTCAATGCCTCGAAACAGTGCGTCCCCGGAACAATCGAAGGCCTTTGCGGTTACTCCAATGAGGTAGTAGCCGCCGTCGACGCAGGGGCCCAAAACGACATCCGCCTTCAGCAGTTCTGCCAGAGCGTTGTCGATTGACTGGATCGGCAAAGAGGGTGAATCCGTGCCGAGAATGACTACTCGTTTTGCACCTTTTTCGAAGGCCTCCTCAAGCACCTTCTCCATACGTAAGCCAAGATCCGTCCCTTGTTGGACGACAAAACTCAACTGCCGTGCGCCCGACGGATCTAGCAGCAATCGCAGTCCATCCAGGCCCTCAGCATCGGCGCTGGCTACGACTTTACGGCTCGCGTCACAGTGCTCCAGCAACCCGGCGCTGTCCTGTAGAAAGGCAGAATACACCGTCGCCGTTTGTTGCGGCGACAGATGGCTGTGCATCCGTGTCTTCACCTTCCCGGCGACCGGTTCGCGAGCGAACAAGATTGCTGCCGTCACCGGAAGGCTTTCCGTTTGAGGGAGGCCGGGGCTGTCTTTATCTTTTTCATCTTACTCAGGCTCTTTCCCGTTTCCACCAAACAAGGATCCCCATGGCGGAAGTCAATATCGTTCGGCATCGTCCCGGTGCCGTGTTCTGCAACCCCTGCGAAGTCATCACCGTCGACGACGACGGCAAAGTAGTCCGCCTCGTTGAGCCCAGCGGCAATGTGGGTACGCAATATGCCAACAACATTGGTTCCGAGTGGTTCGGCACGATTGAGAACCTGAACGCCGGTCTGGCGCAGGGCAAGGTCCATTGGTCTGATGTCTACAAGACGGATGTCATGTGGACCACACCATCGGGCGATCGTGACGAGTGCGATGCCTTCAAGAACGACTTCAACGGTGTCTATGGCGCCATGATCAACTCCGCCACAGGCGGCCCGATGCGCTCCAATCGAATGGCGCGCTTCACACACCAGGAGGGCTTCCCCGACCCGCAGGCACTGTTCGAAGTGCAGATCAAGGCCGCAGCGGGAGACGTCGAAATTGGCGGCGGCAAGCTCGACTTCGGCTCCTGGATCGACCACCAGCCGTCAGGTGCCTCGGTCATGCACAAGAAGGGCGACGAGATGATCACCACTCTCGGCCCTGATGCAGGTAAGGAGATGGAGTTCGTCCTCGAAGAGCAATACGCCAAGCCTTTCGCCGAGGCAGGGATTGATTTCAAGAAGCAGACAGTGTTCATGGAGATACTCGTCGGCGTCGACGACGCGCCGGACAAAGCCTGGGAGCGGATCGAAGCGGTGCGCAAGGCATTTGAGGCTTATTTCGGCGACGACCGTCCTGCGGGCATGATTTACCCTGTGTCCCGGATTCCCAACCTGGACGGCATCGTCGAACCGCAGCCGCGTGTCGTTTCCGGGGACGTCGAAATTCTGCGCTGCGGAAACCTCGAGCATGGTTTCAGCACCTGGAACGCGATCCGCCACGGTGGCATCACAGAGGTCATGGTTTCTGCCATCGGTGGTAATGATGCCGGAACCATCCTCGACGGCATCGACGCTCGTGTATTGGAGGCAGGCGGCGCAGGCCTGAAACAGAACGGCATATTCAACAACGCCTACATCGCCGCCGGCGACGACAGCAAAGCCAACCGTGAGTCGCTGACGAAGTTCAACCCCTCCTTCACCAAGTGGTACGAGGGAACGGCACCATCAGCGCGCACCGCCCAGTATGTGGGCGCCATTCAACAACAGGAGTTCGCCTACGGCGTCTCCAATCGGTCCATTTTCGCTTAATTACCAGGAGACTTCCTTGCAGGCATCCCTGATCGTCGATGAACTAAGAAAGCATGGGGTTACCCACGTGGTGGGCGTACCCGACAATGGTGCACGAACACTGTTTGAGACTTTGTGGGCAGCTGATGATATCGAAGTAATCGGTGTAACCCGTGAAGGTGAAGCGTACGCAGTGGCCAGCGGTCTATACGTCGGTGGCAGCACGCCGATGGTGATTATTCAGAACACTGGCTTTCTGGAGACGGGCGACGCCTTTCGTGGCACTGCCTACAACATGGGTCTGCCTATCGTTATGCTCATGGGCTATCGGGGCCATCAGACACTGGTTCCAGGTGCCGAACGCATAGACACGGCCGCCAGTTTCTTTGAACCAACCTTGAAGGCATGGGATATCCCCTATACGCTGATGCAACAGGACGATGAAGTGAGTGATCAGATCGCCGGCGCTTTCCGTGCCGCAAGCGAACGATCTCTGCCTGCAGCGGTGCTCCTCATCGGCACAACCACCTGAGAGCCTAAAGAGATATGCTGGACAAATACAGTTGCCTGAAAAAGCTTGCCGATCGACGTGGCTCGCGCGACGCCGTAATCACCACGATGAGTGTGTCCATGCCGTGGGGGGAGTTGTCTGACACGCCGCTGGACTTCGCTTCCGTCGACAGCGCCATGGGGCATGGCGCCGACTTTGCCTACGGTCTGGCGCTGGCCCAGCCAGACCGGCGCGTCCTCTGCCTTAACGGGGACGGATCGACGTTGATGTGCCTTGGAACACTGGTCACGATCACCGGCAAACCTGCACCGAATTTTACCCTCATCATCACCGAAAACGGGACCTACGAGGTGACCGGCAACCAACCGGTGCCGGGAGCGGGGACAGTCGACTTTGAAGGCATGGCCCGTGCTGCAGGGCTACAGCAGGCCTACACCATCGACAGGGAAGAAGACTTCGACGCCAAACTTGATCTTCATTTCACGGCACCCGGGCCGGCAGTCTTCGTGTGGCGCATTCAACAAGCTGATGAGCCAGTTCCGAAGCCATCGGCCCCCATCCGGCAACGGGCGCATGCCCTGCGCGACGCCGTGATCAGCTAGTTTGATGACGGTATCATTCCCCAAGATGGCCCGCTTCCGGCAACGCTTTGCTGCCGAGACGCTGGAAGATGTAGGCAGTGCTGTTGCAGCGCAGTTACAGGCCTGCGATCTGGCCAGCCGAGTCCAGGCGGGACAACGAATTGCGATAACTGGCGGCAGCCGTGGCATTGCGAACATCTCCCAGATTACACGCATAGTAGTCGATGCGGTGCGTAGCGCCGGTGGACTGCCCTTTGTCATGCCTGCTATGGGCAGTCATGGTGGCGCCACGGCGGAGGGACAGAAGGAGGTTCTGACCAGCTACGGCCTCGGTGAAGCGGATATGGGATGCCCCGTAGAAGCGACGATGGATGTCGTGGAGTTGGGACAACTCGATGACACAACGCCCATTCTCGTCAATCGACTGGCTTACGAGGCGGATGGTGTTATCGTCATCAACCGCGTAAAACCGCACACATCTTTTCGCGGGAGCCACGAAAGCGGCGTCGTCAAAATGCTGACGATCGGCCTCGGTTGTCATCGCGGCGCCACCATGGCCCATGCCCAGGGGGCGCAGGGTCTGTCGCGACTGGTCCCGGCGTTAGGCGAGGCATTGCTTGCAAGACTCAACGTTGTCGCTGGCATTGCCCTTGTCGAAAACGCCTACGACCGGACAGCGAGCATCACCGCTTTCCGCGCCGAGCAGCTACTTGCAGGGGAGCCACACCTGCTGGCCGAGGCACGCACCAATATGCCCAGCATTCTCGCCCACAACATCGATCTGCTGATTGTGGACGAGATGGGCAAGAATATTTCTGGAACGGGCATGGATACCAACATCCTGGGACGCATGATGCTGCCAGGCATTAAGGAACCTGATGAACCAGGGGTAGCACGCATTCTCGTACGCCGGCTGTCAGACAAGACACATGGCAATGCCAATGGTGTGGGCCTGGCTGATGTGATTACCAGACAGCTCTTCGACCAGATCGACTTCGACGCCACGTACGCCAACGCCTTCACTTCCACTTTCCTCAATCGCGCATATATCCCCATCATAAAGGCCGACGACAGGGAAGCTATCGCTGCAATGTTTGAAGTTTTGCGAATCGAGAATGGGGCGACGGCTCGTGTGGCTCGGATTGTCAACACGCTGGACGTGGAACACATCCTGCTGAGCGAAACTTTGGCTGGAAACAGCCATCATCCCGATCTGGAGCGGGTCGGCGAATTCGATTCCATGCGCTTCGACGACGACAACACGCTGCTGTAGAAAGCCTGCTTGCGCCGCTGTTAGAAAGCTTGTTTGCGCCGTTATTAGAAAACTTGTTTGCGATAGCGCTGGGAGTTGATGCCAAGTTGATCGCGGTACTTGGCCACGGTTCGACGTGCGATGCGTAGACCGTCTTTGGCCAGCATGTCTGCGATTTCCTGATCACTCATCGGCTTGTTCTTGTCTTCCCCGTCGACCATGTTGGAAATCTTCTCCTTGACGCTACGCGCAGAGACATCCTCACCATCGTCGCGGGACACCTTGCTGTCAAAGAAATACTTCAGTTCCTTCACGCCGTGCGGCGTTTGCATGTACTTGCCATTGCTGACGCGACTGATCGTCGACACATGCATCCCCACTGCGTCAGCCACATCCTGAAGTACCATGGGTTTTAGATACGCCGGGCCGTGCTCAAACCAGCCCATCTGCGCCCGAACGAGATAATCGGCGACTTTCAGCATGGTCGTGCGCCGCTGGTTGATGGCGTTGATGAGCCATCGTGCGTCGTTCAGCTTGGTCGATACATAGGAACGCACCTCATCCTTGCGCCCGCGGCCATCCTTCAGCAGCTGCGCATAGTCAGCGTTGATTCGCAGGGAGGGTAGATTGCCGTCGGTAAGACTTACAATCCAATCCTCCTCGGCCTTTTCGACGATGAGATCCGGAGTGATATAGTTCACGCTGGTGTCGAGGGTCAGCAGGTTGGAACTGGAAAACGCATCGCCAACAAGAGCCCCGGGATTGGGATGGAGCTCCTCGATGATTTCCATGGCGCCGCGCATATCATCGTTCTGAATGCCTAGACCACGGGTGATTCGAGAATAGCGCCGCTTCGTGAGGTCTTCCATGTAGTTGTCAACGATCTGAATCGCCAGTTCCAGATCGTAGAAATTTTCCTGACCCTCTTTCTGTCGCAGTTGGATCAGTAGACATTCGGACAGATCGCGGGCACCCACGCCCGCCGGCTCGAACGTCTGAATTACCGACAGAACGCGTTCGACATCTTCAACGGCAACCTCTATGGACTCGGCGATCTCCTCAGCAGAACATGTGAGGTACCCGCGGTCATCGATGTTGCCGAGGATGAAATCGGCGATATCCACATCCTCGCCTTTGAGCGGGCTCATGACGAGCTGCTCTTTCAGCAGTTCTGTCAGCGGTGGTGTGATGGTAATCCGATTTTCCTGGGGCTCGCGATCCTGCTCCCAGTTCGGATCATATTCACTATTTTCGTTGTTATATGAATTTTGATCGAGCTGGTCATCGAGCAGCGCATCCCAATCGACCTCGTCCTTGGGCTCAGGCACCTCTTCGGCCTTTAGCTCCTTTTCCTCAAGAGCGACCTCCTGTTCCCTCGTGTCGATCTCCTCAACCTCGGGCTCCGGCGCTACATCTTCCTCCAACTCCTCCATCTCCATCGATTCTTCGAGGAGAGGATTGATTTCCATTTGTTGCTGGATTTCGAGTTCCAATTCCAGTGTTGACATCTGCAGCAACTGCAGAGACTGGATCAACTGCGGAGCCATCCGCTGTTGAAGACTCATATTCTGTGACAGGCGGAGCATTGTCACGAAGGCACAACTCTTTCTCTAAGAATGACTTGGAGAAACGATAAAATCATAGGTGTGGCTAATATAGAAGGGCTGCACAGGAGTGTCAAGAAGAAAGGCACAACATTTGCTGGAGGCTTGGTTGCCCTACCTCGAACTCAAGACAGCCGGAAACTCTCGCCCAGATAGAGCCGGCGAACATCCTCGTCATCAGCCAGTTCCCGAGCCGTCCCGGAAGTCAGAATCCTACCGTCGACCATGATGTAGGCCCGGTCCGTAATCTGCAGCGTTTCCAGAGCATTGTGGTCCGTGATCAAGATGCTGAGCCCCTTTGCCCGCAACTCACCGACGATGGCCTGGATGTCTTGCACCGTACGAGGATCTATGCCGGTAAATGGCTCATCCAGGAGCATATAGCGGGGATTGGTAGCCAAGGCTCGGGCGATTTCGACACGTCGCGTTTCACCTCCCGAGAGAGTGTCAGCTCGTTGGGCGGCTCGTGGTTCGAGATTCAACTCCGCCAGCAACTCAGCAACCCGCTGCTCACGCATGGGCCGGGCAATGCCGCGCGCCTCCATTACTGTGCTGATATTTTGCGCCACCGTCAGCCCGCGGAAAATAGATGTCTCCTGGGGTAGGTAGCCGATGCCCAGGCGGGCGCGCCGATACATCGGCAACCGTGTCAGCTCATCGTCATCGAGCAGCACTCTGCCAGCTTCAGGGCGAACGAAACCGGTGATACTGTGAAAGGTCGTCGTCTTGCCGGCGCCGTTTGGCCCCAGCAGGCCGACAATTTCACCGGGATCGACCCGCAGAGAGACGCCGTCCACGACCCGACGACGACCGTACGTCTTAACGATGGTTTCGATCTGTAACGCCATCTTCAGTCGTTCTCCACGCTGTCGTCATCGGGAACGAAACGCCCCTCGATGGCTTGCAGAACTCGCACAGCCACAACCGCCCCCCCTTCCAGTTCAACCTCCAGCCGCTGGCCACTGACTTCGTTGAAGGAGGCCGTGGTGCTGCCTGTCTCCTGCCCGGGCAACCGAGTCCGTACGAGTGCATCCCCCTCCGCCTGCACACGACGCAGGATACCTCCCTCGTCATAGTTCAGCTGCATCGAGTTGGCGGTGAAGCGACTGATCCGGTCCTCCGTCCCCTGATGTGTGACCTCGACCTGGCCCTGCAAATTGAGACTGGCAAGACGACCGTCCACCAACTCCCCGGATCCGGACTGTGCACTCAGCCAGGAGTTTTGCTCGGCATCTTCGAGACGCCCCTCCACGGGACCTTGCCATTCCACGCTGACAGGCTCTGCATCGTCGAGAACAACGCGACAGCCATCTGCAGATATTCGACTGCTGGATCCCTCTGCGTCGTACAAAAAACGAGACTGTCCGGCAAAAGTCGCCGTGTCCCCCGTCGTCCGATACATGCCCCGCTCAGCGTGAAGTTCGACGCCAGGTGGTGAGCGCAGTTCGAATGACCCCATACCTGTGATTCGATTGGTTGCGCCGTCAAGTTGCAGCGTATCGGCCAACAGCGCGAGATCCTGCCCTTGTCGCTGGCGAATAAGCCGCGCTCCGCCCCACATCAACACGTGATCCCCAGTATCTGTTGAGCGCAGATGCTCAGCCTCCAAAACCCCCTGAACATCGTCAGCATGAACCTGCACAGCCCCCGACGCGTCGAGCTGATGTGTGGAGCGAATTAGTCGTAGAGAGTCAGCCTGGATCCTGCGGTTCGCTTCTACGGCACGAACACCCCCACCCATTGAGACTGAATCCATGTCTTTCGAAAGCAACATCTGAGTTGCTTCGACGCGTCGGTCATCCACCTCAAGCCATGCAGGGTTGCCGGATACGTGCCAACGTCCGAGTTCATCCTCCTGAAGTTGATCTGCTTCGAAGTGGACGTCTCCCGTCCCCCGTACCTGGCCCCAGGCGATGATGCTCGGCTTTGCCAGATCCAGGGTGACCGAATCAGCCTGAACGTGGCGCCCGGAATCCTGCAGGGTCACAGAGCCGCTGAGTTGCAGCATGTGCACGTGGCTTCGATAGACAGCCTCGCGAGATCGTACATCTCGCTCCTGCCAATATGCGTGCACGGTATCAAACTGCGCCGTCAGGGAATCTCGAGCAGAGTACACCAAGGTCCTGGCACCCTCAATACGGACTTCATCGGCCATGACAGATGTGTCACGAAATGTGCTGTGCACGCCCTCGGCTCGCCACTCCCCAAGATCGCTGGCCCCCGCCAGGCGTGTGGCGCTGAGTTCCCCCGTTGTGACCGTGACGATCGCTCCGGCGGAGAAATTGAGCTGATCGAGCGTGCGGTCCCAGGTCAGTGTATCGGCGCGGATCGTGACGTTGCGTTCGGGGGCGGACGCATGAACAGTGCCCGCCAGTGCGACTGTGTTTGCGCGATGATCGACGACGAGTCGATGGGCGCTGAGCCGCGTCGACAACACACCCATGGTATCGGACAACGTAACGCTGACGCCGCTGTCGGCACGGGTCTGCTGCACGTCGATGTGATCGGTTACGTAGGGGGCCTCAACGGTAATCGTGCCAGAAGTCGCTGAGTGCAACTGCAGACGCACTTGCCATGATTCGCGATCCCGATCCCCCGGTGCTGCAGGATCCGTGACGACGGGACCGTCGGTTCCTCTACATCCGATCAGCGACAGAAGCAGGCAGATCCAGGCCAGCTTCTCAGGCTGAAACCTCTTAGGTCGCCTCTGCCTGGGCACCAGGTACGCTCTCAGCCTGACGGGCAAGAGCAGCCTCAACAAACCCAGAAAACAGCGGCGCCGGGTTGTCCATCCGAGACTTGAACTCCGGATGAGCCTGCGTGGCGATAAAGAAAGGGTGGTCAGGCAGTTCGATAAACTCCATCAACCGCGTTCCATCCACACGGCGATGATAGCCGGAAAACACGAGCCCATCGTCTTCGAGCAACTCGACGAAGCGCGGGGAAATCTCGTATCGATGACGGTGGCGTTCGAGCACGACCTGGTCACGATCGAGCATAATTTCTCCGACCCGGTAGGATTGCTTGGGATTATCAAGCAACTGACGAATCCTTACTGCGTCCTCGTCGAGTCGTCCGCTCTGCTGATAGAGTTTCAGAACACGGCTGTCCTTCTTCAGTACTGCTGAGTAGGCACCCAGACGCATGCTGGCACCATAACGATTGTCCTGCAGAACCTCCTTCTGACTCTCCTGAACGGCGACCACTTGATACTCGGAGTCATCGGAAATCTCTTCAGAGGTAGCGCGCTCGATGCCGGCGACGTGACGAGCGAACTCGACGACAGCCATCTGCATCCCGTAACAGAGCCCCAGGAATGGGATCCCATTCTCACGCGCGTATTTCAGGGCAGCGATTACACCCTCGGCGCCGCCTTCCCCGAAGGCTCCGGGAACGATGATACCGCCGAAATCAGCAAGAGACTCGACGGCCATTTCACCGCGTTCGAAAGAGCGCCCGTCGATCCAGGTGATTTCAATCTTGGTATCGGCTGCGACACCGGCATGCAAGAGTGACTGATTGACCGATATGTACGAATCGGTGAGCTGAAAATCGCCGATATCGACGTATTTCCCAACCATGGCAACGCGCAACGTCCCGCCCGGCGCCTTGCTTCGTTCCAGCAGCTTCCGCCAGTGACTCCAGTCCGGTTCGCGTCGAGGCTCCAGTCCCATCTTCGCCAGCAGTTTCTCGCCGAGCCCCTCCTCTTCGAGGCGCACGGGAATGTCGTAGATCGTCGCCATATCGGGCGCGGAGATGATGTGATCCATGGGCACATTGGCGTTGACCATGATCTTCTTCTTGCGCACGTCGTCCAGAGCGGTCTCGGCTCGGCAGATGATGAAATCAGGAAAGATCCCCTGTTGCGAGAGCAATCGGATCGCCTGCTGTGTCGGTTTGGTCTTCATCTCCCCCACGTGCTGGGGAATGGGCAGATAGGTAATGAGCACGTAAACGAAGTGCTCATTACCTATCTCTCGCTCCATGCCTTTCACGGCGAAGAGGAAAAGCTCATTCTCGTAGTCCCCGCCGGTACCACCGATCTCGATCAGCACGACGTCGAAGCCTTCTCCTGCCTCGATGATTCGGCGCTGTACTTCGTCGGTGAGATGGGGGATTGGCTGTACCGTCTGCCCAAGATATTCGCCACGGCGTTCACGCTCGATCACGGTGTGGTAGATCTGCCCCGTGGTCAGGTTGTTCTGTTTCGGCAGATCAAGCCCAAGAAAGCGTTCGTAGTTGCCCAGGTCCTGATCGATCTCTCCACCGTCATCTGTAACCCAAACCTCACCGTGCTCGGTGGGCCGCATGGTCCCGGCGTCGTAGTTGATGTACGGGTCGATCTTGACAGCCGTTGTACGGTATCCGTACTCGCCGAGAATTCGTCCCATGGACGCAGTGGTGAGACCCTTGCCGACACCGCTCATCACTCCACCGGTTACAACGATATACTTGGGACCCTTGTATTCGGCCATCTACTATTGCCCTCTACTGGAATACCTAAAAGAGAAAAGCGACATTTCTGCCGCCGGTCGTCAAATTTATGCGTGGAATTCTATGCACGTCTGCCAATTAGCCAATCACCCCAGTCAATCATACTAGTCAATCACTCTGGGGACGCGGTAAAAACCGTCCCGCCGATCCGGCGCTTGCGCAAGCAACTCGGAGAGACCAGGGAAAATTTCTGCCTTATCGGCTCGAAATGATCCCGCTACAGGGATTGGATGGGCCGACGGCGACACGCCTTCTGTGTCGAGTTCGTTGAGCTTTTCCATGTATTGCAGAATGCGACCCAGTTCTTCGGTGAGCCGTTCTTCCTCTGCCGGTGACAGGTCGAGCCGGGCAAGCGTCGCAACGCGTCTCACATCCTCTGTGGTGACTACCATCGGGGTCGACCTCCCTGGATTTTGCTCGATCTGGACGAGGGAAATATGAGGGCCCTCGGTTGCCTACGCAAGAACTGCGGGCATTGTTGTCTGGCCCCCCTGCATATGGTGGCTATATTGGCCCCATGGCGACCCATCTGGCATTCACCGTGGAGGCGGCGAACGAGCTCATCATATGGGTGGAATCCGTCTTCCTTCGAATAGACAGTCACCGAGAGCGCTGGCAGAAACACCATGAAAGTCTGCAAATCCTTGAGGTGATGTGGTCGGATCGGATCGAATTACCCGAAAATCCGGACCACGACGAGTACTTGCAACAACGTCGCGGAGCGGAGGACGCTGCCCGCACGATCGAGGGCATCGTAAAACAGGATCTCCTGGCCCGGGGCTTGCGCATTCCCGCCGGTGGCATCGAAGGTGGCATCGTTGACTTTCCAAGCACTTTCGAAGGACATTGGATTTATCTGTGCTGGCAACGGGGCGAGGCTCGCCTGACCCACTGGCACGAAGTGGATACCGGGTTCCGCGGTCGGCGAGAATTGCTGGACGAACATAGCATCGTCATGGGTCACGACGAAGAGCTACCCGACGACAG
>Ga0114999_10007140_pt1 | contig 12733 bp, 11 predicted proteins | sample ArcticOcean_MG_C_3_FD_89820 | JGI IMG/M metagenome (GOLD analysis project Ga0114999, IMG submission 89820) | Marine microbial communities from western Arctic Ocean - ArcticOcean_MG_CB8_126 | ecosystem: Environmental > Aquatic > Marine > Oceanic | place: Arctic Ocean: Canada Basin | collected...
CATGGACGCAACCCTTCCGATATTGGCACCGAGGCAGGTGTCGCTGTGGTGGGCCCACGCGAACACGAATGGCGCGACCGCGTGCAGCATTGGCACGACACCGGCCTCACCCACCTTTGCTTGCGGACGCTAGGCGGCGGTATTGAGCCCGGCCAACACGTCGCGAAGATGCGCGAAGCGGTGGCCGACCTACCGATTTAGAGTCCGTGTGTGAGAAGCGTCTCGTGGGAGGGGCGTCTCGTGGGAGTGGCTTTAGAGGGTGTCGCAAACACCCTCTAAAGCACTTTTCCTCGCGTTCCGCGCCCTCGCGCCTCCGCTACGCTCCGCCTCGCACATCCATGTGCTTTTTACGCCCGACACGCTGAAGGCTCTTTTGTCCCAAAATCAACCACTTACAGTGGTCGATTTTGCTTGGCCATCCTCCGGGTCATAAGGAGGCCAGAACTCAGAGGCTGTTCTACAACAGCCTCTAAAGCCGCTCCTACATGAGAACCATGGGACGAGTCGCCTACAACAGTTCCTCAGCCATGAATCGAAGCGTTTCAGGATCGCCAGACCCTACATTGATCTGCGTCACCGGGCTGTCTTTCCATGCTTGCAGACGCTCACGAATACGCTCCTTGGGGCCAACCAGCGAGATCTCATCAGCTAGCTCGTCGGGCACCGCGGCAATGGCTTGATCGCGCTGACCTGACAAGAATAGGTCCTGAATCTTCTCAGCCGCATCGGCAAATCCGAATCGGCTGATATGGTCCTTGTGGACGTTGAATGATTTCGCGCCCATTCCACCTACATAGAACCCAACCGTCTGCTTGATTTGGCCCAATGCACGGTCGATGTCGTCATCGATGATTACGGGCACACCCGCGGCAATTTCGAACAGCGGCGACTTAATTGCCATGGCGTCTTCATACACACCCATCATGCGATAGGGGGAGATGAACATCGGTATCCAGCCGTCGCATATCTCCGCACTCATCGCAACATTCTTCGGTCCTTCTGCCCCCAAATAGACTGGTATGTGCTCACGAACCGGGTGTTGGATTAGCTTCAGCGCCTTACCCAATCCCGTACCACCTTGCAGCGGCAATTGGTAGTGCTTGCCATCAAAGGCCACGGGTTCGTCACGCGCAATGATTTTGCGGAAGATTTGAACCCACTCACGCGTACGCGCTAACGGCTTCGGATAAGGCTGGCCGTACCAACCTTCGACGACCTGCGGGCCGGACACACCGATCCCTAATATGAGTCGACCATTTGACAAGTAGTCCAACGCAACCGCATGCATCGCCGCACTCGCTGGCGTTCGCGCCGAAATCTGCATAATCGATGTACCGAGATTGATACGCGAAGTATGTGCACCGATCCACGATAGTGGGGTAAAACAGTCCGCGCCATAAATCTCAGGACACCAAACCGTATCGTAACCGAGCTCTTCGGCGGATTTCGCTAACTCGATAATTCGCTCACCACCCGGTGGACCCAACGGTCCGACACCTAATCCTAGTTTCATGCGCCATCCCCCTCAAAGTAAAAGAGCAAGCTTACACAAACGCAAAGTAGGTGCGCCAGTCTAGCGCACGAGGCACTTGTCTTCTGCTAGCGTCGGTCGACAGTTTTGGTGTCGACGGAATCGGGCTGCGTACGGCGCCAAGGCAACACAAGTAGCTCCCCTTCGTGTTGATCGCGCAACGCTTCCACGCGATATACAGCCGAAATCTGATCCTTGGTCAACACCTCTTCCGGTGTGCCGCTAGCGGCAACCTTGCCTGCATCGAGCAATACAACACGATCGCAGTGACGAGCGGCCAAACTCAGATCGTGCAGGACGAGCACCACCGCGCGACCCTGCCGAGCTTCTGCGGCGAAAACATCCATAAACTGAATCTGATAATAGGGGTCAAGCCCAGCGACCGGTTCGTCTACCAACAAAATATCGGCCTCGACTGCCAACATCCGTGCTACCAAAGCGCGCATCCGTTCGCCACCGGACAGTGTCCCAACCGTGCGCGTGCGCAAGGTTTGAAGCTCAGTCTTGGCTAGCGCACTTTCAATCGCTTGCTCGTCAACTTGCGAAAGACTCGCAAAGAGTTTGCGATAAGGCACCCGTCCAAGACCGACCAGATTCGCCACCGATAGCGGCCAATAGACCTCGCTCGCTTGCGGCAGGTAGGCAATCTGACGCGCACGTTGGGCTGCTTTGATCGCTGTAATATCTCGCCCTCGTAGCTCGACCGTCCCTTGGCTCGGCAACTCAATACCCGCAAGTGTACGCAACAAGGTCGACTTACCCGCGCCGTTTGGTCCAATGAGGCCTACAATTTCTCCAGGGGCTGCCGAGATAGAAACCCCATGCAATACCGCAACGGCATCAAGTGAGACATGCAGGTTCGAACCGGCCAACATTAGGCGAGATCCCTACGCAAGCGATGTACGAGGTATAGAAAGAACGGCGCCCCAACGAGTGCAGTGATGACGCCTAGCTTTAACTCGACACCGGTGGGCAGAATGCGAACGAGAATGTCCGCCGCTAATAATAAAGCGGCGCCGCCCAAGGCGCTTACGGGCAGCAGTTTTGCCGGATTGTAGCCGACGAACGGGCGGAGCAAATGCGGGACGACCAAGCCAATAAAGCCGATCACCCCGCTAACAGCCACGGCGCCGCCAACGGCCAATGCGGTACCGAATATGACCATAACCCGAGTCTTAGCGAGATTTATCCCCAGGCTTTGGGCTGCTGCTTCGCCCAAGGTAAGCGCTTCCAATGCACGCGCGCTGCTCAACAACATCGCCCAACCTACTCCCATGAGCGGTAAACACAGCCAAACGTGATCCATGCTCCGATCCGCAAGCGATCCCATTTGCCAAAACACGATTTCCAACGACGCAAACGGGTTGGGAGACAGGTTTAGCGCAAGGGCTGTGAGGGCAGCGGCCATTGCATTGATCGCGACACCTGCAAGGATGATCGTGAGCGTATTAGCCCGGCGGCCCGCCAATACATAGAGTAGACCCACGGCCAGCAAAGCGCCGGCGACGCCGCCCAAAGGCAATGCCATCGGGATCACAACTGAGGCACCCGTGTAGAAGGCAATCACTGCGCCAAACGCTGCACACCCGGAAACGCCAATGATGCCGGGTTCAGCCAACGGATTACGCAATAGTCCCTGCATCGCAGCACCCGACACCCCCAGGCTCGCGCCCACCAATATCGAGAGCAATGCGCGCGGCACGCGCAATTCGGTAAACACCAGGGTTTCGGGCGTCAAGTCTCCTCGTATTACCGCGCCGATAACATCCAAAAACTCAATCGATGCACGCCCTACTGCGGTCGACAATAGAAACAATAATGAAACCGAACCTATGAGTACGGCCAGCAAAGCCCTCGATCGATCAGTTTGTACGTGCGCTTGCATAGGGGGCGCTACTCGAGCCCTGTTCGGCTGGCGAGAATTAGGTCAGCGGCACGGCGCAGTTCAGCAACTGCATCCAACAGCTTAGGACTGCCGCAAGCCCAAGCCTGCGATGGGATCGAGACGATTTCTTTCGCGCCAAATGCTTTAGTCAATGCCGGATGATCGAGCACAGCGTGCGCTAACGATGGCGCTGCATCATTCAACCGATTCATGATGAGCACGTCCGGTCGATTGACTATCAATAGCTCTAACGGAAATTGACCATAATTGACCAACTCGAGATCCACCGCGAGATTTCGTAAACCGGCCACTTGAATTACCTCGTGGGCTAGCGACCCGACCCCGGCAACATAGCCGTTGGGTTCATAAACCACTGCAGAAAGGTGTGCATAGGGCTCGCCAGAACCAAGTTGCGCGAAGCGCTCTTGCATTGCGCTGACCAGCCCCTCGCCTCGCTCTTCTTGTTGGAGTACTTGCGCGACCGATCGTATCTGCCTTGAGATGCTGCCCAAATCGGTAGCCAACGAAATCTCAAAAACCGGTATGCCGAGTCTTCTGAGAACATCTTTCGTTGCCGGATTGGAAAACCGTCCTGTAACCACCAAATCTGGCGTCAACGGAATAATCTCTTCTGCGAGACCATGATTAACAGGGATTCCCGCCGCTTGCTCTGCGCTCCACGACATATCCGGGTTGGCAACAAACCAGCTCACGGATTGGATGTGTTCTCGATCGGCCAATGCCAGAACCATTTCGTCAGCACACAGGTTCATCGAGACAATTCTCGTCGGGGCAGCAAATGCAGCGACACTAAATAGACTAATCAAAAGCACAAGGCATGTCTGTTTTTTAGCGTGTGTCATAACGGATCTAGTTACTCAGCGTCACGCCCGCCATGACCGCACGTCCGGGTGACCGAAAGCCGAAGACCTCCGTGTACTCTTCGTCCAGTACATTTTCGCCCCTTACGAAAATGTCCAATCTGTCACTTATGGCGTAACGCAGCGCCACATTCAGGAGAGTATATGGTGCTAAAGCGGCCCTCGACTCTGGCGTCGCAAATATGAACTCTGCATCTTCTTGCTCGCCACTGTAGATCGCACCAACATTCAATAGCCCGCGGCCATCGCCGAAGTGATACGTTGCGTTGACGCTCCCAGAATGCTTCGGCCTTCGTACTTCAATATTGCCATCCGGGTCCGATGCATCCAAATACGTATAGCTGCCACTGACGTGCCAGTTTGCATTGATCTGCATCGCGGCACTCAATTCCGCACCTTCACGATCACTCTCTCCGATTTGATTCACCGCGGTCGAGGTGAACGTCGCGAAATCAAAAACGGTTGTTATCTCGCCCTCAAGATCTGCAGAAAAAAGGGTCAGGTCCAATAAGCCTCGTCCGGCGAACATGGCCTGCTCAATACCGATGTCCCAACCCACGGACTCCTCGGGTTGAAGCTCGGGGTTCCCGACAAAGCTAGACGGCGTAAAGCCAAAGAGCTCAGTGAAGGTCGGGTTGGTTATTCCTTGGCCGAAACTTGCATGATAGCGTGTCTTGTAACCCGGCAATGAGTACGAACCGGTGGCACGTAGCGTTGTCGCATCATCAAACCGATCGTTGTTGTCGTGCCGGCCACTGATCGACATCGTAGCGTTGGCTGACAGGTTAACCGCGTACTCGGTCACGAAGCTGGTTTGGTTGTCATCCGCTGTAAAATTTGCGCCAGCTATGGAAGGGTAAACATTTTCAAAATCTAACTCTTCGTGCGCGATACCCGCGGTCACGGCGTGCGAGCGCGCATCTCCAAACAGATACGTTGATCGGTACGCTAACTTGCTTCGCTGACCTAACGCGCCGCTGTCCAGAGTTATATCGACAAAGCTGTTCGATTCCGTATCCGTATAGCCAAGCTGCACATTGTGCCGCCAGTTGCCAGAAGTTGATGCCACATCCAGCTCGATCAATGCATAGCGCTGGGTCGACTCCGTATTGTTGTCTGCATCAATGACCAAGCCCTGAGTGGGCGTGGGTGGAAAGTTAAAATCCTGCGTATCGGTCGCAATTTCGTTATCCGACTGGCGCACAACCAATGAGATCGAAATCTGATCGCTCAGATCGACGCCCACCATGGCGTGAAGGGAATCGGTTTCGTAACCATCCTTCTCCCCCTGAATGACCGACGCACTGATGCCATCGGTGTCATAGTGATTAGCGGTAATGGCGCCAAAAACCCGTCCAGACCTGCCAGCAATTTTGCCCGCATAGGAACGCGTGGCAAACGTACCACCCTGTACGACTCCTTGCACCCTGAGCCCCTCCATCGGGTCCTCACTAATAATGCTGATAACACCGCCAATGGCATCACTGCCATACAACGCGCTTTGCGGGCCGCGGATGACTTCGATTCGATCCACGCCGAACGTCAGCGTGTCTGCAAGATTGTATTCGGAACCAAATGCCGGATCATTGACCTCGATTCCATCGATGAGGAATAGCGTGTGGTTGCTCTCGGCACCACGCATGCGTGCCTGCGTCAGGCTCCCTACACCGCCTCCACGGCTGACTGCGACACCGGGCAGTTCACGAATCAGGTCGGCCGCAAACAACGATTGACGAGCCTCAATGTCCTGGCTGGTAATAGTGGAGACGGCGCTGCCTATTTCACGAATAGGCTTAGCCGTATAGGTGGCTGCGACAATGATCTCTTCGCGATAGTCGTCGGAATAGCGCTGATCCAAGGTTTCTTCCGCTGCGGCAGCCTGAAGAAACAGACAACCGCACGCAAACCAAGCTGCTCGCAGCGGGGGTGGCTTAGACATAGCAAAACCTCACGTTGGCCCACTACTCCTCGAATGGGATATTGACGTTGTTGACAAGCCGGTCTACGGACTAATGAGGCGAGCCTTCAAGCTCTAACGATCACCGCCTTCCCATGCATATACACAGTGGCGAGATATGGCAATCGTCACTCAATCACCGTTGCGAGGTCAGCACCAGACTTGCACTGGTTTCCCGGACACCTGACAACCTTCGCGCAAAATGCGCTGGCGGGGATCTTAGAAGAACGTAACCAGCAGGGCAAATGAAGCGATTGTTCGACGAACACACATCGAACTAACCCGGGTTGGAATTTAGCGATTCTGCGTCGGGGCTTGCGCCACCACTTCATTCAAGCGGGCGATGCGCGCATCATCAATGGCCAAATATTCGGCAAGAATCAATTTGACACGCTCAACGTCCAACGTGCCCGCATTGTGCATTTCCTCGATATCGGCCCAGTCTTTTGTGCGATTGAAGAATGCCTTGAAAACAGCCACATCCATGCAGTCGAGAAACGGAATAAGCTCGCCAACAAATTCTTCGAAGCGCACACGCAGCGCCACTTCTTCGTGGTAGGCCGTGGTGTTTAGGAACAGACAACCGGAGTCTGGTCCCACCAAACTCGCGCTTGGCCGTCTTGTGAGAGCATCGTACGATCGCGAGGACGGACCATCACCGCCTCCGGCAATGCGGCAATGCGGCAATGCGGCAATGCGGCTAGAGCCTGCGGCAGGCGCGCCCGGTCGACAAAAATGTTGATATCAATATCAATTGTGCCTCGCGCTCGCTGGGTGCACCAGGCAAGTGCGAGTGCCCCACCGAACGCATGTGGTAAGTCCGCTGCCGCGAGGAAATGATGCAACTCAACTATTTTTTCAGACAAATCAATCACTTATGCGGCCGAAGATTGGGTGGTCTGCGCGTTTTGATTGGCGATGCGGAAAATCTTCCGCCAAACGCAAGACTGCTTCTAACTCCTCACCTCGATCGATACCGTCATATTGTCGAACCCTTGGCGTTAAACATAGATCAGCTGCGAGCCCGCACGCCTGCAGAATTCGCAAAAAAGTCGCCACAGTCGGAACTTTGCGTCCGCTTTCGTAATCGATGAGGGTGGAATGTGAGGTCCGCGCGCGCTTGCCGAGCTCGCGCAACGACAACTGTGCGCGACGCCGGGCCTGACCCAACACTTGGGCAGCATCGGTGAATCTGACGGTCGCAATCATCCAGCCATCATGTCGTGGTATTCAATTGAATACCACGACATGGAACCTGAAGGTGGCCACGTTTGCGTGCTGGTTAGTCGTTTTCAGGTACGCCACTGCCCTTCAAGAAAGAACGCAACATCGGGCGTGATCTTGGGATGTGGATAATTCTCCACAACTGCAAACCGTACGTTGCTGCGACCAAATTTCATATCCGCCCCAAAGCTGAGCACGTACGCAATTTCATTGAGCTGACGCAACCTAGTCTCATCGAAGACCTGGGAGTGAACGTCCCATTGCACGGTTAATCGCAATCGCTCGGTCGCGGCGTAACTGGTGAAGCCTCCTGCATGACCAACGAACGGTCGTGTTTGCTGCGGCAGCACGTCGCCCTCGCTAAGATAGGTCGCGCCAACGCTCAATCCGACACTCCACTTCGCTTGTAGCTGGCGCACATGATGCAATGTCACACCCAGGTCAACGCCACCACTGCCCAACAACTGGTCCTCGTCACCGGTCGGAAGTTTGAAATGACCGCGAACAACCGTCGCGGCGTCGTCGGCCGCATGCAGCGTCTTGCCGATCAACCACTGCATATCGCCGAGCCCCGAACCCTCGCCAAACGCTACGCGGCCGTCGGCACCGACGTAGGCATACTCGAATTGGCGTTGCGCAGTTTGATCGCGCCCACCCTGCGGCAGACCAAACCAGTCGTGCCAGTTGATGATCACCCCATCGAGATAGCCAACGCTGTGCTTGACGAATGGCACGTCAACGCTTACTTCCCAGCCATTGCCTACTCCACGCAAGTACCGCAACCCCCCAGCGTTCTGATTCGCCATCCAATCGAATTTGCTCAAGTGGCGTGGAACCCGACTCAAAGTTGGAAGCGACCGCATAGGACAAGTCAATCTGGCTCTCGCCGCTGCCGAGGACGTTCGCACTGGCATACCTTGGCAGACCATGCGTTGACACGAACGGGTTTTGATTTTGCACAGCAAACGGTACCGCGAATTCGGCGTGCGTGGCCTCGGTAGTCAGGATGGCCAATATGAGAAGCAAACTAGTTCGTAAATTCATTTCCATCACTGCCTAGAGGGCTTTTGCAGCCAAAGGTTATAGTGCACGTATGACCAATCCATTTACTGACCCAATACCCAATCGTGCGCCATCGCGAGATGATTATGCATGGTTCGCGTTACCGGTTGTTGTGGCCGTGTGCTTGTTGGCATTTGACCGATTCGGAGTTGAACAGCGATTTGTACAGTTTTTTGGCAATGAGCTTTTGGAATCCGGGTGGAGCACAAATGATATCCGCTTAGCGGGACAAGCATGGCTCACGTCGTCGTGCGTTATTTTGTTTGTAGCCATGCCTGCGATCTTGGTATTGCTATTCAGCACCCCGCAAACCTGGGGGTTCGGTTTTCGCCAAGCGATTCCAAACCTGTCTATCTACGCTGCAATACTTTTGATCATGCTACCCGTCGTGTGGCTGGCTTCCGGCCGCACCGAATTTCAACTGTTTTATCCAATGTACGACCCGTCCACCCTACGCGGATGGCTCACATTCGAAGTCATCTACTTGGCCCAGTTTTTCTGTGTCGAATTCTTCTTCCGCGGGCCGCTACTGTTTCGCCTCGAACAACGCTTCAGCCATGCTGCGATTGGCATCATGGTCGTGCCTTATGCATTGATCCACATCTATAAACCGTTCCCGGAAGCGCTAGGATCGATCGCAGCCGGGCTCATTCTCGGCTATCTCGCACTCAAAGCCAGATCGATTTGGCCGGGTGTATGCATACATGTGAGCGTCGCCTTTAGCATGGATCTGTCTGCTCTCATTCGTAGTGATCGCCTCAGTTCATTGCTTGGTTAACCGATTAGTTGTCATAGCACTAATGGCGGCTATAGTAGTTCAGCACTAATTTTAAACATCGGTATACGAGCGAAATCACTATGGCGCTTTCCATCAATCCGCTAACGCCCACCTTCGGCGCCGAGATCGAAGGTTTGGACGTCTCAAACCTTGATGCCAGCCAGTTCGACGAGCTGTTTCAGGCGTTTGTCGACTATTCGGTGATATTCCTGCGCGACCAACCTGTTCTGACGCCAGCCCAGCACACTGAATTTGCCCAGAAGTTTGGTCCAATTCACGTCCACCCAGCCGCGCGTGGTCGTGAGGCGGAGTTTCCCGGCGCAATGAACATGCGCACGGACAAAGACTCGCGCGTTGCAGCCGGCAATCGCTGGCACTCTGATGTGTCTTGTGATGCGCAGCCACCACAAGCTAGCATCTTGCAGTTGCACGCCATCCCGCCCGTTGGCGGCGACACACTATTTGCAAGCACATATGCCGCATATGCTGCGTTGTCCGATCGAATGAAAACAATGCTCGACGGGTTGACCGCGTTACATTCGGGCGAAGAACCGTTCCGACATGTGTTTCAGTTTGCAGCCCAAGACGGCAGCACGCGGTGGCCGGAGCACGATCATCCGATAATCCGTAAACATGCAGACAGCCTCCGTCCGGCGCTCTATGTGGATCGCGAATTTACTAAGTCCATCAATGGGTTACCGAAAGAAGAAGGCAAGGCTCTGTTGGGGTTTCTGTTTAGTCACGTCGAGCGAGTCGACTTTCAATGTCGATTTAGATGGAGCGAAAACGCCATAGCGATCTGGGACAACCGCTGTGCATTGCACCATGCTGTTTGGGACTATTGGCCCGAGGAACGGAGTGGAAGACGAATATCGGTCGTCGGCGAAGAGCCCTTAGCGTGGCGCTTAGATGCCGACAATGCGCCTACACGCAGCAGTTCCGAGGTGCGATTGACAATCTAGTATCCCGAAGATCGGTACGCGCGATAGAATTACTTGAGCATCGGTCCAGAAATTTCGATAGACAAGGAGCATCACCATTAACGGCATAGATTACGTAGCAAGCATCCTCAAAGCAGAGGGTGTCGAACTCATGACTTGCTACCCAAACAACCCGCTCATCGAAGCGGCTGCAAAAGAGGGCATTCGACCCGTGGCTTTTCGTCACGAACGTGGCGCCATAATGGCGGCGGATGGCATAAGTCGGACGAGTGATCGTCAAAAATTCGGCGTCGTTGCACTTCAGTCACAAGCGGGCGCAGAAAACGCGTTAGGGGGCGTGGCTCAAGCGTATGCCGACAATGTACCTATCTTGGTATTGCCAGGCGGGGTGTTGCTCAATCAGATAGCGGTGAAACCAAACTTCTCTGCCGTCCAGCATTACCAAAACATCACACGCAGCGTGGAGGCGATTTACCGACCCGAGGATGTGGGAGCGGCAATGCGGCGTGCCATCCATGCATTGAAAAATGGGCCGCCCGGACCCGTCATGGTCGAGTTGACACAGGACGTCTGCGACCAAGAAATACCCGACAAGAATCTGAATTACCAATCGCCCACGGTACTTGGCAATCAGCCAAGTGCCAGTGACGTCAAAGATGCAGTCAAAGCGCTTCTGGCAGCCTCCAATCCAGTGCTGTGGGCAGGTCAAGGGGTGTTGTTTTCGGGCGCGACCGATGCGCTCAAGGAATTGGCTGAACTGACCGGCATACCCGTCTTCTGCACGATGCCCGGCAAGTCTGCAATGGACGAACGACACCCTCTTTGTTTAGGCGCGGGCAGTGGCCTTACAACCATGGCCGCCGGCAAATGGCTAACCGAGTGTGATCTCATCCTCGCCCTTGGCTCAAGCCTAACTCGGACGTTCTACGCGCAGCCCATCCGCGGCAAGAAATTTCTTATTCAAAACACAAACAACCCAGATGACATTAACAAGGATGAAAACGTCGACATCGGATTGTTCGGTGATACCAAACTGACCTTGCAAGCAATCATCGAGGAGGTAAAAGCGCAGATCGGCGAAACACCCCGCGATGCGACAGAGACTAAAGCGGCGATCGCATCCACCAAGGCCGCCTGGCTAGAAGAGTGGCAACCGCTACTACAGTCCGATGAAGAACCGCTAAATACCTATCGAATCATCCACGAAATCGATCAAACATTAGATCGCGAAAACAGCATCGTCACGCACGATGCCGGCGCTCCACGCGATTCGATCGTACCCTTCTACACCGCCACGACTCCCCATAGCTACGTGGGTTGGGGCAAGACCACTCATTTAGGTTTCGGCATCCCGCTAATGATCGGGGCAAAGATGGCCAACCCTGACAAATTTTGCCTAAACCTCATGGGGGACGGCGCCTTCGGCATGTCCGGGATGGACGTAGAGACGTCGGCGCGCAGCGGCTTTCCGATAACGACTGTATTGCTCAACAATGGTGGCATGGCAACCTATCCCGGTGGTTTTCCAACCGCACGCGAGACCTATGGCGTGTCACATATGCAAGGCGATTACGCAAAGATCGCCGAAGGCATGGGCGCAACGGGGATCACGGTCACCAAAGTTGCAGAAATGGCTCCGGCTTTGGAAGAGGCAATGCGGCTGAACGCCGACGGACAAACCGTTCTGATCGACGTGCATTCGAATATGGAACCGAAGAAGTCTCGGTATTGACCGCCCATGACTGACGATGTAGTCGATGTCCTGATCATTGGCGCCGGCGCTTCCGGTGCTGCCGTCGCTTGGAGTCTGGCCGATACCCGTATGCGCATTATGTGCATCGAGCAAGGCGATTGGATGAACCCAGCGGAGTACGCGAGCACCCGACGCGACTGGGAGCTAGCGTTGGGAAACGAATACGCGATTAGCCCCAACACTCGAAAGCGCCCTGCCGATTATCCGATCAACGATGAGCATTCGCCAATCGCCGTCGCCAACTTCAATGCCGTCGGCGGCAGTACCATCTTGTATTCGGCGCACTTTCCGCGTTTCAAACCATCTGATTTTCGCCACTGTACGCTGGATGGCATCGGTGATGACTGGCCTATTTCCTACGCCGACTTAGATCCATTCTTCGCCATGAATGATGCGAACATCGGCGTGGCGGGATTAGCAGGGGACCCTGCTTATCCTTACCACGAGCCCCCCCTGAAGCACATTCCAATCGGCTTAATGGGTGAAGTGATGGGGCGCGGCTTCAACAAACTCGGCTGGCATTGGTGGCCGTCCGACAGCGCAATCGCAACTGAAGATTACGAAGGCCGGGAAAAATGTGTCAATTTGGGGCCCTGCAACGGCGGCTGCGCCAAAGGCGCAAAAAGCAGTGCGGACGTTACCTATTGGCCAATCGCTCAGCGCGCTGGTGTGGAATTAATGACCAATTGTCGCGTGCGCGAGATTCTCGTCAACGACCAAG
>Ga0114999_10007142_pt1 | contig 12729 bp, 10 predicted proteins | sample ArcticOcean_MG_C_3_FD_89820 | JGI IMG/M metagenome (GOLD analysis project Ga0114999, IMG submission 89820) | Marine microbial communities from western Arctic Ocean - ArcticOcean_MG_CB8_126 | ecosystem: Environmental > Aquatic > Marine > Oceanic | place: Arctic Ocean: Canada Basin | collected...
AAGGCATCCCCCGTGCGCCCTTAATAGCTTGACCCACATTAAGGTTCGGCTATCTCTCGGCTACTCGGAGTTTTGGAGTCAGATATTCAGTTTTCAAGGTTCTTGTCCCCGTGTTTCCCAGTGAGTGGCTTATGCCCCCCATTTGGAATTACGAGGCGTCCCGATTACCGAGGTAATTCAGGGCGACTTACAAATATACGGACCGAATGGTGCCGGGTCAACAGGCATACCGAGCAATCTGAGCACCAATTTCGACCGACTTCCATGGCCCGGGACGGTTATAATCTGTGGTGCGCTCCCCGGTGGGCTATTGTCCCCCTGGGAGCCGTATGCGCGCGTGCGTCCTTCGTACGCGTGAGGGCATAGTGACCGCTACATCGGACCAAACCGGTGTGCGTGTAGAGGATTGGCATGCCGGCTTACGCCGTGATAGGTGGACAATGGGGCGATGAGGGCAAAGGCAAGATCATTGATTTTCTTGCCGAGAATGCCTCCGCCGTGGCCCGATATTCTGGCGGCAATAATGCCGGCCATACCGTCATAAACGATGCCGGTACGTTCAAGCTTCACCTGGTGCCAAGCGGAATATGCTGGCCTCACGTAACAAACATCATCGGAAACGGCGTCGTCGTGGATCCGGATGTACTGCTTGACGAGATAAGCGAGAACAACCTGACCCCTGAAAGACTGGTGGTCAGCGACCGTGCCCACCTGATCATGCCTTACCACGTAAAGCTTGATCAGGTGGAGGAGATAAGACGAGGCAACGACGCCATTGGGACCACGGGTCGTGGTGTTGGACCAGCCTACCTGGACAAGGTGAACCGCACTGGCCTGCGCGCCGGGGAACTCCTTGATCCGCAAGACCTGGCGCTTCGCCTCCCGGCGATAGTGGACTTCAAAAACGAAGTACTCACCAAAATATACGGGGCAGACGCGGTAAACATCGACGACATCTATGAAGCCACCAGGCGCTGGGCGGCCGAGCTAGGTCCGTACATTAAGCCGGCCGAGTACTTCATTGCGGATGCGCTAGAGTCCGGGCAGAACCTCATTCTTGAGGGTGCACAGGGTGCGCTACTGGACCTGGATCACGGCAGCTACCCGTACGTTACGTCGTCCAACCCAACGGTTGGTGGTGCGCTGTCGGGCGTCGGAATCGGGCCTCGCGCATTCGCCGGAGTCGCGGGCGTGTTCAAGGCATACACGACGCGCGTGGGCGCGGGACCCTTCCCCACTGAGTTGCACGACGAAGTAGGGGACCGAATTCGTACAGTCGGAAAAGAAGTTGGCACAACGACCGGACGACTCCGTCGTACTGGTTGGTTTGACGGCGTGGCCGGGCGATACAGCGCCAAGATCAACGGCTTCGACGCTCTGATCATCACAAAACTAGACATCCTGGACGGTTTCGACACCGTCAAGGTATGCGTCGCATACGAGATAGACGGCAAGCGCGTAGAAAACTTCCCGATCGACAGTTCGCTGCTGGCACGCAGCAAGCCGATCTATGAAGAGCTTCCCGGATGGTCCGGCACCACGGCTGGAATCACCCGGGCTGAAGACGTCCCGGCCAACGCAATGGCCTACATACGCTTCATTGAGGACGTCTTGGGCGTGAAGGCATCGATCATCTCGAGCGGTCCAAGAAGAGAAGAGACCGTCGTTTTGAAGGAAATAATCCCGACCCGGTAGTCCAAAAACTACCGACCGGCGCACCCATTGGGGCGGTCGGTCGATACAAGAAACCAAAAAAAAGAGGCCCCCGGATCATCCGGGGGCCTCTTTTTAGTACCGATCAGTGTCGGATTTCTCCGCTTAACTAACGGGAAGATCCATGTCGTAACGGTCCAAAACCTCATCCAGACGCTGCTTCGCTGCTGCGTCGGCCTCTTCCATGCTCACCATCGGAAGACGGTGGACACCTGCGTCGAAGCCTGTTCGGTTCACCGCGTACTTGATTGGAATTGGGTTCGTTACCCAGAAAATCGCCTTAAAGAGCGGCAAAAGTCGACGGTGCTCAGCGGCAGCCGCCTCGATATCGCCCTCCAGAATCAAGCCGATCATGCCCTGAATCTGCTTGCTCACGATGTGACCGGCCACACTCACAATGCCGTGAGCGCCCGCCGCCATCAGCGGAAACGTCTCGTCATCGTTACCGCTCCACACCCTGAACCCGTCCGGAGCGCCGTCGATCACCATCGTGATCTGCGTGGCGTCGCTGGACGCTTCCTTGACACCCACTACGTTGTCGATCTCTGCGACACGAAGCGTAGTCTCGACGGTCATATTGAGCGCCGTCCTTGAGGGAACGTTGTAAAGGAGGCAGGGGAGAGCTGTGGACTCCGCCAGAGCACGGAAATACTGGAACAAGCCCTCCTGGGGCGGCTTGTTGTATGCGGGAACGGTTAGCAACACGCCATCCGCACCGGTCGCTTCCGCTGACTTCGTGAGCACCATGGAGTTCGGGAAGTTGTTATCGGACGTACCGACAACGACGCTTCCGCTATCCCCGATCTCGTCCTTAATCTCCGTGAAAAGACGGATCTTTTCATCGTTACTAAGCGATGGTGCTTCACCTGTTGTGCCGCCGATAACCAGCCCGTCGTTACCGGCCTCTATCAGGGCGCTGGCCAATTTTCTGGCTTTTACGTAGTTGAGAGAGCCGTCCTCATCGAACGGCGTAATCATCGCTGTGAGCACTCGGCCGAAGTCTGTCATTGCCGTCACTCCTGAAAAGTCGGGTTAAACCCGGCTGGATTTTGCCGCCAAAGCCGATTATTGCGAGGCGGCGGGTTAGATACATATATCCGGTTCGTCCAGGTGCAGCTTACTTTTTGGGCTTCACGCAGCCTCGACGCACCGCTTCATCCATTATCTGGAGAGCGTTTAGAGCGGCACCTTTCCTAAGGTTGTCGCACGCAATCCACAGTGCCAGGCCATTCGGGAGAGACGCGTCCTGTCGGATTCGACCTACGAACACCTCGTCTTCACCGGCTGACTGAGCGGGCATAGGGTAGACGCTGGCCTGAGGCTCGTCCACCACAGTGATGCCCGGGAATTCGGACAACAAGCGTCTTGCTTCCTCCGGCCCCACCGGCTGCTCAAACTCAACCTGCACGGATTCACTGTGCGTTACCGGCACGGGCACACGTACACAGGTCGGAGAAATCGGAATATCGGCGTCGTGCAGGATCTTCCGCGTCTCATTGATCATCTTGTGCTCTTCGCCCGTGTAGCCGTCGGCGGCGAAATCGTCCACCTGAGGCAGTACGTTGAAGGCAATCTGGTGCGGGTATTCTTTTGGATTAGCAGGTCGACCCGCCAAAATATCGGCCGATTGCTCCGTCAGCTCACGAACCGCTGCAGCTCCAGTTCCGGAAACAGCCTGGTACGTCGCTACCGTTACACGCGTGATGTGCGAGGCCTGCCCAAGGGCAGCAAGTGACATGGCCAGCGGAGTTGTCGTGCAGTTTGGGATCGACACAATTCCCTGGTGCCACTCGAGGTCGGCGCCGTTTACCTCTGGCACAACAAGCGGAACGGCCGGATCCATCCGGAAAGCTGATCCGTCGTCGATAACCAGCGCACCGCGCTTCACCGCTTCCGGTGCCAGTGCGCGGCTCACGTCTGCACTGGCGGAGATAAACGCTACATCGACGCCATCAAAAGAGTCCGGAGTGGCCTCTATCACGGTCAACTCAGTGTCCATGTACGCCAACTTCTTGCCCGCAGAGCGCGAAGAGGCCATGGCGATTATCTTTTCAGCCGGGTAAGACCGGTCGGCCAGGAGCCCAAGGGCGACTTCGCCCACCGCGCCGGTTGCACCGACGATGGCGATGGTCAGGTTGTTTTCAGGCATTAGTTCTACCGTTCTATGTTTGTGGATTACGCGATTTTACAGGCCAACTGAACAATCGGGTGGGATTCGGGGCCGCATACGCCTTATAGAGCGCACGCGAGTAAACCCGGAATCGAAAAGCAGATTGGATCAAGCCGTCAGCCTGTCGTCAGATTGGCCGCGGTCCGCTGAATTGTCCCTGTACGCCTTAGCGAACCTGGAGATTGCGCCCGCGGCTACGGCTTAGCGGGGTCTCGGAGACCCAACACTCGGTCGAGACCAAGCATCAGCCCCGTTACCGACATCACTCGTTTAACTGCAGCCAGTACGCCCGGCATGTAACAGTCACGATTGATCGTGTCGTGAATGATCGAGAGAGTTTGTCCGGCAGTCCCGAATACCAACTCGTGTCGAGCCATCCGTCCGGGCATGCGAGCGGCGTGTACGTTTACACCGCCAAGAACGCCGCCACGGACACCGTCCAACGTCACCTTCTCAGGCTCGTTGTACGTGAAATCATCATCGCGACCCACCCGTGCAGCCTCTGCGATAGATAACGCGGTACCTGAAGGAGAGTCGATCTTCGCCTCGTGGTGAGTTTCGATCAGGTCTGCGTAGTTGAAATGCGGCCCGGCCACCTCGGCCAGGTACATCATCAACACCGCACCCAGCGCAAAGTTAGAAGCGCTGATGATTCCGATCCCGTTCTCAGCGGCGACGCCGCTGAGACGTTCCAGCTCACCGGGCGGAACGCCCGTAGAACCAGAAACCACACGGACACCGCTCATGGTCGCCGCCTCCATAGCCTGGACTGCGCCCGGCCCGTTGGAGAAATCGACCACCACATCGGCGTCGACCTTCGATAGAAGATCGGCCATCGTGGAAGCGAGCGGCACCGGGTTGCCCCCGGGAACCGCCACCGTGTCCGCTGAAGCGGCGCTATCAGCGCCGCCGACCGCGATCGTAGCCGGATCAGCCTCGACCGCACCCAGGACTGTTTGTCCCATGCGGCCGAGGGCTCCATTTACGGCAACTTTGATCAGCTGGTCTGCCATGTTTTTAACCTATCTTGAGGGCGGGCCCTGTCGACGATCACCGTCGAAGCCACCCATTCGCCTTCGTGGTCCGCCACCACCACCACCATCGGGACGTGGTCCACGGTCGCCGCCCGGTCCACCCGGTCCGCCAGGTCCACCGCGTCCACCACCAGGTCCGCCACGTCCACCACCAGGTCCGCCGGGACCACCGCGTCCGCCGCGGTCAAAGCTTCGAGGTCGGTCTCCGCCGCCGCCGCCACTTCGGCCACCGCCGCCATCGGACCCAACCTTCTCATCGCCGGACAACACAGCCGGCCTTGCCGACAGGTTGACTCGACCCATGCCATCGATCTCGGTGACAAGCACTTCGATCTCGTCGCCAATCTTGACGACAGCTTCAACGGAAGCCACACGTTCATCAGCAAGCTCGCTGATGTGGACCAGACCATCCTTGCCGGGGAACAGTTCGACGAATGCGCCGAACGTCATCAGCCGGACAACCTTGCCCTTGTACTTCGTGCCAACCTCGACCTCGCCGGTCATCGCTTCGATCTGGGCGAGAGCCGCTTCTGCAGATTCAGCGTTCGGTGAACCGATAACAACCGTGCCGTCGTCCGACACGTCGATCGTCACACCAAACTCGTTGATCATGCCCCGAATCACCTTGCCACCCGGGCCGATGATCGTGCCGATCTTGTCCGTCGGGACCTTGGTCGAGATCATTCGAGGAGCAAACTCGTTCATCTCTGCGCGAGGCGCAGCGATGGTCGTCTCCATGTGCTCGATGATCGCGAACCGGGCTTTCTTGGCCTGGGCCAGGGCGTCGCTCATCAACTCCCAGGTAATTCCCTTGACCTTGATGTCCATCTGAAGGGCCGTGATCCCGTCACGGGTTCCGGCCACCTTGAAGTCCATGTCGCCAGAGTGGTCCTCGGCGCCCTGAATGTCCGTTAGGACTGCGCGCTGACCGTCCGGTCCGGAAACAAGACCCATGGCGATTCCTGCCACCGGTGACTTGATCGGCACACCGGCGTCCATAAGGCTCATCGTGGAACCGCAGACGCTCGCCATCGAGCTACTGCCGTTTGAACTCATGATCTCGGACACCACTCGAACGGTGTACGGGAAATCTTCCTGACTCGGAAGAACCGGGATAAGCGCACGCTCTGCGAGCATCCCGTGGCCGATCTCCCGACGACCCGTAAACATCCGACCGGTCTCGCCGGTGGAGTAGGGCGGGAAGTTGTAGTGGTGCATGTAGCGCTTTTCGCTAACAGGACCAAGCGTGTCCATCCGCTGTCGTTCGCCCGGCGAACCAAGCGTCACGATAGAGAGCGCCTGCGTCTCGCCCCGGGTGAAGATTGCGCTTCCGTGCGTTCGCGGAAGGTAGCCAACTTCAGAGGAAAGGTCTCGCAGGTCACCAAGTGCTCGGCCGTCAGGTCGTCGACCCTCGTCGAGAATCCCGGACCGTACGGCCTCGGTCTCCAGCGTGTAGAACGCACCCTGGAGTTGCTTCTCGTCGTGAGTCTCTTTGAGGGCTTCCTTAAGGGCGTGGTTGATCTCTTCGAGGGCGTTCTCTCGAGATGACTTGTCGCCCGGGGCCTTCAATGCATCAGATATCTTTGAGCCAACCCAAGTGCGAGCGGCGGCCTCAGCCTCATCCGCTGCGGTGTCGGGTTCGACAGCCCATTTTTCTTTGCCGATCTTCGCCTGCATCTCCCGAATCAGGTCAACGATCTCGCCGTTAACCTCCTGGGCAAGACGAAGAGCTTCGACGATCACGTCCTCGGAAACCTCGTTGGCACCCGCCTCAACCATCATGATGGCGTCTGCGGTCCCGGCTACGACCAGGTCAAGGAGGCTCTCCTCCTGCTCGGCGTAAGTCGGGTTAACCACGAGCTCGTCCTCGATGAGACCGATCCGGCAAGCGCCGATTGGGTCGTCGTACGGAATCTCGGAGATGGTCAATGCGGCGGATGCGCCGATGATGCCAAGCACATCGGTCGGGTTCTCCATGTCTACGGAGAGAGTGCTCGCAATGATCTGTACTTCGTTCTTGTAACCCTTAGGGAACAAGGGGCGAAGCGGACGGTCCGTGATACGGGCCATCAGCGTTGCGTCGCTGCTGGGGCGACCTTCACGCTTGAAGAAACTGCCAGGGATCTTGCCCCGGGCGTACATCTTCTCTTCGTAATCAACGGTCAGGGGGAAGAAGTCCTGTCCCGGGCGGGGTCGTTTTGACCCACAAGCGGTGACAAGCATCATCGTGTCGCCGTATCGGAGCGTGACCGCGCCGCCAGCGAGATTCGCTATTCGGCCGACCTCGAGCTTAAGCGTGCGCGCTCCAAACTCGATCTCAAAATTGGAAATCATTAACTGTCTAATCCCATCTGTTGGTCCTCCCCTGTAATATCAAGGAAGGACCGGCCGGACTCTTTACCGGCTCTATAAGGTCATCCGGGACGGTCATGCGCTATCGTCCCGGCTTCGGATCGGCCTGACGTCAGGCCGGACCCATAAAAAAAGCGCCCCTCCCCTTATAAGGAGGGGCGCTAAGTGGCTTACCTGCGCAGGCCAAGTTTCTCGATGATGGCGCGATACCGCCCAACATCAGTGCCGTTCAGATAACTCAGGAGCCTCCGTCGTTGTCCGACAAGCTTCAAGAGACCGCGACGCGTTGCGTGGTCGTGCCGGTGCTCTCTGAGGTGATCCGTGAGTTCGTTGACTCGTGCCGTGAGGATAGCCACTTGGACCTCGACCGACCCTTTGTCGGTATCGTGTCGCTTGTGTTCCTCGACTATCGCCGCTTTTGTCGCCTGGTCCAAAGTGGTGGGTCTCTCCTGGAGATTACGCAATTCGAATACCGAAAAGCTCGATTGAAAAATACCCCGCTAGTTGCCTGGACTTTTACAGGCAGCAGCCATCGTGATTCCGCGTGACGAAATCGACCATGCGCGAAGGCGATAAAAGTATAGCACGCAGCACGCCCGGCCTTCCCGTGTGAAATACATCATGTCACCGGTGTCGTGCGGATGAAGTTACTGGTGAGGTCGGATGCCCGCTATATACGTGTGTATAAGGGACGTGCTCGGTGGCGGATGGATAGAGGTTTTATCTCGTTCGGCAAATCGATTGCGGCGCGATATGTAGGCGGGATCGCGCCGTTTAAGGACTTCGATTTCGACCGCAGGTTCTGGTGGGTACTTTGAAAGCACCGGTTTCGACCCGGTTGGACGGGCCTCGGTCGCTTCAATATACCTTGACACCCGCGAAGCCCCTGAGATATTGTTTGGCGAGCGTTCGTAGGGGCTGAAGTGCCGCGATTGAGCGCGATTTTCTTTTTGTTAGTGTGGCTGGCCACAAAACCCGCCGTTCCAAAAGAAAAATGGCGCACCCAACCGGGCTTGCACCACAAACACCTCAACGATGGAGGACGGGGCTCTTATGAAACTAATCACGCGCGGAAGAGGAAAACTGGTTTTCCTTATGCTTTCGTCAGTCGCCGTTGTGGCGCTGGCCGCCTGCACGGGCGACTCTGGCTCACAGGGCATTCAGGGTCCAGCCGGACCTGCCGGATTCGCCGGTAACCCTGGCTCAGCTGGTCTTGCAGGCGCTCCCGGTAACCCGGGTGAACCTGGTCTATCTGGCGCTCCTGGTAATGCTGGTAGCCCTGGAATCCCAGGCGCTGACGGCACTGACGGCACTGACGGCGCTAACGGGGTTGACGGCAAAGATGCCGGCGAAAACCCGAGTTCGGTGGTCGTTGTAGACGCCGCGACCGGATCAGCCGGCTACGTCGAGTTCAAGGCAGTCGGAACAACGCAGGCCAACGTGGTCGGCGGTGGATTCTTCGGTAACGAGACAGTGACTCTGCATGCTGGCCCCACTGTTCTTGGTTCAGCAAAAGCAAATGCATCAGGTGCGTTTGAAGCGACCGTCGATTTGACAGACGTTTCTTTCGGAGCCGGTTCCATTCACACCCTGAACGCAACCGGGGACGTGAGTAGCATTGCGGTCGCAGGATTTGTGATCATAGACAAGGTGGCGACCGACTAAGTTCGCCTGGATAAGAAATTAAACAGGCCCCGGCATTTTGCCGGGGCCTGTTTTGCGTTAAGTCGTATTTCAGAGTTGCTGACCGGCTCCTATCGAACCAATCAACTCTCAGCACGACAGAACGTCAGGCAACCTGGATTATGGAAAGGCGTAGCCCTGAGTCCGTAATCCCGGCAGGGGCAGCTCAAGAGTGTGCACTGACCCTTATCCTGCAATGCGGCTGATCAGCCGACACGGCCCACTTCAAGTTGCTAACCCATGTGCCGGGGCCGGCTGTTGTTTTGGCGATGGGATGGGGGCGTGTTCAAAGAGCGAGCGACACCGTCAGCGGTGCATGCGTGTCTGCAAAGTCATGACGATGCACATGGGTGACGCAGGGAAGCCTCGTAGCTATCCCGCTGGCCTTCTGCTCAGAGTTGGGCTCTGACCCCGGACAAGCCCTCGCTCAGGCGTTCTCGGACGCCGTAGCCTGTCGTACGACCCGGACCTGCCTGATACGCCGTCCGATTGTGGACTCCACGGTCAATGTGAGATTGGCGACGATCACCTGATCGCCGACCACAGGCATACGCCCCAGTTCCAGGTAGACAAGCCCGCCGACGGTGTCAAAACCGTCGCCCTCGATTGCGGTATCAAAAGTCTCGTTAAGATCGTCCAGCGTCAGCCGGGCATCGACCAGCGACTCATCGTCGTTAACCTTCTCAAGCTCAGGCTCGTCCTGGTCAAACTCATCCTCAAGCTCGCCGACGATCTCTTCAACAAGATCCTCATGCGTCACCAGTCCGGACACACCGCCGTACTCGTCGACGACGATCGCAATCTTGACCCGGTGTCGTTGGAACTCCTGGAGTAAATGCTCAAGGAACTGCGATTCCGGAACAAAAATAGCAGGTCGTACCAGATCGACAATGCTCACATCATCGTCTGACTCATTTAGCTGGGCGCGGAGCAGATCTTTTGCGTACGCAATCCCAAGCACATCATCGACCTGTCCCCGGTACACCGGAATTTTTGAATAACCCTCGCTGAGCATCAGATCAGCGACATCCCGTCGGCTCGTCTCGGACTCTGCAATAACCATGTCCACACGAGGTCGCATGATCTCTCGAACGCGGGTCGTATCCAGATCCAGCACGCCGCGAATCATCCGCAGCTCTTCCGCATCCGTTGCGACACCTGCCGCCTCCAGCAACTCAAGATTCTGCTCAAAAGCTGCCGTGACCACGTCCTCAGGATTCTCCACAAGCGCACCTGTGCCAGAAACCCTCAGTAGCAAATATCTCAGCCCGGGTATGCGCGCTATCGCCTCAAACAGCTTCTCCAGCGGCCTGACCGCCGTCTCGATACCGGTACGTTCGTTAAGCCGCATCGCTCCTGCAATGACGTGCGAAATGGCGAGTACGCCGATGACGCCGCCGGCAACCATCAAGCCGAGTTGCATCTCCCCGGAGACGCTCTCGTTGAGTGCCACGAATAATGCAGCGGCTGTCGCGATCAAAGAGACATAAATAACGCCTCTGGCAGCGACCGGGACCGCCGCATCAAAAGGAATCCGCGGACCATTGCCGCCGTTTTCGCCTTCAACAGGGGCAAGTAACAGACGGGTGCCCGGGGCGCGCCGTGCGGACACGCCGGCGACAAGCGACGCCAGAACGTACAAAACGACCGCCACCGCAAACGCCACCCAGCCGATCAACGTGTCTCCGCTCATCGAACACCTCCCGACGAGCCGGAACCGACTAAGGCAGAGTACGTATTGGGAGGTTCGTCGTCGCAGACTGTGCTTTCGGTCGCATCAGAACTGTGCACGAACTGATTGGCCGTCATTGATCGCTTGTCGTGGCGTCTATCGCCGGGGTCGTCGCTATTACTCATGTCCGTACGTCCTAGACTCCTCGTCTCTGTTGGTATCGCTGAATATCACTGGGTTTCGCGGGATATCTGGTCTGTTGAATTATCGTGCAGCGGGACGCCTGTTTGCAGGTGGTCATCGCCGGGTTCGGATAATCGGTTAAATATTATGGGCCTGATTCTGGGTCTGGAACTGAAGTTGGCAACACCCTTGCCGGCACCCCGGCGACGCGTACTCCGGGGGGTACGTCATGGGTAACAACCGCGCCAGCTCCCGTGCTAGCGCCTGCCCCGATAGAGACCGGTGCCACAAGCATCGTCCCGGACCCGATGAAGGCATTTTCTCCGATAATTGTATTGTGCTTCGAGTTGCCATCGTAGTTACAGGTAACAGTTCCTGCACCGATGTTCGCACCGGCACCTACCGTCGCATCCCCAACGTAGCTGAAGTGGCCGATGTGGACGCCCGCCCCGATAACGCTGTTTTTGATCTCGGCATAATTTCCAATGTGTGCGTCCGGCCCGATTATCGCCCCGGGCCGCAAATGACTGAACGGGCCGACGCTGGCGTTCTCGCCAACCCGGGCAGATTCGGCATGTGACGAGACCACCGACGCACCATCGCTGACAGACGTGTCTTCCAGTACGGTGTCCGGCCCGATAAGGACGTTTGCGCCGACGATCGTTGTTCCAACGAGATGACTGTTTGGCATGATCGTTGTATCCATGCCAATAGTCACACCGGAATCGATGTACGTCGTCTCAGGGTCCACCATTGTGACCCCTTGCAGCATCCAGTGACGCCGGAGTCTTGTCCGCATTACCGCTTCGGCCGCGGCCAACTCGGTTCGGTCGTTCACTCCGGTCAACTCGGTTGAATCGTCAGCCACCACCGCCTCTACCGGATCTCCAGAGGCTACGGCCGCTGAAATAGCGTCCGTTATGTAAATCTCGCCTCCCGCAGACGGCGGAACGTTGGCCAGCAATCCCCACGCTACTTCCGCATCCATGCAGTAGTAACCGGCGTTGTATTCCTTAATAGAGAGGGCCGCATCATCGGCGTCAGATTCTTCGATGATTGCGATCACTCGACCGTCCGGTTCACGCTTGACCCGCCCAAACCCGGGAGGCACATCGCCTTTGCCGGTCAAAAGCGTGATGGATGCGTTTGAATCGGAATGCGTGGTCAGCATTTTGCGGACCGTTTCCGGAGTGATGAGCGGCATGTCGGCATTGGCCACGAGAACACGTGATGCGTCGCCCGCTGCATCAGAGGCCGCAAGCAGGGCATCTCCCGTTCCACGCGGCTCGGCCTGGATCGCCACCGTAACGTCGCCCCCAATCGCTTCAAGGGCTTCAAGAAACTGCAGATCAGACGCAATCGACGGCGACGCCACCACCACAATCCGTTCGATACCGGCCTCGTGGAGGATCCACATGGCCTGTTCAAGCAGCGTGCGACCACAGATCGAATGCAGCGGCTTCGGGATCGAAGAACGCATTCGGGAGCCGATCCCGGCGGCCAGGATCACGCCCAACCACTTATTACTGGGATTACTTGTCATGTGAGAGAAGGGGGGTGCACAGAAAAGAAAAAGCGATTAAAAAGCAGACGAGCCACCCCGGCGTCGAAATTCGACGTTTTGGATGACTCACGTGAACGGATTGATATTTTGTATCGCATTATTGACCAGTACGGTCACGATCATGGTAAGAGGCCTGTTTTGACATGGTCAAGGCAAACGTTGTCCGACAATCCCCGCGTTTTTGATACCGCAAGCGCGATCAATCGGCTGAATTCGTCGCTATACTCTCCCGTTGGAGAGGTGGCTGAGTGGCTTAAGGCGCCGCTCTCGAAAAGCGGTGTGCGGCAACGTACCGCGGGTTCGAATCCCGCCCTCTCCGCCACTTGCCCCCGTTCGCGCCAGGGGGCATGCCGTTCCA
>Ga0114999_10007145_pt1 | contig 12725 bp, 13 predicted proteins | sample ArcticOcean_MG_C_3_FD_89820 | JGI IMG/M metagenome (GOLD analysis project Ga0114999, IMG submission 89820) | Marine microbial communities from western Arctic Ocean - ArcticOcean_MG_CB8_126 | ecosystem: Environmental > Aquatic > Marine > Oceanic | place: Arctic Ocean: Canada Basin | collected...
GGTGTTGATTTATGATCGACGGGAAATCGTCGATGAATTTTTGTTGCCAACTTCTGAGATGCATTGGGTGCTTATATCGAAAGAGTGGATGGCTGCGCAATCGGCGGGGCAGTATCAAAGAAATTTGACTTGGGCTAGGGGCTCACTTTATGTCGTCACCGCCGATGAAATGAAAATCCAGGCGGCGTTTAGTGCTGTGCTGGAAATGTGTTGATATCGGCGGGATTGTACGTGTCTTGGCGAGTATAAGCCCTTGAATAGTATTACGAATATAACTATGTCATTATTACATTAATTAAAATATAACGTATTTATTATTTTGTTCATTAATTAAAATATTTTTGTTTATTGAGAGTAGTCACAATTTTTACATTGTGATTTTTTTGACGATTCCCATATTTATTATGCTGGCCCACCTGATGCTCAGGATTCGCGCCGTAAAGCACATACTCTCGACGATCTCACCCGATTGTGCGACCGCTCAATGAAGCATTCATGATCCATCTAAATCCTGCCGTTAAACCACCATGTGATTAATGTCTGCAACTGGGTGGAAAGCTGCCCTTCGAGAGAGGATGAGGATTCCCAACCCCCAACCCCTCGCCGAGGCCTTCTTTACGCACCGCAGTTATTGCACTCGATCTGTGAATCCAGCGCCCCGTTTTTCAGATGGGTTAAGAATGGCAATCGAGCTCTTCTAGCGGGCGTTTATTTCATCTTTTTTTCTTTTTTCTGTTTTCGTTTTTCCTTCGGACTAAGTTTGGCCGTTTTCTGTTGTTCTTTCTTGCCTTTATCTTTCTTGCCCTTATCAGCCATATTTTCTTCTCCTTGTTTGAATTAGGTTTCCTGAAACGACTCCTGCCAATCGCCAATAATCATAGCACAATGGGCCCCGTTGCCGGGTCGGTGATTTCGGTATGGGCGGAAGGCGCCAACAGGTGGGCTATTTTCAGCGAAGTTGCCAGTGCCGTACCCGATATCCGGTATTGGCAAAACCTGGGCCAGATCATCGGTTGATTGTGATGACCGCTCTTGTGTATTTATCGAATTCTAGCTTGGTCGGGCGAGGTTCATCCGCAGCGTCATTTACGAATATGCGACCTGGTTAAGTTGGAAAGTTGCCGTCGATCCAGTCGCGTAGCAGGCGGCGGGCGATGGAATATTCGCCGGGCATGCGGAAATCGTCCGAAGGCTTCACATCGCGCAGCCAGTCGCGATTGTACCAGTTGGCGTATTCCAGCTCTTTTTCATCAACATTGATCTCGCGGCTCGCCGCTTTGGCCATGAAGCCGACCATGATCGAGGCCGGAAACGGCCATGGTTGGGACGAGTGATAGCGCACATCACTCAGACGCACGCCCGATTCCTCGAAGATCTCGCGCGCCACATTTTCTTCCAGGCTTTCGCCCGGCTCGAGGAAGCCGGCCAGGGTCGAGTGCATGCCGGGTGGCCAGTGGGATTGGCGGCACAGGAGAGCGTCATCGCCGTCATGGACGAGGACGATAACCGCCGTATCGGTGCGCGGAAAATGCGTCGCGCCGCAGGCTTCATTGGTGCAGGCACGTTCATGGCCGGCCTTGCGCGCGACGCTCTTATGCCCGCAGGCGGCGCAAAAGCCGTTCTTGCGGTGCCAATACATGAGGCCCCTGGCATAGGCCAAAATCGCTGCCTCGGGCGCCGGCACGAGCTGTACGGAATCGCGTAAATCCATCAGCGCGCCGCCGGCATAGCGCGATATCACGGCCTCTTCGGGCAAATGGGAGAGGTCGATGGCAAAATGGGCGATGGCGCTCTCATCCTCCGTGACGCCAAGCAGGGCGAGCGGAGCGGCGCCCTCGGCCCAATCCTCAAGCCAGCCCTCAATCGCCCGGCGGTCATCAAGTGCGGCGCGCGGCTCTGTGCCTTCAATGACGATGCTTTGCTCGTTCCAGACGGCGACAAATCGGCTCGCTGGGTTGTCCAGCTGGGATTTAACCCAGGAAGCGTCGGTTCTCAGATGGTCGACACGGTCAAGCGGCACACCTGAGAAGGTGTTGCCGGGCAAATTTGATAATTTATTCATGCTTCCAACCTCGCATAGCCGCCGCTTGCGGTCAAAGTTGCCGCTAAGCCAATCAATGTGGTTTGTCCTTATTAAAGAGGCTCGAATCTCTTTAAATAGGCTTGCATCTCCTTAAATGGGCTTGCGCCCTGACCGGGCAATACTGATATAGTGCCCCTGGGAGACCGGCGGCGGACGGCCGCCTCGCCAACCCGGTCAGATCCGGAAGGAAGCAGCCGTAACGAGCGCAGGACGGGTCGCATGTCCGGGCTCCCACCTTTACCGCGTAATTGGCCATAATCCGCCGAATTGCGCCTAACCTAAATTTAATTTATGGATTTCGGATGGGCGAAGACAGCCCTTATCGCGTACTGGCCCGCAAATACCGGCCAACTAACTTTTCCGACCTTATTGGCCAGGAAGCGCTGGTGCGCACCGTCACCAATGCTATTAACACCGGCCGTTTGGCGCATGCTTTCCTGCTGACCGGCGTACGCGGCGTCGGCAAGACCTCAACCGCGCGCATTTTGGCCCGCGCCCTCAATTGCACCGGCCCAGATGAGAGCGCCGCAGAAGATAGCGGCCCGACCGCCGACCCTTGCGGCGTTTGCAGCCATTGCGTGGCAATTGCCGAAGACCGCCATGTGGATGTGCTCGAGATGGATGCCGCCTCGCACACCGGCGTTGACGATATGCGCGAGCTGATTGATGGCGTGCGCTACCGCCCCACCAGCGCGCGCTACAAGGTCTACATCATCGATGAAGTGCATATGCTCTCCAAGCAGGCCTTCAACGCCCTGCTGAAGACCCTTGAGGAGCCGCCGCCGCACGCCAAATTCATTTTCGCCACCACTGAAGTGCGCCGCTTGCCGGTCACTGTACTGTCGCGCTGCCAGCGCTTTGATCTCCGCCGCGTCGATGCCGAGACCTTGGCCGCGCATTTTCAGGCGGTGGCCGAGAAAGAGCAGACCTCGATTGATGCCGCCGCCATCCGCCTGATTGCCCGCGCCGCCGATGGTTCGGTACGCGACGGCTTGTCATTGCTCGATCAGGCGATCGCGCATGGCGCCGGTGTGGCGGGTGAGGCGGAGGTGCGCGATATGCTCGGCCTCGCCGACCGGGCGCGGGTGTTTGAGCTCTTTGCTGCGGTGATGAAAGGCGAGATCGCTGCTGCGCTTGATCTCCTCGGGGAGCAATATAATGCCGGCGCTGATCCCATTGCCGTGCTTGAAGACATGCTCGAGCTGACCCACTGGCTGACCCGCATCAAGCTGGTGCCATCGGTAGCGGAAGAAGTGGGCACGCCGGAGATCGAGCGTCGCCTTGGTCAGGAGATGACAGCCGAGCTGGCCATGCCGGAATTAACCCGCGCCTGGCAAATGCTACTCAAGGGCCTCGGCGAAGCACGCGCCGCGCCGCATGCCCTGATGGCAGTGGAAATGGCCTTGGTGCGCCTCGCCTATGCCGCTGATCTGCCGAGCCCGGCAGATGCGGTGCGGGTACTGAAAGGCGCACCTGTTGTGGCTGCGGTATCAGCACCCGCTCCAGCTGCCGCTCCGGCACCCGCTCCGGCGGCTGCGCCACAGCCGGAAGCGCCCGCTCAGTCTGTCGCACCGCCAACACCTTCAGCGCCGCCACCGTCAGCGCCACCCACATCACCGCCATCTTCAGCGCCGCCAACACCACCACCCTATGAATCAGCGCCTGATTCATCATCTGAGCCCAATATGGATTCAGGCGGCGGCTCGACCGCCCTGGCAGCAGAGCGCGCGCCCGAACAGGCGCTGGCACCACCACAGCATCTGCCGGTTGCCACGCAAGCCGACGAGGCGCCAACTGGCGCGATCACCTGCCTTGAAGATATCGTCGCCCAGGCCGAGCACCAGCGCGAGATGGAGTTGCGCCACTGGCTGGTTACCGATGTGCATCTGGTGCGCTTTGCTCCGGGCAAAATTGAACTGCGGCAGAATGAGAATGTGCGGCGAAATCTGGCCGGCATGCTTGGCGAATGTTTACAGGATTGGACCGGCGAGCGCTGGTTGGTATCGCTTTCCGAGGAGCTCGGCGCACCGACCCTGGAGGAGCAGGCAGCGGCCAAGGTCGCGGCCAAGCTGCGCGCCGCCGAGGATGATCCCCTGGTGCGCCAGGTATTGAAGAATTTCCCTACCGCCAAAATTAGCGGCTTGCGCGAGAGCCGCGAAACGGGCGACAAAGACGAAACGCAAAACGGAGACTAAAGATATGAAACTGGGCCAGATGATGAAACAGGCGCAGCAGATGCAGGCCAAGATGGCAGAGATGCAGGAAAGCCTGGGTGATGTGGAAGTCAGCGGCGGCTCCGGCGGCGGTCTGGTAAGGGTGACCCTCAACGGCAAAGGCGAAATGCGCGCCATTAAAATCGATCCTTCGCTCGCCAGCCCTGACGATGTTGAAATGCTGGAAGACCTGGTGGTTGCCGCCTTCAACGATGCCAAAGCCAAGGTCGAGGCCCATGTTCAGGAAGAAATGGCGAAAGTCACCGGCGGGCTCAATCTGCCGGCAGGCATGAATTTGCCATTCTAACCACCGTTTCCTCTCAAGCCACAGGCGCGCAGCATGGCCGGCAATGATATCGAACGGCTGATCAATTATCTGAGCAAGCTGCCCGGCCTCGGGCCGCGCTCGGCACGGCGCGCCGCATTGCATCTCCTGAAACGCCGCGAGGCCCTGATGCTGCCGCTTCTGAAGGCACTTGAGAGCGCGGCAGAGAATATCCAGCCTTGCGCCACCTGCGGCAATCTCGATACGGAAGATCCCTGCGCTATCTGCGCCAATCCTGAGCGCGATGGCAGCCTCATTTGTGTGGTCGAGGAAGTCGCTGATCTGTGGGCGCTTGAGCGCACCCATAGCTTCAAGGGGCGCTATCATATTTTGGGCGGGCTGCTGTCGGCATTGGATGGCATTGGCCCGGAAGATCTCAACCTCGCGGCATTGATCAGCCGCGCCGGTGCGCCCGAGGTGCAAGAAATCATCCTCGCCATGAGCGCCACCGTCGATGGCCAAACCACCGCCCATTTCGTCACCGACCGGCTGAAAGATCAGGGCGTCACCATCACCCGCCTGGCGCACGGCGTCCCCGTTGGCGGTGAGCTCGACTATCTCGACGACGGCACCCTCAGCGCCGCCCTAAAGGCACGCCGTCCCCTCTAGCCACCTTCGGGGCTCTTTCCTTTTTTACCCCGCTCGGCCCCAGGCGGCGGAGATCGTAATTACGTATCCAGCTTACTTATCTTTTTGCGCCAAAACATACAGCGAAGAGACGCTTCCCGGTACTAATCACCCGCCAATTATATAAGAAATTCAATTTATATATATCTAGAATTATTTCTTTAATTCTATTTTAGCGACAAGATCATACATCTAATGATGTAATAAAATAACTAAATAAATGTTGGGGACCGGGAGAGCTATAAAAATGAGAACTGTAATTGTAGTGTTGATTTTGACGGCTTTTGTTGCGGGTTGCAGCAAGTCATCCAAAGAAAATACACCCACATATGTATCGCTTGAGCAATACAGCGAGTACGACTGTGAGTATATCGCAAAGGAACTGATGCGTGTGAACGATCAGGCCAACAGCCTTGCCGGCCAGTTGGATGAAGATGCGGAAACAGATAGTGCCGTGACTGGCGTAGGGCTTGTCCTATTCTGGCCAGCACTATTTTTTCTCGGCGGGACAAAGGAACAAGAGGCCACATACGCTACTCTTCGCGGAGAACACAATGCCTTGGAATAGGCGTTAATTCAGAAAAAATGCGGCTAACGAGACGGAGAGCGTTGAAGGCTAAACTGCTGGAATAATAAAATAAGCTGGATATTTTATTTGTTCGGTTCCTCAAACGCCGGGCGGTCGCATCCGCTCTACATGACTCCTCTGTGGCGACCTCGTATTAACTCGGGCGCCCTCTTGTCTAGACTCTGCCGGGCGCGCGTTTCCGCGCGCTTGACTTGGCACGCTTGCCGGAATGTATGGCGCATTTCGGTATAATCCGTGTCAGTCGGGTTTGACTTCGAGCGCTAGGGACAGGGATTCGTCAACCAGTTTCTCTGCGTTGTCGGGCTCCGGCGCGTCTTCAAGCTGCACCGATTCAATGCGCTCGGCGCGTTTGCTCACTTTGCCGGTGGAAATGCGGATTTTCTCAATGTCTTTGACGGCCTGGCCAAAGTGATCCTGTAATTTACCGACCCGATCATCAAGGCGGACAACGTCACCTAGCAGGATATGCACCTCCTTTTGGATCAGTCCGGCCTGCTCCTTCATGCGCACATCTTTCAGGATGGCGCGCACTGTATTGAGCGTTGCCCACAGCGTCGTCGGTGAGACGATGAACACCCGCGCCCGGTAGCCGCTCTCGACCACGCCGGTAAAATTTGCGTGCAACTCGGCATAGACCGCTTCGGACGGCAGAAACATCAACGCCGCATCGGCGGTCTCGCCGGGTACGATGTATCGCTCGGAGATGTCTTTGATATGCTTGCCCATGGCATCGCGAAAAGCGCGCTCGGCGGTTTTCTTGGCCACATCGTCCTTCGCTGCATGCAGCGCATGATAGCTTTCGAGCGGAAATTTGGCATCGATGACGATGGCGCCCGGAGGATTGGGTAATTGCAGCAGGCAATCGGCGCGCCGGCCGTTCTCCAATTGGACCTGAAAACTGTAGGCCGAGGGCGGCAGCACCTGTTGCACCAAATCATTCAGTTGAATTTCGCCAAAGGCGCCGCGCGCCTGTTTGTTGGAGAGAATATCCTGCAGGCTGACGACCTGGCTGGAGAGCTCGGCAATATTGCTCTGCGCCTTGTCGATCACCGCCAGGCGCGCCTCCACCTTGCCCATGGTCTCGAGGGTTCGTTTGGTTGAATTTTGTAGGCCCTCGGCAAGGGTTTTGCTGAGCGTCGTCTCGCGCTCATGCAGTTTTTCGCCCAAGGCACGCTGTTCCGCCTTCAGGCGCTCTTCCATCTCGCGGTGATTGGCGGCAAAAGATTCGTTAAGGCGGGCCATTTCCTCGCGCAAGCGCGTTGCCTCTTGCTCATGCAGGCGGGCGGCATTTCCATCATTGCCGCGCAAGCGCGAGAGCGAAAACACGGCAAAACCGACAAATAGGGCGACGATGATGAGGACGACAAGAATGATGATATCCATAGGTGTCATAATGGCTGCCCATTCGGGCGCCTGTCAAAGTGCACTGCCGCCGCTTGACGATAAGGCCGGCGAAGCATACCTAGTCCCTGAAATCGCCTGCATAGACTGTCTTCAACTATATCCAAATAACGCTACTGAAATGATCCGACGTAAATGACCATACGCCCCATCGTGATCGCGCCTGACAAGCGCTTAAAACGCCGTTCCAACCCCGTCGAGACGGTGGATGATGACATCCGCACGCTTTTGGATGACATGCTGGAAACCATGTATGACGATGACGGCCTCGGCCTCGCCGCCATTCAGGTTGGCGTGCCGAGCCGCGTGGTGGTTATCGATGTGCATGAGAAGGATGAGCCGAAAGCGCCGCTCAAGCTGGTTAATCCGGAGATAATCTGGTTATCGCCGGAGCGGGTTATTTATGAAGAGGGCTGCCTTTCATTCCCCGATATTTTTGCCGATGTGGATCGCGCCGCGGAAGCACATGTGCGCTATCTCGACGAAAATGGCGAGGCGAGTGAGATCAAGGCCGAGGGCACGTTGGCGATTTGCCTGCAACATGAGGTCGATCATCTCAACGGTAAGGTGTTGGTCGATTATCTATCCCTGATAAAGCGCAATATTATCCTGCGCAAACTGGCCAAGGCGCGCCGCGCCCAGGCCAGTGACGAATAGGTCCGGCGTGTAGCCATGGCGGCGCCGCGCCTCATCTTTATGGGCACACCGGATTATGCGGTGCCGGCGCTTGAGGCTCTGTTGGCGGCGGAATTCCAAATCGCCGCCGTCTATTGCCAACCGCCGCGCCCGGCTGGACGCGGCAAGCAGCCCCGGCCCTCGGCGGTGCAACGCCGCGCCGAAGCGGCGGGGCTGATGGTGCGTACGCCGGTATCGTTGAAAGGCCCGGATCAGCAGCAGGAATTCGTCGCGCTGGATGCCGATATCTGTGTCGTCATTGCCTATGGCCTCATTCTGCCCAAAGCGGTGCTGGTAGCGCCGCGATTGGGCTGCATCAATGCCCATGCTTCATTGCTGCCGCGCTGGCGCGGTGCGGCGCCGATCCAACGTGCGATCATGGCCGGCGATAAAGTGACCGGGGTGTGCATCATGCAAATAGATGCCGGACTGGATACCGGTGCTGTGCTGCGCGCGGCGCGCGAGCCCATTGACGAAGACTGCGATGCCGGCCAGTTGCACGATCGCCTGGCTACGCTTTCGGCGCGCCTGTTGACGGAGGTTGCCAGCGAGCTTTGCCGAGGTGGGGCTCTGACAGCGGAGCCACAGGATGAAAATGCTGGCATCAGCTATGCCGCTAAGATCGATAAAGCGGAAGCGCGGCTTGATTGGCGCGAGGATGCGGAACCATTGGCGCACCGGGTGCGGGCGCTCTCGCCCTATCCGGGCGCCTGGTTTCTGCACGGCGAAGCACGTATCAAATTACGTGCCGCAACAGCCTTACCATATGCGAGTGATGCTGCTGCCGGCACGGTGTTACGCAATATCGGCCCGTTTGACGTGGCCGTGGCGTGCGGCAGCGGGACGGCACTTGGCCTGGTGAAATTGCAACGCGCCGGCAAGGGCGTACTCGATGCGGCGGAATTTTTACGTGGCCATGAATTGGCGGCGGGAGAGGTTTTACCGTGCCCCGCTATAAGCTGACGCTCGAATATGACGGCACGGCGTTTGTCGGCTGGCAATTGCAGACCAACGGCTTCTCCGTTCAGCAGGCATTGGAAGAAGCAATCGTCGGGTTTTGCGGCGAGACGGTGCGGGTACATGGCGCCGGTCGCACGGACGCCGGGGTGCATGCGCGCGGCCAGACCTGCCATATCGACCTGACAATTGAGCCGGCGGTGGAAAAACTACGCAATGCCTTGAACGCGCATTTGCGCCCACACCGGATTACCGTGCTCAGCGCCGAAGCGGTCGGGGCGGATTTTGATGCCCGGCGCTCGGCCACAGCGCGCATCTACCGCTATCAAATCGTCAATCGCAGCACGCCGCTGGCGCTTGATCACAATCGCGCCTGGCAGATTTCCCGCCCGCTCGACGCTGACGCCATGGCGTGCGCGGCGGCGCATTTGATCGGCCACCATGATTTCACATCATTTCGCGCCAGCGCCTGTCAGGCGCCGTCGCCGATGAAAACTCTCGAAATATTCGAGGTCAGCCGCGAGCAAGATGATATTCATCTGACGGTGCGCGCCGGATCCTTCCTGCACCATCAGATGCGCGCCATGGCCGGCAGCCTGGTGCTGGTCGGGGAGGGGCGCTGGCCGGAAGCGCAAATTGCGGAAGTTTTGGCCGCCCGTGACCGCAGCCAAGCCGGCCCCAATGCGCCGGCCTGGGGCCTCTATCTGCAAGCCGTGCTTTATCAATAAAGGCGCACACTTATCCTGGCGCTGGAAGCAACGCGGTATCTGGTGTGAGGCGTGGCAGCAGGCGGCTGTTCGAAAACCGCTGCCGCGTTACTTCTTCTTGGGTTTGGCTTTTGCCTTCGCCTTCGCTTTAGGCGCCGCTTTTGCTTTTGCCTTGGGCTTGGCTTTTGCCTTCGGCTTGGCCTTCGCTGCCACCTTTTTCTTTTTCGCGCTCAGGCCGAGGCGGTCTTTGACGCCGCCGATGCCGGTTTCATAAACGCCGCGCGCAAATTCCTGGCAATCCTTTACCGTCTGGCCTTTCTTCGGCACGAAGCGGCTTGACCATTCGATGGTGCAGGATTTCGCTGTGATCGTCCGCACCTTGATGGTCGAGGTGTAATCGACAAACGGCACGATATTGTTGGGCTTGTCGACGATGCAATAGATCTGGGTGAGAGTTTGGCTGTCATATTTAATCAGCCGCTCGGTAATCAGGCCTTTCGCGCCTTTGACCTTAAGCTTGCGGATGGTTCCCGTCTTGTCCATTTCGCAATTGGCGATCACTCCTTGGGTAATCGCTTTTAGATTGGCAAAGCTGCCAACAAGCTCCCACACCTTTTCAGTGGGCGCCGCTACCTTGATGGATACCGAAGCACGTGAGTAAGCCATGCGTAAAACTCCCCAATGGTATTGTTTATTATCCCAAGTCACTATCGTGCCGGATGCGCTGCCGTAATACAAAAAGTTAATTGCCCCCTTGGCCTCTGGACCGAGTTACCCTTTAATCTTTATTCCATAAAATATTTTCTGGTTTCGCTTATTTGTCTTTCTCTGTTCGTCGGCTTCGGAGCGCGGGCGGAAGAGCGCTATTCGAAATGGGGCGGCAACGATACCAACCTCGATGCCTTAGTCGAGCACCTCAATGAATTGATCGACGCGGCGGAGAAGTTGCGCGCTGCCGATCCGCGCCTGTTGCGTGATTTGCGCGACGCTATTGCAGAATATGGCGGCAGTGGTAGCGCAAATCAGACCAGCGCCGCATCGCAATCGGAGGCGGTACCTGACCTGCCGCCGCAAATTCTTGTGCGCATGTTTTCCAAGATGGCAATTTCACCCGCAACCCGACCTAGACGGTGGTGGAAGGGCGTTTCAATATTGATTCGGGCCTCGGCCTCAGAAGCGCTGTCGCCAAGCCGGCGGCCCCGGTAAAAGAATCGTCGAAGGACAAACGCAAGAAGCTCCTCACCGGCGTTCTCAGCTCGATCCTCGGCGGGGATAAGAAAGAGGCGCCGGCAAGCGCCGCGCCGAGCCAGCCGCAGCGCGCCGAAATGTTTACTCAGGCGCCGAGTTCCAATGCTTTCCAGCTGGTGTTTGAGCTGGTCTCGCGCGAGAAGCATGGCCGCTTTTCGCGCGACTTATTCCAGGGGCGCTCGCGCGCTGCCGGTTATCGCCTGAGCTATACGCCGGGCGCATCGCCGACCTTGCAGTTGCAGCGCTTCGGCTCTAGCGGCGCACGCGCCATCGCCCAGAGCAATCAGGCGCTTAATCGGGAAGATAATTTCCGTCACCGCGTTGAATTCAGTCGCGATACATCCGGTGTCATGGTGGTCAGCATCGGTGGCGCGCAAATGTTTGAAACCTCTGATCAGAGCTTCCGTGACGCGTTCAGTGGTATGATCATCGCCAATGACGGCGACGATTATTCGATCCGCGAGATTGCCGTCTCTGGTACGCGTTAAGGCGCCTTTGCGCTCCTTCTGAAAGGAAGCGTTTTTTCGAGGCGGCTCAGCTTCTAAGCCGCCCGATCTTCCAACACGCCGCATGCGCGGATCACATCGGCAGCTGCCTGCTCGCCGTGCGGCGCCATGAGATGCGCACCGGACACGCCCTCTATCTCGCGCAATTGCTCAATCAGCTCAACGCAAATCTGCAGGCCTTCCGCCTTGGCATCCTCCGCTTGCTCCAAACGGTTGATCAGGCTCTCGGGCATATGCACGCCGAATAAATTCTTGTTCATCCAGCGCGCCGATTTAGCCGAGGTGATAGGGCCAATGCCGATAATGAAATAGGTGCGTTCAAGAATACCGAAATCACCCATGCGCTTCATATAGTCGCGCAAAACATTCATATCGAAGCAATATTGGGTTTGAAAGAAGTCAGCGCCGGCATCGATCTTGGCACTGAGGCCGGCGGGCGTGAAATCCGCATCTAGCTTACGCGGCGCATCGGCGCCACCGATGAATAGGCGGGGCGGTACCGCAATAGAGCGCCCACCCGGGTAGACGGCCTGATCGCGCATATCCCGGGTGATTTCTATGAATTGAGCGGAATTAAGATCGAAAACCGCTTTGGTCTCGGGCTGATCTCCCGCCTCGGGGGAATCACCGGTCAGGCAGAGAATATTATGGATGCCGAGCGCCGCAGCGCCCAGGGCATCGGCTTCCAGGGCCAGCCGATTGCGGTCGCGCATAGTAAATTGCAGCACCGGCTCAATGCCGCCCTGCACCATGATTGCCGCCGAAGCCAATGGAGAGAGGTGGGTTTGTGCGCCCGGACCGTCGAGCACATTGACCGCGTCCGCCAGCCCTTTTAGGCAGCCCGTGCGCGCCATGACCGCTTCCGGATCGGCGGAATCGGGTGGCGCTGTCTCGGCGGTGAGGGCGAAATGTCCGGCCTTGAGAACGGCTTCTAACTTGCCGCCGCTGCGTCGTGCGGCTGCCTTATTATCTTTCATGCTTTCCCCTTTGCGGACCTTGGCTAAGATAGTCCGTAGCGATTTGGTTGCGCGGAATATAGCCATCGCCTGGGAGGAAACAAGGATGCCGAAAATATCGCCACAGAAATCGACCAGTAAATCGAGTAAATCCCCTTTTCGATTTTTTGATAATCGGGAAAAATATTTAATGTTCGTCACCACCTGTAGCGATAAGTAGCAGGTGGCGGCGCGGATGTCGCAGGAGTTAAGGCATGCGAAACGCTCAAGGTACTGGATGCCGGTATGGGTAATGGCACCGTGTTAACCCGCACCATGCGCGCCGTGCACAATATGTTTCCGACCATTCCGTTTCTCGTCGTCGGCAAGGAAATCAGTCTTGAAGATGTCCGGCTCTCAATCGAAAAAATGACCGACCGCTTCCATGAGCATCCCCAA
>Ga0114999_10007147_pt1 | contig 12724 bp, 6 predicted proteins | sample ArcticOcean_MG_C_3_FD_89820 | JGI IMG/M metagenome (GOLD analysis project Ga0114999, IMG submission 89820) | Marine microbial communities from western Arctic Ocean - ArcticOcean_MG_CB8_126 | ecosystem: Environmental > Aquatic > Marine > Oceanic | place: Arctic Ocean: Canada Basin | collected...
AAAAAGAAGAGACGTCAACACATTGGCATGGGTTGCTGTTGCCTAATCAATACGATGGCGTCCCTTACTTGACGACCAAGCCAATCAAGGCTGGCAGTAGTCACACTTTTGAGTTCGTTCTCAAACATCCAGGCACGTATTGGTATCACTCACACACCGGTTTACAAGAGCAACGAGGTGTTTACGGCGCTATTGTCATTACACCCAAAGGTGGAGAAAAGGTAGAAGTCGATCGAGATCATGTTGTCGTACTTTCAGATTGGACAAACGAAAACCCATTGAAGGTTATGAAAAACCTCATGCGTGGTTCTGAGGTTTACGCTATCAAGAAAGGAAATGCTCAATCCATCTATGGAGCAGCCAAAGTTGGTAAACTCAAAGAGTATTTCAGTCGTGAGAAGTCACGAATGGCTCCAATGGACATCTCTGACGTATACTACGACCAATTTTGGGCGAATGGGCAGCTTGCAATTCAACCAAAGGCAGACAACGGAGAAATCGTAAGGCTCCGGTTGATCAACGCGGGAGCGTCCACTTACTTTTATATTACCTCATCTACAGGGGACATAAAAATTATCTCCGCAGATGGTGTAGATGTTGTTCCAGTGAATGTTCCTCGATTGCTCGTTGGCATGGGAGAAACGTATGATTTGTTAATCACCGTTCCAAAATCGGGAAAATACGAAATACGGGCAACGGCTCAAGATGGGTCAGGTCATGCCTCCATATTCCTTGGAAAGGGCGAACTTTACCCCGCTTCAGACCCACCTAAACCTAATCTGTATACGATGGATGAGATGCTTGATGGCGCGATGGCCAGTGTGGAAAGGCTTTCACCGGAAGAAAATGAAGCTTCTCTGAAAATGCCTCGCCCTCCTGCCCCATATGCTCTTTTGAAATCTCCCAGAAAAACCGAACTGCCCACGGGCCTGCCTTTAAGAGAGGTGAAACTTCGCCTCACGGGTGATATGACCCATTATCTTTGGTCGTTCAATGGAAAGACCCTAAATGAGGACAGTATAATCAAGGTCAAGAAGGGCGAGCGAGTGCGTTTTGAGCTCATCAACGACACTATGATGCACCATCCGCTCCATTTACATGGACATTTCTTCAGACTGCTCAATGGGCAAGGAGCATATTCTCCTCTCAAACACACAGTGGATGTTCCTCCAATGGGTAGACACACGATTGAGTTCGAGGCGAATGCAGAGAAGGACTGGTTCTTTCACTGTCACCTCCTTTACCACATGGATGCAGGTATGGCACGGGTTGTGAGTTACGCGGGGCAAGGTGAAGATCATGAACCTAATATCGATCCCAAGCTGAAAGACATGAAGATGTGGATGATAAAGGGCAGTCTGCAATCTCACATGACGATGGGAACCTGGATGCTTAGAAAAGAGCGTGATGATTATTATTATTCATGGGACTACGGTTTACATGAGCATCAGAAATATGAAAATGATCTTGGTTGGAGGCACTACTTTAATCCAAACCTTTCTAGCGTAGCGGGCTATCGGGTTACAAATGAAGATGGAGAAAAAGACCGGTTGTTTGCAGGGGTTCAATATCGTTTACCGTATCTCATCAGCAGCACATTCTCATTGGATAGTGAAACTAATTTACGCGTCACTCTAGAAAAAGAGTTTCAACTGACGAGCCGTATTGGCTTAGAAATAAAAAGCCAATACGATACTAATTCGGAATTGGACACTAACTTTGAGTGGGGTGGCGGACTCAAATATTTTGTTAATGGGGATTTTTCTCTAATCGGTGGATATGACTTAAATCACGGTTGGGGTGGAGGTATTCAATTTCGCTTTTAATAATACTAACAAAATAAACAAAATGAAAAAAATGAAAAAAATGAAAAAAATGACTATCGCCTTTGCGCTGTTTGTTATGATCTCCTTGAGCTCATGCCTAACAACATCAACGGGTTTAAAAAGCTCTATGGTTAAGCCGTACCCATCAGATTATTGTATTGTAACTGACAATGAATTGGGTTCTATGGGTGATCCAATCTCTATAGAATACAAAGAGCGAGAGATTAAGTTTTGTTGTAACCCTTGCGTTAAGAAATTTTATAAAGATCCATCTAGGTACTTAAGTAACCTTAAAGATTACCTATAAAGGCTAAGTCTTAATCAAAGCTAACCACCAAGGTTCATGCCCCCCATTTTGTTTGGCTTATTTCAGATTACAAAAATCTACTTATCCAAGGCAAAGCGGTAGAATGTCTTTCCGTCAGGAAGGGAGATTATGATTCTCTCTCAAGCGCGCAGTGGACTCACTCTTCACGATGCAGGTCGCTTGATTGGGGTTCAGTGAGCAAGCAATACACCAGAACAACAAACAGGCGCGCGGGGTTCATGGGTTATTCTGCTTCAGCTTCTTCTATTGAATCAACAGGTTCGCCTTTGCTGTTCCAATATTTTTGGGAGCCTTTGACTGGTCTACCGTTCTTGTAGTTTTCCTTAAGCTTCTTCTGTTCGTTTTCATGCCACCACACAGTTAACCCATGAAGCTTGCCGTCTTTGTATTTTCCTTCATTCATTGGCTGTCCGTTTTCATACAAACTTATTATCTTACCCGTATAAGGGGCGTCTGAACCTTTACGATACCAGATACCTTTGCGTTTTTCTGCTTGGTCACGATACACGAGCTGCCTACACCCAATGACAAGGAACAAAATAAGCGGTAATAGTAGCAAAATTTTATTCATCCCAAAACCCTAACACCGCACAACTAACCGACCAATTACAAAATCCACCGAAGATTATAATGGGAACATTGGCTGGTGGCTTGGGGATCTAGGGCGCTTAGGGCGCAGATTTAGTAATATAGATATTCATTCCGAATAAAAAAATATTATATATATTATATAGAGAACGGAGTGGGAAAAAAAAGAAAGTCTATATAGCGAATTTCGCGCCCTACTCGCCCTACCCTTTCGGATCCGTGCTATATTTATATGTGAAACGACACGAGAAATTAGACTTCGCTTTAGACCTGTATCGCAGAGGGTTAAAGGTTGTTACTATTGCTGATCTCTGCAAGGTCGATAGGAGGACGATACATCGCTGGATAAACGAGGAAGGTGCTAGTCGAGACGACTATCGCAGGATGAAAGAGATAGCCGCTATCAAGGCACAGAAGGAAGCTGAGAAGCAACAAAGGAAAGAAGATCAGATATACGAATACACACTGAATATGTGCTGGGAAGTCTTATGCCGCACCTTGCCTTGGTTAGAAGTTAGAAACTGGCGCGATGTTGAACGAGTTATGGACTTGATGGAACTAGCACGTGAAAATGGAAGCTCTCGAATATATAAACACCTTGCTGAACAGGTAGAGTATTTCAACGATGAAGAGCTACGCTAACCTTCATATTTATGATTACGCGCCCTAGACCGTGAGTGTGAGTGTTAAAAACGCGCTTTACCAGTGTGACAAAAAGGAAGCACATTGCCATTTCTGAAACTCTTTAGGGCGTCCGTTCTGGGAAACGTTATAAGAAAATGGAACAAGTGTGAAAATAAACGCGGGTAATGCGCGGTTGTGAAACATGAAAAACAAGCGGGTAAAATAAACGGAAATTTTTTCTCATAGCCCTATATATATAGTAGGGAACGCACACAAAAAACGCAGCCCATACCCGTCGCCCCTCCTCACTTTGTCTCGAATGGGTCACGAATATTTTTTCCATAGGTTCACGCGTTGCTCTATGCCCGATTAGAGGAAGTTGCGATCTAATTTGGGTCGAAGTGAATCCGACATCAAACCAGATCCTGATAGGTGATTTATTAGCCATGTACCATGTACAATGTGCCAGGATCAGTGGTCACCGAACAGGGTACAGGATGCAGTAATCACGGACACTAGTAACGGACACTTGAGTCTTTGAAACCCTTGAAAAGAATTGACTGAGCATTTGAGTCTATTATACTAGGATAGATAACTGGGTGAGCATTTCATACGATAATAAAGATAAGATATTATCCTATTACTTCGGTAACGACTTTCCCATGAACATCAGTTAGCCTGAAACGTCGGCCTTGAAACTTATAAGTGAGCCTTTCATGATCGATTCCCGCGAGATGGAGCCATGTCGCCTGAATGTCGTGAACGTGGACAGGATTTTCGATAGCACTGAAGGCTAAGTCATCACTCGCTCCGTATGATATGCCTGGCTTCACGCCTCCTCCGGCCATCCATATTGTGTAGGCGTACGGATGATGGTCCCGGCCCCATTTCTTTCTATCTTTGAGATTTCCCTGTAAGAAAGGAGTCCTGCCGAATTCGCCTCCCCAGATCACTAACGTGTCTTTTAAAAGACCTCGTTGTTCTAGATCCTTGACCAGTGCCGCGCTCGGTTGGTCCGTGTCTTTGCATTGAGTGTACAACTCAGTGGTCACGCTACCGTGCTGGTCCCAACCAGCGTGCATGACTTGGACCGTTCTCGTTCCTCTTTCAACGAGCCTGCGCGCCATGAGGCAGTTATAAGCAAAGGTCCCAGGCTCGTTGACTTGTGGTCCGTACATGTCCAGAGTTTCCTTGGATTCACTGGAGAAATCTGTCAGTTCCGGAACACTGGCCTGCATCTTGAAGGCCAGCTCGTACTGCGATATTCTTGTCGCGATTTCAGGGTCTCCAAATTCATTCAATTTGTGGTTATTGATTTTGGCGATGCTATCGAGCCAGTCCCTCCTCATTTCCCGGCTCATGCCCTTTGGATTCTTTGCATAGAGGACAGGATCCCTGCTGCCACGGAATAAAACTCCCTGATGCTTGGATGGAAGAAAGCCACTTCCCCAGTAGAAATCGTAGAAGATTTGGCCGCAAGTTGTTCCTTTACTGACGGATGTCATGACAACGAAGCGTGGCAATTCTTCAGTCTCTGCTCCGAGACCATATGCCATCCATGCTCCGAGCGTGGGCCTTCCCGGCATCTGACCTCCGCTCAATAGAAAGCTGATTGCCGGGGCATGGTTCACGGCGTCAGTGTGCATTGATTTTACAAAGCAGATCTTGTCTGCAATCTCGGCAGTGTGGGGAAGAAAATCACTGACCCATGCACCTGACTGTCCTCGTTGCTTGAAGGGTTCTATTGGGGCTAGCATTAATTTACCGTTCGCCTTTCCGGTCATGGTGCTGAAACGCTTATTGCCAACGTAGGAGTCAGGTACTGGCTTTCCATGCATTTCCTGGATCTTTGGTTTGTAGTCAAAGAGGTCCACGTGGGTCGGTGCCCCGTTCTGGAAAAGGTAAATGATGTTCTTTGCTTTTGGCTGGAAGTGGGGAAGCCCGGGCAATCCTCCAATAGCTTTACGGTCATTGTCCGCAGCCAAGCCATCTTTGTTGAGAAGGTCAGAGAGAGCGATAGTACCTATGCCAGTGGCAGATTTCCCAAAGAATTCACGCCTGGTCAGATCAAGATGGTTTTGTTGGAGTGGGTTCATAATTATTCCCTGATTAATTATTGTTTTGTCATGGCTTCGTCGAGGTTCATGACCGCGAGGGAAGTGGCTGTCCATGCTGCATGTTCGACTGGATCGAGCTTATCGTTTATTGGTTTTTCGCCTATTGACAATAATGCTGTGGCTGCCCCGGGATCTTTCTTGAAAGCTTCTCTGGAACGGTTCAGGGCCTTAAATATAATTTCTTGCTCAGTTGCTACAGGTGACCTGGCAAGGAGCCGCCTAAAAATTAATTCTAGTCTGTCCGGATCATTATTTTTCGTGGCAGTCATTGCCATTTCCGCCAGTGATCTTGAAGCTTCCACAAAGGGCACATCATTGAGCATGTAAAGTGCATGCATTGGTGTATTGGTTCGGAAAGGTTTTACTGTGCAGGTCTGTCGGCTCGAGTTATCGAAGAATGCAGGAGGAGCGATGATGCGTCTCCAGAAAGTGTAAAGACCTCTTCGATATAGCTTTTCTCCATTGTCTCTTGAGTATCTTTTTTTACCAAATGAAGCCTCCTCCCAGACCCCTTCAGGTTGATAAGTGTTTACAGGGCTTCCACCGATCTTGGGCACAAGAAGACCACTCGCTGCCAGAGCATTGTCGCGGAGCATCCAGGACGGCATCCTGAAACGTGGCCCCTAGAGAGGAATCGGTTTTCGGGGTCCAATGAATAGTTCGTGTTATTCTCACTGACGTTAGTGGCCTTCGATGTTTGTTTGTAAGTGTCACTAGTAACGATTAAGTGCATCAGATTCTTAAGGTCCCATCCAGACTCTACGAAGGTAATGGCGAGGTAGTCGAGGAGTTCTTGGTTAATTGGAGTTTCTCCTTGGGTTCCAAAGTCCTCTGAGGTTTTCACCAAACCGATACCAAAGATTCGTTGCCAGAAACGATTCACTATTACTCTAGCGGTCAGAGGATTGTCAGAGCTGACGATCCACTTTGCTAGACCGAGGCGGTTCTTTGGAAAGTTGTCTGGCATTTTAGGTAAGGCTGCCGGCGTGCCCATGCTAACTTCTTCACCACGCTTCTCATACGATCCCTTGTTTAGTATGTAGGTTGCCCTGAGCTTGTTCCTGTCTTCCATTATCATGACCTTTGGACCGGAGCTTTTTAGTTTATTAAGGTGGCCGTTAAGTTCTTTACGTTTTTTGGTAAGTTCGGCGAGTTGGGTATCGATTATTTTCTTGTCTTTATTGATTGGTGCATCCGATTTTTCACTCACTGATAACCTGAACCTGCCTAGGTTATGATTGGGGTGAGGTGAGTCATGTCGCAAAACAAATTGAATCATTGATCTTTTCCCTGTGGTGACTTTTTCTTTTAGACGAAAAACAGCCTCATGTTCACGGTCAACGGTGCGGCCTTCATGAACGGCCCATCCAGTCGCTGGGTTTCCGTCATAACTGGTACTGATGTTATGTGATCCTTGCTCGAAGGTTGCCTCGGCTGAGTCGATCGTGAGTGGTTCGGGATCCTTAGAACCTTCCCTGATGAGTGATATTTCCACACCAGTAAGTACGAAATTTCCACTATCAGATTTTGCCAGTCCTCCTCCTGTCATTGAGGGATCCATGAGAGCTTCAAGTTTTAATGAGTGTATCTCGGCAATGTCTACTCTTGCCTTAATCGTGTAGGTGTCATTTTTTGGATTCTTACCACTGGCAACTATGGAATTATCTTTTTGAACGGTCAGTTTCTGTTCTTTGGCATTTGTTTCGATTGGTGAGAGGATTGCCCATACCTGATCATCTTTTATTTTGGGGCCCTCTTTGAGTACCTGAATTTCACGTTCTTTGATCTTATGGCCTATACTTTCAATTTCCTTGGTCGTCTTATCAATTTCAGCGACCTGCTCCTTACTTGGTACCGTTAGAGTAGGCGCTTGCTGCCCATTCCCTCCTCCTCCATCGATGGGGGTCTGGTTAAAGTAAGAGCTCATCTGGTAATATTCTTTCTGGGTGATTGGATCAAATTTATGGTCATGACAACGGGAGCAGTTAAATGTGAGCCCCAGCCAGACAGTTCCTGTCGTCTCAGTCATGTCCATGATGTAATCGATCCGGTTCTCCTCTTTGATCCTGCCGCCTTCGCCATTGATAGGATGATTGCGAAGGAATCCGGTAGCGAGTTTTTGCTCGAAGGTAGATTCAGGGAGCAGGTCTCCGGCAATTTGCCAGACAGTGAATTTATCAAAGGGGAGGTTCTCATTGAAGGACTTGATGACCCAGTCTCGCCAAGGCCACATGGTCCTTTCGCCGTCCCCCTGATACCCGTTACTGTCTGCGTAACGAGCAGCGTCGAGCCATGCCCAGGTCATTTTTTCGCCGTACGCTTGTGAATTAAGGAGCCGGTCAACTAACTTGTCGTAGGATTCAGGTGATTTGTCAGTGATGAAATTTTGGATTTGTTCTGGACTAGGGGGGAGGCCAGTCAGATCAAGACTGACCCTACGCATCAATGTTTCGGGTCCAGCTTGAGGGGAGGGATCCATTTGTGATTGTTTGAGTGTTTTTGCAACGAGCTCATCGACTGGATGTTGCTCAGTTAAAAATTTTGGCTTTTCAGGTTTGATGAAGGCCCAATGCTTTTCATATTTTGCACCCGATTTGATCCATTCCTTCAGCACATCCTTTTGTGCTTTTGTCAGATTCAACTTAGCGTCCGGGGGAGGCATTATCTCATCAGGATCATCTGTAAAGACCCGATAGAGGAGTTCACTCTGTTCGGGTTTATTTGGAACGATGGCTGAGACTCCGTCGTGTGAAGTAGTGGCATCGATAAAATTATCGAGCCTGAGTTTTGCTTTCCTCTTATTTTTATCCGGCCCATGGCAAAAATAACAGTTCTCTGAAAGAATGGGTTTGATGTCTCTATTGAAATTGATCTCTGACCACGAAAATTCTGTCCATATCAGTGCAATTATAGTTGAAACAAGAATGGATTTTAACTTCATTTAGCGAGAAATTGTTCAGAGCATTTTACTGAATTTGCAGAAAAATGAAACCCTCTTCGTGTATCTTTTCTGCATCGTTACAGGGAAAGGACTACGATTAGGAAATGACTAAAAAAGCAGTTATATTACTATTTTACTCTGTAATAAATAATCGAAGGAATCCTGGTGTCCGGTTTTCTTCACTAATGGGATCAGGAAATCTGTAACGAGAAATGATGTTTCCATTAGGATCCAAACTTTCAGGACCTAGTTGAACTGCTTTATTTTCCCAATCTTTGAGATCATTGCTGATCTGAACTAAGAACCGGGCATCCCGTTCTCCTTGGCCCCTTGAAAATTCGATGAATAAGTACTTCTCTTCGCCTTGTTGGGCAAAAAATAACTTCGGAAACGGAATCGTATTGATGTTGTTTGTTGGGACCGTTCCTAGAGCATATTCTGCAAAGTTATTGAGCCCGTCCTTGTCAGGGTCTGCTGATGGGCCAGAGACGCTGGGATCGGAAATTTCTTCGCCTTTGAAATGAAGTGATTTCCAATCATCATAACTCATAGATCCTCCGGGGGTCCCTCCGACTTGGGTTGATGCTTTCCAGTTCGCTCCATCGTCATGATCGCCGAGCGGATCGATGACCTGTATTGAATGACCTCCCAGATCGTCCAGGATAGGCCATGGAAATTCTTTCCGATAATAGAAATCGTGGATAAGTTCTTTGGACCCATTAATTAAGCGTATCCTTTCGCCTCCATTATTGAGCTTCCCATCATACTGACCTGCAATGGATCCTTGAACGTCATTACGCATTTCAAAGGCGGCCCGGTCACTGACGATAAGGATACTTGATCGTGGAAGTAATGATCTGATCCCAGATTCAGAGAAATCAAAATAAATTCCATCAGTGAAACGAACTCCGTCCAGATCAATTGACTGGTCACTGATATTTTTTAATCTGATAAATTCGAAAAGGTCTCCGTCATCGTGACCGGCTCCTTTTTCTTCAGTGGACGGGCCTTCTGGGTTGTAGAGGATTTCTATAATCGAAAGGTTTTCATTTGAAGGGGGGATCGTGTCGACCGTGAACTTGGCGGATGTTAAACCACTCCACTCGTTACCCTCAAGAGTACGGGCCATGACTGTGAGGGGTTCCGTGATTTCCAGAGGCTCGTTCAGGGGATTGGTCCTCGTTGCTTCGAGTTGCATTTCCATGACCATGTCACTGCTTGATTTACTGCCATTGTGCATTTCAATGGCAATTAAGTTTGTTCCATCAATAAGTGCCGACGCATCCGCGATGTAATCATCCAGATCACCTTCGTTCAAATCGCTGGTATCATTCGAGGTCGTCATTTCAAAAGTGGCGTTAGCTTCAAGGTTCGAATCTCTGAAAATTTCCTCACCGTTTAAATAAACGGCGCCGCCCCCATCCGATATAATTTTTAATCTTAGTTCGAAGTGGCTTTGAGAATCCTCAAGTGCAAAGCTTTTCCTGAAGTAGGTAGTTACTTGTCTTGGTCTTGGATTAATCTGCGTCTCGATAGGGATATTAATTCTGGGTAACGTATGCGTATCGGAGATGTTTCCGAAGCCGAGCGGCGAAGGTCCTTCTTTCCAGTCCGAATCATTGTACTGAGGTTCTTTCCATTCAGTCCCTAAGTTTCCATCTGTATCACTGTACTTCCAGACTGAATTGAGGGATAAGATAATTACATCCACACTAGATCCTGACTGGCTAGTCGTCTTAGGATTAATTGATCCTCCAATTTGCCTGGGGTCTGACCCGTCAGTGGTATAATAAATTTTTCCCTTCTCGTTGGTGATTGCAAGATCGTATCCTTTCGGAACGCTTCCACCTAATTGACTGAACTGGGGCGGTTCTGTTTTTGGCCATAGCCCGTTATTCCTAAATTCTTCTCTTCTGGGTCCTAAAAGATATTGCCTACGACCGTTCGTCGTGTTTGCCCAGGACCTGACAATGTTCTCATTTATGGATTCCTTATTCATAAATCTAAGGAGGTCACTGAATTCACCGTACAGTTGATCGGCGAGTTTCTTTAGATGAGAATTTTCAAAGTCACGGTCATCGAGGACTCCGCCATTGAATAGATGCTTATTTATTCTGTCAGCAAATAGAATTTTGAACTCTTCCCAACGGGACAGACCTCTCCACAGATCTCTAAGTTCACCATTGCCTGTTGCTATGAATGGTTGAATCATCTCCTGAGTGACTGGACGATTTCCTCGAGTGTACATGGCACCTTCGGCATCCCAAATGTAGAGACGGTACCGGCCACGATCTGAACGTTCCCTTGCCGCGACCCAGTTATTATGTGGCCAGTCCCAGGTCGCCATATAGATGTTCAAAAGATAGTAATCAATCATGTTTGTAACGTCTGCCATTTCGAGGACCCTTGCCCAGTTTGCGTTGGTCCTTTGGCTATTCAGCCTTCTAATCATTTCGTCCCAAGCCACCATGTCTCCTTCGGCGACGTTACTGGCTTTGCCCTGTAAGGCGAGAGTGTCCCAATCCGTTCCCGAGTCAGAACCGTGCACACTTGCGAACCATGGAGAGCGGAGTCGTTCGACCATATTGTAGAATCCCTTAAGCTCAGCGTTGACGTAAAGTGAATTAATGACTCCGGTACTTGCCGGTTGTTCCATGTCACGGCTCATTCGGCGGACCAGTTCATCTACGATAAAAGGATTTTTGATGTCATTTTTACCGGCTCGGACTCGGAATCTCTTGTACGTGTCGATAGGATCATCAATTCCATTTAAGGGTAATTGGACTTCAGAATTTCCGTACTCGTCGCGGAAATAAAGATTAAATGATGGTTTCTGCGTGCCTCTCGCTGGCCAGGGACTGGCACTGATTTGATCCAGTAACATTCTTGGTCTGGAATAAGATGATGCAGCGGCTCGGATGCCGCAGTCGGTCCTGAAGCCTGCACTCCCATCAGTAAAATAGAACTCTGCGTGTATGGGTCTCTCGTATGAGCGGCCACGGTTGATGACGTTGTTATAATCTGATGAGCCCGTCGGTTGCCATTGGTTATCGACGTACTGGCCTCCATTAATTGCGAATGCACCGAAAGGATCAAAGAGAGAACGTTCAGTGTCACCCGTGATGATTAGGGAAGGAGAATTTAAGAGTTTCGGATCCTGATCAATGAGATACGTGTTTGTTTTTGTATCTGAGGGTATCAAATTTTCATGGAATGCTCTTGCTCTAATCACATGTCCTTTTTTTTCTGATACTTTTCTGAGAATTATTGGTTCCGTGTAAGTAGAGCCATTCGTTTTGCTGGGTTCGGACCCATTGATCGTGTACAAAATAGTCGCATTAGGAGTCTCGGTTGTAATTTCAAGTTCAATGTTTCTATCTAAGAATCCACCACGAGTACTAAAGGAAGGGGGTTTAATTTTGCCTGAAAAGGCTGGACCAGAATTCATTGATCCTGGGCTCGGTTCGCTCAAATAGACGAGCTCACCGGAATCATCCAACGCACCGTAGCTATGAAAGTTATACTGTTTTGGAAATTTTTCACTGAATGCACTTTTTGAATTTCCCTGATCATCAAATAGTCCAAGAAATTCTCCGTTACCGTTAAGCTTGAAGTTGGTGTGAAGATATTTGGCGTCGCGTATCTCTTCATCCATTCCATCAGCTAAAATTACAAGGTAACCCTTTGCAGGAACTGAAGTCGTTTCCGGAAACTTCCATTTTCCGAAATCATTTTCATCATCACTCAAAGACCAGTTACTGATATCAATCGCTGCGTTTCCAGAATTGAAAAGTTCGATCCAATCCGAAGTTTCATTTTTAATACTCTTATCATTCAGCATGGCAGGTTCATGGATGTCAGAGCTCGGTTCAATTAGTCCGGGAAAGTAGCTAACAGTTGAACTGGTCGGGACCAGAACCTTGTCCTGGGTGTCTGCCTGATCGATGAGGACAGAAAAATCCAGACGAATGCTTGTCAGAGGGTCGTTATTCGTGACTTGTATGGCAAGAGTGTTTTCTCCTGCCTTTAGAATTTCCTTTGATGTTCCGACCCTTAATTTTGTGAATCTAGTAGATGATGAGCCGGTCCGGTAAGAGATCTGATCCCAGTAAATGTGAGACTTTGTTTTTCCATTATTAGCTCTGCTAATTTCCTTGCCGTTGAGCCAAGCAATGATACCGTCATTGTAGTTTATGCTAAGTACGAGGGGCCTCTGAGAATTTGCATCCTGAGCTGAGACTGAAAATTTTTTTCTTACATACAGGGATGGGGAAATCCCATAAAGTTGTGATTTTACGTT
>Ga0114999_10007150_pt1 | contig 12724 bp, 15 predicted proteins | sample ArcticOcean_MG_C_3_FD_89820 | JGI IMG/M metagenome (GOLD analysis project Ga0114999, IMG submission 89820) | Marine microbial communities from western Arctic Ocean - ArcticOcean_MG_CB8_126 | ecosystem: Environmental > Aquatic > Marine > Oceanic | place: Arctic Ocean: Canada Basin | collected...
TATATTGCTTGCCACCTGTTTGTATAACTGCAAAAGACATAGTTTTAATTTCATATTTGGAAACAGGGCAATATAACTCGCTAACCTCTCTTGTCAAGTTCTATGAATAATTAAAAAGCGTCTTTTAGATCCCTAACTTTCTTAAAAACTTTATAATCATCACTATTTTGCATATTTAATTTAATTTTTAGGTCGTTTTGATCACATCTGAGGAAAATATTTGATTTTAACTCTTGCTCCAGCACTGATGGAACAGTTGGTAGATTTTTTGATCTTAGTTCTTTAACTTTTTTAAATTGATTTGTTAAGTCCAGATTTTTTTCATCATATTTCATACAAAATTCTGCATTTTTAAGAGTATATTCATGGCCACAATAAATTTTAGTTTTTGTTGGTAGTTTTTTAATTTTGTTCAACGATGATAACATTTGTTCGTGATCACCTTCAAAAATTCTACCACAGCCAAGTGAAAATAAAGTATCCCCAGTAAATGCTATTTTTTCTTTCTCAAAGAAAAAACATATATGGCCTGAAGTATGACCAGGAATATGAATTATTTTTATTATAGATTTTCCAAATTTAAATTTTTCTCCATCATTTAAAGTAATATTAATACCTGGTATTCTATGTTTATCTCCATCAAATCCAATTACTTTTGAGTTATATAATTTTTGTAATTCAATATTACCATCTATATGATCAAAATGATGATGTGTATTTAATATATAATTTAATTCTAATTTTTCTTTTTTTAAGTAATTAATAATTGGTTTAGCTTCGGAAGGATCAACTACGCCCACAGTTTTTGTAATATTATCATTTACAATATATGCGTAGTTATCATTTAAACAAGGAATTGGAGTTATTTTCATAAAAAATTATTTTATAAGAAAAACCCCCAGTTGAGAAAAAATATTTTTATAACGCATATTTGTTAGCGTAATTTCAGAAATTTTTTCGTTTGTTAAACACATTGATTGATCAATTTTTATATTCTTTTTATCACAAAAGTTAACAAAGTCTTGAATCGTACACATATGCAAATTTGGTGTATTATACCAATCATAAGGTATATTTTTCGTTACAGGCATTGTCCCTTTAAATAATAAGTGTAAACGTATTTTCCAATACCCAAAGTTAGGTATAGTGACAATTGTTTGTTTTCCAATCCTTAATAATTGATTTAAAACTTCTTCTGGATTAAGAAATGCTTGTAAAGTTTGACTTAATACAACGTAATCAAAAGATTTTTCTGGAAATTGAATTAATTCTTTTTCTGCATCACCTTCAATAACTGATAAACCTTTAGCAATACATTCTTGAACAAGATTTTTTTCAGGCTCTAATCCTCTTACATCATTTTTTTGATTTACTTTAAGGTATTCCATAAGAGTTCCATCCCCACAACCAATATCTAGTACTCTTTTATTGTTTTGAATTATCTGAGCAATAATTTTAAATTCTTTTTTCATTATTTATTTCATTATAAGTAGAGTTAATAAATTCACTTAATGTTTTTAAAAATTCTGGTACGTTCAATAAAAAAGAATCATGACCTTTATCAGAATTAATTTCAACAAAACCAACATTTGCTCCACAGGCATTTAAAGCTATTACTATTTCTTTATTTTCATTTGTTGGATAAAGCCAGTCAGAAGAAAATGATATTATGCAAAACTTTGATTTTGTATTTTCGAAAGCTAGGGATAAATTTCCATTAAATTGCTTTTCTAAATCAAAATAATCCATAGCTCTAGTAATATATAAGTAGCTATTAGCATCAAATCTATCTACGAAAGTTGCTCCTTGGTAACGTAGATAACTTTCTATTTGAAAATCCGCATCGAAACTAAATTTTAAACTTCCTTTATCTTGTAACTTTCTTCCAAATTTTTCCTGGAGTCCTTGCTTAGAAAGGTAGGTAATATGAGCAGCCATTCTTGCTACTGCTAAACCCTTGCTGGGTATTGAATCTTCTTTTTTCCAATTTGGATCAGCCATGATTGCTTGCCTACCCAATTCATTTAGTGCAATATTTTGTGCTGAGTGACTTGCGCTGCAGGCTATTGGTATAGCAGAATAAGACATATCTGGATAAAGAGAGACAAATTGTAATACCTGCATTCCACCCATTGAGCCACCAACAACTGCTAATAATTTTTTAATGCCCAAACTATCTATTAAAAATTTTTGAGCTTTAACCATATCTTTTATTGTTATTACAGGAAAAGTAGTACCAAATACTTTATTAGTTTCAGGATTAATTTCTTTTGGACCGAAGCTACCCATACATCCCCCCAAAACATTAGCGCAGATCACAAAATATTTATTTGTATCAATTGCTTTTCCAGGTCCAACTGCAAATTTCCACCAACCTTCTTTTTTTGTAACTGGATTAATGTTAGTAACAAATTGATCACCTGTTAAAGCATGAAATGCAAGAATTGCATTACTTTTACTTTTATTTAAATTTCCATAAGTCTCGTATGCAACAGAAAAATCTTTAATTATTTTGCCACAATCAAGTGTTAACGATTGATCGACAATAATTTTTTTTATATCATTATTCATATCAAGCAAAAAAAACCCAGCTAAACTGGGCAAAAACCTTTTTTAGCTGTTTTTTTAAGCGCTCGCAATTCAGTTAAATCAGCGCTTTTTTGTTGTACTAAAAAGTACATCTTTTGTCAATTTAGGTTGTATTTATTTTGCCACAATGACTTGTATATAGTATTTACCAGTACAACTTATTTTATATTGTGAAAATTATGATATTGCCAAAACCAAGAAATATAAACGTTGAAAGATATATTGGAGGATTATCAAAACTCAAAAAAATTGATAATTCAATAAAATTATCAGCAAATGAGTCTGCTATAGGAGCAAGCCCAAAAGCTACAAAAGCATTTGAAAGAGAGAAAAATAAAATCCTTAGTTATCCAGAGTCTGACTCTCATTCATTAAGAAATGTTATAGCTAAAAAATTTAATATTAAATCGAATAGAATCATTTGTGGAGCAGGTTCGGACCAAATATTTGATTTAGTTTGTAAATCATTTTTGAAAAGAGGAGATGAGGTAGTTGTTACAGAATTTGGATTTATTATGCATAAAATTTATGCATCTATTCATGGCGCTAAGATTTTAATAGCTAAAGAAAATAAATATAAAGCATCAATAAATGAAATATTAAAAAAAATAACTTATAAAACAAAAATTGTATTTATTGCTAATCCTAATAATCCTACAGGAACTTATTTGTCAAAAAATGAAATGATTACTTTAAGAAAAAAACTTAGAAGCAATATACTTTTAGTTGTTGATGATGCATATTTTGAATTTATGAATCAAAATAATTTTACATCTGGCTTAGATCTTTTTAAAAAAAAACCAAATGTTTTAATTACAAGAACTTTTTCAAAAATTTATGGACTTGCAGGTTTAAGGTTAGGTTGGGGATATTCTTCAAAGAAAATTATTGATTCAATGTATCAAATTAAACCTCCTTTTAATGTTAATAGAGCAGCACTTGCCGCAAGTATAGAGGCTATAAAAGACAATGAATGGACAAAGAAAGCAATTAAACATAATACATTGTGGGCAAAAAAAATATTTTCTGTGCTAAAAAAAAATAAAGTAGATACAAATAAACCAACAGCAAATTTTTTTTTGATGAACTTTAATAAAACCAAAATTAATTCAAATGAAGTTTTTAATAAGTTAGCTAACAAACGTTTAATTTTAAGGAAAATGTCACAATATAAAATACCTAATTCTTTAAGATTAACTATTGGAAATAAAAAAGCAAACGAACATTTTATTAAATCTATCGAAAGTATTTTAAAATAATGTTTAAAAAAGTATGTATAATTGGATGTGGTTTGATTGGATCTTCATTAGCAAGAGTAATGAGAGAAAAAAATTTAGCAGAGAAAATAGTTTCTTCGAATAGATCAAACTTAATAAATAAAAAAGTACTTGAATTAAAGATAGTTGATGAATCTAGCTCAGAAACTAAAAAAATGGTTGTCGGATCTGATTTAATTGTAATTGCAACTCCTTTAAGCAGCTATAAAGATGTAATTTTGAAAATTAAAGATTCTTTAAAGAGTGGAAGCATACTAACAGATGTTGGATCAGTTAAAGGAGTCGTGTTACATCTAATTGAGAAACATGTTCCAAAAAATGTTTCTTGGATACCATCTCACCCTATTGCTGGTACTGAGGAAAGTGGACCTGAAGCTGGGTTTTCTGAACTATTTAAAAATAGATGGTGCATTTTGACACCTAGCAAAAAAGCAAAAGAAAAAGAAATTAATCTACTTAAAAACTTTTGGGAAAAAATTGGAAGTAAAGTTGATATTATGGAAGCAGAAAAGCATGACCATATTTTATCTATAACAAGTCACATGCCCCATTTAATTGCTTATAATATTGTAAGTACATCACTTAATATTCAAGATGAAAAAAAATCTGAAATTGTAAAATATAGTGCTAGTGGATTAAGAGATTTTACAAGAATTGCAGCCTCCAATCCTATTATGTGGAGAGATATTTTTATACAAAACAAAAAAAATACTTCAGAAATGATCAATAAATTTATTAATAATTTGGAAGAATTAAAAAAAGCTATTGAAAATGAAGATGAAAAAATATTAGAAAAAATTTTTTCAAAAACTAAAAAAATCAGAAAAGATATTGTAGAAGCGGGACAAGATGTGGACAAACCTAATTTCGGGAGAAAACAGTAGCTAAGAAATATTTTTTATCTCCTCATAGATTATATTTTCTAAATTTTTAATAAACTCTTCCTTACTTAGACCAGGTTTTATTGGTTCTAGTAAAGATATTGTTATTTTTCCTGAATGTTTAATTATTCCTTTTTTAGGCCAAACATTTCCAGAGTTTATTGCAATTGGAACACAAGAAATATTTAAAGCTTCATATATTCTTCCCACTCCTTTTTTAAATGGAGTTTTTTCATCTGGTTTTACTCTTGTACCTTGTGGAAATATTAAAAGAGGTCTTTTTTCATTTTTAATAATTGTTGCAACTTTATCAAAAAAGTTAAGATTATCTTTTGTTGTTGTATCTCTTACTATTGCAATAGATTTAATTTTTTTTAAGTAAATTCCAAACAAAGGAATTTTTAATAGTTCTTTTTTTAGTATAAAAACAGGATAGTCAAGCACAGCCTGAAGAGCAAAAGTTTCAAACATTGATTGATGCGCTGATGCTATAAAATATTTTTCACCTATAGGGATATTATTTATACCTTTTACTTCTACTTTTGTATTTAAAAAAAGTCTAACAACAAAAACTACATAGTGACCTAATAATTTTCCAAATAATAAAGTAAATTTAGCAGGCAAAAGTAATGTGGGTAATGCAATAAAAAAAACAGAAATTATTCCCAAATATAAGAAAAGATAAAACAGTAATTTTCTTAAGAGCATCATATTAATTAAATCTTCAATTAACTATTAATTAAACTTTTTAAGCTTTGCCTTTTTTTAATTAATTTATGTTTATTATTATTTACCATGACTTCAGCAATCATTGGCCGTACATTATAATTTGATGATAAAGACATTCCATAAGCTCCCACGTTTGTTATGGCTACAAAATCCCCTTCTTTAATTTTTGAAAAATTTTTTTGGTTTAAAAATTTATCTGAACTTTCACAAATTGGGCCAACAAATTCAATATTTCCAAAAATACGTTTATTATTTTTAATTAAAGGAACGATTTCATGATGAGCATCATACAGTGCGGGCCTCATTAGATCATTCATACCTGCGTCTAAGATAACGAAATTTTTGTTAATACTTTTTTTTATATAAATAACTTTTGAAATTAAAACAGAAGAATTGGCAGCAATGAATCTGCCAGGCTCAAATATGATTTGAGTTTTTTTATTTTTAAAAAATTTACTTACTATTTTTGCATATTCATTAATATTAAGTTTTTTTTCTTTTTTTGAATAAGAAATTCCCATACCACCACCAAGATCAATAAATTTGAAATTTATTTTAGTCTCAGCAATTATTTTATCTAATATTGAAAGCACTTGCCTAAATGGTTTAATGTTAGTTATTTGACTACCTATATGAACACTAAGTCCATCAAGCTTTAAATTTTTTAAACTATTAACTTTCTTACAAAAACTTAAACAATCATTATAACTGAGACCAAATTTATCATGTTTTCCTCCAGTAGTTATTTTTTTATGAGTTTTTCCTATTATATTAGGGTTTAACCTTATTCCAACCGAAGTAGTTCTATTCATTTTTTTGGAGATTTTATTTATAAGATTAGCTTCACTTTCTGATTCCATATTAATCAAGAGAACTCTTTCTTTTATTGCTAGTTTGATTTCATCTTCAGTTTTTCCTACACCTGAAAAAACTATTTTTTTTGCAGCGATTCCAGCCTTTTTTGCTTTTAATAGTTCACCAGCAGAGACAACATCAGCTCCTGAACCAATTGTTTTTAACTCTCTAAGCAAATTTGTATTTGCATTAGATTTAACTGAAAAACATATTAGAGGTTTAATAGCTCCAAATGTTTTTTTAAAATTATAAAAATTACTTTTTAATTGAGAAAGGGAATAACAATAAAAAGGTGTTTTATACTTTTTTGTAAGTTTAAGTGCCGAAATTTTTTCAACACAGAGGTTGTTTTTCCTGAATCTAATATAATTCATTTTAAATTAAATTTGAAATTTTTACCCTATAAAACTGAGATTTATATTCAGGACTGCTTTTCACTCCGCATGATGAAAAAAGAAAGCAAGCAGCAATGGTAATTATCAAAATTTTCATTATTTAAATTCCTTTTTAAGTCTAAATATCATTCTTTTAATATTTTTTGTAGACGTTCCTCCATAAGAAGTCTTTATATTAACAGAATTTATAACATTAAATATTTTCATGACATTTTTGTTTAAACTATTTTCTATTTTTTTTACTTCATCAAAATTTAGTTCATTAAATTTTTTCCTCTTCTTTTCTGCGTAATTGACTAGTTTTGATGAAATTTTATATGCTTCTCTAAAAGAAAAATTATTATTTTGAACAAGGTAATCAGCAAAATCAGTTGCGGTAGTATAGCCGTCGTTAGCTAAATCAAGCATTCTTTTTTTATTTGCAGTTAAGTTTTTTATAAGCTCATTTGTAATAATAATTGATTCGAGAAGGGTGTCATAACTATTAAATACAATTGACTTATCTTCTTGCATATCTTTGTAGTAAGATAGTGGAAGCCCTTTCATAGTAGTTAGCATGGCTTGCAGTGACCCAAAATTTTTTCCTGCTTTACCTCTAATTAATTCAGCAGGGTCTGGATTTTTTTTTTGAGGCATCATTGATGAACCAGTTAACACTTTATCATTAAGCGTAACAAGTTTAAATATATCAGAATTCCAGATAATTATTTCTTCAGCAAACCTTGAGATATGCATGGCACAAATAGAAGCCGCAGATAAAAAATCAATAGCAAAATCTCTATCAGAGACTGAGTCAATTGAATTATTAGTTGGTTTTTTAAAACCTAATTTTTTTGACGTAAAGTTTCTATCTATTTTATAAGAAGTTCCTGCTAGAGCTCCTGCACCAAGCGGGCATTCATCAATATAAGTAATATTGCTAGAAAATCTTTTTTTATCTCTTTTAAACATTTCAACATAAGCTAACAAATAATGGGCAAATGAAATTGCTTGAGCATTTTTAAGGTGGGTAAAACCTGGCATAATAGTATGGATATTAGATTCCGATTTTTGCAAGAAACTTTTAATCAAGTTATTTATATTTTGGATAACTTCAATAGAAGCTTTTTTAATCCACAATTTAAAATCAGTTGCCACCTGATCATTTCTTGATCTTGCTATATGAAGATAACCTGCACTATCTCCTATGATTTCAAAAAGTCTCTTTTCTATATTTAAATGTATATCCTCATATTTTTTATTAAAATTAAATTTATTTTTTTTAATTTCTATTCTAATTTTTTTAAGTCCGTTAATAATTTTTAAACCCTTTTTTTTGTCAATTATTTTTTGTTTGACTAACATTTTTGCGTGCACCACAGAACCTAAGATGTCTTCTTCAAACAATCTTTTATCAACCTCAATTGATGAGCCTAACTTTTCAAAAATTTTTGAAGTAGAGTTATTAAATCTAGTACCCCAAACAGCTTTATTTTTATTTTTCATGTGTTAAGTTAATTTTTTAATGTTTATAAATCATAAAATTATAAAGTTCTTAATTATTATCTTTTGTTTTAGTATTTCTTCATCAATATCACAATCAAATCAAGATGTTCCACTCAAAAATTTAACTATAAATGAAACTCCAAAGCCAATTTCTTCACTTATATTTGAAGATTTTTTAGGAAATAAAATTAATATTATAGATTACTATGGAAAACTTGTTATAATCAATTTTTGGGCAACATGGTGTGCTCCTTGTAAAAAAGAAATGCCCTCTCTAGATATTCTATACAAAGATAATAGATTTAGTAATTTGGAAATTTTAGCTGTTAACATGGAAGAGCCTAATCAATTGAAAACTAAAATTTTTTTTAATAATTTGAATATCAAAAACTTAAAAATTTTCTTTGATCCCAATTTAAATTTTGTAAAAGAGTTTAAATTACGAGGAGTGCCAACTACCATTTTGGTAAATAAAAAGGAGAAGAGTTTGCTAGAATTATTGGAGAGGTCAATTTTGTGGATGAAAATTTTTTAAAATGGTTATTAAAATATGACTAATTATATTCTTGAGACGACATCTGTTTCCCCTTTATCAAAAAATAAGCCTCGGCAAGCGGTTATATTATGTCATGGATATGGTGGTGACGGAAAAGATATAAGTTCGCTAGCTCGAACTTGGCAGCGATTTATGCCAGAAACAATTTTTTTAAGCCCAAACGCACCTGAGGTTTGTTCAATAAATCCAAAAGGTTATCAATGGTTTGATTTAAGTAACGATAAAGAAGAAATAATTCTTGAAAAATCTTTAGTTGCTGAAAAAAAATTAAGTTTATTTATAGACCAAGTTTGTGATAACTTACAATTAGATTTTAATAATTTAGCACTCGTGGGTTTTAGTCAGGGGTGTATGATGAGTATTCAAGTTGGACTAAAAAAAGAAAAAAAAATCAATTGCTTAATTGGTTATTCTGGAAAAATAATAAATCAAAAACATTTATCAAATAGTATTGTTTCTAAACCAAAAATTTTTTTAATGCACGGTTTTAATGACACAATTGTTCCACCAACCCACTTATTAGAAGCTAAAGAATACTTAAATAATTGTGGAATAAAAATTAAAACTAAACTTTTTAAAAACTGCGAGCACAGGATACCTGTTGAAGGTTTAAGTCTTGGATTGGAATTTTTAAGAAAAAATCTTTTATAATTAAAAGAATTTTTTAATAAAACTATTTGTTGAAAAAATTGTATTAATCCGTTAACTTATTAATATGATTATTGCTTCTTCAGAAAAAGTACCTTTAGAAAAATGTCCGGCATTAGTATTGAATGCTGATTTTAGACCCTTAAGCTATTATCCGCTTTCACTTTGGTGTTGGCAAGATGCTGTTAAATCTGTTTTTCTTGAGAGAGTAAGCATTGTTTCAAATTATAAAAGAAAAATACGAAGTCCTTCTTTTGAGATGAACTTACCTAGTGTTATAGCTTTAAAAAATTTTATAAAGCCAACTGAGCATCCTAGTTTTACTAGATTTAATGTTTTTTTAAGAGATAAATTTACCTGTCAATATTGCGGCGATAAAAAATATTTAACTTTTGATCACCTTCTTCCAAAATCAAAAGGGGGAAAAACAGATTGGGAAAATGTTGTTACAGCCTGTTCTACTTGTAATGTTAAAAAAGGTGGACGGTTATATCCTAATTCAGGAATGCAACTATTCAAAAAACCTTTTCGGCCATCAGTTGATGATTTGCACCACAATGGAAGAAACTTTCCACCAAATTTTTTACATGAAAGTTGGATGGATTATTTATATTGGGATGTAGAGCTTTTACCTTAAAAATTTAAATTTTCTCAGAAATAGTAATTGCAATTTTTGAACTAGCTTGAATTACTTTATCCATAATAGAATATAATCCTTTATTGGTTGCACCCGCTTCATTAGCAATATTTTTATGATTGCTTTCATCATCTTTAAATTTTTTTATTTTAGCTTTTAAAGCACTTTCATCATTGCCTAATTTTTTAATTTGATTTTGATAATGTTTCTCTATTACTTCTTCAACAGAAGCGGTGCATAACATGGCAGCTTTTTTTCCTAACATCGCAGTGCCAAAGCCAAGAGCTACACCCATTACGTCCCACAATGGAAGCAAATATGTTGGTTTTATTTTTCTTCTTTCAATTTCTTTTTCAAAGTAATTTAAATGCTCTTTTTCATGTTCTTTCATATCTTCTATTATATTTTTTAGATTTTCATCCTGTTTTATAGTTTTTAAAGCTAAAAGTTGACCTTCATAAATTTTAATAGCTCCACGTTCACCTGCGTGGTCAACTCTTATAATCTCTTCTAAAGTTTTTTGATTAGTTTTTTCCATAATTTAAAAATAATTTTACAAATATAGCACTTAAGACAAGAGAAAAAATGATATTAATTGTAGCAAGAGAAAGTCCTAAAACTTTAAAACTAACATCTTTACAACTTATAGGATTTTGTTTCAGTTGTTCTAAAATTTGATCTTTTGTTAAAGTTTCAGAAATGTTTGCATTTTCACACACAAATGACTCAGTAAAAACCCCTTGTTCTATACCAAAATGATAAAAGGCTAAAACTGCACTAATAATAAATACTGACGATAATAAAAATAAAGTATTTTTTTCATTTTTTTTAAAAAATATTAATTCAATTATTAAAAAAATAGAAAGAATATATGGAATTCTTTGATAAATACAAAGTTTGCATGGTTGATGGCCTAATCCATATTGAATAAAAAAAGCAGCAATTAAAGATGCAAAAATAATTGAAAGAAGAAAAACTAAAAGTATTTTATTCGTTTTTTCTAACATTGTTTAATTAAATATAAAATAAATCCCCAAAGCTATCACTACAATTATTGCACTTATTATTATGGTCCATTGGCCACCCCTTTTTTCTAAAAAGGGACCTATAGCTGCTCCATATTTGTAAGCTAGATATCCGACTAGCAAAAATCTTAAGCCTCTTGCTAACAGACAAGTAATTATAAAAAAGAAAATATTAAAATGCACAAATCCACTAGATATAGTAATTATTTTAAATGGCAGTGGGGTGAAACCAGCAATAAACAGTATTATGATACCTGAAAGAAGTCCTGCTTCACTTGCTAATTTTTCTTTAAATATATTTGCATTTTCAGCACCAAAGATCTCAAAAATTTTAATTCCTATTTCATTAAAAAAAACATATCCAATCAAATAACCAATAAGCGCTCCCAAAACTGAAAATATTATTGCAATTAAAGAAATTTTTAAAAATTTACTTCTTTTTGCAATCACCATTGGAATAAGCATTGCATCAGTAGGAATCGGAAAAATAAAACTTTCTAAAAAAGCTACAAATGCAAGTATTAAATTAGCAGATTTATGACCAGCCCACTCCACACATTTATCGTATATTTTTTTTAACATTGTATTTCTGTCATCTTATATACTACTATTATAGAATGGAAATAGTTACAAAAATTGCCCCAATTTGTTTGGCTTTAATAATGCTAGGCCTTGGACTCGGTTTAACACTGCAGGACTTTACTAGAGTAATTAAAAATCCTAAAGATTTTTTTGTTGGGTTAATTTGCCAATTAATTTTACTTCCGATTATAGCATTTATTCTAATTAAAATATTTAACACACCACTAGAGTTAGCGCTTGGAGTTATGATTATTGCAGCAGCTCCAGGTGGAGTAACATCGAACGTGCTTACTAAATTTGCAAAAGGCGATGTTGCTCTTTCAATATCACTAACAGCAATTATAAGTTTAATTAGTATTATAACTGTACCTTTCATTGTTTTTAAATCTGCTGAAATATTACAAGTTACTTATATTTCGAAAGATATTTCTATGTTAAGCATTTCTTTAAAGATGGTTTTTGTTGTTACAATTCCAGTTATTCTTGGGATGTTAATTAGAAAATTTGCAGCAAACTTTATAGTTTCTAAAACATTGTTAATTCAAAGGCTGTCAATAATTTTATTTATTATTGTATTTGCAGCAATTTGGATAGAAGAATGGGATAGAGTTGTAAGCTTTATTACTAGAGCTGGCACTATAACACTAACACTTAATTTAGTGATGATGTTAGTTGGATATTATGTTGCAAAGTTGTTTGCATCTGGTGTTGCTCAGAGAAAATGTATTTCTCTAGAGTGTGGGCTTCAAAATGGAACGCTAGCAGTATTTGTTTCTTCGCAAATTTTCGATGATATAATTTATATGGTACCTACAGCAGCCTATGCTTTAATTATGTTTGCTACTTCTATAATATTTGTTTTTCTAGTTAGGGAAATTGATTAAAAAGTTAACTCTCAATAACAAAAAATGTTAGAATAAAGTATGTGCCCAATATGCTGGATAAGTGGATTCATTGCTGTTTTATTTGGAGGATCTTTTATAGTAGTTGTTAATCATCCAATTTCTTGGATTTTAGGTTTTGCTCTAATTATTTACTCAATCTTTAAATTTTACGAAGCGAAAA
>Ga0114999_10007152_pt1 | contig 12722 bp, 12 predicted proteins | sample ArcticOcean_MG_C_3_FD_89820 | JGI IMG/M metagenome (GOLD analysis project Ga0114999, IMG submission 89820) | Marine microbial communities from western Arctic Ocean - ArcticOcean_MG_CB8_126 | ecosystem: Environmental > Aquatic > Marine > Oceanic | place: Arctic Ocean: Canada Basin | collected...
CGATCTTCGGGATGCATCGCGGCTCGATCGGCTTTCTGATGAACGACTACGGCGAGGACGACCTCGAACGCCGACTCGCCGATGCCCAGCCGGTGACCGTGCATCCCCTGCGGATGCACGCCGTCTGCCGCGACGGCTCGACAATGGAAGCCCTGGCGATCAACGAAGTCTCGCTTCTCCGCGAGACACGCCTGGCCGCCAAGCTGCGTATCGCCGTCGACGGCATCGTCCGCCTGGAGGAGTTGATCTGCGACGGCGTCCTGGTGGCGACGCCCGCCGGCAGCACGGCCTATAACCTTTCCGCCCATGGCCCGATCATCCCGGTCGGCGCCAATCTTCTCGCCCTGACCCCGATCAGCGCCTTCCGCCCACGCACCTGGCGCGGCGCCCTGCTGCCCGATTCCAGCGAAGTCGCGATCGAGGTCCTGGAATCGTCCCATCGCTCGGTCAGCGCGGTGGCCGACTACACGGAAGTCCGCGACGTGATGAAAGTGTCCACGCGCGTGGACCGGTCGGTTCCACTCAACTTGCTGTTCGACCCGGAGCATAACTACGAGGAGCGCATCCTCGTCGAACAGTTCCGCACAGCTTAGAGGACACGATGGCCCGCCCGAGCGAGAACAGTATCGACATGATCCGCCGTCTGGTCGGCTACGACACGACCAGCCGCGACAGCAACATGCCGCTGATCGACTGGGTGCGCGACTACTTGGCCGGGCATGGCGTAGACTCGACCCTGATCCGCGACGACACAGGCACCAAGGCCAATCTCTTCGCGACCCTCGGTCCCCAGGACCCGCCCGGCATCTGCCTTTCCGGCCATACCGACGTCGTGCCGGTCGACGGCCAGGACTGGGATAGCGATCCGTTCGATCTGACCGAAAAGGACGGTCGGCTCTACGGTCGCGGCACCTGCGACATGAAGGGTTTTCTCGCCATCGCCCTGGCCCTGGTGCCCGAATTCCAGCGCCGCGGCCTCCAGACGCCGCTTCACCTGGCCATGTCCCATGACGAGGAAGTCGGCTGCCGCGGCGTGCCCCATATGCTCGCGCGCTTCGGCGACGGGCTGCCCCGCCCGGCCATGTGTATCGTCGGCGAACCGACCAGCATGAAAGTGGTGCGCGGCCATAAGGGAAAGAAGGCGTTTCGCTGCGACGTCCATGGCGTCGAGGCCCATTCCTCGCTCGCGCCCACCGCCGTCAACGCCATCGAATACGCGGCCGAGATTGTCGCCTTCCTGCGGCGCATGGCGCGGCGCAAGCGCGAGGAAGGACCGCTGGACGACGGCTACGATATTGCGCACACGACGATCCAGACCGGCGTGATCCGGGGCGGGACTGCCATCAACATCGTGCCGCGCCATTGCAGCTTCGAATTCGAGTTCCGGGTCGTGCCGGCCGACGATCCCTATACTCTCTTCGAGGAGGTCCGCCGTTTCGCGACCGAAGAGCTCGAGCCGGAGATGCGCGCCGTCCACCCCGAGTCCCGCATCGATTTCACGCTCATATCCGGCTATCCGGGGCTGGACACGGTCGAGGACGATCCGGTCGTCGCCCTAGCCAAGCGGCTGACCGGCGCCAATTCCACCTACAAGGTCGCCTTCGGCACCGAAGCCGGCCTGTTCCAGCAGGCCGAGGTTCCGACCGTGGTTTGCGGCCCAGGGAGCATCGACCAGGCCCATAAGCCCAACGAGTTCGTCTCTCTCGACCAGTTGGCCCAATGCGAGCACATGATGAAACGATTGATGGAGCAGATGTGTCGGAACTGACGCCGAAATCGGGCCCGCGCTACGACGTGCGGATCGAGCCTGTCAATATCGACCGATGGCAGGCCGGCAACACCGGCACGGAGTTCGTCTGGAGCTTCGAGGCAGAGCGCCCAGGACCGCATGTCATGGTCAATGCCGTGACCCATGGCAACGAGCTATGCGGCGCAATCGCCGTGGATCTTCTGCTGCGCGAGAAGGTCCGTCCGAAGCGCGGCCGCCTCACCCTCTCCTTCGCCAATGTCGCGGCCTATCGCAACTTCGATCCGGAGGACCCGACGGCCTCGCGCTATGTCGAAGAGGACATGAACCGCGTCTGGTCGCCCGAAGTTCTGGATGGCCCGCGCGACAGTCTCGAACTGCGAAGGGCGCGCTTCTTGCGGCCGATCGTGGACACGGTCGACACCATGCTCGACATCCATTCCATGCAGCATGACGGTCCCGCGCTCAATCTTTGCGGCATGCCCGAGAAAGGCCGCCGCCTCGCGGCCGGGACGGGCGTGCCGGAATGGGTGGTTAGCGATCGGGGCCATGCCGCCGGCCGGCGGCTGCGCGACTACGGCCCCTTCGGCGAGGAGGGCGACGACCGCGCCGCTCTGCTGATCGAATGCGGCCAGCATTGGCGCCCCGAAAGCGTCGATATGGCAATCGCCGCCAGTTTCCGCTTCCTTCTGCATTTGGATGCCATCGAACCGGGGGTCGCGGCCGGCCACCTGATCGACGAAGCTCCCCCGCCCCAGCGCTTCGTCGAGGTGACCGAGGCCGTGACCATCCGCAGCGAAAGCTTTTCCTTCATCGGCGAGTATCGCGGGATGGAGATCGTGGCCAAGGCAGGCACGGCAATCGGCATGGATGGCGAGGAGGCCGTGCGCACGCCCTATGACGACTGCGTCACGGTCATGCCTTCGCAACGCCTGCGCAAAGGGCTGACCGCCGTCCGCTTCGGACGTTTCGCCGGATGAGTGCGGGCGCCGCGTGAGGTTTGCGGCCCTGCGCGACCGCCTCGGCGCCCTGGGTCTAGCCCTCGGGCTCGGCACGGTCGGCGGCGCGCTCTTTGATCAGATCGACGCACCGCTGGCCTGGATGATCGGCGCCATGGCGGCCAATACCGTCGCCGCCATGGCCGGTTTGAGCGTTGCCATCGGGCCGGGCCTGAGGGCCGTCATGATCGCCGTGCTCGGCGTCATGCTCGGCAGCGCCTTCACCCCCGATCTCCTGGGCCATGTCTCCGATTGGGCGCTCAGCTTCGCGGCCTTGGCCCTCTACTGCGTGGTCGCAGGCGGCCTGGCCTTTCTCTACTACCTCCGCATCGTCGGCTTCGATCCGGCGACCGCCTATTTCTCGGCCGCCCCCGGCGGATTGCAGGAAATGATCATGATCGGCAGCGCGATGGGCGGCGACGACCGTCAGATCGCGCTGATCCATGCCATGCGCGTCATGCTGATCGTTCTTCTCGTGCCGATCTGGTTCCGGGTGTTCAGCGACTACGACGCCGCGCAGCGGGCGACCTCCGCCGTGCCCTTCGTCACCCTGTCCGCCTCGGACTTCCTGCTTCTCGCCGGATCCGGTGCCGCGGGTCTCACGATCGCCCGTCTCCTGCGCATCCCCGCCAGCACCCTGGTCGGCGCCCTGCTGGGCAGTGCGGCGATCCACCTGAGCGGGCTGACCGCGGCGCGGCCGCCCGTCGAACTGGTGTCGATCGCTCAGGTCGTGGTCGGTTCGGCGATCGGCTGCCGCTTCGCCGGTCTGTCGGTCTCGCGCGTCCTGCGCTCGCTGCGGATCGCGGCGGGCGCCACCCTGGTCATGCTCGCCGGATCGGTGATCGCGGCCCTGCTGCTGCACCCCCTGCTCGGGATACCGACAGAGGCCCTAGTCCTGGCCTTCGCCCCAGGCGGTCTGGCGGAGATGAGCCTGGTCGCTTTGGCCTTGGGCGTGGACGTTGCCTTCGTCTCATCCCACCATGTTTTCCGAATCATGCTCGTCGTCTTCCTGGCGCCGCTGGCCTTCCGTCTCGTACATCGAGTCTACGGCCCGGCTTCCACGTCGGCCAAAGCCCAAAAGACACCCGAAAGGGGGAATGAATGATCGGTCCGGCCCCTGCCCTCGCCCTGCTGTTCCTCTGCGTGAGCCTGGTCCTCGCCATGCCCGCGCGCGCGGACGACGATTACGACGCCGGCGGCGCCGCCTTCGAGGTCGGGGACTACGACACGGCCCGCGAGTTATGGACCGTTTCGGCCGCCGCAGGCGATCCGCGAGCGGCCGCGGCACTGGGCGAAATCTATCTCAGGGGGATGGGGGTCGACGCGGACCCCGCCCAAGCTGGCGCCTGGTTCCGGAAAGCCGCCGAGCAGGACGAGCCTCACGCGCTCCACATGCTCGGCGTCCTTATGGCCGAAGGCCAGGGCATGCCGCGGGACGAAGCCTCCGCAGCCGAACTTCTCCTAAGCGCCGCCGCTGCCGGGCAGATCGGCGCCAACTATGCCCTCGGCGTACTCTATGAAGAAGGTCGTGGGGTGCCCCCCAACGCCGCCGAGGCGGCCCGCCACTACCAGATCGCAGCGGAGGCCGGCAATCCGTCCGCCCAATACGCCCTGGGCCTGCTCTATATCGCCGGGAAGGGCGTGCCCCAGGACTACGAGCGGGCGGCTGCGCTCTTTCTGGCCGGGGCCGAGGCGGGCGACATCAATGCCCAGATCGGTTTGGCGCGCCTCTACCGGGCCGGCCTCGGCGTGCCGCAGGACCAGACGGAGGAGGCGCGCTGGTATCGGCGCGCAGCCATTCAGGGCGACGATGAAGCGAAGCGAGAGCTGACCGAGCTCTCCCCCGAGGCTCAGGCCGAGGTCCGAAAGGCGGAAGCCTCGATTCCGCAACCTGCCGCCGAATCCGTCGACGACGTGACGGCCGAAAAAGCCCCCGATAGGGCGAATCCGGAGTCATTAAGGCCCCAGCCGCCCGAAGCCGACATGCCCGCCGATGCCGAACAGGCCTTTCTGCTGGCCATGCGCCACGCGCGTGGCATCGAGGCCGAACAAGACACGGCCCGCGCCATGGCGCTGCTGCGCCATTCGGCGCTCATGGGCTACGCTCCCGCTCAACTTCAGTACGGGCTGCAATTGGGCGAAGGGCGCGGCGCGGCGCGCGATCCCGAGGCGGCGACCGGCTGGATCCGCAAGGCAGCGGAGCAAGGCCTGGCACCCGCCCAACTCGCCATGGGTCTGGCCCATCTGAACGGACAGGGCACCTCGCAGGACGACGCGGCGGCCGCCGGCTGGCTTGCCAAGGCGGCCAAACAGGATCACCCGGCCGCGCTGTTCAACCTGGCGCAACTCTACCGTTTGGGCCGGGGCGTGCCGGCCGACCCGGCCGAAGCCAGAGGCCTGTATGAACGCGCCGCGGAACTCGGCGACACCAATGCCCAATACAATTTAGGCATCGTTTACTACCAGGGTGTCGGCGTGGATGAAGACCGCGAGCGCGCGATCGAATGGTTCCGGCGCGCAGCGGAAAACGGCGATCAACGCGCCCTCTACAATCTCGCTGTGATGTATGCCAGGGGCGACGGGATCGACAGCCATCTCGTCCAGGCCCTCGTGATGCTTGCCGGTGCCGCGGCCCAAGGATTCGAGCCCGCAATCGAAGCCCGAGACGTTCTGCGCGAACAGTTGGACGAAGACCAGATTCTATCGACCGAAGATATCGCCGCGATTTTCATCGCCGCCCTGAATGACGATCCTGTGGCCCAGGCCCTGATGGGCGATATCTATATCGAGGGAGAGAAACTGCCGCGCGAGGACCGAAGCGCGTTCCGGTGGTATCGCCGCGCGGCGCGCGGCGGCCATGCCCAGGCCCAGTATTCCCTGGGTTTGCTCTACGAAACCGGCATCGGCACCGAGAAGGACTTCGCCTATGCCCTCTATTGGCTGGGTCGGGCGGAGAGTGCCGGAGTTGAGAAGGCGCCGGAAGCTCTCGCCCGCGCCAATCGGAAAGCCAGCGACGAGGACCGTGCCCGCGTGCGCGATGTCGCGGTCGAAATGGCCGTGCAGTAATCCCCGGTCACCCGGCCTGACGCGCGCACTCCCGCTCCTCGCTCGGCCTAACGTCCTCGGAACGCAGATACAGCGCCAGCGCGATCACCATGCACAAGGCGAGAAAGACAAAAACCGCCCGATAGGCCGTTTCCGGCACACCGTCGCCGGACGCCTCCGGAAAGGCGCCGACGATCACGCCCGTGATCGATTGCAGCACCGCAACCCCGACGAAAACCACGTGATTCACTGCTGTCACGGTGCGACCCACCAGGCGTTCCGGGAAGAAAGCCTTGCCGTGCCAGGCACGACCAGCACGTAATGCGAGGTGTATAGGATAAAACAGACCAACAGGGCCCCAGCCAGCCAGAGCGGCGGAGCAAGCAGAGGCGCCAGTGCGGCGAGCAGGCCGATCGTCACCACCGTGCCGGTTACGACCACCCATTTGCGTGTATCGAACCGTCGGTCCATCGGCCCGTAGAGCAGTATTCCCCCGACCACGGCCATGGACATATAGAGGATCACGTCGCCCTGCGCGGTGCCGGCGAGGCCGTGGACATCGGCCAGATAAGGCCCCGCCCAAAAAGCGCGGACGACCAGCATGGCCGGATAGGACACGAAAGCCATCGGCAGCAGAAGCAACAACCGCCGATCGCGGAACACGGCGGCGGTCCCCGCCAGAACCTCGCGTAGAGTTTCGCGGCGCCTTGCATGGAAAAGATGGCCGGCCGGCGCATCCCGCACGGAAAGCAGGACCAGCAGCGACAATGCCCCGGAGAACAAGGCCAGCCAGAGATTAGGTGCCCCGCCACCCGATCGCATCGACCGCCGCCAGAAGGGGCGTGGCCGAAAGCATCGTGCTGGTGTTGCTGAAGGCGACTATGAAGGCGGCGACCTTGGCGAATCGAGCGGCCAGGAACCAGCGCGCTGCGGCGACCAGCCCGCCCATATAGACACCGGAACAGCCCAGACCGAGCAGAAGCTGACCCGCGAGGATGCCGCCGAAACCCCGCGCATGGGAGAATTGCAGCGCGCCCAGGACGGCGAACAGCAACAGCCCGGCAACCGTACGCCTGGGGCCGAACTGGCCCAGCATCATGCCCACGGGAATCTGCATGGCCGCGAAGGTGATAAAAAAGGCGCTCGTCACCAGGCCGAGTTGTTCCGGCGTCAGGGACAGGTCGCGCATCACCTCGGGCGCGATGGGCGAGACCGCGGTGCGAAAGAATTAGCTGATGATCAGGGCAAAGGCCAGGGTCGCGACGATCCGCAGGGCCGTCGCGCTCATCCGCCGCGCTCCGCCGCCGCGCCCAGGATCGGCCACGCTAGCTGCGCCACCGAAGGGTCCGGGGCCGGATCGGATTCATGAAGGGGCGCCCGTCCTCGCTCGCCCGTTCCCATTCGCGCTTGAGTTGATAATACCAGCGCGCCTGGGTATCGGAATCGTTGATCAGCATCAGCGAAGGCTCATAGGCCAGGCCTTCCTGCTGGAGCGCCACCACATCCCGATCCTGGCGCAGGAAACGGCAGGCGAAGGCCCGCAGGGCCGGGGCAAAGGGGGTCAGCCAGGGCACGTCCCAAAAGATCAGGTGATTGATTTCAGTCTCGCCGGCACGCAGAGGCGTCACCGCCGTCAGCCCGACGACCGTGTACTTGCTCGTCGTGATGTGTTCGATGCGGACACCCGGCAGACGAAAGAGAATCTCGGTTTCCGGGGCGCCGCCGAGAAGCTTGTACGCGAAGGAGTTCGAACTGGGCGTGTGGCGCACCATCTTGAAGCCCTGTTCCGCTGGGGCGAATTCCTTGGCCTTCTCGTGCATCGAACGGCGCGAGCGCCACCACCAGGACTGATGGACAAAGGGCCCGTGCGCCGGGTCCATCAGGCCGACCACGGCATGATCGATCTCGCAGGGAAAACTGAGCGTCTCGGCGATATGCAGATCGCTATCGCCCAGAGTCGGGATTTCCGGCGGTGCCGGCAGGGTCTTGTCCTCGGCAGTGGCGTCGCCGTGCCAGATCCACAGGCAGCCGCGCGATTCGCGCAGAGCGAAACTGCGGACCTTGACCCGGTCGAGGTTGAAATTCTGGCCCTCGACGAGCGAGGGGATGACCGTGCAGGTGCCGCCCTTATCGAAACGCCAGCCGTGGTAGCAGCATTCTACCTCGCAGCCGTCGAACCGGCCGTGACTCAAGGGGATGCCGCGATGGGGGCAGATGTCCTCGAATGCAAAGGGCTCGCCCGCGGCCGTCCGTCCGAACAGGACGGGACGGCCCAGAATCGTCTTGTGCAGCATCCGCCCGACGCCAAGCTCCCGGCTGGCCAGGGCGAAATACCAGATGTCGCGAAGCCACATGGCGGGAGGAATAGTCCCCAACCGCGCGCCCCGCAAGGCCCCGGCGCGCATGACCAGCCCGCGCGGTTGCGCGATGCTCCCGCCGCCCTATAACCTCGGCTCTGAAAATTGCCCGAACTGGCCCATCCCGGCGGCGACGGGTACTAAACGAGGAACGAGGCGCACCGCATGCCCGGCCAGAACAATCCTCGAAACACCGAGCTTTATGAGGACGGTCTCCAGAGGGTGGCGGCGAACCATGCACCGCTGACTCCTCTGACCCAGTTATCCCGGGTTGCCGGCACCTGGCCGGACAAGACGGCGATCATCCACGGCCCCGACCGCATCACCTATGCCCGATTCTACGAGCGGGCGCGGCGCCTTGCCGCCGCCCTGGGGGCACGCGGGATCGGTCTGGGCGACACGGTCAGCGTCATGGCGCCCAACACACCGCCCATGCTGGAGGCCCATTTCGGCGTGCCCATGGCCGGCGCCGTGCTCAATGCTCTCAACACCCGGCTCGATTCCGCGACCCTGGCCTTCATCCTGGAGCACGCGGAGGCAAAGGCCCTGATCACGGACCGCGCTTTTTCTCCCGTCATCAAAGAAGCCCTGGCTCGCACCAAGGCACGTCCCTTCGTCATCGATATCGACGACCCCCTGGCCGAGGGCGCAGGCGAACTTCTGGGCGAGGCGGATTACGAAAACTTCATCGCTGGCGGCGATCCAGATTTCGCCTGGCGAATGCCACAAGACGAATGGCAGGCCATCGCGCTCAACTACACCTCGGGCACGACGGGCAATCCCAAGGGTGTAGTCTTCAGCCATCGGGGCGCCGCGCTGAACGCCATGGGGCAGGTCATCGCCTTCGGCCTCGATGCGCGCAGCCGCTACCTCTGGACCCTGCCGATGTTCCATTGCAACGGCTGGTGCTACACCTGGGGCGTGACGGTGGCGGGCGGCACCCATATCTGCCTGCGCAAGGTCGAACCGGCGCCGATCTTCGCCTCGATCAGCGAACACCGGGTCAATCGCCTGTGCGGCGCGCCCATCGTGCTCAACATGCTGATCCATGCGCCAGGGGCGGCGGATATCCGCTTCGATCACGAGGTTCGGGTGGCGACGGGCGGCGCGGCGCCGCCCAGTCCCGTGATCGCCAAGATGAACGCCATGGGTTTCGACGTCCTGCATCTATACGGCCTGACCGAAAGCTACGGCCCCGCAACCATCTGCGCCTGGCAGGAGGAATGGGACGGTCTCGGCCATGACGATCAGGCCCGTATGATGGCCCTGCAGGGCGTGCCCTACCCCACCTTGCAGGACGTCATGGTCGCGGAACCGGAAACCATGGCGCCGGTCCCCTCGAACGGCCAGGAAATCGGCGAGCTCATGTTGCGCGGCAACACGATCATGAAGGGCTATGTCAAGAATCCCGCGGCGACGGACGCGGCCTTTCGCGGTGGGTGGTTCCATACCGGCGATCTCGCCGTGCGCCATCCCAACGGCTATGTCGAGGTCAAGGACCGCTCGAAGGACATCATCATTTCCGGCGGCGAGAATATCTCGAGCCTGGAGGTCGAAGAGGTGCTTTACAGCCACCCGGCCATCGTCGAAGCAGCGGTCGTCGCCCGGTCCGACGAGCATTGGGGCGAGACGCCTTGCGCCTTCGTCACAGCGAAGGAGGGCGCAGGCCTGAACGAGGCGGCGGTGATCGAATATTGCCGGGCGAAGATGGCCCATTTCAAAGTGCCGAAAACGGTCGTTTTCAGCCCCTTGCCCAAAACCTCGACCGGCAAGATCCAGAAATTTGTGCTGCGGGAACGAGCGGAAATGCTCGACTCGTCCCAAGCCGATGCCTCCGAATAGGGCGTCCAGGGCAGAGCGTGGTAAACTGTTAACCTTGATCGGATAGACATTCCCGGGCACAAGGATTGCATTGCTCGGCCACACGGCGCAGGCAAGACGCCGCAACAGGTTCAGGGGAACGGTATGGCGAAGGATTCGCAAAAAATGACAGGCCAGTGAAGGCCGAACAGGCGATTGAGGATCCGCCGGCGATGGCCGCCGATGCCGCCGATGCCGCCGATGCCGCCGTGCAGCAGCCCATGATGCCGATGTTCTATCAATCGCCGCGCCCGCTCGACATGGAGCGCCACAAGGATAAGGCGCTCGTCGCGCGCCGCACTTTTACCTTCGCGGCCAAGTCCAATTCGGTGCCCATGACGGTCGACGAGATCGCGGCCTGCGCGCGCCATTGTGCAGTCGTCTTGACGGATTCGAACCCCGCCGTACCGGCTGCCGTGCTCGGCCTACGCCAGGGCGAGAATCTGATGGTGGACAAAAACGGCGTTTGGGATCGCACGACCTATATTCCGGGCTATGTCTGGCGCTATCCGTTCATTTTCCTGGAGCGCCAGACGGCGAATCAGTTCGCCCTGTGCATCGACGAGGAGAGCGGTCTGGTCGGGGATGGGGGCGGCAGCCGCGCCTTGTTCGCCGATGGCCAGCCCTCGGAGATCACCCGCCGGGCGCTGAGCTTCTGCTCGACCTATCACCACCAGTTCATGGCGACCAAGGATTTCATCAAGGCGATGACGGATACCAACCTGCTCAACGAGAAGGTCGCCCAGGTTCCCATCGGCGACGGCCAGAAGGTCGCACTCCAGGGGTTGCAGGTGATCGACGAGCTGCGTCTCAAGGAACTGGCGGACAAGGACTTTCTCGCCCTGCGCCGACGCGGTTATCTCGGCGCCGTCTATTGCCAGCTCATGTCCCAGAACAACCGGTCGTCTCTTGCCCGGCGCATGAGCGCCCGCATGCCTCCGGCCTCCTAGCGCGGAACGCGCGCCGGGCCTTGGCAATGACCGAATTTTATTTCGAGGATCTAACCCCGGGGCTGCGCCTGCCCGCGCTCGAACACCGCCTCACGGAAGCGGAAATCTTCGCCTTCGCCACGGCCTACGATCCGCAAAGTTTCCATATCGACCCGGAAGCGGCCAAAGGCTCCGCCTTCGGCGGCATCATCGCCAGCGGCGTCAACACCTACGCCATCGCCTACAAGCTTCTGGCCGATACCGGCATTTTCCAGGCGGCCCTGATCGGCGGATTGGGCGCAGACGAAGTGCGCTGGCCCGCCCCGGCCCGGCCGGGCGATCTGCTGCGTCTGGACGCCGAGGTGACCGAAGCCATCCCCTCCCGCTCCAAGCCCGACCGAGGGGTCATCAAGACCCGTACCGCCCTGGTGAATCAGGACGGCGCGACCGTCGTCAGCCTGATCGCCCTGGACATGATGAAGAAGCGGTCTGCCTGACGCTCCGCTCGGCGCGGCCCGGATGTCAGACCTTTGTCCGCTCCAAGCTGGTGAAGCCGGCCTCGATCAGGCCCTCGACCTCGTCTTCCGAATAGCCCAGTTCCGAGAGGATCTCTCGGCCGTCACTGGCGAAGGCTGGCGGACCGGACCGGACCTTGCCCGGCGTGCGCCCCATCTTGGTCGGGATACCGACGCCGCGAAACCCGTCGGCCTCCCAGACCATGTCGCGATGCTTGGTCTGCGCATGGCCCAGGACTTCGGAAACCGCCATGACCGCGCCGCAGGGCACGCCCATCGCGAGCAAGGTGCGCGACAGGTCTTCCGCGTCCCAATCGGCCAAGGCTTCGCGGATCCAGGCGTTGAGCACGTCGCGATTTTGTACGCGCAATCCATTGCTGGCGAAACGGGGGTCGGCGGCCATTTCGGGTCGGCCCAGATGCTCGCACAGGATGCGGAACTGGCGGTTGTTTCCGGTGCCCAGAAAAACATTCCGGGTCTTGGTCGGGAACTGGTCGTAGGGCGCGATATTCGGATGGGAATCGCCCATCAGGCCGGGCTCTTTCCCGCTCATGAAGAAATTCGCACCCTGGGGGTGCAGCAGCGCGATGCCCGAATCGTAGAGCGCCACTTCGACGAACTGACCCTTGCCCGAGCGCTCGCGCTCGAACAGCGCCATCAGGATGCCAATCACCAAGTTCATGCCGGCCGAGAGATCGACCACCGGCACGCCGACCCGGACGGGGCCGCATTCCGGATGACCGTTGACGCTCATCAAGCCGGAGAGAGCCTGACCGATGGCGTCATAGCCCGGCAAGCTGTCGAAGGGCCCGCCCTTGCCGAAACCGGTGATGCGGCCATGGACGAGGCGCGGATATCGCTCCGCCAAAGCCTCGCCGCCGATACCCCATTTCTCCAGGGTGCCGACCTTGAAATTCTCGAGCAGCACATCGGCCGTCTCAAGCAGGCGCATCAGAACCTCATGCCCGCCCGCGCCGGAAAGATCCAAGGCGATACTGCGCTTGTTGCGGTTGAGACCGGCGAAATAGGAGCTGATCTCGTCCTTGAAGGGCGGACCCCAGTCGCGCGTCTCGTCGCCCTGGGGCGGCTCGACCTTGATCACGTCGGCGCCGTGATCCGACAGAATCTGTGCCGCCGACGGCCCTGCCAGGACACGGCTGAGATCGACGACACGCAACCCGTCCAGCGCGCCATATCCGGTCTTCTTGGTCATCCCTGTCCCCGTCAGTTCCGCGTGGTATCCGTTCGTTCAGGCCGCCGCGCCCAGAACC
>Ga0114999_10007159_pt1 | contig 12711 bp, 8 predicted proteins | sample ArcticOcean_MG_C_3_FD_89820 | JGI IMG/M metagenome (GOLD analysis project Ga0114999, IMG submission 89820) | Marine microbial communities from western Arctic Ocean - ArcticOcean_MG_CB8_126 | ecosystem: Environmental > Aquatic > Marine > Oceanic | place: Arctic Ocean: Canada Basin | collected...
ATCCGTCTCGAATTTGATAGCGAAGAGACGTCTTTTCGTATTCCCGTTCTCGTTGAACTTGAGCCGGATAGAATTATTAATCGTGAACAGGCCGGTGTTGTTTCACCGGAACAAACCCTGGCGACGTTAGTCGAGAAGGGATTGCGTGCGCGATTGCAGACCGGTTCTCTACTGACGGGACAATTATTCGTTGAACTGAATCTATATCCCGGGTCTTCCCTAAATCTGGTTGCCGATGACGATATGCCATACCCGGAACTGCCCACGATCGCTGGGGCCTTTGAAGCCATCAGCCAGTCCATTACGGCGTTTGTCAGCAAGCTCGAAACAATCGATATCGATGCCATAGGAGACAGCCTGGTTGGCCTGCTTGAAGGCACCAACAAACTGATCAACCAACCCCAGCATGAGCAGACCGTTACCGATATGCAGGCTTCCTTTCGTTCCTTTAGAAAAATTCTCACCAATGTCGAAGATGGCGAGATGGATCAGACCATTGCTGCAGCCCGCAATGTGCTACTCAATCTGGATAAGACGCTCGATATGGTCAATGAAGTGCTGGAGCCAAACGCACCGTTACAATATAACGTGATCAAGGTGACTGACGAATTGGAAGAAACAGCAAAGGCCATTCGTTCGCTGGTTGAGACAATTGAACGACGTCCTAACGCCCTGATTTTTGGTCGCGGTAACCCAGGAGAAGCAGAAAAGTGAAATATGCTTTATTGGCATTGATAGTACTAACGGGATGTTCAAGCGGTGGTGGGACACCTATTCGCTATTACCTCATTGATCCGCAGGAGCAGGCGCAACTGAGTGAACGCGCGGAACTTTCGCTGGAGATCGTTGACCTTCAGGTACCGCAATATCTCGAACGCTTTCAGATTGCTTCACGGGCCAATGCCAATGAGCTGACTTTTTCTGATATGAACCAATGGGGCGAAAACCTGCGTAAGAATCTCACGCGAACGATGGGTATAAATCTGGCACGGCTTATGGGCACCGTCGATGTGGGTACCCCCGTTAACCGCACCGCAAACGAGCCGGACTATCGAATACAAATAGTGATCGCCCAGTTTGAACGCGATGCCGAGAATCGCGTTACGTTGCTGGCAAGGTTTCAAATCGTACCGGCAACCGGTGGCGTAACGAGAACTGAAGGTGTCCAGTTGGTCAGTGACTACGCAACCAGTGACTATCCGGGCACGGTGAGCGCCATGTCAGATTTGTTTAGCGATCTCGCTCGTTCAATTGCCAGGGCCATTGTCGACATGGAAGAGACCTCTTGATATTGCGCACCCTCATATTGCTGCTGGTGTCACCAGCGGCTTTTGCTGAATTACCAGTAACGGCCACCGGGCGGCAGATTATGGATGCCGTGTATGAAAGGCATCAGCAGTACCCATTCGTCTATGAAGAACAGTCCATGGTACTGATAGATCGTCAGGGTAAGCGTGAAACCAGGAAGTTGAGGCGTTACTCACGGGCTCACGCATCGGGTGATGTTAATTTCCTGCTGCTCTTCGACTCACCTGAGGAGGTGCAGGGTGTGGCCATGCTGGCGGAACGTAAAGCTGACGGCTCTGTCACCCAAAGTGTTTACCTGCCGGCGCTTGGTGGTGACTTTGTGTCGAGTGGTGCGGAATGTGAAACAGTATGCGGGGATAACTTTCTCGGTACAGATTTTTCGGTAGAAAGCTTGACCGGCGAGGTGCTGGACGACTACGAGCATCATCGCCAAACCGAGTTGTATGTGGATGACGTCGTCTATTATGTCGTTGATGTTCATGAACCCGGTGGTGCAGGTATACCGCTCAGGCGTCACTATGTGCTGCAGGATACTATGTATATAGATCGCACTGACTATCTTGATGACCTGGGTCGCGTCCGCAAACGGCAGACCCACCACGACTTAAATCGGGTGCATGGTGATATGTGGCGGGCAAATATGGTGTTGATGGAAAACCGTCTCGATGACCATCGCACCGTAATAAAAATTGACCGACGCGTGTTTTCGGCTGATTACGTCCCGGAGGAAGTCTTTACCCGTCAATGGTTGCTCGCTAATCATCCGCCTCTTCTCGAGACTGAAGTCGCGACCGAAGTAGAGGCTGCAGCACTATGATTTCTGCGTTATTTTTGGTGGGTATCCGTTATCGGAAGATCGTATATACCCTGGTTGCTCTGTTTACGTTGCTCACTGGTGCCGGTCTGGCGAATCTTAAGATTGATACCAGTTTTAACACCCTGATTCCCTCCGATGAGCCAGAGCGCCTGGTATATCAGCGGGTGATGGATCAGTTTGGTTCTGACAACAAAACGATTGTTTACGTTAAGGATGCTGCACTCTGGTCGTCGGAAAAGCTCTCTCATCTAGATGAACTGGTGCGAGCGCTTAAATTAATTCCTGCTGTGAATCGTGTGGATAGTGTATTTAACCTGCGCACTATTGAAGGTAGCAGAGACCAAGCTGGCGGCGAACCCGTGATTAACACGAGACCTGTGCTCGACGGAATTCCTCGCAATGAAATGGAATCTGAGCAGGCGCGGGCGCGTGCCATAGGCAATCCACTATATCTCGGCAATTTGTTTTCAAAGGATGGTTCGGTGACGGCCATCATTATCACCGTGGAGGATAAGGAAGACCGGGAAAATTTCTCTGTTGAAATCTACGGCGAGCTTGAGGCGGTGCTGTCCAAACACGAAGGACATTTCGAACGACTGTTTCAAGTTGGGCCACCTCGTATCAATGCTGAGTTGCGGGAGAGTTTGACGGATGACTTCAAGTTGCTGGGCCCGTTATCTGCCCTGGTACTGGTTGCTTCCATCATGTTTTTTATGCGCAATTCGCTGGCAGCAGCAATCCCGGTGCTAACGTCGGGGCTGGCGATTGTATGGACCTTCGGGGTGATGGGCTGGACTGGCGTCCCTTTAAATATATTGTCAGCGATGATTCCGTCACTGATTATTGTGATTGGCTCTACTGAAGATACGCATATGATCTCTTCGTTTTTCCGTGGTCTTGTGGAGAACGGGAGCAGTCGGCGAGAACGGCAACAGGTCGCGATCGACTATATGGCAAAGCATACCGGCCTGCCCATGGTGCTCACCATTGTCACGACAGCGCTCGGCTTCGGCAGCAATCTGTTCGGCGATATTCTGCTTATTTATCATTTTGCGATCGCCTCGACCCTGGCAATTATCTTCAATGGCATCGTGACTATCCTCGTTGTGCCACCGTTGCTTGAGCAATTTGGTGAACCTGGCAAGGGAGAAAATGGCGATAACCAGCTTGGCAATACGCTGCCTGATCAGATTATCAAAACTTTTCGCATCTCCCAGGATAAATTCCCGATCTACACACTGCTCTTTACCTTTGTGCTGTGCAGCTTCTTTACCTACCAGGCGTCGAACCTATACGTCACCAATGATCCTTTGTCCTATTTTCCGGATGATCGACCACTCATTCAGGAAACGAAACAGATTCATGAAGATCTGGCGGGCATCAAAGTATTTTTTGTAGCGCTGGAGTCGAAGAAAGATAAGGCGTTTCTTGAACCAGAAAACCTGCGCAAGCTCAGCCAAATTCAGGAGTTTATGGCCAAGCAGGGTGTGTTTGATTCCACCATATCCATTGCGGATCACTTGAAATATGTCAATGCGGAATTTCACGGTGGTCTCGCCAGCAGTAGTCTGCCGCCAACCAAGCAACTGGTATCACAGTACCTGTTGTTCTTCCATCGCAGCGAACTTGAAACCTATGTCACCCATGATTACAGAAGCGCCAATATTGTGGTCCGCCATAACCTGGGCGATAGCCATACACTCAACAAATACGTTAGCGAATTAAAGGAGGCAGTGACGCAAATATCCGGTCAGGATATTCAGGCGATGGTTGTAGGAGAAAATCTGCTCGTCAACCACGCGGCGGAAAAACTGATGATGTCCCAGGTGAAAGCGCTCTCGCTTCTACTGCTACTGATTTTTGTCATCATGTCTATCATGTTTACCTCCTTTCGAGGTGGCGCGATTGCGATGATCCCATCGATTATTCCCATCGTGTTGATGTTTGGCATCATGGGATTTCTTGGCATTCCACTAAACCCCGGCACCGCGATGGTGGCAGTCATTGCAGTAGGTATTGCAGTTGATGGCACCATCCATTTGTTGGCGCGCTACAACGAGCTATGTCGCAGGACCTCGGATTATGAAGGCTGTGTGCACCAGGCTGTTCAGGAGGTAGCAACCCCGCTTATCGTTTCCAGCCTGGCGCTGTCATTGGGGTTTGGCATCCTGCTGTTTTCAAACTTCACGGTTGTGGCACAGTTTGGCGCGCTTGCAGCCACCACAATGTTGATATCGATCTTTGCTAATTTGCTGATCACACCCATTATCATGGCAAGAATACGCCTGGTGGGGCTGTACCAGATTATCGCCATGACAGTGGATCAGGCTGTATTGGAGAAGAGCCCGCTTTTTGCGGATATGACGGGTTATCAGCGCCGTAAAGCGATTCTTATTTCCGAAATCCACGAGTTTGCAGAGGGCGAGAAGCTCGTTGAGCAGGGCGATGTGGGTCGCAACATGTACATGATTCTGGAAGGTTCAGCGCAGGTTGTACGTAACGATGATGGGCAGTCCAGAGTATTGGCGGAACTAGACGCCGGAGATGTTTTTGGTGAAGTTGGCTACATTCAGGAAATTGAACGAACCGCTGATGTGATTGCGACGGCGCCGGTTTCGGCGCTCAACTTTGATTACAATCGTATGGCAAAAGACCTCAAATATTTCCCGCATATCGTGGCCAAGCTAAACTTCAATATCAGCAGTATCCTGGGTACTCGGCTTGCAGATCTCCTTGCGCAGCGCTAGATAGGTTCTCGTTTAATGACCACCGGCCGCATCACCCCAGATTTTTTTTAGTGTTCTGTCCCGCCCGCAACCGCTGCGATAAAAACGGTAGCGCAGGGGGTTTTTCTTATAATAATCCTGGTGCGACTCGACGACAGGCCAGAAGTCCCCCGCGTTGAGGATTTCGGTTGCAACTGGGCGGTCGGGAAATTGTTGTTGCACCGCTTGCAGCGACTCATTGGCAATATTCCGTTCTGCCTCATTGGCGGTAAAGATAGCACTGCGATAGCTTGGGCCCTTGTCGCAGAATTGACCCTTCGCGTCGAAGGGATCGATGTTGTGCCAGAAAATATCAATCAGATTTGTATAGCTGATAATGCCGGGATCATAGGTAATCTCAACGGCTTCGTAGTGACCCTTGTGATTTCCAGAATAGGTGGGATTCTTCAGCGTGCCACCGGTAAAACCGGAGACGACATCGGAAACGCCATCAAGGTCTTGATACTCCGCTTCCATACACCAGAAACACCCCCCGGCGAAGACCGCTTTAGCGGCAAATGTCTCTGAATGCATGACAAATAAAGACAGAAAAAGAGCAAGATTACGCATAGTATGCCTCGTATTAGTTTGTATTTAGACCGGTGAAACGCGGATTTGTTACAACGCAGAAATCGTCCCGACAAGCTGCTATTCTTGCCTGTTCAAGATGATTTAACAAAGGAAAAAACATGGCAGTACCAGCAGATTATGCAGAGCGCGTTTACGCAGGCGTATTAGGTAAAACAATTGGTGTTTATCTAGGCAGGCCGTTCGAGGGCTGGGATTACGACATGATTCAAAAACGCCTGGGTGATGTTGAGTACTACGTTCACGATAAGTTGAATGTCCCCTTAATCGTAACGGATGATGATATCTCCGGTACATTTACTTTTATTCGCGCGCTGGATGACTTCAACTCAGATGTCTCGATCGAGGCCAAGGATATTGGTCATAGCTGGCTTAACTACATTATCGAAAAGCGCTCCATTCTCTGGTGGGGTGGCATGGGAAATTCTACAGAACACACGGCTTTCCTGCGTTTAAAGCATGGTATTGATGCCCCGGAAAGTGGCTCCGAGGCCTTAAATGGCAAGGTGGTGGCCGAACAGATCGGTGCACAGATCTTTATTGATGGCTGGGCCATGGTAAGCCCGGGAGACGCGGATCAGGCAGCGGATCTGGCGCGAAAAGCTGCCAGCGTCAGTCATGATGGGGAAGCCGTTTACGGTGCGATTGTGCTTGCCGTGATGGAAGCCATGGCGTTCGTTGAGTCTGACATGGATCGCTTGATTGATACCGCACTAAAATATATTCCAACCGATTGTATTATCGCCGCGTTAATTGCCGATGTGCGTAAATGGCACGCCGCTGAATCTGACTGGCGGGCAACTCGGGAAACGCTGGCGGGTACTTACGGCTATGACAAATTTGGCGGCAACTGCCATATGGTGCCGAACCATGCGTTGATTATTCATTCGCTACTGCACGGGGAAGATGACTTCTCTGAAACCATGAAGATCATCAATACCTGCGGTTGGGATACGGACTGTAATTCTGGCAACGTGGGTTGTCTGATGGGCATCAAGAATGGTTTGAACGGTATCGACACAGGCGTAGACAAAGGGTTTGACTGGCGGGGTCCTGTGGCCGATCGAGTCTATCTGCCTACCGCAGAGGGTGGCAGAGGTATATCCGACTGCGCTCGCGAGGCCGTACAGATTGCAAGCATTGGATTAAAGGCGGCCGGCGAGGCACCACTGGCACCCAAATCCGGGGCACAGTTTCATTTTGAATTCCCAGGCGCCGTGCAGGGTTTTCAAATCTCCGAAGAAGAAGGTGATCTGGTCAATGTTATGGGTCACAGCCAGGCCGGGGAGCGCAGCCTTGAGGTAACGACTAAGGGTAGTGCACATTGTGGCAGTCCAGTATTTGCACCTGATAAAGAAACAGCAACGTATTTTGAAACCAGAGGTTATGCACTGATGACCTCCCCTCGAGTACATACCGGTCAAACGCTGCGGGCGAACGTTTCCGGTGACAGTGGGGTAACGGCAAGTCTGTATCTCAAGGCGTTTGGCGTGGATGATGCTGAAGAAACATTCTATGGCGAAGCTGTAGCGCTGGGTGAGAACACCGCGTTATCTCTGGTCGTTCCTGTCGCCGCGAATCCTGTTTTTGAAGTCGGTGTGAAATTTGAAGGCGCCGGCACAAGCTATATTGATTGGCTTACCTGGGAGGGGACGCCCGATGTTGTGTTATCCAAACCGGCCCATGATGGCACTATGTGGCAATCTGCATGGATAAATGCAGTCGATTCGATTAAATCCTGGCGCAAGGAAGATATGTTTCGGCTGGTCCACAACGAAGGTGTGGGCATTGTTTCGCAGGGTTCAAGGGAATGGCAGGACTATGTGGTAACCGCAGATGTAACGCCGCACCTTGCCATACGGGCGGGAATTCTCGCGCGGATGCAGGGTCTAAAACGCTATTATGCGCTGGTTCTTAGCCGGGGCAACAAAATACAGCTGGTGGAAGCACTGCATGACGACACCGTTTTGGCGGAGGCCGAGTTTGACTGGTCATTCGGCGAGACCTATGAAATGTCGCTGCAGGTTTCTGGCAATCAACTGGTCGGTAGTGTTAACGGTACTAAAGTACTTGAGGCGACGAGCGATACCTTCGCAGATGGCGCAATCGGATTGCTTATTGAAGAAGGTAGAACGGCAACGAATGCGGTTCGTATTCAACCCGTGGCTTGATTTTCAGCTAAATTCGTAGGAGGGCGGCATGTCGAAATATACGTTAAGCATTAATGGTGAGTCCCGGGAGGTAGAGGCTGAACCCGAGATGCCCTTACTTTGGGTGCTAAGAGACAGGTTGGGGTTGGTCGGTGCGAAGTACGGTTGTGGCATAGGCCTTTGTGGTGCCTGTACCGTACACCTTGACGGTAGTCCGGTACGTTCCTGCATGCTGCGTGTTGCCGATGTTGGCGACGCTTCGGTCACTAGTATAGAGGGACTCGCGACCGGGAACAGTTTGCATCCACTGCAGGAGGCATGGATAGAGCATGACGTTGCACAATGCGGCTATTGTCAGACGGGGCAGATAATGTCTGCTGCCGCGCTACTCGCCAATAACCCGACCCCCAATGATGACGATATCGATGCAGCCATGGTGGGCAATTATTGTCGTTGCGGTACCTATATTCGTATCCGCGCGGCCATTCATTCTGCTGCAAAAAATTCCCAGGCTTCAGTAGAACAGCCCGGTCGAAGTGTGGTGTCACACTGGGTGCCGGCGAGAACCATGGAGGAGCGTTCATGAAAACTAACCTCTTTGACGAAGTGAAGCTTGGGCTTCAAAAACAAGGCATCAGCCGCCGGGGCTTTTTGAAGTTAAGCGGTATTACCGGTGGGGGCTTTGTACTTGCTGCGACGCTGCCAGCATCGTTTGCCGATGAATTGGGAACGCTGGTGGGTTCCGCTGAACTCAACACGTTCGTACAGCTGTCATCTGATGGGACGATCACCATCTACTCCGCACGACCGGATATGGGGCAGGGCGTAAAGACTTCATTGCCCATGATTGTCGCCGAGGAGATGGGCGCAAAATGGGCCGACGTCGTGGTATTGCAGTCCGCAGTCGGTGAGGAATTTGGTGGCCAGTGGGTCGGGGGATCAAACTCGATTGCTGCCAGCTTCAACATGATGCGCCAAATGGGTGCCTCTGCCCGTGAAATGCTGATTGGTGCAGCGGCGGAAACATTGGAATTGCCGCGGGGGGAATTTACAACCAATAACAGCGAAGTCATTCACGAATCCGGTCGCAAACTGACCTTTGGGCAGCTAGCATCGCTAGCCGTCAAACAACCTGTACCCGACGAGGACTCGCTGACATTTAAAGATGCTGAGGACTATACGATTATTGGAACCTCGGTTTCCGGTGTCGATAATCTCGTTATCACGACGGGTCTTGCCTTGTTTGGTATCGACACCGAGGTTCCCGACATGCTCTATGGGGCATATCACAAATGTCCGGCGATCGGTGGCAGTGTGGTCAGTGCCAATTTAGAGGAAATTAAAGCATTGCCCGGGGTGAAAGATGCGTTCGTGATTGAGGGTAATGGACGGATTAATCAACTGATGCCTGGTATAGGCATTATTGGCGACAGCACCTCGGCAGTATTCAATGCCAAACAAAAACTTAAAGTTAACTGGGATGAATCCAATGCGTCGAAAGACAGTTGGCGCGGCCTGGTTAAGACTGCGAATGGCCTGAAAGATAAGCGTGGCCGAAATATGGTGGTTGACAAGGGCAGTGTCGACGCTCAGTTTGATAAAAAGTCCAACAAAGTTGTCGAGGGGTTTTACACCTATCCATTTGTTGCGCATTTCTGCATGGAGCCTATGAACTGCACTGCGTCTTACGTCGCTGGTAAAGCGGGTGAAAAAGACAGTGTCGAGATCTGGGTGCCCACACAAAATCCAGCGTCTGTGGGGCCAACCGTTGCAGGGTTATACGGTGTAGAGAAAGAGCGTATAGAAGTGCATGTCACCCGGCTGGGTGGCGGTTTTGGCAGGCGCTTTTCCACGGAATTTGTCTGTGAATCAGTGGAGTTATCAAAACGTGTCAAACGGCCGGTTAAGCTAACGTGGACCCGTGAGGATGATATCCGGCACGACTATTATCGCGTTGGCGGATTCCAGGCGCTTAAAGGTGCGGTCGATCAAAAAGGCAAACTGGTTGCCTGGGACCAGCACTTCATTGGTATGCGAAAGGACGGCAAGGCAGTCTCTGGCTCCCGTTTTAGCCCCAATGAATTTCCACTTCCCAATCTTATCAATGCGCGTGGTACATCGACGATGTTGGACATCGCTACCCCTTGTGGCCCCTGGCGTGCCCCGGGCGCGAATACCCATGCGTTTGTAGTACAGAGTTTTATCCATGAACTCGCTCACCTGGCGGATCGGGATCATCTGGAATTTCTGTTGGAGCTGATGGGTAAACGCCAATGGCTGAACCCAGGGAATATTCGGTCGTTAAACACCGGTCGTGCTATAGACGTGACTACGTTAGCGGCGAAACAGGCTGGGTGGGGTAAAAAGTTACCGGCGGGCCACGGTTTGGGCCTGGCTTTTCACTTCAGTCATGCGGCGCACATAGCGGAGGTCGCTGAGGTATCGGTGGATGAGAATAAAAAACTGACCGTGCACAGAGTCACCGTCGCAGTAGACGTCGGTCCAATTATCAATCGTAGCGGCGCATTGTCTCAGGTGAAGGGCTCTATCATTGATGGATTAAGTACCATGGTAGGACAAGAGATCACGATGGAAGCAGGACGAATTGAGCAGTCGAACCTGCACGATTATCCTGTACTGCGTATACCCGCTGCACCGGAGGTCGACGTGCATTTTATTGAGAGTGATAACCCACCGACAGGCTTAGGGGAGCCGGGATTGCCGCCATTGGCCCCTGCGGTGGGTAATGCCATTTTTGCTGCAACGGGACATCGTGTACGCACCATGCCGTTGTCTAAAGAAGGCTATTCAGTGTGATGAGATTGCAGGTGTGGTTGGTTTTACTGGCGGCGGCGGGGTCAGTTTTCGCAGGAACGCTGGACGGTGTTGAAGGTCAACACGCCATAGCAATGCATGGTTCGGTCAAATACCCCCCGGGATTTACACATTTTGACTATACAAATCCGGATGCACCCAAGGGCGGCAGTCTGCTGATGCACCGCATTGGCACCTTCGATTCCTTTAATAGTTTCATCGTAAAAGGCAATCCATCGGCTGATGTAGAGCTCATCTACAGCGTCCTGGCGACACAGTCCGCTGATGAGGCATTGACCCAGTACGGGGAACTCGCGAAAGAAATCTATATGCCGGAAGATCGCTCGTGGGTCGCCTTTAAACTTCGCGCTGAGGCACGTTGGCATGATGGCAAACCCATCACAGTCGAAGATGTGATCTGGACCTTCAATACCCTGGTCAAGGAAGGCCTGCCCTTCTTTCGGTTTTACTACGGCAATGTCGCCGAGGTCATCAAGGTGGGTGACGACATTGTTCGTTTTAACTTCAAACCGGGAGAAAACCAGGAACTGCCGCTGATCATCGGGCAGTTGGTGGTTCTGCCAAAACATTACTGGTCGACACGCGACTTTTCCAAGACCACGCTCGAACCACCGCTGGGTTCTGGGCCCTATCGGATCAAGACTTTCCAACCCGGACGATCGCTTATTCTGGAGCGGGTCGATGACTACTGGGGCAAGAATATTGCCGTGCATAAGGGTTACTACAATTTTGATGAGATGCGTTTTGACTACTACCGCGATGGAGATATTGCCCTTGAAGCGTTCAAGGCAGGGGAATATGACCTTCGACAGGAGTCATCTGCCAAGGATTGGGCCACGGCCTATGAATTTCCAGCAGTCAAGGAAGGTCTGATCATTAAACGGCCCTTCGAGCACAATCGCACGGCAGGGATGCAGGGATTTGTCTTCAACTCAAGGCGTGCAATTTTCGAAGACGTCAGAGTGCGTAAGGCGCTTGCCTATGCCTTCGATTTTGAATGGTCCAACCAGAACCTGTTCTATAACCAGTATGTCCGTTCGCGTAGCTATTTCGATAACTCTGAACTTGCCGCGACGGGTCTGCCGGGGCCAGATGAACTCAAGTTTCTGGAACCTCTCAAAGCGCAATTGCCAGCAGAAGTATTCACGACAGCCTACGAACCACCGGCGGGTGGTGGTCCAAGAGCACTGCGTAAGAACCTGCGTGTCGCTGGAAAACTCCTCGAGGAAGCGGGTTGGAGTATTAAAGAGGGTAAACGAGTACATCGCGATAGCGGTCAGCAGTTGTCGTTCGAAGTGATGCTGGTCAGCCCGAGTTGGGAGCGTATCGTGCTGCCGTATGGACGGAATCTTGAAAAACTGGGCGTTGCGCTTAGCGTGCGCACGGTTGACACATCCCAGTACCGTCAACGACTCGACAGCTATGATTTCGACATGATTGTGACGACTTTTCCGCAGTCCCAATCACCTGGCAATGAGCAACGTGCCATGTGGGGTTCTGACGGTGCACTACTGGAAGGCGGCAGAAACTATATTGGCATTAGAGATCCGGCAATCGATGTCTTAATCGAGCATGTTATTGAAGCCAAAGATCGACGTACACTGGTTGCAGCGACCCGCGCTATGGACCGGGCCTTGCAATGGGGTCACTGGGTCATTCCGCACTGGCATATTAGCTATGACCGAGTGGTGTACTGGAACAAATTCAGTCAGCCTGAGATCACACCAGCGCGAGGATTCAGTTTCGGCGCCTGGTGGGTAGATCAGGATAGAGCCGCTGCCCTTCAGGGTAAGCTGGAGTCTGAAGGGGCGGGCCAGAACCGCTAACCCATGCGTAATTACATCCTGCGGCGCCTATTACTGATCATTCCGACCCTATTCGGCGTGATGGTCATTAACTTTATCGTCATACAGTTTGTTCCGGGTGGTCCGGTAGAGCAGATGATTGCTCAGCTGACCGGTGATGTTGTCTCTGCTACTGCCCGTATTGGCGGTGCTGAAAGTACCGAGACCGCAACCACAACACAGAGTCTTAAAGGCTCCGGTGGCGGTGCATCGCGCTACCGGGGAGCCCAGGGGTTACCCCCAGATTTGATTCTGGAAATCGAGCAGCAGTTCGGCCTGGACAAACCTGCCCATGAACGCTTTCTGCTGATGATGAGCAACTACATCCGTTTCGACTTTGGCGACAGCTATTTTCAAGACCGTTCCGTTGGACAACTCATCGTCGACAAAATGCCAGTATCGAT
>Ga0114999_10007164_pt1 | contig 12707 bp, 10 predicted proteins | sample ArcticOcean_MG_C_3_FD_89820 | JGI IMG/M metagenome (GOLD analysis project Ga0114999, IMG submission 89820) | Marine microbial communities from western Arctic Ocean - ArcticOcean_MG_CB8_126 | ecosystem: Environmental > Aquatic > Marine > Oceanic | place: Arctic Ocean: Canada Basin | collected...
CGGTATGCAGGGTAAATCCCAAAACCGATACCAATAAAAGAACAGACTGCCATACCGTAAAATGCCCAGTCCATTGGTATAACGGCAGGTACCTTAAGTAAAATAGCCACTAAGTTTCCACCGGCAATCCCTAAAATAACACCCACAACTCCACCAAACTGACTCAAGAATATCGCTTCCATTAAAAATTGAGTAAGGATATCTCTTTTGGTAGCTCCAATTGCTTTTCTAATACCTATTTCCTTAATTCTTTCAGTTACCGATACGAGCATAATATTCATAATACCAATTCCCGCCACAAGGAGTGCAATCACGCTGACTGAACCTGCAAAAAGTTTTATGCCACTAGTGAACCCTGCAAATGTATTCATAAGCTCTTCATTTGAAATAACTTCGAAATCGTTTTCTTCTCCAACGGGTACTTGTCGCACTACACGCATAAGGCCTATGGCCTCATCCATAGTTTTATCATACATTTCTGCTGATTTTGATTCAAAAGTAATTCTTAAAGAAGTCCATTTATTAGAAAATCTTAGTATATACAATGAAATAGGTATAATGACAAAGTAGTCTTGACTTTGACCAAATGCCTGCCCTTTACGTTCCGTTACTCCAATGACGGTATAATCTATTCCTTTGATCTTAACGGCTTTTCCAAGAGGATCTTCAAAAGGGAATAGTATATCAACAACATCTGGGCCCAGAATAGTTACGTATCTAGCAAATCTTATATCATCTGGCGTAAAGTTTCTTCCATCAGCAAGATATGTGTTCAATGATCGTAATGCCGACTCATCACCACCGTTTATCTGAGCTGATTTTTTTAAGGTTTTACCTTTATATCTAATATTCCTTTCTCCCGTTTCATCAATAACACTAACTCTCAATGGTAAGACCGTCCTTCTCTTCATTTCTTCATAATGAGCATAAGTAATGTTTTTTCGCTTACGAATTTTTTTATCGCCCCCTGGGCCATGAATTTGAATTGCTGGTGATTTATTTATAGTAAAGGTATTCGTCCCAAGAACATCTAATTGAGAACTAACTGATGATTCTAATGTTCGAATAGCCGTCATAACACCAATAACAGAAAATACACCAATGCTTATTCCAAGTAGTGTCAAAATAGAACGAAGTTTATTTTGCCTAATCGATTCAATCGCCATTCGAAAACTTTCTCTTATGGTGCTCTTTATTTGAGAAAACTGGGCCATTATTCATACCTCAAAGCATCAATAGGATCTAAACGAGCCGCGCGATAAGAAGGAACCACACCAGAGACCACACCAATAATCAAACTTAACATAATAGCTCCAATAGCAAGTCCAATTGGCATTGATGAAGGGAAAAAATTATTTATGATAATACTTAGCCCATAGGCAATGCCCATTCCAACGAGACCCGCGATTAAACAAATCATGACTGCTTCCATCAGAAACTGCCCTAAAATCATATTTTTTGTGGCTCCTAAAGCTTTCCGAATACCAATTTCTCGAGTTCTCTCTTTAACAGAAACAAACATTATATTCATGATTCCAATCCCACCTACGATCAAAGATAAAGCCGTAATAAAAATCCCAGTACCTCCAATTGCGAGTTTAATAGCATTATATTGCGCTTCTAAAGTTGAAGACTGATTAATCCCAAAATTGTCTTTTTCTGCAGGTTTTAATCTCCTGAGATTGCGAATAACTCCTTTAACGTCCCCTTTAGCTGTCTCAACATCTTCCGTATTAAGCTTAACACGAAGAGTCATCCAACCTCGACGAGCATAAAGACGCTTGTAAGTACCAATGGGCATTGTGGCTTGATTATCCATACTAAACATGCCCATAAATTTCCCCATTTTTTTTAAAATGCCAATTACTCGGAATTTATAATTCCCTATTTTAACATATTTATCTAAAGGATCTTCGTTGGGAAATAATGCATCTGCCACATCGCCACCAATCACTAATACTCTTGCACCAGAACGATTCTCACCATCAGTAAAAAAACGTCCTTGTTCAATTTCTGTAGCAGAATTAGTAGCTAGATATGATGTTGTCGTCCCAAAAAATCTAGAATCAATTCTGCGATCATCTCGAATAATACTCCCGCCTCTTTCAGATACAGGAGCGACCGCTTCTACAAATTGAGAGCGAGCCAATAGTTTTTTTCCGTAATCTTCTTCAATGCGTGGACGATTCCTCATTTCCCACCAATCAGTATCACCACTAAACCATTCCATGCGACTAACAAGAAGAACATCACTCCTAAAACCAGCCATACTTTTTTCAAAAGTTTTATCTAAACCTGAAATGAGAGTTCCCATCAATGTGACTGATAAAACACCAATAACAATACCTAATGCCGTTAGAATAGAACGTGTTTTATTAGCAAAAATTGATCCTATTGAAATTCTAAAGTTTTCCCAAAATAAACCAATCATGAAACTATGCTTTTTACTTTATTGGTTTTTCTATCTTCTTTGATTTTTCCATCAAATAAATGGATGGTTCGATCCGCGTGATCTGCAATATACTCTTCATGAGTTACTAATATTATTGTATTTCCTGAATTGTGTAGTGCGTCTAGAATTTTCATGATTTCAACGCCACTTTTAGAATCTAAATTTCCGGTTGGCTCATCTGCTAAAATAATAGAAGGGTCATTGACAAGCGCTCTAGCTATTGCAACTCGTTGCCGTTGACCACCTGATAACTCATTCGGCTTGTGATGCATTCTTTCTTCTAAGCCAACAGCAATAAGTGCTTTTTTAGCTTTATTGATACGATCTTTTCTAGACATATTTGCATAAATTAAAGGAACTTCAACATTCCTAAGGGCTGTAGCTTTTGGTAAAAGATTAAACGTTTGAAAAACAAAACCAATTTTTCTATTTCTAATAGAGGCTAGTTGATTATCATCCATTTCATGAACCAATTCACCTTCAAACTCATATATTCCTTCTGATGGAGAATCTAAACAACCAATCATATTCATTAATGTGGATTTACCTGATCCTGAAGGCCCCATAATAGAAATATACTCATTTTGTTTAATGATAACATCAACACCATCTAATGCTCTAACTATTTCACCACCCACATCATAATGACGCTTGATCTTGCTTAAATTTATTAAATCAGCCATGCTTCCCTAGTCTTTTGAACCACCAATTTGAATTTTAAATCCATTTTTATTTTTTTCTTCATTATCCCCCGTAATAACTACTTTATTATGAGAAAGATCTTTGCTGATTGCACGATAAGAACCTATGACTATAGCCTCCCCTTCTTCAAGTCCTCTTAATATTTCATAATGTGTTTCAGATGAAATTCCCACTTTGACTGGGCGAATATGAACAACTTCTGCATCCTTAGCGATCTTAGATTTTTTTTGTTTCTGATCTAGTTCAGTAAGTTTTCCATTTCTTAAAACTCCAGCAAGTTTATCGCCTAAGACAAACACCAGCTCTTCCATCTCCTTTGCTTTGGGCTTTTTATCTTGCTCTTCACCATCACTTCTTTTTGACTTCTTACCTTTCCCAAAAGTATTTTTTTCTGAGCCTTCTGGACGAACTGTTAAACTTTGAATAGGGATGGCTAAAACATTGAATTTTTTATCAGTAATGATATTTGCTGTAGCACTCATACCTGGACGAATTCCATCTGGAACATCAATAATTCTTATCTTTACTTCAAAATTGGTAACCTGCTCTGCTGATCCCATTGATGAAGTTTGAGCCATATGCGCAATTTCGCTAACTACGCCATAAAATAAAGTATCTTGAAAGGCATCAATTTCAATTTCCGTAGTGTCTCCTAATGAAACAGATACAACATCATTTTCATTCACATCTACAATTACTTCCATTCGATTGAGGTCAGCAATAATCATAAGAACTTCAGCTTGGAACATCCCTCCAACGGCCATTTCGCCCACTTCTTTATTAACTGCAGTTACAATTCCATCTTGAGGTGCTACAATTCTAGCTTTATCTAAGTCATCTTTTCGAGATTCAAGTGATGATTTTGCTTGCTCCAATGCACTTTTAGCCATTTGATAAGAGGCCTGTATTGCTTCTAATTCTTGATCCGAAGCCAAATTTTGTTCGTACATATTTTCAACACGCTTTTTAGAAGCTGATTCTTGTTTCACACGTGCTTCAGCTGAACGAACAGAAGATGCTGTAGAGTTATAATTAGAAAGTAGTTGTTTGCGATCAAGAGTAATAAGATGTTTCCCCTTTTTTACAAAATCTCCTTCATTGACAGTAATTGTGTCAATCCAAGCAGAGGATGTTGCCGAAATCTTGACTTCGGTTTCAGGCTTAATTTTTCCACTAGCATTAACCTTATGAATAACAGTTTGACGACTTACTTTTACTACTTCAACTTTAATAGCTTCTGAGTTCTCTTTCCTTAAGCTCGCAAATATCATAATGGCAAGCAAAAGGCCCCCACCGCCAAAAATTATCCATTTTTTCTTTTTTGTCAATTTTGATTTAGCCAATTTTCTCTCCTAATTATTTACTGTATCTAGTGTTCCCAACAGGGCTTTTAAATTTGCTTGTTGAATATATGCATCATATTTTGTTCTAATAAGAGATGATCTAGCACTTACTACCGAAACCTGAGCATCTAAAACCTCTAGAATAGTGGTAGAGCCTTGACTGTATCTTACCTGTGCTAGCTTTAAATCTTCTTCCGCAGAAACTAAAACCGTTTCATTAATTGGAATTATTTCCTGATAATTATTTAATTGGTCTAAAACAGATTGTAGCTGTACAGAATGATCTTGTAACTGGGTTAAATATTCAGACTCTTGTTTATCTACTGCAATTTTTGCTTTTTGGATTCGAGTAGAAATGCTATTGCCACTAAAAATAGGTATCGATAGAGATAAACCTGTATTAACACGCTTTTGATCATTATAACTATTAGTAACCGCGTCTCCAATATTATCAGCAGTTCCACTCATAGATGCATTCGCACTAATAATTGGCAAGCGAGAACCTTTTGCTATTTTTTCACCAAGTTCCGCGGCGGTAATCTGATACTGTTTTGCTTTTACACTCGGATTGAATTTTTGAACTAATTCAAATCCAGTTTCAAATTCAGGTATAATATCTAGAGGAGAGACTACTTCTTCAACTGTAAAATCTTGTTCTTTATTTATAAGGCCCATGGCATTCTTTAATGTGAGATAAGCGTTCTTAAGAACTGCATCATTATTTATTAAATCTACTCGAGCTTGACCAAATCTTACTTCAGCCTTAAGAAAGTCCGTTTTCTTAGCAGAACCTAATTCGTACTTCCGTTGCGCCAATGCTAATTGCTGTTGAGAGCTCATCAGGTTTGAACGCGAGACATCCAATAGTTGAGAGGATTTTAAATAATTAAAATAAGCTGAATTAACATTGCGAATAATATTAGTCTTAACCTGACGGTCAAATTGTTCTGCAATTTTATAATTATTCTTTGATTGCTTAATAGTATTCCACCAAATACCTCCATCATAAATGTTCTGTGAAAATGAAATTGCCGATGAAGCGCTAGCCTGACTACTAATTTTATCAAGTGTAATTGCACCTGTCGTTTGATTATAGCCACCTGTCTGGGTGGGAAAACGTGACTCGTTCATACTTCCTGAAAATCGAAGAGAGGGCAAAATATTACTATAAGACCCTTTAACTCCTTGCCTAGAAGACTCTAAATCCATCGCAGATGCTTTAAGTGATTCCTTATTTTCTAAAGCTATCTTAATTGCTTCTTCGAGTGAATAAGATTGGCTAAAACCAAATACAAAAGGAAATAAAATAAATATTCTTTTAATAATAGTGTCTCCTCCTAATTAGAAAATCCAGCAAAAAAAGCACCCAATCCTGAAAAAAAGATCAATCCAAATAACCAAAGTGAAGTCATTACAGTCATAGATGTTTTAGTTGTCTTATTATATAATAGACTTATGCCAATAGCCATTATAAATACTCTCCAAAAAGCAAAAAGATCAATTCCGTTTAGGAAACTATTTAAAAATTCTCCTTGTTCTCCAATTCCAATGACGCCTAATCCAGTGTATATCATAATATTATCAGAAATATATTGAATGGGTGTTTTAATTATATATTCCACCACCGAGGGCAGATAGGCAAACGATGATATTGTAAATACTTTACCATATGAACCTCCACCACCTAAAAATAAATTAGCTGAAACCATCGCAAACAAAGTCCAGAACGCAATTCTAATTGGCCATGAGATTGCCATGCTAATGTATGTAAACATACCAGCCCAAGAGTTAGACTCTCCATAAATACGGTCATATTGATTTGAAAGTATTTCCCCTTTTTGTTCTTCTGGGATATTTGAGTTATTGGATATACTCTTTTCCATTTGCTCCCATTGAAGATCAGCTATTTGGTCAGAGAGAATTATTCCTGAAATAATAGCCAAACCCATAATCAGTGCGATTGGAAACAGTGCTTGCTTCCAATTAAACTCATTCACAATTGATTCCATGGTCTCACTTGGTGCTGTGAGTACATTTATCATTGTTCCAAACATACTTTACTCCTATTTACCTCGGTATGATTAATTATTAGATGCATTGAAAAAAATAAAGTTTCATTAAACTCTAAAAAAATGCATTAATTAGATTAAATGGTCACTACTCTATAACGAATTTACCACCAGTTCTATAAAATGGATAATTGAAATATGCTTCTGAAAAGTTATAGATATCTGGGCCCAAGGCTTGAAGTAAATGAGATGGAATATCATTCCGCTCTAATACCATATAAGGAATAATCTCATATGTACCTTTTGGTAGGTTTAATCCCATATAATCAAAATCAATTTCAACTTTTTGCATTGGGCGATCTATATATTCTCTCATTATCGAGGCTGAATCATTATCAACTGTATATGTCAACTCATCTGTAACTATATTTTTAATTAAAAGACCCGTAAAAGTAACGCCACTTCTATTTTCAATTTTTTTCATTTCACAATATAAATCAGTACGATCTGGAGTTATCGTAACCATTACATTGATCGGACTATCAAAATTTGATGGAATTATTTCAGGTGTCACTGTTGTATGCACTCCGAGCTCACGCGTCATTGAAACATCTCTACGAAGTTCACCTTCTAAATTAATTACTTTCTCATCATTCACCACTTGACCTCCAGCAAAAGTGATAGTTACCTTAGATATTTTATAATTTCCTAAAAAGAAATGAATATCATAGTCTCCGTCAATAATAGCACCGCTTGAGGGTTCATTTGATGCAGGTAGAACAAATTCAAAAGAACCATCTATATCTGTTTTTGTTTGAAGGCCTAAATCTTTAGACCATACAAAAACTCCACCATGAAACCCTTTAGGGTAATATTCAACCTGGTCAAGTTTTACATATCCTGAAATTGTTTTATCAGTAATTTTTTTATCGCCTCCAAATGGGTTTTCAGTACATGAGAAGAAAATAAAAGCAATAAAAAGAGAAGTTATTTTTTGCACTAAAACTCCATACTAAATGTGAAATATTTACGTGTATCTCTCAATAATAAACCATTAATAGATGTATCATTTTTTTCTAAGTTTCTTCCTGAGTAAGAGAGTTGCCCTTTATAGGAACCTAAATTAAGCTGGAGAGTCCAGTAAATATCATAATTTGTAAAAGCTGGGAGTTCGATCTCGTTAAATCCTTTTCCAGGAACATTTATCATTCCTACTTGCTCACCTTCATGAAACCATCTAGAACCTATTGAAAAGTATTTCCACTTAGCAGTCATACTTGTAGTAACCTTAAAAATAGATTTAAATGGAAAAGCGCTTAAATCAGAAACGTTATACTTTGAAAAGCCCATTTCACCAATGATTCTACCATCATATGTTTTCATTTTCATTTTACCTTCTACGCCCATCATATTTGCTACACCTATATTTTCATAATAACCAACAGGCATGCCAAGTAAATATGTTACTCTCATTTTATTTATATAATCATTTCTAAAAAGACTACCTTGAAATTCAATCGCATTGATATTTGATAAATCTTTAGGTTGGCTTAGAAAATTAATTCCTATTTCTAATGATTTCATTTTTTCTGGATTTAAACTCCTCTGACCACTATTGGGAGCATCTGTTAAGCTAATTTGCTGCTGGAGAGTTGGAAACTTGATATTATTCCCTGTTGTTACCCAATAAGCGATGGTTCTACCAGGTAATCGTTTTGACGCAATAGTAGATATTTTAAATATATTGTTTTCCCATTTATTTTCACCAAAGTCTAAAAAAGAGTGAGCATCGTCCTCTTGGTTATGGTCTGCTCTAAAATTAAGATTTGACTTATGATCTCCTACTCTATCTTGACGAAAACTTACATCAAGGTCAGTTAGCCAGTGACCAGCTTTATCACCTTTTGAATGAATTTTTAGAACTGTAGCAAAACCAAATTTATTACGATTTAAGTTTGCTCCAACTAAACCCACTTGGTTGATATTAGCTAAATTTCTATTGTCCCAAAATTTCAACTTTGACTTTTCAAGCTGAGCGCCAAACATCCACTCGATAATTCCTAGGTCAATATATTTTCTAGCATCCAGTTTTTGGGCATCATGATCTAAGTTTCTTGAAATCATTGAAGTTGTATTGCTTAACCCTTGATCTTCAGATAAATTATGATTGGCATAAGCAATGTCAACTTCTCCTAAAAAAGATAAAACTCCACTGTATTGCACACCTAATAATTTATTGGTGGATTTAATAGTATTTAAATCGCGAGTATTATCAAAAGTTTGCTTATCGTGTGTAAAGTTAAATTCAAGACTTCCATTAATTTTATTACCATCAATAACTTTATTCATATCAACTGCATTATGAGTTAAGCTTGTTAAAAGGCCATTGCTTTCTTCTTCAAGCTCTTCAAAAATACGTTTATAAGAGCCTTTCTTTTGATTGACAGATAAAAAAGTGTCTCCCAGTTGAACCTGTCCATTAACATTCCAAAATCCAGAATCATATGAACCAAATTGCTGAGAGAATCTTAAATTTTTATCTTTTGTATTTTTTGGTACAATATTTACCACACCTGAAAAAGCATCTGGTCCATAGAGTACAGAGTGACCTCCTTTAACTATCTCAATCTGTTCAACGTTTTGCATATCAACCAGTGAAAGATCAAATACATTATCATAAGGTCTATTCAAACGAAATCCATTATATAAAACTAAAACATCATCAGCATTTCCACCTCTTATTGAAATAGTTTTTCTACCTGAGAGAGATTCCTCCACCTGAATACTTTGATCTGTTGATAAAAGATCACCAGCATCAACAAATGCTCTTAATTCAAATTCTTCAGCTTGAATAATTGAAACAGTCTGAGGTAAATCTTTTGCAATAGCTGCCTTGCGCTTAGCACCTGCAGTTTCTATCGCTTCAAATTGCAAGACCCTAGGACTCATCTTAATATTTATTGAAAGATTTAATTCCGAAATTGTATAAGTCAATTCATCATAACCAATATGTTGAAATTTTATTTCTTGGCTAAGATTTAACCCTGAAATATCTAATTCATATGTTCCATCTTGATTACTAGAGACACCTATATCTGATCCAACAACGGTTATATTAACTCCGCTTAGCTTAGCATCTGTAACTTTATCAGAAATATTTCCAGTAATAGTCTGACCCCAAAGTGTTACACTAACCAATAATATAATTGAGATATGTTTCATTTATTTTTTTCGTTGTTTTCTAAGTACTTGTCTTTGATTGAAATAAAATATTTATATGCAGACTCATAATTGTTATCAATTATTTCATCTAGGATGGCTTCTTCAATAGCCACTTTAATTTGACCTACAACACGTCCTTCAGATATACTGCAAACTTTCATAATCTCATCACCGCGAATTGGAGACTGGAAGAATTTAAGATTATCTCGCTCTGAAACATCCTGCATATTTTCTTCTACTCGCTCAAAGTTTCCCATATATTTTTTAACTTTTTTAGGGTTTTTTGTGGTGATATCTGCTCGACATAATAACAATAAGTCATCTAAGTCATCTCCAGCCGCAACCATCACTCGACGTATCGCAGAATCCGTTATTTCTTTTTTTGCTAAGGCGATCGGTCTAAGGTGTAGAAGGGTAAGTTTCTTCAAATAATCTCTTAGATTATTTGATAGCTTCATTCGCTTACTCACTTTATTAAGCATTCTTTCTCCTACAGCATCATGTCCATGAAATGTATATCCTTTATTTTTATCAATTCGCCGTGTATTTGGTTTTGCAATATCATGAACTAAAGCCGCAAATCGTAACTCCATTTTATCAGAAAGCTTGGCTGAGTTATCCACAACTTGCATTGTATGGTAAAAAATATCCTTATGATTCCACTCACCAATCTGATCCATACCATACATTACGTGAATCTCTGGAAAAATAAACTCCATCAATCCCGTCTCTTGTAAAATAGTTAATCCAATAGATGGTGTTTTTGTGGCTAGAATTTTACAGAATTCTGCTGTAATTCTTTCTTTTGACACTATTGCAATCCTTTTTGATTGCCTTTTCATTGACATTAAACACTCTTCATTGATTTTCAAATCAAGCCCCGATGCGAAATATGCTGCACGCATCATTCGAAGGGGATCTTCAGAAAATGTTTGATCTGGATCTAATGGTGTTACAATATGTTTTGCCATTAAATCTTTTACACCATTATAAGGATCATGTAAATCGCCAAAATCATTTGGTGTTATACTCATTGCCATTGCATTTATTGTAAAGTCTCTTCTTATTAGATCTCCATGTAAATCTGTATAGATTATCTCATTAGGTTTACGGGAGTTTTCATTATATGTTTCTTGTCTCGCAGCAGCAACTTCAATTGGAATCGGTTTTGTTGGAATATGTGCTGTCGAAAATTTAGGGAATGGAACTATCTTCTTTACACCCATTGATTTAGCAATTTGCTTCGCAAATTCGATACCATCTCCAATTACCATTAAATCAATCTCTTTTAATTCTCTACCAAGGAACAGATCTCGTACTACACCACCTACGACGTAAACTTCTTTGCTATTTTTTTCAGCAATCCTACCAATGTCTTGCAGTATTGACTTGGGTAAAGGTTGGTTATCTAATAAGTCTTGAATATTTGCCATCATAAAATTTAATACATATATATAAGAGCCTTATATATAAACCCCGCTTAAAATCAAATATCCACCAATTAGGTTATGAGGCCCATCTAAATCCCTCTTGTGCCCCGACATAATTCATATCACGACGAAAATGAGCCCAACCTATCTTCTTCTATTTAATTAACAAGTGCGACGATGGAGCGCCGATTTATACCGCAAACAAAAACTCCGCTAATGGGCCTGGTGCCCTGTGAATAAATATGTCCAATAAAAATAAATAATAATCTCACCCGGTTAATCATACTCAAATCTACCCATTATTCCACAACCAAAAAAAACCCCACGATTGTGGGGCACGATTTAGATATATATTCTAATTGTTTTTGATTTTTTCACCCTTAATAGGAGAGTAATCATTTTTTAATTCTCCATTGACTAGAATATTATCAAAATAGGATTTCACACCCGTTGCTTTATTCATGTTTTCGACATTTTGGATTTGAAAGTGCAAATGTGGTTCAGTTGAATTACCTGAATTACCACAAAGCCCTAAAAGCTCTCCCTGCTTCACCTGTTGCCCTTGTTTTACTTTAATAGAATGTTGTTTAAAATGTGCAAAGAAGAGATATTCATCGTTTGCAGTTTTTATGATTACAGTGTTTCCCGGAACATATATTGGATTCATTTCCCCGGGAGTATTGTCTTTGATGCCTTCAACGACCAAAACTACTTCACCAGCCGCGGGTGCAATAATCTCTTTGCCAAAGACATAATAATCGTCATTGGTTTGGCCAATGGTTTTGTAGGAGTTCCCTTTTTCATCGGTAATGAGCAAATCAAAAGCATTCTTTTGTGCCTGGTCAACAACATGATAGTTTAATTCCTTGGTATCACCTCCCCAAAACACTGTCCATTCGCCTTTGAAAGGCAAGATAAGTTTGGATATGTTGCGTTCCATTTTGGGCAGGTTATCCTCTTTAAATGGAATAAACTGCATTCCATTGATTTCAGAATTGCCATCAATGGAAAGATTGAGACCGAGCAGTTTTCGTTCAAAATTAATTTTGTAAAGGGCAAGACTTCCATTTTGGTATTTGACAAACGTCAGTTTGGTGATTTCACCAGCTTCAGAGCTTATGTTGGTTAAAAAGTTGGTCAGTTTGTCAAGTGGAACTGCAGTTTGCATTGGACTTGAAAACTGGTTAAAGATGCCTTCAAAGTCATTTGCATTGAAGTTCTTTTCAAATTCAGCAGCAACTTTTTTAAGGGCTGCTGTTTCAGTTTGAGCGAATAATCCATTCGCGAACATTATTAATATGATTATTGATAATAGTTTATTCATTTATCGTCCTTTATTTGAGCCAGAGGCGTTTTGTTTAATTTGTTTATTCTTATCAGCTTCATTTAATGCTACATAAAAAATTATTCCAAACATAATTCCAAGTAGCCAACTCTTTAAAGCCAATCCCATACCAACACCAAATACAAGCCCAATTGCTATAGGTTTAATATTCATTTTGTTAGTCCAGGTTTGTCTTTATACACATCAAAGTTTATAAAATCTAAG
>Ga0114999_10007165_pt1 | contig 12706 bp, 12 predicted proteins | sample ArcticOcean_MG_C_3_FD_89820 | JGI IMG/M metagenome (GOLD analysis project Ga0114999, IMG submission 89820) | Marine microbial communities from western Arctic Ocean - ArcticOcean_MG_CB8_126 | ecosystem: Environmental > Aquatic > Marine > Oceanic | place: Arctic Ocean: Canada Basin | collected...
CGCGCTTAACCCGGGGGCGATGTATCAGGGCGTGCCGCGGATCATGATTTTCTCGACCATGGTCGCCGCGCCGGCGCTCGGCATCGCGATGGCGGCGGTTGATGCCTATCGCGACCGGCTGGAAACCCGCGCCAGCGCGCTGATGTCGGGCCGTCAGTCCGAAACCGCGCCGTCGCAGATCGCGCTTGGCCATGCGATTGAACGCTCGGCGATGGCGCGCGACATCCTGCTCGGTGCCGCGGAAACCTTTCAGCGCCGCGCCGAGGCCGGCGACAAGTTTTCCGCCGCCGACCGCATCGGCCACCGGCTGCGCATGGCGGAAGTGCTGCGCCTGTGTACCGAGGTCGTGACCGGTATGTTCATGGATGCCGGCACCGGCGCGATGTTCGACCGCAACCCGCTGCAGCGGATGTTCCGCGACATGTATGCGATCAGATCGCATGTGGCAATTGAGCCCAACAATGCGGCGGAGAATCGCGGGCGTCTGGCCCTCGGCATCGATCCCAAACCACCCTTCGTATAACCCGTATTCCGTTTCACCGGTGAAACAGGCGTCTCAAATCTGAGACAGGCCGGAAATTCGGGGTTAAGCCCGCCTTAGTCCGCTGGGGAAACGGCCAGGCGCTCGATCGGTTTGTCGTTGATCGGATAATTCATCAGCGACGCGACGAGCCCCATGACGATGGCGGCCCACCAGACAGCGTTGTAATTGCCGAACAGGTCGAAAAAATATCCGCCCGCATAAATGCCGCAAAAGCTGCCGAGCTGGTGCGCAACGAAGGCGAAGCCGAACAGCATGCCCATATGGCGCAGCCCGAACACCTGGGCGACGATCGAACCGGTCAGCGGTATCGTGCCGAGCCACAGCAATCCGATCAGAACCGAAAACACGATCACGCTGGTCGACGTGACCGGCAGCAGGATAAAGCCGATCATCGCCACCGAGCGCAGCGAATAGAGCCAGCACAGCAGATATTTCTGGCGAAACCGGCCGCCCGCCGCGCCCCAGGCGAAGGTGCCGAGAATATTGAACGCGCCGATCAGCGACAGCGACAGCGCGGCGATTGTGCTGTCGACCTTCAGGCTCGACAGCATGTTCGGGAAATGAGTGCCGATCAGCATGATTTGCAGCCCGCACACGAAATAGCCGCCGGTCAGCAGGATATAGCCGCGGTGGCGAAATGCCTCGCGGAGCGCTTCGCCGGCGCGCTGCACGGGGATCGCGGGACCGCTGCTGGGTTCGGCGCGGCGCGTCATCATTGCAATGGCGAGCGGTATGATCAGCGCCGTCATTGCGGCGGTAACATAGAGCGATATCTCCCAGCCCTGGGTGTTGATGACGAATTGCCCCACCGGGATCATAAACACCTGCCCGGACGATCCGCCGGCGCTGGCGATGCCGAGATAGAAATTACGCTTATTCGCCGGCACGGCGCGGCTGACCGCTGACAGGAGGATAGAGAATGTGGTGCCCGACATGGCGAAGCCGGTGAGCACCCCGATCGACAGATGCGCCATCAGCGGCGTCGTTGACACCGTCATCAGCAACAATCCGGCGGCATAGAGTATTCCGGATACCGCGATCACCCGCCCGGTGCCGTACCTGTCGGCGATACTGCCGGCGATCGGCGTGCCGAGGCCCCAGAACAGCGACTGCAATGCGATCGACAGCGACAGGATCTTGAGCTGGTTGGGCCCGAACAGGTCGAGCGATGCGGCGGGCATCCAGAGCCCGTAGGTCATGCGCGCGCCGAGCGACAGGAACCCGACGCCGGTGGCGGCGACGAGGATGACGATCGGCGTGCGCCAGTTAGCCGCCCGGGGAGAGGGGGAAATGGTCATAAAACAACCATTCTCGCGATCACGCCGCCTGCGGCGCTGCCACGCGCTCGATCGGTTTGTCGTTGATCGGGTAATTCATCAGCGACGCGGCGAGCCCCATGATGATGGCGGCCCACCAGATGATGTTGTAATTGCCAAAGAGATCGTAGAAATAGCCGGCCGCATAGATGCCGATAAAGCTGCCAAGCTGATGGGCAACGAAGGCGAAGCCGAACAGCATGCCCATATGGCGCAGCCCGAACACCTGGGCAACGATCGAACTGGTCAGTGGCACGGTACCGAGCCAAAGCAGCCCCATAAGACAGGAAAACACGATTACGCTGGTCGATGTGATCGGCAGCAGGATAAAGCCGATCATCACCACCGAACGCAGCGAATAAAGCCAGCACAGCAGGTATTTCTGGCGGAACTTTCCGCCCATCGCGCCCCACGTGAAGGTGCCGAGAATATTGAACGCGCCGATCAGCGACAGCGACAGCGCGGCGATTGTGGTGTCGACCCTGAGGCTGGCCAGCATGGTCGGAAAATGGGTGCCGATGAACATGGTCTGCAGCCCGCACACGAAATACCCGCCGGTCAGCAGCACATAGCCGCGGTGACTGAACGCCTCGCGGATGGCCTCGCCCGTCGTCAATACCGGGATGACTGGTCCGCTGCCATGCTCGGCGCGGCGTGTCATCATCACGAAGGCGAGCGGCACGATCAGCGCGGTCATCGCCGCCATCACGTAAAGCGTGATCATCCAGCCCGAACTGTGCATGAAGTACTGGCCGATCGGGATCATCACGACCTGGCCGGACGATCCGCCGGCGCTGGCGATTCCGAGATAGAGATTGCGTTTCTCGGGCGGAACCGCCCGGCTGACCGCCGACAGGATGATCGGGAAACTGGCGCCCGACATGGCGAACCCGGTGAACATGCCAATCGACAGATGCGCCATCAGCGGCGTCGTTGACACCGTCATCAGCAACAATCCGGCGGCATAGAGTATTCCGGATACCGCGATCACCCGCCCGGCGCCGTATTTGTCGGCGATATTGCCGGCGATCGGGGTGCCGATGCCCCAAAACACCGACTGCAGCGCGATCGACAGCGACAGAATCTTGATCTGGTTGGGCCCGAACAGCTCGAGCGACGCGGGTCCGAGCCAGAGCCCGAATGTCATCCGCGCGCCGAACGCCAGGAAGATGATCGTGGCGCCGGCAATCAGGATAACGAACGGGGTGCGCCAATTGGCGGAGACGGGGGGTGTCATGGGACCGTTATGCCCCTTCCGCTTGCGCCCGCGCAACCGGTTTGTCGTCGATCGGATAATGCAGCAGGGCGGCGACCAGGCCGAGGGCGACGGCGAGCCACCACACGGAGTCGTAGCTCCCGGTGTCGACGAATAATTTACCGCCGAGCCAGACCCCGAAGAAACTGCCGAGCTGGTGGCTGAAGAACACGATACCGGTCAGCGTCGCCATGTAGCGGAGCCCGAATATCTGGGCGACCAGGCCCGATGTCAGCGGCACCGTGGCGAGCCACAGCAACCCGATCGCGCCGGAAAAGATGTAGGTGCTGAGCGGCGTGATCGGCACCAGCACGAAGACGACGAGGACCGCCGAACGCAGCAGATAGATTGACGACAGCAGGTATTTCATCCGCAGCCGGCCGCCCAGCGCGGCCCATACCATGGTGCCGATAATGTTGAACAGGCCGATCAGCGACAATGCGGTGGCGCCGACCCATGGGCTGAGCCCCGCCTCGGTGAGGTACTTGGGCAAATGGGTGCCGAGAAACAGCACCTGGAAACCGCACACGAAATAGCCCGCCGTCAGCAGCAAAAAGCCGCGATGGCGCATCGCTTCGCCGAGCGCTTCGCCGAGCTTCTGCTGCGGCGCGGCGTTGGGGTCCACGGCTTCGCGCTTGGGGTCGGCAAGTGCCGTCGAGAGCGGCACGATCACGGCGACGAGGCAGGCGAATACGAGCACGGCGGCGGCCCAGCCATACCCGCTGATGGTGTACTGGCCGAGTGGTACCAGGGCGAGCTGGCCGGATGACCCCGCCGCGCTGCCGATGCCGAGAAACAAGCTGCGGCGCTTGGCGTCGACCCGCTTGGTGACGGCGGCAAGGATGATCGGAAACCCGGTGGCGCTGAGCCCGAGGCCGAGCATCAGCCCCGACGTCAGGTTCATCTCCATAGGCACGGTGACCTGCGACATCAGCGCGAGACCGGCGGCGTATAGCGTGCCGCCGATAGCGACCATCTTCGCGGTGCCGAATCGGTCGGCGAGCGAGGCGGTGATCGGCGTCGTGATGCCCCACAGGAAGGCCTGCAGCGCGATCGCGAAGGAATAATCCGCCACCGACCAGCCCAGCGACGTCGTCATCGGGTCAAGCAGGATGCCGAAGATGTTGCGCGACCCGAAACTGATGAACAGAATGAACGTGCCGCAGGTCAGCACGACGGCGGGGGTGCGCCAGGAAGTTTTCATGGGCGGGGAATTTCCTCGGATACAGCCGCCGCAGCCTATCCCAAATGTCGCGCTGACGCTACGAACCGGTCATGTAGCAGGCGCACGAATGCCATACGCAAACGGGCAGGGAAGCTCGGGCGGGAGGATGAGAGGTGGAGCCTACCGATCGTGTCCCCGGGGTGACACATTCGAATTTGGATTGGGTGAGGATATTCCTCCGACCCCGCCTCAATCCATCAGGTAGCCGAATTTCTCGCGGGCTTCGCGCAGCACCTCGGCGCTCGGTGCGTTAACCGGCGGGAAGTCGTCTTTCCAGTAGAACGGCTTGCAGGCGTCGATAATGGCGCGGCTATTGGTGATGTCGCCATTGTCCTTTTGTTCCGGGCTGAGGCGCGGATCGGCGGGCGACGTCCACGCGCCCCTGACGATGTCGATCGTGGTCGCCGGGTCGCATCGGGTGCACATCGCCCAGATCAGCTGTTCGAGATTGGTGACGTCGATATCTTCGTCGACAACGATGACGAAACGGTTGGCGTAGTTCGAGGCCTGGCACTGGGCGGCGATATGGCCCGCCTGTTTCGAATGGCCGGGATAGCGCTGTTTGATCGAGATTCCGTGGAACAGGCGCGACGCGCCGATTTCATGACACCACACGCCGGTGACGTCGGGCACGCCGGCATCCGCCAGGTTCTGTTTCAGCATGGCCGAGCGCAGCACGGCGCGGTAGCGCGCCATTTCGTCGGAGCCCTGGCCCATCGGCGGCACGCCGAGGATGATCGGGTCGTTGCGGTGGTAGATCGCCTCGATCTCGAGCACCGGTTCGGGGTGCTCGCCGCTGGCGTAATAGCCGGTCCATTCGCCGAACGGGCCTTCGTTCTTGACCTTGCCGGGATATAGATGGCCTTCGAACACGATTTCCGCGTTGGCCGGAAACGGCAGGCCGGTGATCTTGCCGGTGACGCAATCGACCGCCTTGTTGCGGATTCCGCCGACGATATCGAGCTCGAACGTGCCATAGGGTGCTTCGGCGCCGCCGTTGAAGAACGCGATCGGCTAGCCGCCGACGACCATCACCACCGGGCAGGGTTCGCCCTTGTCCCAGTATTTATTGCGGTGGATGAATCCGTGCTTGCCGGTGACCATGAAGCAGCCGACCGATTTTTTATCGTGCACCATGGCGCGGTAGGCGCCGCAGTTCATCCAGCCCTCTTCGGGATCGCGGGTGACAGTGTAGGTGCCGGTTCCAATATAGCGTCCGCCGTCACCGGGATGCCATAGCGGGGTCGGGAACTTCATCAGGTCGATATCGTCGCCGGTGACGATGTTCTCGAATACCGGCCCGTCCTCGACGATCGCATGCGGGATGGTCTTGCGGTCCTTGACGAAGGAATCGAAACAGCCATCCGACAGTTCCTGTTTGGTCAGATGATCCGGAAACCCGAGCGTCATGTTGCGGCGGACGCCGCCGAACACGTTGATCAGCACGCGAAACCCGTCGGGGCAGCCCGGCACCTTGTCGAACAATACGGCGGGGCCGTTGTCTTCGCGGATGACAATCTCGGCCGCCATGCCGATATCCTTCTCCCAGGACGCACCGTCGACGCGTTTCAGCTCGCCGAGCCGGTCGGCCTGTTCGATCCAATCGCGGAGATCCTCATAGGTGAATTGCTGGGCGGTATTTGTCCGTGCCGGTTCGATGGTGTCCATTGCTCTGCCTAGTGTTTTATCGTTTCGGTATCATCGCAGATGTTGGGCAATTCTCAATCTCACGTCGGTCGTATTCTTCACATGGTCCAGCAAAGCCTGTGCCCTAAGAATAATATTTATTCCCTCGGCACTGAGCCGAAGGCCCAGGGCGGCGTTTGCGCTGTTGCCCTGGGTCCCCGGGTCTGGGCCCGGGGAAATGAAAAACGGGTGTGTCTGCAGGCGAGCAGCGCCCGAAAATGAAGATGCGTCCGCGCCTAATTCTCGATCAGCGCCTTGGCGTCGGCCGGCGGGAACGGTTTCGCGCAGCCCGGGCAGATAAGGTCGACACCGTCCATCGCCAACAGCGTCGGCGACACATGGAACCAGTGATCGCAGGACGGGCATTGGGCCCAGGTGGCGTTGCCCGGTTTGTCGTATATCGATCCCGACATCAGCGTGGCCATCCTGTGATGTCGATTCCGTCGAGCACGGCTTCGGCGGCGGCGAATGCGGTGTCCGACACGCGATTGCGCGGCGCGACGGGTTTCGGCTGGCCCGGTTTTGCCGCCGTCGGCAGGGTCGCGTCGATGGCGGCCTTTGTGATCGTCTTGCCGGTCGCCGGGGCCGACGGGTCGAGCGGCGCCAGGGTCAGACCGTCGAGCTTCATCACATCGCGGTGCCATTGCACACGGGTCGCGATCGCCCACATCGCCTGACGGTCGTCGAACACGTCGATATCGTCATCGAAGGCGAACACGGCCTTCAGCCGGCGAAACGCAATTGCGGCCATCATGGCGTCGCGCGCCTCGCCGGGCTTGGGGTCCTTGAACTGGAGATAGGCGTGGAAGCGGCGGCCTGATACCGGCACATGAACGTTGATCAGCGACGGTGCGACCTGGCGGGCGAGAGCGAAAATGGCGCCTTCCATACCCATGTTGTCGGGCACCAGATGATCGGGCAGGCCCGACCCGCAATCGTGATAGATCGCGTCCGCGCGCCGGGTGATACAGGTAACCTCGACCACCGGGTTCGGAATTTGCGGTCCCTGATAGCCGGAAAACTCGGCGAACGGGCCTTCGGCCTCGATCCGGCCCGGCGGCAGGAAACCTTCGATGACGATCTCGGCATCCGCCGGCACCATGATTTTTTCGCCATGAGTGATCGACGGGACCAGCCGCAGCGCTTCGCCCAGCGCGCCGCCGGCGACGTTCCAGTGGCTTTCGGGATAGCCGAGCTTGGCCTGCGCGCCCATCTCGACAGCCGGATGATGGCCGACCCAGATGGCAACCGGGCAGGGCTCGCCCTTCGACCAGAATTTCTGCAGATTGATCATGTTGTGGGATGTTTCGAGCATGTAGCAGCCCATCAGCCGCGGCCCGCGCACCCACAGCCGCTGGATGCCCATATTGTCGATGCCGGTATCGGGATCGTAGGTCACGATATGGCCGCAGGTGATGTAATGCCCCACATCGTCTTCGTGCTGGCGGAGGGCTGGAAGGGACAGCAGGTTGGCGGCGTCGCCCTCATCGACGATATCGCGGACCGGTGCGTCTGCCGTGTCGACGACGACCGGATCGATCGCCTTTGACGACAGGTTCGACAGTGCTTTCGCCGAATCCCGGTGATCGTCGATGCCCAGCGCCTTTGCCGCCAGCTCGCGGCTGGCGAACAGGTTGGTGAGGACCGGCATGTCGCTGATCGTGCCGTCGGCCAGCTTTGGCTGGAGGACGAAGATCGCCGGATTGGCGTTTCTGGCCGCCATCGCATGCTGCAACGCGGTGATTTCCTGAACCACCGACATCGGGGTGTCGGGCCGGAAAATCGCGTTGTCGATTTCGTTCAGATAACTACGCAGGTCTGGCATTCAGAGGGGCATTCAGAGGGGATTCGGGCAAATATTAAAAGGAATTTTCAGGACGCCGTTTGACGCTCGGCTTCCGAGCGGGTTTCCGGGTCGACATAACTCGCCCAGAAATCGTTGTAATAGGCGACATTTGCGGGGTCGAGGTCGCGCTCGGGGAACGGATCGCGATTCCAGTAGCCGTATTTGTCCTCCCCACGCACCAGGTAAGCCGTATTGAGGTTGATCGTCGGCTTCACGTATGGCGGGCAGAACACGAACAATATGCCGGTGCGGCGGCGGTCGCTGGTATTTGGTTTCGACGAATGGGCAAGGCGGAAATGGTGGATCGTGCATTCGCCAGGTTCCAGCTCGACGTCCACGGCGTTCGACTCGTCCAACCTGTCGTCGGTGATGCGCTGGCCGCGCGACAGCATGTTCTGCTTGTCCCACGTTTCCTCATGGATCATTTCCGGATTGGCGTGGCTTCCCGGCAGGTAACGCAGACACCCATTGTCGACATGGCTGTCTGTCATCGCGATCCAGGCGCCCCAGACCACCATCGGATCGTAGCCGAAATAGGTCGAATCCTGATGCCAGGTAACGAAACGCGGATCGTTGGGCTGTTTGGCCCAGATCGCGCAGGTGGTCATCAGGATGTCCGGACCCATCAGGTCCTCCATCGCATCGAGCAGCTTGGGCGTGGTGCCGAGATCATACAGCCAGCGAAACAGGACCTGCGGCTTGACCGACAGGTTATCCGGGTACCCGGGTGTGCCGAGGCGGGATTCGGCTTCCTCGTACTTCTCGCGGTAGTCGTTGGCCGGGTCGGTATCGAGAATGCGGACCGGAAAAATGCATCCGTCGGTTTCGCTGCGCTCAATTTGTTCCGGGGTCAGTAACTTGGTCATCTAGCCGTCTCCCTCGCCTGCGAGGCGAACAGAATGGCGAAGCTGTGCGTCCGTGTCCAGCACGGGAAAAGGCCGCAGGTTTCCCCGCGGCCCTTAACGTCGGTCAGGCTGTTGAGCCGGTCAGGTCTAGTAACGAACGCTTACTTCGACCCGGCGGTTGCTCGCTTCCTTCATGCTGTCCTTGGTTTCGACGGCATTGGCGTTCTCGCCGAGCGCACCGATCGTCATCAGACGGCCCGAAACGCCAAGCTTGCGCAACGCGTCGGCGACGACATTGGCTCGCTTTTCAGCCAGTGCCGAGTTGTAGCTGCCGGAGCCTTCATAACGGCTTTTTGCTCGATCTGGGCGAGCGCGATGAAGAACTGGATACGGCAGCGGTCGATGTGGTCCTGCTGGTTGTTTTCTTCCTGTTCCTGGGTCCAGAATTCGAACATGGCCTCGGCCCGGGCGGCCATGGCGGGTTTGGCCGAAGCCGCGCCGCCGATGAGCGCGTTCACCAGGCGTTTGCGGGCTGCGCCGAACGCCTTGGCGGCTTTCTTCCGCTGCGGACGGGCATCGACATGTTCTGGCGCCTGCGGCTGGCCGCTTGCTGCGGTCATCGCGCGCATGGCGAAGACGTCGGAATTCTCGTAATCGCCTTCGCTGTATTCGCCTTCCGACAGAGCGATGTATTCCTGTTTTTGTTAGTAGTGCCTTCTTGCTTACCGTATCGGGCGCCGTTTTGCGTGCCCGCCCTAAATTCTCAATTCATGCCGGGTTGCGTCATCCGGTCTCGCGAATTGCGTCTCCCAATATGCTTGTCATGTCGTCGATCTGCTCTTCCGAGACGATCAGCGGCGGCGACAGGGCTATAATATCGCCTGTTTGCCGGACCAGCAGCCCCTTTTCATAACATTTGAGATAGATGTCAAAGGCGCGGGTCGACGGCGCGCCGTCGCGCGGCGTCATCTCGACCGCGCCCATTAGGCCGAGATTGCGGATATCGATCACGTTTGGAAAATCTTTGAGCCCGTGTAAAGCCGCCTCCCATTTCGGCGCGAGCGCCTTCGCACGGGCGAACAGATCGTCCTCGGCGAACACGTCGAGTGTCGCGAGGGCCGCGGCGCAGGCCAGCGGGTGGGCGGAATAGGTGTAGCCGTGAAACAGCTCCACCATATGGGGCGGTCCCTGCATAAACGTCTCGTAGATCGGCGCGCGGGCGGCGATGGCCGACATCGGCACCGCGGCGTTGGTCAGTCCCTTCGCCATGGTCATCATATCGGGCACGATGCCGAAGTAATCGGCGGCGAACGGATCGCCCAGGCGTCCGAACCCGGTAATGACTTCGTCGAAGATCAGCAGGATGCCGTGGCGGTCGCAGATCGCGCGGATTTTTTCGAGATAGCCCTTCGGCGGCACCAGCACGCCGGTCGATCCGGCGACCGGCTCGATGATCACCGCGGCGATGGTCGATGCGTCATGCAGCGCCACGATGCGCTCCAGATCGTCGGCCAGATGCGCGCCCCACTCGGGCTGGCCACGGGTAAATGCCATCTCGGCGAGATTATGAGTGTGGGGCAGGTGGTCGACCGCCGGCAGCAGGGTGCCGAAATGCTTCCGATTGTTGGAAATACCGCCGACCGACGTGCCGCCGATGCCGACCCCGTGATAGCCGCGTTCGCGCCCGATCAGCCTGGTGCGTTGCGCTTCTCCGCGGATCTGGTGATAGGCAAGCGCGATCTTAAGCGCGGTGTCGACCGCCTCGGAGCCGGAATTGGCATAGAACACGTAATCGAGATCGCCGGGGAACAGATTGACCAGCCGCGACGACAAATCGAACGCGCTGGCATGGCCCCACTGAAACGACGGCGCGTAGTCCATGGTGTCGATCTGCGCCTTGAGCGCCTCGATAATACGCGCCCGCCCGTGCCCCGCATTGACGCACCACATTCCCGACGTGCCGTCGAGAATGCTGCGGCCGCGGTCGTCGACGTAATGCATGTCCTTGGCGGATACCATCATGCGCGGCGCCGCCTTGAACTGCCGGTTGGCGGTGAACGGCATCCAGAACGGCCCCAGCGTGTTGGTGCTGCGCCCGGCAGGTGTTCCGTCCGGCATCGTGTCGCCCCTTCTTCACTCTTCGCTTTGTTGCCTGCAGGCTAACAATCACCCCGCCGCCCAGCAAGGCGATTCAATACCGCATTCGCCGCAAAATAAGCTAAAACCCCGCCATGGCTACCACGTCCCGGTTTTCCTTCCTCGCCGCCGCCCTGGCGGAGCGCAATTACCGCATTTTCGCTATCGGAAATATCGTGTCGCATAACGGCACGTGGACCCAGCGCATTGCCGTCGGCTGGCTGGCGTGGGAGCTCACCCATTCGGGTTTCTGGCTCGGTCTGGTGGCGTTTGCCGATCTGTTTCCGGTGGTGATCCTCGCGCCGCTCGCCGGCGCGCTGGCCGACCGGGTCAATCTGCTGACCATGCTGCGCGTCACCCAGCTTCTCGCGGCGCTGCAATCGGCGCTGCTGGCGGGGCTGACGCTTGCCGGCGTGATGACGGCGGAGCTGTTATTTGGTCTGGTGCTGGTCCACGGCGCGATCATTGCGGTCAACCAGCCGGTGCGCCTCGCGATGGTGCCGCATCTGATCAGCCGCGAGAACCTGACCGCCGGCATCGGCATCAATTCGATGATTTTCAATTCGGCGCGGTTTACCGGCCCGATGATCGGTGGGCTGCTGATCGGTAGCGCCGGTGTCGGCTGGGCGTTCGTGTTCAACGCGGTGAGCTATCTGTGGTTTGTCGGCGCGACGATGTTCATCCGGATTGCCAATCCGCGCAGCACCAAGGCCCGCACGCCGGTCAGCGAAATCCCGCGTGAGATTGCCGAGGGTTACCGCTACGCCGCCGGTCATCCCGGCATTGCCCGGATGCTGATCCTGCTGACCGTGATCTCGATTTGCGGGCGGCCCTATATGGAATTGCTGCCGGGGTTTGCCGACGACGTGTTCGGCCGCGGTGCGACCGGCCTGGCGTGGCTGGTATCGGTGACCGGCCTCGGCGCGATGTGCGGCGGATTCTGGCTCGCCCAGCGCGGCCAGGTCCAGGGGCTCACGGTGCGCGTAGTGGTCTCGGTACTGGTATTCGCGCTCAGCCTCGTCGGCTTCTCGGCGACCAACCTGTTCGGCTTTGCGCTGGCCTGCCTGTTCGTTTCGGGGTTCGCGATGATCGTCATCGGGGTCGGCGAACAAACATTGCTGCAAAACGCTGTCGATCCCGCCATGCGCGGCCGGGTGATGAGCCTGTATGGGATGATCGGCCGCGGCGCGCCGGCGATCGGCGCGCTGGTGATGGGCGGGCTGTCGGAATCCATGGGCCTTCAGGCGCCTGTGATCGGCGGCGCGGCGCTGTGCATCGGCCTGTGGTTCTGGGCGTCGCGGCGGCAGGGACCAATGGCAAAATCGCTCGAAGGCTAAAGGTGCGCCTGTTTCGGCGGGAGCCCTCGTCGGCTTTCTACCAAAATTTTCCCCGGAAGTTCTCCCAGCTCCGTTGGCTATCATCGGTCGTGTTTGAGCCTGAATGCCGAAATCTGCTGGTGACCTATGAGCGGACGTCTTCAAAATCGCTCCAGCAACACCGCGTATGACACAAAGCGGACATCAGCAGTGTGACGCTGGCGTTTGTTATCAGGCCTAAACGGAGCGCAATGCCCGCGTCCGGAAGGAAAGCACGTAGCCACGAATGGAGTTTCGCGATTCTGCACGTCAATCGACTGGCGTCCTGTCTAGCGGCCTTGCTGCGGCTCCTGTAAACTTGGCCCTCCGAACCACGACAGGTGACAGGAATGGCCGAGCACGGAAATAAGCTATCCGGATTGCGGACCTCGTTCGCCGGGAGGATGGGGCGATGACGTTCCTGCGCAACACCTGGTATGTCGCGATGTGGGCCGAGACGCTGACGGCCGGAGGCCTTGAGCCGCGCACATTGTTGAA